>Ga0207120_1010_pt1 | contig 56720 bp, 55 predicted proteins | sample Alteio_BWMinHeat_40_FD_153509 | JGI IMG/M metagenome (GOLD analysis project Ga0207120, IMG submission 153509) | Enriched cells from forest soil in Barre Woods Harvard Forest LTER site, Petersham, Massachusetts, United States -... | ecosystem: Environmental > Terrestrial > Soil > Temperate forest >...
CGCCGGAGCCTGTCTTCACGTCGAGGACCAGAGCGTCAATGCCTTCGGCAAGCTTTTTGCTCATGATGGACGCGCAGATGAGGCCAATATTCTCGACGGTCGAAGTAACGTCCCGGAGGGCGTAGATTTTCTTGTCCGCAGGAGCGATCTCCGCGGTCTGCCCGATCAAGCCCATGCCGCATTCGCCCAGGACGCGGCGAAATTCGTCCAGCGACAGATTCACGTTGAAGCCTGGAATCGCTTCCAGTTTGTCGAGCGTGCCTCCGGTGTGGCCGAGGCCGCGGCCGCTGATCATCGGCACCGTAAGGCCGCCCGCCGCCACGATGGGAGCAAGAATGAGAGAAGTCTTGTCGCCAATCCCTCCGGTGGAGTGCTTATCCACTTTCTTGCCGGGGATTTCGGAATGGTTGAGGACTTCTCCGGAGTAAAGCATTACTTCGGTGAGGGCCGCAAGCTCGGAGCGGTTCAAGCCGCGGATCCACACGGCCATGAGCCACGCGGCCATCTGGTAATCGGGTATTTCGCCGCGGGTGTAGCCGGAAACGAGAAAATTAATTTCCTCGCGGGAGAGCTCCCCGGAATCACGTTTCTTGCGGATCAGGTCGACGGTGCGCATGCGTTTTGGAAAGCGAACGGCGAGCGTAACATTCGCTTTACGAGGCGTCAACGCGATGCGCACGCTGAATTAGGCAATACGCGCTACAGCGGCTGCTGCACGTCCGGCGGCAAGTTGGTTGTCTGGGCAGCGACAACATGCCAGCCCCGAGGCGTGTCCACATAAACGTGTGTGGCGCGAATCTGGCTGCTGACGTGCTGGCCCCTGATGATGATGCGCGATGACCAGAGGCAAGTTGCAACCGCGGTCTCTTGAAACACGCTGACTTTGATGTCGGTGGCGTTGAACGATTCGTATTTGACTGTGGGAGACTCGATGACCGCGATCCACTGCGCTTTGTTCACCTGCTGACCATGAGAAAGCGTACCGGCGAAGTCATCGCTGTAAACGCGCTGAAAGTAAGTGCCGCTGTTCAGTTGGATGGCGTGCGCGGCTTCTTTTTCCAGGCTGACGATCTCCTGCCTCTCCAGTTCGGGATCATCGGCCGAAGGCCGAGTGATACACTGCTGCATGCACGCCTGCCGCCACGCTTCTTGCGCTTGCCAGGAGGGGACAAGGACCAATCCGATTGCCAATGCTGCGATCCACGCCGTCCTAGTCATGTTGAGTGCTCTCCTTCACTGAGTTGCCCAGTCCCACTGAAGTATATTTGATAAAAGGGCGAGGCCAAAGCACAGCGTACCCGGGTTTGCTAGAATAGCCATCCGGGGAACACCTCATTTGATTGGGGCTGTCATTTCAAGGGGGACACGATGATCGACTTTAGCAGCAAAGGCCGTGAAGCGGTCGGCGCCGGAAGTGACCGCGAAACAACCAGCTCATCGCCGTTTTCACGGCGAAGGTTCCTCGCCAAGACATCGCGTTTCGGGGCTTTTTATGCCGCAGCGAAGCTGATTCCCTTGCCGACGCTTGCAGCAGAAGTGGCAACCGACTCGCGGGTGTCTCAAACGCCGATTGTCGATAAGGGCTTCGCGTCGGTGAGAAAGATCGGTGAAGGGCTGTACGCTACAATCTCCGATCCCTCGAAAGGATTTCAGACCGTTTGCAACGGAGGTTTCCTGGTTGGCAAAGATAGCGCGCTGTTGATAGAGGGTTTTATAAGCGCGCCCGGCGCCGCTTTTCAGCTGGATGCACTGCGGACGGTCAGCCAAGCTCCCGTAAAAGGCGCGCTGGACACGCACTATCACTACGATCATTCGATGGGAAACGCGTTCTACGGCGCCAACGGGATTCCCTTGTGGGCACATGCCAACGTGACGAAGCGGATTGTGGAGAGCTATGGGGCAATGCAGGGTGTTGACAAGGCGGCTTTCCTGGGGCCGCTCGAGAAGGCGGTCAAGGAGGCCAAGACGGAGACAGCGCGAAAACATCGCGAAGACTATTTGGCTCACGTAACGAATGTGTTCAACGCTTCAAATTCCACCGTTCTGGCCCTTCCAAATCATCCGCTCGATCCGTCCAAGCTGCCGATGAAAGTGGATTTGGGTGGAGTAACAGCTGTGATCGAGAGCTATCCGGGACACTCCGGGACGGACGTAATCGTGCGAGTTCCGGAGCAGAACGTTGTTTATGCGGGCGATCTGCTGTTTTCTGGCCTGTACCCAGTCTGCTTCGACACGCAATGCACGGTGTCCGGCTGGCGGCAAACGCTGAAGACGTTCGCTTCCTGGGACAAGGACACAGTCTTCGTTCCCGGACACGGAGCGATTTGTGGCCAGGAAGGCGTTGCACTCTTCCGGGCGCTTTTCGACGATATTGAAGAGCAAGCACAGAAAATGCACAAAGCAGGAGTGCCGGCGGCGGAGGCTGCTGATCATTACATTGTTCCGGAAAAATACAAGAACGTCGTAATTTTTGCTTGGGACTTCTCCATCGGACCTACGATTACGAAGCTGTATGCGGAGTGGGGAGCCAAGTAACCGCGGCTGCAGTGCTAGAACTAGGCGGCACAAGCGCAGCCCGGGACGCTAATCGGGAAGAACGCCGTCGAAGCTGCGAATGGCGCCGCCCGCGGCGGGCGAAGAAGATGTGCGGCTATCGCGATCGCAAAGGATCGCCTGCATTCCCACGGACGTCGCCGCTTCGATTTCTTTCACCGCATCGGAAACAAACAAAAACTGGTGTGGAGCATACGAAAACGAAGCCGCGATCTTCTCGTAGCTTTCCCCTTCGGTCTTGGCTCCCACGCGCGTGTCGAAGAAAACGGAGATGTACGACGTCAGGTCGCCTGAGGCCGTACTGCGAAACAAGAGTTGCTGCGCGAGGACGCTCCCCGACGAGTAGATGCAGATGATTTTTTTCTGCCGCCGCCATCGTTCCAATGCGATGGGCACATCGGGAAAGACTTCGCCGTGCAATTCCCCGCTCGTAAATCCCTGCTGCCAGATTCTTCCTTGAAGAGACTTCAGGGGCGTGCACTTGCTGTCCCGCGCGATCAGCCACTGGCCGTATGCGACGCTCGAACGCAGCCGCACTTCTTCCGCATCGTCCAACCAGCCGGGCGGTTCAAGGCCATTGCGCTCATCCGCCTCGTGTTGCGCGCGTAGATCCTGAATCAATGAATGAATTTCTGGATCTTGAGAGTGTTCTCGAAGAAACGATTCCAGTTTGCGGCCCGCATAGGGGAAAAGCGTTTGATAAACGAATTCGACGGGTGTTGTCGTGCCTTCGATGTCGAGAAGAACGACGCGGATCTGAGATTCGTCGATCGGAGACACACGAGCTACTTCGCCGCCGTTTGCGGCGGAATGTATCTGGGTCCCCAGCAAACGGGTTCGTAATTCCGGTCCACGCCGCTGCTCGTATAGTGGGGCGTCCAACCAGACTTGTCCTGGAACAGACGGATGGCGCGTATGCGGCGGTCCCCGCAAAGATCGAACCAGTGCAGCGTCCCCCGCGGAACGCGAATCAAATCGCCGGCTTCCACTTCTATCGCCACAACCGGTCCCTGCTGCGGATGGATATGAAACAGGCCCCGCCCGGCGATGATGTAGCGAACCTCGTCCTCATCGTGGCGATGTTCGATGTTGAACTTGGACAGCATCGCATCCAGCCCAGGAGTATCCGCATTGACGTCGATCACATCCGCCGTGACGTAGCCACTCTGGCGCTTGAGCTCCTCGACTTGCTGGCTGTAGGCACTCAGTACTTGATCCGCGGAAGCATCCGAAGGCAGTTCGGCCTTAGACTCCCAGCGTTCGTAGTCAATGCCAATCCCCGCGAGGTAATCTCGCACCTCGCTGTGTTCGCGGAGCGAACGGTTTTCATCGGGGATTCGAAGGACAGCCACAGCAATTTACCTCCAGGCTCAGGTACCGCGGGAATCACGCACTCTGTGCCGCGCCGGAGCGAACCAGCACTTCCATCAGGAACTCCAGGATTTCAACATGGCGCTTGGCTTCCTGCAAGCCCGCACCCCAAGTATAAAGCCCATGCTCCCTCAGAAGAAAACCATGGATGCCGGGGCTTTCCCGCAGGGTTTTCGAAACGCGTTCCCCCAATTCAATCATGTCCTGCGAATTCTCCAGAATCGGCAGCCACTCACGATGCTTGTGGGTTCGAACGCCTTCCAATCCTTTGAGCATTTCGTATCCTTGCAGGGCGATACCGCCCTGTGATGCATGCGAGCCCGAAAGGACAGTGCTCCAAACCGAATGAGTGTGCAAGACCGCGCCGGCATCCACTCCGCGTGCGATGGCGATGTGCAGCAACGCTTCGGCGGATGGCCGGCCGTCGCCGTGGACAACGTTGGCCGCCTCGTCCATCTCCAGAAACTGCGCGGGCGCAAGGCTGCCCTTGTCCAAGCCCGTTGAAGTAATAGCCAGCCGCAGCGGCTCGCGGGAGATCACCGCGCTGAAGTTTCCGCTCGTCCCCAAAACCCAGCCGCGCGCGTGGAAGCCCTTTCCAATCTCCGCCAGGCAGGCGGCTGCCTCCGCAAAGCGAGAACCATTTGGTCTCGACAGCGGGTTCGCCTTGGGGGTGCTCCTGCGCTTCACGCCCCTCTTGGTTTTTTCTATCGCCACAATCAACATTCTATGACGTAGAACAGACGGATGGAACAGCCACTGACACTTGCGAGACTCTGGGCTTGAATGCGGCCGGGATTCTCTGCGCGAGAATTAGAATTTCACGAGAATGGCCATGTTCAGCCGGTTCTCGGTTTTCCTCAGATCCGGGGTGAACCCTGGTACGAAGGCGCCGGGCGAACCGCAAATATTATTGCCGAGGACCGGGGTCGGGCAAGACGTTGGCGTGACACCACCTGACCCCGAGAAATACGGCACGTTTGCCGCCCGATGGTTGTACTCCCAACGGAACGTAATATATTGGCTGGGCATCCAGTCAAAAGTCCCCGACACATCCCAAGCCTTATACGGATCGCCCGGGTTCTGGGTGAAATAAGGCGTGCCCGAAGCGGCTGTCGCGCCATTGATCGGAGGCAGCAAAACCAAATATCGCCCGGGATTGCTAATCTGCCCGCCCCCCAGTGTCAGGCCATACTTGTCGTTGTCGAACCACAGGCGGTTGTAGAACATGTAACCCAGAAAACTCTGCTTCGGACCCTTCACGGAGTTTCCAGCGCAACTGACGCCACCGCCGTGCTCGCATCCCATGTCGCCGGTGAGTGAAAAGGCTGCCTTATCAAGGAACCTCTCCTTGTTGTCGTAATACTTGACTTCGATGCTGTCGTCCGTGTGATAGCGGATACGGCCCGGCGTGTTCAACGTATCCTCACCCAAGGCGTACTGATTCCCGAGGATCGACAGCCAGCCATTCGGCCGCCATAGGAATTGCACCCCGAAGCCAGGGCGGCTGTTGAAACGCCCATAGGATTGCCACCCATTCGTGAACCAGGGCTCGATCTTCAAGTGCTCCGTCGGGAAAATCTGGACGCGAACGCCGTTGAAAAACCAAGGTGTGTTCGATGAAACATACGACGGCTGATACGCCCAGTTGTCGAACTGGTAGTAGCTGAACAGCCCGATATACGACATGAAGATGCCGGCGTCGACGTTGATTCCATGCAGCGCGTTGAAATGATAGCCACCGTACGCTTCCGAGATATACCGGTAAGCGTTATCAAGATTCCATTGGCCGCGCGCAGGGCTGGCGTCATTGCGCGGTGTTGTTTGCGAATACAAGCCAAACTGCGTCATCAACCGGGCGCGGACGTTGTCGTAATGAAAGTCGCCGCCGACGCCCAGTTGGGTTACCTGGACTTCATTGGCCCTGAAAACTTCGCTCGAGCCGCCGATAGTGTTGTCTCTGGGATGGTTGAAATCGTAGATGTAGTCGACGTCGGCTCTGATTTCCGGCGTAAAGAATTTCGTATCCATCGGCGATTCTTTTGTGCGCGCGTTCCCGTTCAGCCAGGTGAAATCGGCAAACGCAAACGGCTCCGTTGATTGCACTTTCGCCGCACCCGATTTGCCCTTTTCAATGGCTTGCGGCGCGGCGGAAGCGGCAACTTTTTCTGTAGGAATAACATTCGCATTCGCTCCTGCAACGGTCGGTGCTGGTGTGACGTCCGCGGCGCTCGCAGCAGTGGATGTGCTTGGGCTCAACGAACCGGGTTGCGAAGACGCTGCCGCAGCTGCCGGAACCGCTGGCGAACTGCCCTTGGTTTCGAGTTCCTCGACGCGTTTCTCCAGCAGTTCTACGCGATCGAGGAGCCAGCGCTCGCGCTCCGTCAACGGAGCGGGCGCCTCAATTTTTGCGCCATCGCTCTTTGCCGTAGCGGATTTTGTCGGCGGATTGCTCGTATCTTTATCATCGGCCAGCAACCGATACGGAACGATGCTGCCAAATAGCAGTGCGGCAAGAAGAATTGAGAACAGTGTTCCAACGTGTTTGTACGCGCGCATTTCTCTCTCCTAAAGAAAAGCCAAACAACGGATTATTAAAGGAACAGAATTGCTTCTTTGGCAGACGCAAGATGCTGCTTCGTGCCTCGGAATACTAGCGTGCGGAACATTAGGAAATCGTAAGCCCGGCGTAAGGATGGGGTTAATGCGTAGAGTACAAAGTTTTCAAGAACGTGCCGAGGCGCCGCGATAACTTACGGGCAGATTGGTGATTTGAGAAAAGTCCTTCGTTTCTCCGATCGTCGCGTCTTCGGTATTAATCACCGGCCCGGACGGGCCGCCGTTCCTCAAACCCTCGGTCACTGCGGACTCAAAACCGTATGATCGCGTCGATGGCAAACATGAGCTGGCCGCGGCGCGTGCCGTTATCCCAAGGCCTCGCACTCCAGGCATATTCGTACCGGACTTCGGGACGAGTGGAGATCAACTCGTTGAAGTGGTGAGTGACTCCCACGGTGTAACTCGCGTAAGTCGTTACGAAGCCCGACCGCTCGCCTTTTTGGTCGTCCAGAATGTCCAGTGGGCGTAACGAGAGAAAGTCTTTCTTCGAAATCTTCCACTCTGTGTAGTTCACGAATCCTATTGCGGGAGCGTTTCCGGCGATCGGCGCTCCGGGTCCGACGCCTGCAAACCAGGAACGCGGCGGCCCAAAGTTGACGGTTCCACCGATCAGGGCGTGCGACTGATAGATGTAATACGCCTCGGTGGTCATCAAGAACGTTCCGGCTTCATTGAAGCGGTGCGTCCAGGTGACATTGGACTGCTGCAGGTTATCGTGCCCGCCTTTGAAATGACCGTTGTTGATCGAGTCGATGCCGCCAAAGATTGAATCGTTGTTGCTCTTCGAGACCCATCGGACCATGAGCAGGCCCGTCGGGTGCGCGGCTACGTTCCAGGGAGCAACGTCATCTCCGGAGTGAATACCGGCCAGAATCGACCAGTGATCGTTCAACTTTATCGCTGCTGTGATGCCCGTCTGCGTGTAGCAATCGAAGGTGAACATCAGTGAGTGCGTGAACAAGTAATTGTCCGGGGCTAACTGTGCTTCGATGTCCGGTGGCGAAATATACCGCCCCGCCTTGATGACCATCCCCTTCGCTACGTGAGGGAAATACAGCAAGCCGTACGCCTCAACCGGATCAAACCCGTACAGAAAGTTGTGCTTCAGAAGCTGGCCGCTGAACCAACCTTGCGAGGTTGTCCAGCGGTAGTCGATTCCATAAATCGGTGTGAGACGAAAACCCCAATCGACATGGTCAGTTTGCACGGTGTCCGGCAGCCGCTCGATGCGTAATACGCCTTGGTCTAGTTCGATCCTATTGGGGACGATAGCGTAAGTCTCCGGAATGTTTGACCTGTTGGAGGTGCTGACGCTAATGCCCGGGTTTATCCAGCCATAGAGCTTGATCCTGGCGTCCTTCAGGGCGGGTGCGATCGCCCACAGCGCTTTCGTCAGCGGATAGACGGGGTCCGTGTCCGGAACTCCGATGAGTGGAGTCGGGCCTAGATAGTCGGATCCAGGGAATACCCCATCCAGCGGTGCAGGCAGGGCGCGCCGCTGCGGTTCCTGATTATTGGTCGGTACATCGCTGGCGGCCGGAGATTGTTCAGTCCCCGGGACGGTTCTAGGATCAACGCCGGATTCGCGCTCGGCCGCAACAGGCGCAGGCGCAACCACTCGCGCCGGAGCTGGTTTTGCCGCTTCGGCGTTCGCGGGCGGATCGCTCGTATCTTTATCATCCGCCAGCGAACGATTCGGGACGATGCTGGCACATACCAATGAGGCAATGAGCAGCCGGAATGATCTTCCACCGTGTTTGAGCGCAGGCATCTATCCCTCCTAAGAATAGTGATGCTTGGCGGCGGATTGTTGATGGATAAAAGTGCAACTTTGGCAGGCGCAGAATGCTTCGTCGTTGCCACGGAATGCTAGCGTGCCCAGCGCCGAGAAGTCATAAACCCGGTGTAAGGTTGTGATTGAGGCGCAAAAAAAAAGACTTTTCAAGAGTTTGCGCGCGAAAGAGGGGGAGTGACCGGGGCCCGCCGGGAGATCTCCAGCGCCATGGCGCGCATCTCTTCGTGGATCAATCCGTTGGTGGCGAGAATGACGGGGCCGCCAAGTTGGTAAGGATTCCCGGCGAAATCGCTTACTTTGCCGCCGGCTTCTTCGATCAGGAGGACGCCCGCGGCCGTGTCCCATTTCTGCAGGCCGAATTCCCAGAAGCCGTCAAAGCGGCCGGTAGCAACGGAGGCGAGGTCCAGCGCGGCGGAGCCGTCGCGACGCACGCCGTGAGAGTGCTGCGTGAAGTCGCCGTAGAATTGAAGATTCGGGCTCGCCTTGCGGTTGCGCACCGGAAAGCCGGTGCAGAGCAAGCTTGTAGAGAGCGTGGCGACTTTGGAGACGTGGATTTTTTTGCCGTTGAACGTGGCGCCTTCACCGCGCGCGGCGGTGAAAAGTTCATTGTAAAACGGATTGAAAACCACGGCGGCGAGAAGCGTATCGCGCCGGGCGAGAGCGATCGAGACACAGAAAAAGGGATACCCGTGGGCGAAATTCGTGGTGCCGTCGAGCGGGTCGACGTGCCAGCGAAACTCCGAAGCCGAAGCGCTCTCATGCCCCGTTCCCTCCTCGGCGGCAATCGCGTGGTCGGGAAAGTATTTGGTGAGGCGCTCGACGATGAAACGCTCCGAGCGCTTGTCCGCTTGCGTGACGAGATCCACCTCGTCGCCTTTGTAGCGAATGTCGAGAGGACACGACAATTCTTCGACCAGGATTTTCCCGGCTTCCTGGGCGATTTCAACGGCGGCTTCGAGATAGTTTTTAGGCACTGAAAAATTCCCCGTGTGGTTTGGTGTGGTTTGCATCGCGCCAAGCTCGGGCGCAGCGTGCTGCGCCCCTACAAAGATCATTGGCGGCGGACCGCCCACTACGAAATCTCGCGAAGCGGTGCGCGACGGCTTTCTCCACTCTACCATTAGCGGCAAGGTGGGCTCGCTTGCTGAGAGTTTGAATGAGAGTGGCCCCCAGTTCCCACCCCGGTGGTTGCGTTTTTTGACGCAGAGTGCGGAATCGCTTGAAAACAGAAGGGTTGAGTTTTTAGAGAGTACAAAAAGGTGCAATAGAGTGCGCAAGAGTTTGAAAATACGGGGATAGCTCGGAAACAGGTTGGAACGACCGAAGGTACCCCCTATGTTTTTGTAAAAGATTGATGCGATAGGGTTTAGAGGGTGGGGGTCGGCAAAAAGATTGAGGGGAAAGGACTTAGGGGGATAGTGAGGCGGGCGGACAGCGGACTGCTTGAAGAAAGGAAAGATCTGCCGAGGATCCATTTCGGCGAACACGGTGCAGGATAACATGGAAGTATCAACAGGTTAAGTATTTTGCAGGGAATGGGGAGGATTGCGGGTTGAACGGCTGGGGAGGCGGGGTGAACGGCTTCCGCGGCTGTGAGACGAGCTAGAAAAAACTAAGATCAAAAACGCCAGATGTAAAATCGACGTGTGGGCACGCAAATTCGTATTTGAATTAATCGTCCGGGCTACCCGCCGGGATGAACAGCCGACGGAGGCAAGACGAAGGGAAAAACGGCCCACGCGCCCACAGATCTTTTATAATCCCGGCGCAAGGTCTTTCTTTTCATAGATCGAAACAATGTAGGGAGGATAAGGTTCGCCAGGGACTGGTCCAAACTGCCCTGCCTTCGTGTAGTTCGCCATTATCCAGCGATAGATCGATTCCGCATATCCGACGCCGAAATGGATCGGGCCATATTCCGGCATTGAGCGATGGGCGATCAGAACATATCGAACCTGGTTCGAAACTGCTTCCTTAATGAACTCTGGTTCCTGCTCGGGCCCCAAATAACCGGGCATTAATGAGTACCATCGGGTGGGCGCCTCCATTCCCGCAAGGACATAATAAGTTGGCGGTTCCGGCAGGACCAAAATGTCTTTTCGGTTCTTCGTATGCGTCTTCATGAACGAAATGATTTGCGGAGCGAGAATAGCGATGTCGCGGCTCGTATAGAATGTTCCGAAGTCGGTGGTAAATTTTGCCGGCAGGGACTCAGGGTGCGGAAAGAAGATGACGAATAGAAGTACGGTTTCAGCGCTCAACAGGCTACCCACCAAAAAATCACGACGCCGGGCATCCAGTGACCGGCCCGCCCAACGAATGGTTCTATCGACAAGAATGACAAAAATCAGGAACACGGGGACATTAAAAAAAACAGCGCACTTATAAATGTTATTCGGCCGGAGTTCCATCATTTGTCGCACGCTGTCCAAAATGGCGTAAATTCCGAGCGCAACTCCCTGAATTTCCGCACCCCATTTGCGAGTTCTCCAAAGTTTCCAAACGGCATAGATCAAGAAAAACACACCGAGAAAGAATATTCCCTTAGGGAAAATAATCTGGGAGGCAATCGTCTGAACCTCAGGAGCAATGCTGGCAAGAAACAATTGGCTCGGGACAAATTTGAGCAGCGGGTCAAATAGCAGCTTCAAGCCCCAGACCGGATAAACGATAATTGCAACGGGGACCAGATTCCCGAGCGCCAAGGCCGCTACCCACAGGCGCGATTTTGATTGCAACTTCTGGATTGCCATAGCATTCAGAGAGGCGATCAACCACCAGAACGCCATCGCCAGAAGCGCATATTCCACCGCCTGCAGCAGCTCCGATGGCACGAAGCGGAGCCCCTGTTCCGCCAAGGTCGTCTTCGAGAACGTCCGCATGAAGTACGTTCCCGGCGTCGAAATCCAGTTGTCAAAAAACAGCGTTCTTGCAGACACCTTCCAGACGAACCATCCGTATCCTGCCAGTGCGGGCGAGAGCCCTGCGCAACACACCGCGATGTTTTCGAACAGCTGGCGCCGCGAACGTTGGATCAAATACAGTGCCAGCACTTCAAAACTCAGCAAGACCAAACACGCGAACCCGACTTCCTGCTTCGTCAGTACTACGAGACCAGCGAGTACCGCCGCGAACCCCAGATGCTGCGTGCCCATATCGGAAGCGTGCCGTATCACAAAGTAAAGGCAGGCCATGCCCAGGAAGGAAGCTAGGGAAGCCGCGTAACTGTAAGGAAAAACAAAATTGCGTATAAACGGGTAAAATGCTTCTACTAGGAAAAACAGCGAGGGCACCATGCTGGTAACCAATCCCCAATTAAACTGGCGGGCGATTTCAAAGGTCACCAGCGCGGTACCGATGGTCAACGTAAGTCCAAGAGTGAACAGGACAGTCAGATGGACTCCGAAAATCCGGAACAGCAGCGCTTTCAGATATGGCGCAAGAGGCCCGTACATATACCAAATATCGCGAAAGAGCAGTTTCCCTTTCAATATCGCCGCAGGCACATAAATCTCCCTGCCGTTATCGATCTGAAAATCTCCCCAGTGGCCCCACGTATACCAAGCCAGTGCACCGGCAACCGAAACGATTACCGCTCGCGCGAACCACTCTGCGGTTCTGGTATTGCCTATCTCTGCGGGCTGGCTTGCGTGGCTTTGAATCATGCAACCTCGCTCGAAACGATTTTGGCTAGTTTGACTTTGGAATCCGAGGTCAATCGAGCGTTTCCACTGGTGCTTTTTCTTTTATAGTTAGTGGGTGCGATCCAATGTTCGGTTCACCAAATAGATGCAAACGTGCTTATCAATTGAATGATGCTCGCAAGCGAATTACAAGGTCCGTGTTGACTTCGTGGTTACAGATTTGACAGTACCTTTGAATCGCAAAACAGCGCGTCGCTATTTGCTGACATCCGGAGGTTCGATGAAGAAGGCGTTCGCAAATCTGCTTCATAGACCAGTCATTTTCAACTCTCTCGAGTTGGCGAACAAACACTTCCAAATCTCATTACTAAGGTTCTATAGAGAGCCTGAGGCCGTTGCCGTCATCGACGAGGCTTTTCGAGAAGCGGATCTTCAGATGAACCCACTCGATGCTTATTCGCTGTACAGCCTCGTGCGCATGCAGGCGAGCGTTCCCGGAAGCATGGTGGAAATCGGAATGTACCGGGGCGGCAGCGCCAGCATCATCTGTCACCTGAAGGGTGACAAGAAATTCTTTGGTTTCGACACGTTCGAGGGCTTGCCAAGGCGCGGCGAGGAGGACGAAAAATGGTTTCGTGAGAAACAATTCAGCGCGCGCCAAGAGGGCGTCGCGGCATACCTCGCAAAATTTCCAGGTGTTACGTTGACGAAGGGGATCTTTCCAGAAAGCGGTTCCATCTTGAATGGCGAGCGGTTTAGTTTTGTAAATCTCGATGTTGACCTGTACAAGGGAATAATTGACAGCCTGAATTTTCTTTGGAAGAGAATGAATGACCGCGGACTAATTTTGATTCATGATTCTCATCTGGGAGGCGTCAAGAAAGCGATTACTGAATTTCTCGGAAGCCAGAATGCGATGTCGTTCGATTGCGGATGCAGTCAGACAGCTCTGGTCCGGTTGTCATAATCGAAGGGTGGGCGCGACATGTGGCTGCTAATAGCGCTCACGGGCAGATCGAGTAGGGCACCCTTCGAGACGAGCTAGAAAAAAGCAAGGTCAAAGGCCCACGTGTAAACCCTACGTGTTGGGCACCCAAATTCGTATCCGGAATTATCGTCCGGGCGACCCGCCTCCACTCTCAAGCAACGGCACCCTTGGACTTTTTGTGAGCGTCCATGGCCTGCCGATTCCGTGCGAGGTACCGGTATAGAGTCGTGCGCCCGATCCCCAGAGTCTGCGACGCCCGCCTCCGGTCGCCCTGGCACATTCCCAATACGCGCTGAACGTGTAGCATGCACATTTCATCAAGGGATAGCTGTTTCCAGCCCTCGCCTTCCAAGGACGGTGTACTTCGGTGCTGCAGGTGCACCGGTAAATCGCCGACATCGATGAAATCGCCCGTCGCCGTAATGCACGCGCTCGCAATCACATTCTCCAATTCGCGCACATTCCCGGGCCATGGATGCCGCAACAGGACCGTCTGCGCGCGCCGCGTCAACCCGGAGATGCTTTTCCCATAAGCTCCGTTGTATCTCTTCAGGAAAAATTGTATCAGCAGCGGAATATCTTCCAGCCGCTCCGTCAGCGAAGGAACGCGGATCTGGATGGAACTCAACCGGTAAAAGAGATCTTCGCGAAAGCGTCGTGCCAGAACCTCCGCGCGCAAATCACGGTTCGTCGCCGCAATCAATCGTACGTTGATTCGCCGCACCTCCGGAGAGCCCACTCGCTGAATCTCGCGGTTCTGGATGACTCGCAGAAGCTTTGCCTGCATGGCCAGCGATGTCTCGCCGACTTCATCCAGAAAAACTGTCCCGCCATTGGCATACTCAAACAGTCCCAGCCGCGTATCCGTCGCCCCCGTGAACGACCCGCGCTCGTGCCCAAATAGCTGGCTCTCCAGCAAGGTATCCACCATTGCCGAGCAATTGCACACGGCCAGCTTCTGCTGTCCGACAGGGCTGATCTGATGGATCGCGCCTGCCACCAGTTCTTTTCCGGTTCCCGTGGGTCCCACCAGCAGCACGTTCGTGTAATGCCGCGCAACCTTTCGCGCAAAGTCGAACACCTCGAGCATTACCGGACTTTTTCCGATGATTCCGTGAAAGTCGAGGTCCCTTAGCAACTGCTCCTCAATCGCTTTTACGCGATGGCGTTTATCGTAGAGCGCTGCGATATCGTCTAGTGTCTTTCTCAAACGAACGCGGTCGACCGGCATCGGCAAGAAGTCCGACGCTCCCCGCCGAATGGCTTCCAGCGCCGATTCCAGCGTATATTCTCCCGCCATCAGAATCACGTGCGCACCAGGATCGGTGCACAGCGCTTGGTCCAGGAATTCGTACCCATCCTTCTCCGGCGAATGCGCTGCCACCATCACCAGCCGGCACCGCCCATGTTTCACGAGTCCTAACGCCTCCTGGGGATCGAGCGTGGGGATCGGCTCATATCCCATCTCGGCGATTACCGCCGACAATTTTTGGAGCTGCACTGGATCGCGGTCAAGAATGCACGGCGTCAACGAAGTTCTTGGAGCAAGGCGTTTATCTGATGATGTATTTATGCCGATAGCTAATCCACTGGCGGCGCTTGCGTCATTTTGGCTCTCCGACGCAGATTTATGCATTAGCTCCCCCTTTAATACCTCGTAAGCCGTTCGACGCTTCTACCAGCGACCTAGAGATACGCCACGCCGGATTGACAACACAAGTCTATCGCCCTGCTTCGGAGTGCGTGGACTCCGCAGGCAACACTATTCGCTGCTTCATCGAGTAAAGTTTCGAATCTGCATCAGTCAGGAGGCTCTCAATCGAATTACCGTTTTGGGGGTAGACGGCAACACCGACGCTGACCGATAGCCTTGGTCCATTGGCATCCTTGGCGACACTCTCACAAATGCGTAGTGCAACCTGATGGGCTTCCTGTGCGTTGGTCTCCGGTAAGACAAGAGCAAATTCGTCCCCACCGTAGCGCGCAGGAGTATCGATGTCCCGGCAACAGGAAGACAAAACATCGGCCACCCGGCAAAGCGCTTGGCTTCCGATCAGATGCCCGTTCCGGTCGTTGATTCGCTTCAATCCGTCCACGTCAAGGAACAACAGGGCAAACTCTCGACCGGTGCGCATGCTGCGCCTGATCTCTGAGTCGAGCACGCCCACCAAATGTCGATAGTTGGCTAGGCCTGTCAGCGGATCGCTCGCCGCCTGTCGCCGGAGGTGATCCTCCAGCTCTCGCTGTTTGGTGACGTCTTCGGCGATGACTTCGTAGGCTTCCAATTCGCCCCGCTCACCGAAGACTTCTTGCCCGCTGAGCCGGACCTTCAGGACCGCACGGTCCTTCCGCTTCCATTCAATTTCGATGGGATCGACGGGAACATCCACGCCCGATTGACCCAGCAATTGGGCTCGCCTGAGTGGATCTTGAATAATGTCGCGAGCAAGGTGTTGAGCCAGGAGTTCCTTTCTTGAGCCATAGCCAAGCATTTTCATCATTGTCGCGTTCACTTCGACAAACGTGCCGTCGAGACCGCAGCGGCATGTTCCGTAGATTAGATTTCCTGCCAGGGCACGATAACGTGCCTCTGAACGTCGCAAGTCCTTCTCGGCGCGGTCGCGTTGATCGCGCAACACTTTCTCATCGAGAGCACGATGTATGGCCACCGGCAGGTGGCCAATGTTATCGATCTCCAGGCAATTGGCAGCGCCTTTCAGGATCAACTCCGCAACAATTTCGCGTTTCAGGTTGTGGACCAGGAACACGACGGGGACGCTCTTCTCAATCTGGCGCAAGAGGTCGAACACCTCTCTTTCTTTGCAGTCTGAGTTCAGATGTTCGGCCACGATGGCGTCATAGCTCTCCAAGCGCAGACATTCGGCGAGCTGCTCAGGAGTGAGAACTGCATCAAAGCTGACGGCAGACCACAACCTCTTCAGTTCATGCAGGCAGCGCTCAATATCTGGCGGTGAACAATGAAAAAAAAGGATTCTCACGAAATCTGGACTGCGCTCAACTGCGTTGTACGCAGAAGCCCGCATCGTCTGATTGGAGCTGGGTTCAAGTGTGGGACACATGGCCGAGGTAAAATCCCGGGGTGCAGCCCCCTTCCGTGCTTAACTGCCCCCGGGCCCAGCTGGAGTTAACTCACAATGAAAATATCCATGATGGGTAAACACGTCTGTTCAATATTGAACACATTTGAGTACTTATGTATTATTATTGTGTTCTAATTATAAACTTTCTGGTGCCTAGGCTTGGAATGGTTGCGAGTACTGAACCCGAGTACTACGCGAGTACTAAAAATTCGTCTGAATTCCAGTTTGAAAAACTACGAGGTTGCTATTTGGAAAAATAACCAAGCGGCAGGACGACGCCCAAATCAGTGAGTGACCCAAAATCGACCCTTTAAATAGGTTTTGGGTGGCCTTTTATATGGAAATTAGAAGAGCCACTGATCACGGATTCATTGCGGACCGGTGAGGTAGGACTTGCGGTGGCGGACGTGGTAGCCGACGGGGGTGACCGTGACCTGGATGGAGCGGTAGGTGTTGGCGGGGCCGCGCGGAGTGGGATAGTAGGCCAGGAGATACTGGGTGCGGAGCTCGCGGTCGATGCGATCGAAGATGGCGCCCAGCTCCTGAGCCGTGTCGGGAAAGAACATGGCGCCGCCGGTGGTGTCGGTCATGGTTTCGAGGGCGTGTTCACCGGCGGTGTTGCGCCCGTTTTCGTTTTTCACCGGGCGGATGACGATGGTGTAAAGGAGCGCATTGGAGCGTACGGCTTCCTTGCGCGCCGCATCGAAGTCGAAGCGGCTGGTGGTTTCGCCCGCGTCGGTAACCAGGATGATGACGCGGCGGCGGTCGTCGCCCCGGCGTCCGAGCGCGCGTGAACCAAGGACTACAGCGTCGTAAATCGAGGTGCCGGCGCCGGCCGGAATCCTGCGAACCGCCGCTTGCAGATCCCCGACGTTATCCGAAAACGCTGCGAGCTGCGTCACGTTTTCATCGAACGCGAAAACGGACAGACGGTCGCCGGACCGCAGCACCTGGCGGATAAAGTGGGCGGCGGCTTCCTCCTCGAAGGCAATCTCCTTGTGGGCGCTCAGGCTGGAGTCGATCATGATCGCCAGGTCCAGCGGCTGTGAAGTCTGGGACTCGAATCTGTCGATTTTCTGCTCAACGCCTTCTTCAAACAGTTGGAAGGCCTCCCTGGGAAGATCCGGCGCCGGGCGGTTCTTTTCGTCGAGGATGCTGACGAGAACACTGACGAGATTGACGTCGATCCGGATGCGGCCGCGCTGGGCAGCGGGATCTTGTGGATCGTTCGTGGGGGCCGGCGGCGTGGGCTGGACGATTTTTCCGGGCTCGCCGACCGGAGACGAAGCAGGAGAACCCGAGCCCGATGGCGAATTGGAAGGCGAGTTGGCGCTAGGGCTGGACTTCGGCTTCTGCGCCCAGGGAGGGCGGTCGGGCTTGTCCTGGGTGAACGCGATCCCGGCGAAGAGAACCGCCAGGGCGGCCAGCAGAGGTGGGGAGTAGGAGCGAAAGCGTTTCATCGACATTGGGAGTTAAGATGCAGGATTCGCGCGCGGTGTCGCCGCAGGGGCGGGGGGTAGTTCACCGTCGGCCCAGACAGCGCCGTCCTCGAAGTACTCCTTCTTCCAAATGGGCACAGTGCGCTTGAGGGTGTCGATGGCGAAGCGGCAAGCCTCAAAGGCGGCGGCGCGGTGCGGCGCGCTGACGGCAATGAATACACTGGTTTCACCGATCTCGAGGCGCCCGAGCCTGTGAACCATGGCGAGGCGATGGATGCGGTATTTTTCGTGGAGCTGTGCGCCGATTTCGCGCATCTTGGCGAGGGCCATGGATTCGTAGGCTTCGTAGTCCAGGTAGAGAGTCGGACGATTGTGGGACTGATTGCGGACGAAACCGTCGAAGGTGACGATGGCGCCGTCTTCGGGCTCGCGCACGTGGCGGACGAGCGCGGCCATGTCGATGGGCTCGCGCCCCAATTGAAAGATGTCGTCGTGAGGGAGTGTTGCCATATTGATGCGTCAGCCGCCGCTCACGGGCGGGAGAAACGCGACTTCGTCGCCGGAACGGAGAGGCGTATCCCAGGGGGCGAATTCCTGGTTGCGCGAAGCAACGACCGAGGAGCGGTATTTTGCCAACTCGGGATGGCGCGCAACATAGAGAGCGAAAAGTTGCTCGATCGTCGTGGCATCTGAGAACTCGACGGAGTCCTCGGCATGGCCGGCGAGTTCCTTGAGGCGGCCGAAAAACAGGACGGTCACGCGAATCGCTTGTGAGACAGGTGGCACAGGAGAATTGTAACCCGCGCTGGGTGAGGGGGCCAGTAGCATCGGCTTGCCCTGAGCCTAGCCTAAGGGCTTCAGCCAGTGCAATCCCCCATCTTGCATCTTGCAGCACTTGGTCTGATTAGGACGGCGGAGGATTCAACATCTTCGTCCGACAGATAGGATTTGAACGTTTCAATTGCTTGACCGTTGAGTGTGGGTTGCGTAGCGTGCAAGGAGTTGGCCCTTTGTCCGCGCCATCCAGAAAAGAACGAAGGGGAAAACGATGAAAATTCTAGTAACGGGTTCTTCGGGGCTGGTGGGGACCGCGCTGGTGAGCGCGCTGGCGCGGGCTGGGCATACGGTGTGCCGATTGGTTCGACCGCAGAGTGCGGGCGGCGAGGGGGCAAAAGAAGGGTTTGTTGTGGCGTGGAATCCGGCAACGGGAGAATTGGGCGGCGCGGGCGTCGGAGCCGATGCGGTTGTGAACCTGGCAGGCGCATCAATTGCGGATGGGCGATGGACGGCGGAGCGAAAGGCCTTGCTGCGCGCAAGCCGGATTGATACGACGCGCACACTGGTGGGCGCGCTGGCTAGGATGAATGCGCGGCCGAGCGTCCTGGTGTCGGCATCCGCGATTGGTTATTACGGCGATCGCAGCGGCGAAACGCTGACGGAGGAGAGCAAGCCGGGAGCGGGTTTTTTACCGGGCCTGGCGCAGGAGTGGGAAGCGGAAGCGTTGAAGGCCGAGGCGCTGGGGATTCGCGTGGTGCTGGGGCGGTTCGGGATTATTTTGGCGCGCGAGGGCGGTGCGCTCCCGAAGATGATGCTGCCATTCAAAATTGGCGCTGGGGGAAAATTGGGTTCCGGGCAACAGTGGATGTCGTGGGTGACGCTCGAAGACGTCGTCGGGATTTTGCGCTTGGCTATCGAGAACGCCTCAATAAGAGGCGCCATTAATATCGTGTCGCCGCAGCCATTGCAAAACGCGGAATTTACAAAGGTGCTTGCAAAGGTGATGCACCGACCGGCGCTCTTCCCTGCTCCGGCGTTTGCACTGCGGCTGGCATTAGGCGAAATGCCCGACGCGCTGCTGTTATCCAGCCAGCGCGTCGTACCTCAGGGGTTGGAAAAACTTGGTTATCGATTCTTGCACTCGGATCTGCCCTCCGCGCTGAATGCCGTACTGACGAAAGACACCTAACCGGACGCCGCCACCTGAGGATTGCTTCAAAGCTGAACGGCCGTTCCGGATGATCGAGATATTCCGAGCTAGATCCCCAGCTGTCCGAGCAAATCTTCAAGGTTGGATTCGTCGACGAGGACTTCCCCGGCTGGCTGGCCCTCCGCCGGAGCCTGGACGGAACCTTCATCGAAAGCCTGAAAGAGGCGCATCTTGGCGACGGCATATTCCTCGCTGCTCGTGAGCGGGCGGCCGTTCTGCTTTGCCCAGGCGTCCAGCGCGGATTGTTTGACGAAGATTTTGAAGGGGAACGCGGAGCGCCGGTCGGCGGAGATCACGTAAGTAAATTCGCCACCGGGACTGCCCTCCCGCTGGGCGCGATTCCCTTCGAAGAAATAGTGCTGATAGACGTAGCCGTCGGCGGCAGAGTAGCTCTTGACGCGGCGGACGGCATCGGGGCGAGGCATGGGCGGATTATTGGAGGGTGGGCGGCGAAAGTCAACGCAGGAATTTGCGGCGAGAGGTCTTCCCAATATGAAACAGCGCTCCGGCTGTTCAGTTCCAAATCAGAACGAATTTTAGCCGAGGTGAAACAAAGAGAATCGTTCTCGCGCTGCTCCGGCGCGAATCATTCGGCGTTTGGAAGGCGGCAATCTACTGATTCGATGCTGCTTCTTGGCGGAAGTTTTCTGAGAGGGTCTGCGTAATCCTCATTTTCGATTTTCCTTTCTTCGCTGGCCCTTCGCCTGCTTTGGGGAGGGCATGCGGTCCCTCTCGCGGAGCAACGGAAAAAGATCAAGTACAGCGATGATTGTGGTCATCGCACTTCTTGGCGAGGGGGCGTGGACGCTTGGCTGCGGGGCATCCGGATCGTCGCTGTCGCCGCCGCCTCCTCCATCCATTGTAGTGACCTTAACACCAACGAATGGATCGGTTTTGCTTGGCGGCCAGGCGACGTTTATAGCGGCTGTAACGAACACAACTGACACCGCCGTTAGTTGGAGCGTAAACGGCTTGCCGGGTGGAAATGCGACGCAGGGAACAATCACGTCTGTCGGCGTGTACACCGCGCCCGCTGACATGCCATCTCCCGAGACGGTGCAAGTCACGGCCACGAGCCATGCCGATTCGACAAAATCCGCCACCGGTACGTTGGCGATCACGAGCGACATCACGCTGAGCTTGACGCCGAATCCCGCAAGCGTGGAACTGGGCGCGACGCAAGCGTTTCAAGCCACGGTAACGAGCAGCGGGCATCCAGATACGGCGATACGCTGGAGCCTTTCGGGCCCGGCGTGCGCCGGCGGGTGCGGAACGCTGGACGCTAGCGGGAACTACACCGCACCGCGGACTCTTCCCTCGCCTGCAAGCACAACGCTGACCGCGCAAAGCGTGGCCGATCCTTCGAAGCAGATTTCCACGCCGGTGTCCATCACCAGCAGTTTTTCATTGCAACTCTCCGCGCCGTCCAGCGTGCCGGCCGGTGGGACGGCAACAATTGTCGCGACGCTGACGCCCGTTCCGGGTTCGAATCCCAGTGCCACGCTGGCTTGGGCACTGAGCGGCCCGGGCTGCAGCGGAAGCTCCTGCGGAACATTGAGCGTGGTGACGACACAATCTGTGAGCGGAAGTCCCATCGCGGATTCGGCGACGTACATAGCGCCCGGGACGCCGCCGAGTCCGAACACCGTCACCGTGACGCTAACTCCGCAAGCGGACCCAGCGAAAAAGGCGCAAGCGACATTGGCGATCGGGGCGGGAGTCAGCGTGAACGTGTCGCCCTCGACGGCGACACTGGCGGCAAATCATCGCGTGACGCTGAACGCGCAGGTGAATGGAACCTCGAATACCGGGGTGATCTGGAGCGTGAACGGAATTGCGGGGGGAAATACGGCGTTGGGGCAGATTTGCGCCGTGGGTTCGAATCCCTGCCAGACGGTAACGAACACCACTGCGCCGCAGGTGGAATACCTTGCACCGGGCGCTACCCCTTCACCGAATCCGGTGAGCGTCGCGGCAGTGAGCGCGGCCGATTCCACGAAAAGCGCAAGCGCGCAAGTCACGGTACTCAATCACGTGCTCGTGTCCGTGCAACCCGGAAACGTCACACTGTCCCCACTAGCTGTGCAGGGCTTCACCGCGTCGGTGCTGGGAACCGGGAACCAGAACGTAGTTTGGCAGGTGCAGGGCGCGGCGTGTTCGATCGCGGGCATTTGCGGGGCGATCAACGTCAACGGAACCTATACCGCGCCCAGCGCCGCGCCCACTCCCGATGCGATTCAAGTCGTGGCCATCAGCAGCGACGACACCTCGCAATCCGGCATTGCGAACGTGACGATATCCACGGACGCAAACATTCTCACGTTGCATCCGTCCAGCGTATATGCCGGTGCAGCCCAAGGCTTTACGCTGCGCGTGGATGGCAGCGGTTTTGCTGCATCGAGCCCGGGGCCGGCTTCCACGATGCTGATCGGCGGCACGGCGCGGATAACGACTTGCACTTCCGCTCTGGAGTGCACGGCGCCTGTAACGCCAGCAGACGTCGCCGTGGCGGGCAGCTTGTCCATACAGATTCAAAATCCGAGCGGCACAAGATCGAATGCGGTGGCACTGATCGTCGCCGCGCCAAATCTTTCCGACGAAGTGATTCCGCTCAGCAGCAGCGCTCCGGCCGCCACCGGGAAGGACATCATCGTTGTGGACCCGACCACGGCGGGAGTCTCTGTGCCGGGCAACGACGTGGACTTGAATGTCGGGGCGCTGGGGACATTCATTACGGCGACCAATTCGTGCACTCTGGGCGGCAGCGCAATTCCGCTGCAGCGGCCCGCGAGCGGCACTTCGACCGCAGACATCTGTATTTTTTCGCAAAGCGGGCTGGACACCAGCATGACCTACACGGTGTCCGGGTCCGGCGACGTCGCGGTAATCGCCAAACAACCCGCGGGGCTCGGGATTATCCATCTCACGCTGCAAATCCCCGCGAACGCCGCGCCAGGCGCGCGCACGCTTTTCATACAAAACACAAATCTTGACAAGACCGCGGCGAGCGGCGTGCTGGAGGTGAATTGAAATGAGTTTTGTGCAACGGCGGCGATTCTTGTGGATTCTGTTCCTAGCGGGGCTTGCGTTGCTGGCGGTTGCGGCGAATGCAACAACACTTTCGCGGCTGCGTTTCGAGGAGCTCGTCAATCAAGCGACGGCGGTGGCGCGGCTCCGGTGCATCGGAGTGGAAACTTTTTTGGAAAACGGAGAGATCTGGACGGAAACCCGATTTGAGACTGTGGAACTGAACAAGGGCCTGCTCCCGGGCGTGATCAGCGTGCGGATGCTCGGCGGAAGAATTGGAAATCTGCATTCCCGAATCGAGGGAGTGCCGGCGTTTCGTCCGGGCGAGGAAGCTTACGTGTTTCTCTGGGGGCGTGAAGGCGAACCGTTCCGCGTGCTGGGCTGGTCGCAGGGTACCTTTCGAATCGCCCGGGATCCGCGGACAGGCATGGAGCGGGTAACGCAAGATTCGGCGGCGGCGCCGGTTTTCGATCCCCGCACGCGCCAGTTCCGGCACGGCGGGATTCGCAACCTGCCGGTGGCGATTTTTCAATTGAAACTTCGGAAGGCGCTGGAAGACAAATCGCTTTGAGGGAATTTGTCTCGGCTACTGCGGAGGCGAGCATGCAGGGATGAACAGATTTCAACACTGAGGTCACAGAGGACACAGAGAAAAAAGAGAAGGAACAATGCAGCTCGCGGGACGGCAACTGTCCCAGATGAGCGTGAGGAGAAAGGTGATGAAAGGGACGGTCAAGAAAATCGGCACGAGTGTTTTCACGTTGTTTTACGCGATTTGTTATGCGCCGATGGGGCAGGCGTATTCGTTTGACATGATCGTGCCGGATGTTCGGCAGCCGGCGGCGATATCTGGCGGGTCGGCCTGCCCCGTGCGGACGCATCGGCTGACTGCGGCGGGGAGCCTTGCCGTTCGATGGAGCAGCGCGCTGAATACAAATCCAGTAACAATCGTGACGCAGAACCAGACCGCGAGCGGGAGACTGGCAGAGATCGAACAGGTGATTGCACAGGCGCTGGCGGTGTGGACCGGCGTGAGCGGGACGACACTCGTTCCGGCAACGCTCACACCGCTGACGCGGACGGCAACTCAGAGCGCCTGCGGCCCGGACGGCTTGAACTCTATTTGTTTCGATCAAGCGGACATGGCCTTTACGCCGGGTGTACTGGCGTTCACACGAGTGATCTCGACAGACCGGCTGGGAGTTCAAGTGGGCAGCAGCGCTGTTTCAAGCCAGTTGGGGCAAATTCTCGATGCGGACATTTATTTCAACCCCAGCGACTCCCGGACGGCATTTGCGACACCGCAAGCACTCGCGGCAGCTCCCACAGCGTATGATTTCGAATCGGTGCTGACGCACGAACTCGGGCACTTTCTCGGCTTCAGCCATTCCGCGGTTTGGGGCGCGATCATGTTTCCTTTTGCGCCGGCGCCCGGCACATTCAGCGGAATGCGGCCAACGACGCAGCAGCCCGATGCGCCGCTGGGCGACGATGACCGGACCGGATTGCGCGTTCTCTATGCCGATCCGGCGGATGCGGTTCACAGGGGATCGATCAGCGGAAAAATCTTCCCTGCGAATCCACTGGCGCTCCCGGCCTCGCCTCCGGGCGTGACGGGCGTTTTCGGCGCGCAGGTGGTGGCCGTGGATGCGACGAGCGGCGCAGTTGTGGGAGCGACGATCGGCGGATGGAGTTGCACGGCTCCGGGTCCCGCGCAATTTGACGGCACGTATGAGATCGATGGGCTGGCGGTGGGCCACAGTTACACTGTTTATGCGGAAGCGCTGAATGGCGCTGTCGATCCTTCGCAGTTCGTGAACGCGATTGTCTCGCTGTGCCGGAATGCGGTCAGCGATCCAGGCTGGCCGCCGCTGCAAGGATGCGTGGTGCCTGCTGTGGACGTTAGCTTCACGGCTCGGACGCGACCCGGGCCTTGAAGAGAGGGTTTTCAGTTTTCAGTTTTCAGTTTTCAGTTTTCAGTCTTCAGTTTGTAGTTTGCACTTCTTAGTTTTTGGTTCTTAGTTGTTAGTTCTTAGTCCGCCTTTTTCCCAAGGGTTTTGAAGTAGCTGAAAAACGCAGCAAAACCGCTTTAACAAGCAAGAAGTTGCCTTGTAGTGGCGCACCATCCTGCGCCACTACAACCCAGTGCCAACTCTTCAGTGATGCATGTGCTGCAAAGTCAATCATGTCAGCTCGTCCATTCCTAACGAGAAACTCGAGTAGTTTCTTGGTTCAAAGGCTTGTGGGTGCAGAGCTGTTGTTTTTGATTTCCACGTCGACCGTGATGTAGGACAGACTGTTCAATCGTGTGGAGTGAGCCAGCCTCCGCCGAACAAGAGGCCGGGACCGAGCGAGGCAAGAAAAATCGGCCGGCGATCGTGGCGTGCTTGCTTCGAAGCACTTCGCAAAGTTTCATGCAGGGCCGCGCCGCACGTGGACGAGCCGAGATTGCCGGAAACTTGGGCGACCGGCGGAAAAGTGCTGGGGGAAACGCCGCACTGCTTGGCGAGCAGGGCCACGAGGCGAGGGTTCGGTTGGTGCGTCGCAAAACCGCCGACGGAGCCGCGCGGGATGCCGCTGCGCAACTCGACGGATGCAAGAACTTTTTCCATGCGGGTGATCGCCGCGCGAGAAAGGGCTTCGCCGTCAAACTGCACGGTGAGGCCGCCATCCTTCGTATCGCTGACCTGGATGGCGGCAGCGTACTGGCCCGCGCAGCCGAAGAGGAACTCTCCAAGGCGATAGCCTTCGTTGGAATCGTTGCCGGCGGCGCTTCGAAGGATGAAAGCGCTGGCGCCGTCGCCAAACAAACCTCCAAATTCGCCGGCGACCCGGCCGGGAGTGAGTGTTCGGCTGTGGACGTCGGCGGTGACGACGGCGACGGTCTGAGCCTGTCCCGATCCGATCAGGGATTGTGCGAACACCAATGCGTTGAGCAAACCGAGGCAGGCGCCGCCGACATCCAGAGCGCCGCAATTTTCGCGGACGAGCAATCGAGAATGAAGTTGAGCCGAAAGCGATGGGTAATCGTGATGCGTTTCGCTGGTGGTAACGATCCAATCCAGCTCTTGCGTTCCACAGGAGGCAGCGCGCAACGATTCCTGCGCGGCCTTTGCGGCGAGCGTTAGCTCGTTCTCGCTTTCGGCAACGTAGGCAAGAGATTCGATGCCGGCACGGCTGCGCAGCTTTCCGGCAGGCATGCCGAAGGCGCGATCGACCTCCTCGGACGGTATGACGCGCGAACCCACCGTGAATGACGAGGCCGCGATGACGGCAAGAGCTGGGGTTTGAGCGATGCCGCGAGGCGAATCTAAACGCTCGGGCACGCCAGGAGTGGAATTTGAATCACGCAACGCGGACAACAGAACCGCGAAGCTCGCGGATCGCTCATTGAGATTGGAGCCGAGATCAGCAGCGCCGCTGGCCGTCTCCACGGCGCGAAGAAAGCTGACCCATCCCATGGAATCGAGAATGCCGGTCTCGATAAGATCCACGCCGTCGCCGGGGATCGGAGTCGCGGAGCCGGCTTCGCGGCGAAAACAATCTTCCAGGAGACGGCGATGTTTCTCGTCAATTCGAGGAATGGAAGAAGGCGTCATCAGAACTCCTCGAGCCATTCAAGCTGTGGAAGGGGAAAGAGCGTGTCCAACATCAGCCAGCAAAAATCCTGATACGGGCGCGTGAGGCCGAGGCGGATGAAATGATGCGGGCAAGACATGAGCTTGTAGTGAAAGTGGGAGTTCAGGAAGCGTTCAAGGCGGGCTGCGCGGTTGGCACCGCGGTTGGGAGCGAGGGCGGCGTCGACAAAACCGCGCCAATCGTGGTCCACCACGGGAAGGTCGCGCAGGACTTCGCCGGAAGGAAGAGCCAGGGTGGCGCGAAGTTGGTTGGCACAAAGTTCCAGCCGCAGATTTTTGGTTTCGCAGCCGCAAATCGAGCGCTTGGCTTGGCCAGGGACTGCGTAGAGGCCGCTGCCTGTCTTGTTTTCGTAAACGGGGCATTCGAAAAAATCGGGCAGGGAGCGGGAGACCTCCGCCTTGCGGAGATAGGTGACAATTTCGGGTTCCGGTATTGTTGCGGACTTCTGGAAGCCGCGCGTCAAGACGCGGTCTTCGACGTGGGGGCTAGGCCCGGGAAAGGGAGTGAGGGCACATTCGAGGATGTCGCCGCGCTGATGCGGGAAATTCAACCAGCTATGTCCGGAAGAAGGGATGGGGCGGATGGATTGAATTTTTTCGTGTTCGCGCTGAAGGCCGATGACGCAAAAGGCCGGGCCCATGCGCGTAATTTCGGTAATAAGCAGTTTAGTCATGAAGCAGGGCCTGCTGATTTGCGCCGGGGCTTTGCAAGCTTTTGGCGGGGCGAGATGAGGTGAAGAATTTCGACGGCGTCGCCTTGCTCGCTCCAGTAGCCGGCGAGAAGATCGGCGATGAGCCGGCGATGGCATTTCTCCGGGCCCGGTTCAGAGCAGAGAAGAGAGACCCTGGGGGACCACGAAAACGTGTCGAGACCTGTGGGGACACGGCGCTCTTTCATCACTGCGAGAAAATCCGCTTCATAGACTGGCCAATCTTTGGTGCGGCGATAAGTCTTGAGAAGTTCCGGCGGAGGGGCGAGCAGCGGCTCGTGGAGGTATTCAATTCCAGCGATTTTTTTCAGAAAGAAGGAGAGGTCTGGATGCTTGGAGAAGCCGGAGAGTTGGCCGCTGCGATTCTGGCGAACGTCGATGACTTGCTGGACTCCGGCGCCCGAGAGCAGAGTGAAGAATTCCTCGGCGGTTTTTCCGGTGAAGCCGATGGTGCAGAGGAGGCGCTCCATGAGATCTAGAAATACTCGATGGCTTCGGGAGATGCGCGGAATGCAAACTCTTTCGACTGGAGAATCATGGCGTCCGTGAGAGCAGCATCACGGCCGGAGACGAAAAGCGAAGTGCTGGTGACGTCTTCGAAGCCGTGGAGGACAAGGAGGCGATCCTCGGCGTCGCGCTGGGATTCGAGGACGCCACCGCGCCGAATGTGGGCGGGTGTTAAGCCGCGGTCCAGGAGCGCGGGGCAGATCATCAGGAAGCGATGGCATTGCAGGGGATCCTCCTCGGCGCACATGAGGGCAGTGACGTTGGTCCGGGAGAGGGCGAGAGCGCGATCGAGGCCTTCGGCGAAATCGGGGGCGCGGCGGCGCGCGGCGTAATCAACGTGCCCGTCTTCCCGGTAGACGCGCGGATCGGAGGGCCGGCCGCCCAGGCTTTCACCGAAAAATTCGTAGCGAATTCCGGCCGGCGCAAGATCGCTTTCGAGCGACTCGCGATTGAATTGCGGAAAGCGAAAACTGGCGGGGCGGCTGCGGACATCACAAAGAGTTCGCACGCCGTGAGCGGCCAGGACGGCCAGAAAATCGGCAATTTCGAGATTGGAATGGCCGATGGTGAAGAGATGATTGGTTTGGGCGGAGTGGGTATTCATGAATGTTACACCGGAACCCAAGCGTATTCTGCCGGAACGCCGGAGAGACGGCAAGCACGGCGGGCCGGCGAACTGTTGGCATTTTGCGAGTGGTGTCAGCCGGAGACCCCAGAGTGAAATGCACTCCATGCTAAGGTGAATCAATGGGCCGGATGGGACTCCTCAGAAACAAAGATGCGAACACAACGGCTTGAGATGGCTGCCGAGAGCGACGGATAGAAATGCTTCCCTGGAAATCAATGCGTGCCGCCGGAATCGCCGCACTTTTCTGTTTGTGCGCGGTGAGCGCGCGGGCTCAACGCGTACGGGGCGAACTCCACCTTGAGGTGCATGACCCGCACGGGACCGCGGTGTCGCCAGCCGGCGAGCTGGTCAGCGAGGCCAATGGGTTTCGTAGGACTTTTGTCGCGGGGCCCGAAGGACGCTACGTTGTGCAGGATCTTCCGTTTGGAGTTTACCGGCTGAGTTTGCAGGCGGAAGGATTCGCGCCGTGGAGCGATTTGGTTGAAATTCGCTCCGAGGTGCCCTTGCGCGTGGCCGTGACGCTGGGCGTTGCGCCGTTGACGACACGGGTGGAGGTGAATGATTCGGCGACGCTGGTGGACCCCTATTCCACCGGATCGCTGTACTCCATCGGGCGGCAAACGATCGAGGAACATGACGCGGTGCAACCGGGGCGCGAGTTGCTGGACCTGGTGTCCGAACAACCGGGATGGGTGTATGAAGCCAACGGCGTACTTCACCCGCGCGGCTCGGAATACGACGTGCAGTTCGTGGTGGACGGGCTGCCGCTAACGGAGAATCGCTCGCCGGCGTTTGCACCCTCGTTTGAGGCAGGCGAAGTTGAATCCTTGCGCGTGCTGACGGCAAGTTTTCCGGCCGAATATGGGCGGAAACTCGGCGGCATCGTCGAAGTCATTACGAAAAAAGATGTCCAGGCGGGATGGCACGGGCGGCTCGACGCGGGCGGCGGAAGTTTCTCCACGCTGAACGGCGCGGCAGGAATTTCCTATGCACGGGGAGCTCAACGATTTTCGGCGTGTGGCGAGGGATTTCATACGGACCGTTATCTGGACCCTCCGGTCGTGGCGAACTACACGAACCGGGGAAACGCCGCCGGGTTCTCGGCTTCCTACGAACGGGATTTTTCGACGAGCGACCGGTTGCGCGTGAGCGTGATGCACAATGTGGTCCGCTTCCTGGTGCCGAACGAGCTGGTGCAGCAGCGTGCCGGCCAGCGGCAGGATATTCAGAACACGGAGACCAGCGGACAGATCTACTTCCAGCACGCGATTTCGCCTGAATTGTTTCTGAGCTTTTCGGGAAGCGTGCGGGACTCGAGCGCAACGCTGACATCGAACCCGTTCGCGACGCCGGTGATTGTTTCGCAGGACCGCGGCTACCGCGAAGGGTACGCGCGAGCCGACCTTGCAGGGCACCACGGACATCACGACTGGAAAACGGGCGTGGACAGTATTTTCAGTCCGGTGCATGAGGCGTTGCAATACGCGATAACTGACTCGACTCAATTCGATCCCGGCACGCAGCTGCACTTTCAGTTCCCGTATCAGCGGAAATGGGACGTCGAGCCTTCGATTTACCTGCAGGACCAGATGCGCCTGGGCCGGTGGAACGTCAGCGCGGGGCTGAGGTTCGATCATTACGGATTTGTGGTGCACGAGTCGGCGTGGAGTCCGAGAATCGGCGTATCGAGATTCGTTCCGGCGCTCAACATGGTGCTTCATGCTTCGTACGATCGCGTTTTTCAAACGCCCGCCATTGAGAATCTGCTTCTCGCGAGTTCGCCGCTTCTCGATGCCATCAGCCCTTCGGTGTTGCGATTGCCGGTGAGGCCGGGGCGCGGAAACTTTTACGAAGGCGGAGTGACCAAAGCATTTTTTGGGAAGCTGCGCTTGGATGCCAATGTTTTCCGCCGGGATTTTCGCCAATATTCCGATGACGATGTCCTGCTGGATACGGGCGTGAGCTTTCCGATTGCGTTCACGAAGGCGCGGATCTTCGGAGAAGAAATCCGCATGGAAGTGCCCCAGTGGGGACGCTTCTCCGGATACCTGAGCTATGCGAATCAATCCGGCTACGGGCAAGGGCCGATCACCGGCGGGTTGTTCCTTGGAAGCGATGCGGCCAATGCGCTGACCGATACGAGCAGGTTCGCCGTGACTCAGGATCAACGAAACTCGCTGCACGCTCGCGTGCGATTTCAAGCGCCGCGGCACGCCTGGCTGGCGATGGGCGCGCAGTACGGCAGCGGGCTGCCGGCGAATATTGGCAACGCCAACGTTAATGACCTGCTGGCGGCCTTCGGACAGCGGATTCTGGATCGCGTGGATCTGGCTCGCGGGCGCGTGCGGCCGAATTCTTCTCTCGACGTGGCGGCGGGCGCGGAAATCTATCACAAGGAATCGAGGAGCGCCGCGCTGCAGATTCAGGTGGCGAACCTGGCCAACCGGCTCAACGTGATTAATTTTGCGAGTATATTTTCCGGGACCGCGCTGGGAGAACCGCGGAACGTTTCGGCGAGCTTGCGGCTGACGTTTTGAGTGTTAGCGGCGCAGCATACTGCGCCCCTACTTGGCCAGGCATTCGAGTTCGGTCACTACGCGGTCGAGTTCGTCGATCAGTGAGTTTGAACCCGCCTTGCGGAATACGTTGACGAGCGTGCGGTAATACCAAAGCGTGCCGACCTTGCGGCCGGTGAAGCGGTTGAAGACGGCGTCGCCTTCCGCGCGATAGTCGGATAGGATTTCGCGGGCGTTGGCCAGTTTGTCGGCGGCGGAAACGAGGCGTACGTCATCGAGCTCGTACGCGACCTTCTCGATGTAGGCGCGCTTTCTTTCGCCCCATTCCCGTTTTTCACCAGAAGCTTCGTAAGAATCCGTGCACCCATCGACGATACGCGCGACGCGGCCGCCGAATTTTTCGCGGATTTCATCGAGGCGCGGGAGGCCGCCCTGGTCTTCGACGGCATCATGCAACAGCGCCGCGATGACTTCATCTTCGCCGCCGCCGTGTTGAATGACGATGGCCGCAACGCCGAGCAAGTGGCCGACGTACGGCTGGCCTTTACCCTTGCGGCGCTGGTGCAGATGCAGCTCCGCCGCGTAACCAAGCGCCTCGACGAAACGGTTTGTGAGGACCGGCTTTTCGATGATGGATTGTCCGCGAGCCAATTGTTCCGCTTATCTACGGCGCGCCTTGCCGAGCAGGCGGAGGATTTCCAGATAGAGCCAGATGAGCGTGACCATGAGGCCAAACGCGCCGTACCACTCCATGTACTTCGGCGCTCCGTTCTGGACACCAGTCTCGATCATGTCAAAATCGAGAACCAGATTTAGCGCGGCGATGACGACCACGAAAAGGCTGAAGCCGATTCCCACGATGCCGCTGCCGTTGATCGCCGGAACCTGAATATGGAAGAAACCAGCGAGAACCATTTCCACTAGATAAAGAAGCGCGATGCCTCCCGTAGCAGCGATCACGCCGAGCTTGAAGCCCTGCGTGGCGCGAATCATGCCGGTTTTGTAAGCGAGCAGCATGACGAAGAGCGTGCCGAAGGTGAGGCCGACGGCTTGGATCGCGACGCCCGGGTAGGTGCGCTCGAACATTGCGGAGATGCCGCCCAGCGCCAGGCCTTCGAGGAGCGCGTAGATGGGCGCGGTGAACGGCGCCCAATTCGGCTTGAAAATGGTAACGAGAGCGACGATGAAGCCGCCAAGAACGCCGCCCGTCATCCATGGAATGGCCGCTCCCGGGACTGGAGAGTGCGACAAGCCCCAGGTCCACGCGGCCGTGGCCACGACGCAGAGCAGGAGGAGGCCGGTCTTGTTGACGGTGCCCTGCAGCGTCATCGCTTCGCCGAAAGCGACTTGGCCCTTGAATGCCTTTTCATTTAACGCGGGATTGGATGTGCGCAATAGATTTGCCATTCGCGAAATTCTCCCTAACGACGAGTTTCTAATCTCTCCAAATCTTGCACACTTAAATTCTACTCCCTGGTGCCTGTCATTTCCATCGTGCCCGAGGCAAGACGAAATCGCTCAGGTGGGCTTTGGTTCCCCGGCGATCTGGCGCTGGACTTGCTCTCTGAATTCCAAGGGCCGGGCAATCTGCGGGAAAACTTCGGGCGTGCCGCCCGTGCCCCTCACGATCACTGTTCCGTAGCCCAGGATCCTTCCCAACGCAGGCTCCTCGATGGCGATGCTTTCGATTCTTGGCAAAAGAAGCTCGATCGTGCGACGATGTGCGAGCCCCGACTTTACGATGACTCTTTTATTGGTGACGGCCATCTCCGTAGCGCTGCGCCGCACAAGGCCGGCTCCGAAAAAGATCGCTGCTACCAGGACACAGGCAGCGCCCGCCCATCGCAGGGCGCCAGCAGACGAAGCTTGGCCGCCGTTTGCAGAACTCCACGGCGTGATGAGCAGGCTGACCCCAACCAGCGCGAGGACTGCGGCGATCAGCGCATGCCCCAACATCACAATCCAGTGCAGCCGGGTCTCATACTGCACGGTTTCGCCCGCGATGAGATGCTTTTCGGCGTAGCTCAAAGGAGCTCCTTGAAATAAGGCGTCAAGAAATTTGCCATTGGGGAACCTGCGGCGGATGATGGCCCGAAGTTACGGCTGGTCAACTGCCATTCGTGTAAGACGGAAAAAATCTCAAACTCAATTGGTAGCGCTAACGGGAATCGAACCCGTATTTTAGCCTTGAAAGGGCTACGTGCTAACCGTTGCACCATAGCGCCACCGGGGAGAGAAACGGAACGTTTCAAGGATACGGGAAATAGCTTGCGCGAACAAGCGCGGCGGATGACGGCGCTTGCAAAGAGAGAGTCTTGTCGTGCGTGACGGCAGGCGCGTCACGGCAGGCGCGTCCCGACGAGGCCAGGGCAAGCGGGATAGAAAGCCGCTTTGGAATTTCTAGTTAACAATAACTGCTACCCCTCCCCCCTGTTTTTCATAAGTGTTCATTCTAAAGGAAGTTAAAGTCCTTTGTTTTGATACACTTTTGGAAGTGTTGATTCTAAAGGGACTTAGAGGTTGTTTTTTGGAACATTTTTGTAAGTGTTGATTCTAGATAACTTAGCTGGGCCCAGTGCTTTCCGTCCAGTGGGATGACAAGGGTACATAGTGGAATCAAAGCCAAAGAATTTTGACAAGGATTTGCGGCATCGGAAAAAAAAAGCGGCAGCAGGGCTGCCGCACTCCAAAAAAAGTTTTCTACGAGCTCAATTCTAACAAGGGATAATGGAGAGTCAAGGAAAACTTTTGAAAATTATTGGCTGCCGCTGCCGCAGCGTGTAAAACGCGATTGCCAAGAAACCTAGGCGCGGTAGCAAAATTCGGGGCAATCAATTGGGTGAGGATACCGAAGGAGAAGAAATCTCCGGGGGCTTTCGGAGGTCCAAGATCTTGAAGCCACTCGGCACTTCAAAGAGTTTGGCGTCGGGATCACCCAAAGCGATGTCCGAAACTTCGAAATTTTGCGAGCCGGATAACGGATCCTGCCGCTTACTGATGAGGTTTACGCCGAGCCGGGGCGAAAACCAAAACTCCCGCTTGGACAGGAGCGGGCCGTTGTTTCCGATCGTGCCGGAGGGAATGATCGTCGTCTCTCGCGTGCCGACCGTTTCGAGCCCCCCGACGGACTGCTTGCCAAGGTCCACGGATTCCGACGATGAACCCTGCGCCATGTGAGCCTTGGCAGGCGGGGTGTAAGGCGAAGACTCCGGCGGGGAAAACACTTCCAACTGGCAGGTGCTCCCATGGGGCATGCAAATGTAAAGTTCGTGCGCGACGGGGTCGCTGATCTCGATTTGCGTGACGCCCGACTGGGCCTTGCCGTCGTCCGGAACGAGCGCGCGGCGTTCCTGGAAGATACGTCCGGCGGCATCGCGGGCGATGGCGCGGTGATTCTTCAGAGTGATGGTGCTGCCGTCCGGCAATTGCCGAATCCATTCGGTATTCACGGTGGCGGTGAATGGCGCGTTCGGCAAGGACGGGATAAGAATGCTGATCAGGACCTCGCGGGTGCCGCCGTCCGGGAGGCGTTGAGGTTCCTGCGGCGCTTGAGCCTGAGAAAAGGAGTTTGGCAGGAGGAAGAAACAGGCAAGCGAGAAAATCGGGATGCTTTTCATGTGATGCAGCCTCCCAGGTGCAAGGCGATTATGCCAAATTTTTCGGGCTCGCGGCAACGTGCTGATGGAGGAATTGGCTAGGTCTGGCGGTCTTGGAATTCTTCGTGCCAGGCCATTTGGATGGCTTCGAGTTTGGATTCGTTGGAGGCGGCGGGGTCGCCGGAAAAGCCAGCAAGTTCGGTGATCCATTTGTGCATGTCGGTGAAGCGGACGGTGAGCGGATCGGTGTCTGGATGCTTGTCGGCAAGGCCGATGGCGATGTCTTCGAGATTGTCCCAACCGAATGTTGGCGGCATGTATGGCTCCTCTGGAAGTTTTTAGCTTTAAGTTTTTAGCTTTAAGTTTTTAGTTATAAGAGAAAAACAGAAAGATTTCTTGGATTTCTGATCGAGTACTTAGAACTAAGAACTTAGAACCAAGAACTGAGTACTTAGAAAATGGGAACTGATGACTGAAAATTTTCAGTGATCCAGTTCCTTGGCGTAGTTTTTGTTCCACTCGGGAATTTCGACGACGATGTCGGTGGTGCCGTCGGGCACGGTCTGGCAGCCGAGGCGGGATTTCGGCGTGATGCCCGGCGCTTCGTCCAGCTCGTCGAACTCGGCGTCGGTGGCTTCGTTGCAGGATTCGAGGCCTTCCCTCACGATGACGTGGCACGTGGAGCAGGCGCAGACGCCGCCGCAAGCGTGGTCGAGGCCGGCCTTGATGCCTTCGGAAATGTCGAGAATGCTGCCCGGGAGGCCGTTGTGGCCGTAGGGAATTTTCTCCGGGTCAACCTCGATGGTCTTGCCGCTGGGAAGAAATGTGACTTTGAATTTCTTCGTGGCGGGTTTGTATTTGACTTCTTCGATGTAAGGGTTGCTGCCGCCCATGGTTGTCTCCCATCCTGATTGCAAGTAGTTCAAATCTTGCCAAGCAAGGGCGCAGCATGCTGCGCCCCCACAAAGAAAACTCAGACCTCGGCTAACTTGCGGCCTTCTAACGCCGATGAGACCGCCGAATTCATCAGCACTTCCGCGAGGTGCTCGGTCGCGTGATTCAGATCGTCGATGCGCTTGCGAATTAATTTGTAGTCGCTGCCGGCTACGGATTCCTGCAATGCGGCGACGCTTGCTTCAATTCTAGCGCGCTCTTCGGCCGGTAAGCCCGCGGCTTGCGGATTGGCCAGGGCTTTGGCGGTGGCGGTCAGGATCGATTCGGATTCCGTGCGCGCTTCGATGACCTGGCGCTCGGCGAAATCCTGTTCGGCGTATTCGATGGATTCCTCGAGCATGCGCTCGATTTCGGAATCGTTGATGCCGTAGCTCGGCTGGACTTCGATGGAATGCTGCTCGCCGGTGCGAAGGTCCTTGGCGCCAACCTGGAGGATGCCGTTGGCGTCGATCAGGAATTTCACCTCGATGCGCGGCAAGCCAGCGGGCGCAGGCGGAACGCGCAGCGTGAAGCGCGCAAGCGAGCGGCAATCCTTGGCGAGTTCGCGTTCGCCCTGGAGGACGTGGATGTCGATGCCGGTCTGATTGTCGACGCCAGTGGTGTAAAGCTCCTGGGCGCTCGCGGGTATCGTGGAATTGCGCGGAATAACTTTTGCAACCGCTCCGCCGTAAGTTTCGATGCCGAGCGAAAGCGGCGTGACGTCGAGCAGCAGCATGGTTTTGACGCCCTGGTCGAGAATGTTGGCCTGCACGGCGGCCCCGAGCGCTACGACTTCGTCGGGATTCAGCTCGATATGCGGCTTGCGGCCGAAAAACTCTTCCACCGTGCGGCGAACGAGCGGTGTGCGTGTGGTGCCGCCGACGAGCACGACTTCGTCCATGTCGGCGGGCTTAAGCTGCGCGTCCGCTAGCGCCTGCTTGACAGGCCCCATGGTGCGGTCAATGACCGGACGAATTAGCGCCTCAAACACGGGGCGCGTGAGCTCGAGTTGAAAGACACTACCATTCGGCAGAGGGAATCGTAGACCTTCGTAACGATGCTCTGAGAGTAGATGCTTCAGCTCGATGAGCTTTTTGCGAAGTTCCTGCGCGAGTTCGCCGTGGGGCGAAAAGTCAATTTCGTCGTGCTGGAGGATTTTCTCGTGGACAAAAGCCTGGAGCAGATTGTCGATGTCGTCGCCGCCCAGGTGCGTGTCGCCGTTGGTGGAAAGAACCTGAAAGATATCGCCGTCGGTGGTGGAAATGAGCTTGAGGACGGAAATGTCGAAGGTACCGCCGCCGAGATCGTAGACGGCAACTTTGCCGCGCTGTTTTTCGTGGAGGCCGTAGGCGAGCGCCGCGGCGGTGGGCTCGTTGACGAGCCGCAAAACTTCGAGGCCCGCGATCTTGCCGGCGTCCTTGGTGGCTTGGCGCTGGGCATCGTTGAAATAGGCTGGGACGGTGATGACGGCGCGGTCGACCGGTTCGCCGAAATGGGCTTCCGCCCAGTTTTTCAGCTCGCGAAGAATGAAAGCGGAAATCTCCGGCGGAGTGAAAACTTTGTCGCCGAGCACCACGCGGATGACGTTCTTGCTCGCTGGATCGATGCGGAACGGGAAGAGCTTGAGCTCAGTTTGAATGTCGGCAGGACCGCGGCCCATGAGGCGCTTTACGGAGTAGATGGTGCGCTCGGGTTGGGTGAGAAGTCTTCTTCGAGCCGCCTCTCCCACGACAACGGTCCCATCTGCATCCAGGCTAACTACCGAAGGGCAAAGCGTGCTGCCGTATGGGCCCGGGATACACTTCGGCTGACCTGTCTGCGAATCGAGATACGCAACGAGACTGTTGGTGGTGCCGAGGTCGATTCCGACGATTTTGCCCATGATAAGACCCGGAGGGGCTAAAACCCCTCCGCTACAAAAGCTCCTTCTGAACGTTGACGACCAAATTCCGAATGTACGAGCGGCGATTCAGCAAGTCGTTCAGCTTCGCCATGACCTGTTTGCGTGTGGCGGCTTCGCCTTGCAGTGCGGCGTCCCATTCCCGCGCTGCGGTTTGTAACTGCGCGTCGAGTCCGACGAGCTTTTCCTGGAAACCCTTCTCGGCGGATTCGAGGCGTGATTTCAAGGCGGCGAGATCGCCTCCCGAGGACTTCGCCTCGCGAAGTTCGTCGAGCGATTCGTTCAGCTCAAAAACTTCCTCCAGCAACTCAGGGGGCGCTTGCTGCTTGTGTTCGCCTTCCTTGCGCGAGCCTTCGATGCCCAGGAGATACTCGATGCGGCCCACGGGATCGCGGAGCGTGCGATAAGCGTCGTTCAATTCCGAGCTGCGCTTTAGGGAGAGATCGCGTTCCGTCTCCGTCGCGTTGACGAAATTGTCGGGATGCAGCTTCCAACTGAGCTGCAGAAATTTCTGCTCCAGCGCGCTCATTTCGATCCAGAGCTTGCGGGGCATTTCGAAAAGCGCGAAATAATCCACGGCCTTGGGCAGCTGCAGGAGCTTGCCGCAGCTCGAGCAGAAGTGCGTGCCGAGCGTGCGCTCGTGGCAGTTCCAGCAAACGAGGGGCGGATTCGTGAATGTCGGGGCGGTACTCATAAATTGTTGTTCAAGAAATCCCCAGAAGGCACAAAAAAAGTGGCTGGCGAGTGCGGCTGCCAACCACTTGTCAGGCTCGCCTGTGGGTCTCCCCCCGCTGGAACCGAGTCAAAGGCGAAGAGCACAGACTCCCGACCCGACCGGGACAGGTTCGATCTGTGCCACTAGGCCGTGAAAGAGCTGCCGCAGCCGCAGTTGCGCGCCGCGTTGGGATTCTGGAAAACGAATCCCTGGCGCATCAGCGTCTCTTCGTACTCGAGCGTCGTGCCGTTCAGGAACAGAAAACTTTTTGGGTCAACGAAGAGGCGCGCGCCGAATTCTTCGAAGATCTTGTCACGATCGCGCGCTTGCGTGTCGAGGCGCATGGCATAAGAGAGGCCGGAGCAGCCGCCGCCCTGGACGCCGACGCGCAGGCCGCCCTGTTCGGGCGAAACGCCATCCTTCTCGAGCAGCTCGCGGATTTTCAGCGCGGCACGCTCGGTCAGGTGGATTTTCGCAATGTTGGGACTTGCGACTTCTGTTGGCATCTTTAACGACTCCAAAAACCTATAAGGATCGAACGCGCCAAGTAGGGGCGCAGCATGCTGCGCCCCTACAACCGAGACGCTAGCAACTGCCACCCTTATGAAAGCTTAGTGCGCGGCCTTTTCGTGGACCGGCACTTCGACGCCGTGCTTTTTCTTCCAGTCGCCGATGGCGGCCTTGATGGCGTCTTCCGCGAGCACGGAGCAGTGAATCTTCACCGGCGGGAGCGAAAGCTCGCGCACGATGTCCGTGTTCTTGATCGAAAGCGCTTCTTCGACCGTCTTGCCCTTCACCCATTCGGTAGCGAGCGAGGAGCTGGCGATGGCCGAACCGCAACCAAAGGTCTTGAACTTGGCTTCTTCAATGACCTGGGTATCGGGATTGATTTTCATCTGCAGCTTCATTACGTCGCCGCACTCCGGCGCTCCGACGAGACCCGTGCCGACGTTAGGGTCTTCCTTCGAGAGGCTGCCGACGTTGCGGGGATTATTGTAGTGATCCACCACTTTATCGCTGTATGCCATTAGCCGTTGCTCCTTGCCAGATTCACGAGATTCCCGAAACCAGCGCTCTTGACTGCCTTGTCAGTGAGCGAAACGTTCGGCACGGAAGCCGAGCGGCCCGCGGTCAACTGACGAAGAGCGTCCTTGATGAACTCCGCGCCGAGCCCGAGCATCTTCAGAAAGGCGCGCACTTGCTGAAGCTCGTGGAAAGAGCGCTCGCCGGCGACGGCGGCCTCTTCTCCCTCCCCACCATAGGGCACAAAAGTCACGCGGAAGGCCGCGCCGGTGCCGCCGATGGAGCGATGAATGCGAATTGTTCCTTCGTTTGCCATGTTGTCTCTTTCAGTCCTTTAGGCGGTTTGCCATTTCATTTTCGAGATGTCGATTCCCTCTTTGGCCATTTCGTAGAGCGGGGATAGTTCGCGCAGCTTGGTGACGACTTGCACCATCTTGTCGATGACGTAGTCGACTTCCTCTTGCGTGTTGAAACGACCGAGGCCGAACCGAATCGAGGTGTGGGCGAGGTCTTCGCCGACTCCTAATGCTTTGAGTACGTAGCTGGGCTCAAGGGTTGCCGAGGTACAGGCGGAACCGCTGGACACTGCGATATCGTTAATACCCATGAGCAGCGATTCGCCTTCCACATAAGCAAAGCTCATGTTCAGGTTGTTCGGCAGGCGGTGTTCCATCGAGCCGTTGATGAAAACCTCGTCCAGCTTGGCTTCCAGGCCCTTTCGGAGACGCTCGCGCAAGCCGAGCATACGCGCCGCTTCTTCCGGCATCTCTTTCTGCGCGATTTCGCAGGCTTTGCCGAGGCCCACGATGCCGGGCACGTTCAAGGTGCCGGAACGCATGCCGCGCTCGTGCCCGCCGCCGTCGATGATGGCGGAAAGCTGAACGCGGGGATTGCGGCGGCGGACGTACAAAGCGCCAACGCCCTTGGGCCCGTAAATCTTGTGGCCGCTGATGGCCAGCATGTCGATGTTGTCCTTCTGGACGTCGACCGGCACTTTGCCCACGGCCTGTACGCCGTCCACGGCGAAGAAGATGCCGTGTTCCTTGGCGATCTTGCCGATTTCCGCGATCGGGTTAATCACGCCAATTTCGTTGTTGGCGTACATGATGGTGATCAGAATCGTTGAGGGCTTAAGCGCCGCCTTCAAATCCTCAATGCTTACGCGCCCATCCCGTTGGACCGGCAGATAGGTAACTTCGAAACCGTGCTTTTCCAGGTTCTTGCAGGTGTCCAACACGGCCTTGTGCTCGATGGCCTGGGTGATGATGTGGTTGCCCTTTTCGCGGAACATCTCCGCGATGCCCTTGATCATCAAGTTGTCGGATTCGGTGGCGCCACTCGTGAAAATGATCTCTTTCGGCGTGGCGTTGATCAGCGAAGCGATCTGCTGGCGCGCGGTTTCCACGGCTTCTTCGCCCGCCCAGCCGAACGAATGATTGCGGCTCGCGGCGTTGCCAAATTTCTCGGTGAAATACGGCAGCATCGCTTCGACGACGCGCGGATCGACCGGGGTAGTCGCGTGATTGTCCATGTAGATCGGCAGCTTTACAGTCATAATCTCTATTCTCCTAAGTCGTGCTCACGAGCGGCCGCGAGCCAGCCGACAACGCAACGAGCGCGGGCTCGTGCGGGTCTTCGCTCAATTGCGAAATGCTGACCGCGCTCAGCACGCTCAAAATACTTTCGTTGACGCGGCGCAGCGGCTCTTTGACGGAACACCGCTCCGTGGCATCGCAATTCCCGTGGCTGGTCACGCACGAAGTGATCAACACGGGACCATCAATCGCCGAGATTACGTCCAGGGCGCTGATCTGCGACGGGTCCTTCGCCAATTGATATCCGCCGCTGGAGCCGTGTTTCGCGACGACCAAAAAACGATGCGCAAGTTTCTGCAGCACCTTGGCCATGAGTGTCGCGGAGATGCCGTACTCTTCTGCGATCTCGTTGGCGCTACAAGCGTGCTGCTGACGATGCATCGCCAAGTGCTTGACGGCGATCAGCCCGTAGTCGGCCTTTTTGGAAAGCTTGAACATTGTTCGAGCGACTTTCTGAACGCTCCTGAATATGCGACTGAATCGGTCGCACATGAAGTATATCCCTAGAGGCGTCCTCAAGTCAACCCCAAGCCTTCCTTAACATCAATGCAACCTCTGTATTTCGTTCAACTTACAGTAAGACCAAACTGGTCTTATTTGCTAGCGAATTTCGGCCAACCGTCTCCTGTTGCAGCAAACGGCGGAAATTCCAAGCTGAAGTGCGATTCGCCGGGTTTGCCACCGCGACATGGTAGCCTAGTGTTTCGATGGAGGAGATGGATGCTCGGATACATGGGGAAATGCAGAAAGTTGGTTTTTCAATTGGTCCGGGGGCTGGTCCCGCTGGTTCTCATCGTTCCAACACTTGTCCGAGCGCAAACACAATCGCCCCCGCCAACCCATAAACCCAGGCGCGCTCGCGACAAAGCGCTCAAAAAGCAGTCGCCCGAGCGGACTTTTGTTCTCGTCGGTGCGGGAGACATCGCCAGTTGCAAGAATCCGGAAGGCGCCCGGGCGACAGCAATGCTGATCGAGCAAATCCCCGGGACGGTGTTTGCCGCAGGCGACCTGGCGTACGAGCAGGGGAGCGCTGAAGACTTCAAGAATTGCTATGACCCGGCCTGGGGCCGCTTCAAAGACCGGACGAAACCTGCTTTAGGAAATCACGAGTATGCGGATCCTACGGCGTCAGGCTATTTCCAATATTGGGGCGCGCAAGCAGGGCCCGCGGGCAAAGGCTACTACAGCTACGATCTTGGCGCGTGGCACATCGCCGTTATGAACACCAACTGCAGCGCGCAGGGTCTGGGAGGTTGCGGCGAGGGCTCACCGCAAGAAACGTGGCTAAAGGAGGATCTCGCGAAGCACCCAAACGCGTGCATTCTTGCGTACGGCCACCACGCGCTCTTTAGCAGCGGTGTTTTCAAGAGCCACGCCGTACATCCCGAGCTGAAGCAACTCTGGGAAGACCTGTACGCCGCCCACGCCGACTTGGTTCTCGCAGGACATGAACATTCCTACGAACGCTTCGCGCCCCAGAACCCTGAAGGCAATGGCGACCCCGTGCACGGAATCCGCGAAATCGTCGCTGGGACCGGGGGGCGCAGCCACGATCTTCTCGGCTTTGCCACTACAAACAGCGAAGTGCGCGACTGGCAGACGTATGGCATCTTGAAGTTGACTCTCTCACCCGGAAAGTACACTTGGGAATTTATACCCGAAGAGGGGAAGTCATTTCGTGATTCGGGCAGCGGCGTCTGCCACAACCAGCCCACCGGAGCGAAATGAGCCGTCGTTACGCCGGCGCGATTCAGGCCTAAGGCTTAGCGGTAGAGCAGGCGCCACCTGCGGCAACAGCCTCGATTAGTTTCTGTACTGCGGGCGCGGGAATCAGCAGCAACTGGGCCTTCGGCTTTTTCACCGGTTCCAGGGTGGCGAGCTGTTGCGCCTTCCACGAATCGGGAGCTGGCTGCCCTTTGGCGATGGCGTCGAGGGCGGCGAGCCCCGCTGCCCCCAGCGTGGCGAGATCCTGAGACGTGGCTGCGACTTCCTTCACCAGGAAAGAGCGCTGCGCGAGCGGCTGAAGTATCGCGTCGTTGTCGCGCCAAGTCATGAGTTGTGCGCGGAGCCGCGCCTCCGCTGCCGGATCGTGGCATGCAACTGCGAGAAACTGATCGACCAGGTCACTAAAACGCCGTCCCGCATCGCTCTCCAGCGGAACTGCATCCACGACGCGATTCATCGGCGTGGCGCTGCTCGGCACCGCCGGAGCCGTCTGTCCGCGAGTGTAGTCCTTCACCGGTTCGATGACATCGGCTAGAGTGCGCAGCGCGGCAAATTCCGCAGGCGATGCTGAACCCGCGAGGCGCTGCAGCATGTGCCGCGAAACGCTCCGGTGCGTGAGTCCCAGCCACTCCAGCCGGGCGCTGATAAGATCCAACCGCGCATACATGGAGGCGGGGTCGCGGACTTCCTGCGGAGACCACAGCCGCTCCGCAATCGCGGCATTCCTCGGCCAGATACGCGAATCCACATTTTCTGGGCTGACGTATTCAGCCCACATGCACGATTCACCACCCAGAATTCGCTGCTTCTCCTCTGCGGAGAGGTTTGCCGCATCTCCGCTCAGCGGGTCCACCGCATAATGCCGCGCCGCGGACCATCCCAAATCCAGGTAGTATCCGTTGGACAAAATCCCGCGATAGCCTTGCTTTGCGGCTTGCGCCAGCGAAGCTTGCCCGCGCCACGATTGGATCACGATATCCTTGGGCACTCCCGCCACCAGCACTTCGTCCCAGCCAACCACGGTCTTCCCGTGCTTGGTCACCAGCTTCTGCACGCGCCCGCTGAAATACGCCTGCAGCGCTTCATTGCTCTTGATCCCATGCGCCTTCATGAACGCCTGAATCTTCGGATTCGCGTCCCACTCTTTGCCGTTTACCTCGTCGCCGCCGATGTGAAAATAGTGGTCCGGAAAAACCTTGGCCATCTCGCCGATCAACTCGTCGAGAAATTTGTAGACTTTCTCGTTCGTCGGGTCCATTGCGGGATCGAAGATTCCCCACTTCCGTTCGATTTCGTACGGTCCTTTTCCGCTAGCCAATTCGGGATGGCCCACGAACCACGCCGTGCTGTGCCCCGGCATATCGAATTCCGGCACGACGCGAATTCCGCGATCTCTCGCGTAAGTGATCACATCACGCATCTCTTCTTGCGTGTAGTACAAGCCATCGGAGCCCATCTCATGCAGTTTTGGAAATTTCCTGCTCTCGACGCGGAAGCCCTGATTCTCCGAGAGGTGCCAGTGGAAAACGTTCATCTTCACGGCTTCCATGGCGTCGATATTCCGGCGGATGACGTCGAGCGGGATAAAGTGGCGGGCGGAATCGATCATCAATCCGCGCCAAGGGAAACGCGGCTTGTCTTGAATCGTGAGCGCTGGCGCGGCAAATCCGCCGGGCGAAACATCCACCAGTTGAAGAAAAGTCTGGAGCCCGTGGATCGCGCCGAGCGGCGTTGGTGCGGTGAGTTTTGCGCCTGTGGTGGTCACTTCGAGAACGTAGCTCTCGTCCTCGCCGAGTTCCTGAATTTCCTTGCTCCCGTGATCGGTCTGAATCACGAGCGTTGCTTTTGCCGTCTTGGCCGGCTTGAGAGCGAGCGGGAGACCCGTTTGACGCGCGAGTTGCCGCAAGAATCGGTCGCCGGCACGCTCCAGCCGCGGCTCGCTATGGCCGGTGAACGCCACCGAAAACGACGAGTCCACTCCCAGGCTTCCCGTCCCGGACTGCGCGCTCGCGGGAAGCGGTAGGAGATTCAATGCAGGCTCTTGAGCTGTGGTCATCACCGGGTTCAACAAAATGCAAAGAACAAGTAAGCCGAAACCTTGCAACCACGCATTCTGAGCCATTGTCCGGAAAATCCTCCCTCGCAGGGTACTGAATCTCTGATGACTGCTATGTAGCACCAGCTTCCGCATACTGTCATATCTTCACCGTCCTGCGAAGAGGATTCCTTCCGCCGTCGAAAGAATCCACATTGGCCTCCCTCTAAGTTTGCAAGCTGCGGCTCTCCCCGCCTGAGTTAGAATAGGCTGAGACGTGCGGCGCCGATGATTCCACGATGAAAACTTCGATTGCCATCTACCCCGGTTCGTTTGACCCGGTCACCAACGGACACCTCGACCTCATCGAGCGCGGGGAGAAGATGTTCGATTTGCTAATCGTCGCGGTGCTACGGAACGCCGAGAAGGAGCCTCTGTTTTCCGTAACTGAACGCATCGAAATGCTGCGCGAAGTGACCAAACAGTGGACGAGCGTGGAGATCGACGTTTTCGATGGACTCCTGGTGGACTACGCACGGAAGCGCGGCGCCGGCGTTATCTTGCGCGGAATCCGCGCCGTTTCCGACTACGAATATGAATTGCAGATGGCGCTAATGAACCGGAAACTTGAGCCGCGGCTCGAGACGGTTTTCATGCTGCCGGGCTTGTCGTACAGCTACTTGAGCTCGAAGCTGGTCCGCGAAATTGCGCGGCTTGGGGCGTCGCTCAAAGGCCTCGTGCCGGAAGTGGTTGAGCAGCGCTTGCGCGCCAAAGTCTCGTAGTGAATTTGGGCGGGAGAACTTTATCTTATTTCCTGGTCTTCCGTTTTCGTGGTCAGTTTTCAGTGGAAGAGAGCTCGCGATCCGGCGAAACACGCCGAGTCTTTGCCGTTCCTTGACTGTGAACTGTCTACTGTAAGCTGAAAACTTTTTTTTCGAGGAGCCAAGGTGCAACTAACGGACCGCATCAATCGCATAGAAGTCTCGCCGACCTCCGCGGTGATTGCTGAGGCGGACAAGCTGAAGTCGCGTGGCGTGGACGTCGCGGATTTCGGCCCGGGCGAGCCGGACTTCCCCACGCCCGACCACATCAAAAAAGCGGCGATCAAAGCAATCGAGGAAAACAAATCGAAATACACGCCGACGGGCGGAATCATGCCGCTGCGCGAAGCCATCTGCGCGTGGCACAAGCGCGAGCTCGGCTCGTCGTACGAAGCGAAGGAATGCGTCGTGAGCGTCGGCGGAAAGCACTCCATATTCAATGTGATGAGCGTGCTGATTCAGCATGGCGACGAAGTCATCATCCCCGCGCCGTACTGGGTGAGCTTCCCGGACATCGTGAAGTATGCGGGCGGGACGCCGGTATTCGTGGAGACGAAGCCGGAAGAAGGCTTTAGCGTGAAGGCGGCTTCCATCGAAAAAGCAATCACTCCGAAGACGCGGCTGCTGGTCTTGAATTCGCCAAGCAATCCCACGGGTGGCGTCGTGCCGCCAGATGAGTTCGAGCGCATCCTGGCGGTCTGCAAGAAGCACAACGTCTGGCTGATGGGCGACGAGTGCTATTCGCATTTCACGTATGAGCCGCACAAGCCGTACTCGATCGCGAGCGCGGCGGGTTCGAAAGAAAACGTCATCATCATCGGCTCGGTTTCGAAAACGTTCGCGATGACCGGGTGGCGCATCGGCTACACGCTCGGGCCGGAAGCGTTGATTCAGGCGCTGATCAAACTGCAGAGCCAATCCACGTCAAACGCAACATCGATCGCGCAATACGCCGCGCTGGAAGCGATGCGCGGACCGATGGAAACCGTTCCGGTCATGCTCGCGGAGTACGCCAAGCGCCGGAAACGCATCGTGGAAGGCCTGCGCGCGATTCCGGGCGTAACCTGTGAATGGCCGGGCGGTGCGTTCTACGCCTTCCCGAACATTTCCGCCCACCTTTCGAGCGCTTCCGGCAAACCGGCTCTGGCGAAGACGTGCACGGAAATTTCCAAGATGCTTCTGGAAAAAGTACAAGTAGCGGTCGTGCCCGGTGAAGCGTTTGGCGCGCCGGGCTATCTGCGGCTTTCCTACGCCACCTCCCTTGAGCGAATCGACGAAGGACTGCGACGCCTCAATCGTTTTTTCTCGCGCGCTGAAGCCGCATCGTAAACCGTGAGGCCAGCGCCCACACGCATCGAGCCCATCTTCAGCCCGCGACTCTGGGGAGCGCGCTCGCTAGCACCGCTTTATCCCGAAAAATCCAATCTGACGGAGCCGCTGGGCGAAGCCTGGCTCACAGGCGTGGATTGCCGCATCGCTTCCGGTCCATTCGCAGGAAAAACGCTCGGCGCGACCTGGACGGAAATGCCCGTGGAGTGGCGCGGCAGCCAACTCGCCGCCGAAGCAAACTTCCCTCTCCTCGTCAAATTTATTTTTCCGACTGAAAAACTGTCGCTCCAGGTTCACCCGAACGACGCTTATGCATCCGTCCACGAAAAGGCCGCCGGCGGCCGTGGAAAAACGGAGATGTGGCACGCGGTGTCCGCCACGGCCGGGGCGGAGTTGCTGCTCGGGCTGAAGCCGGGCGTCGACAAAGAGAAATTTCGCGAAGGATTGGCTGCACACACTGTGGAGGACCTCTTCGAAGAACAGCCGGTCCGGACGGGCGACACTTTTTTTGTCCCCGCAGGCACGCCCCACTCCATCGGTCCAAAGATGGTCATCTGCGAAGTACAGGAGTATTCCGACCTGACGTACCGGGTTTACGATTTCGGCCGCGTTGATGCGCAGGGAAAACCGCGCGAATTGCACGTCGAGAAAGCGCTCCAGGTGACGAACTTCGGAAAACCTGCGGGAAGGAAAGTGACTCCGCTGCTTCTTCCTGCCGATGGAACAACGAGATCGCTGCTCGCTGCTTGCCGCTACTTTGCGGCAGAACGCTGGGAGTGTTCCGCGAAATGCGAAATCCTCGTCGATCCCGAACGGTTCGAGCTCATCGTGATTCTGGAAGGCGCGGGCAGCTTTACCTGGCCGGATAGCGCGGCGCGCTATCACCGCGGCGAATGCTGGCTGGTGCCCGCTACGCAAGCGCGCATCGACGTTTTACCGGAAACGGCTACGTCTCTGATCCGGACTTATGTGCCGGACATTCCTCTAATGCGGACAGAATTGCGTCGCGATGGAATTTCAGCGGCAGCACTCGCGCAAGTTATTTTCGAATAAGGCTGCGTAACGATGGCGAAGGAAAAACTAGCGGTCCACGCCGTGATCCTCGCCGGAGGGCGCGGCACACGCTTCTGGCCGCGCAGCCGCACGCGCACTCCTAAACAGCTCTTGAACATCGTCGGTGCGGACACAATGCTCCAGCAGACCGTCGCGCGTCTGAAGCCGCTGATTTCCGCCGACCACATCTGGACGGTCACGAATGCGGAACAGGCCGCTGCCATCCGCAAGCAGGTTCCAGCAGCCGCGCGCAAGCGCGTGCTGATCGAGACGACGGGTCGGAACACCGCGGTGGCGATTGGGCTGGCGGCCATTCACGTGCGCCATGCCGCACAGGGCGACGCGTTGATGGCGGTGCTTCCCGCCGATCACTACATCGAGCAGCCGCAAAAGTTTCGGGAGATCGTGAACGCCGCCCTCGACGTGGCTCGCGAACCGGGGCGAATGGTCGTGCTTGGCATCCCTGCAACCAAGCCGGAGACAGGGTTCGGCTACATCGAAAGAACAGGGGAACCCATCGGAACGAAAGGCTTCCCGGTTTTTGCCGTTCGGCGATTCACGGAGAAGCCCGAACTGAAGCTTGCGCAAGAATACGTCGCTTCCGGAAACTATCACTGGAACGCCGGGATGTTTTTCTGGCGCGTTTCCACGTTCCTCGAGAATCTGAAAAGTTTTCTGCCAAAGACGCACGCGGCGCTGGAAAAGCTTGCTGAATTTATCGGAACACGTAACTACGAGCGCAAGCTGCGCGCCATCTACTCGAAGCTCGAAAATATTTCCGTGGACTACGCGGTCCTAGAGCCTGCCACACGCACGCAGGGGCCGCCGCGCGTCTTTGTGATTCCCGCCGAAGTGGGCTGGAGCGATATCGGTTCCTGGGGAGCCGTACACGGGCTGCTCCTGGACAAGAACTCTGCGGACGGCAACGTCTTCGTCACTCCAGGCTACGCCCTCGACGCCCGCGGTAATCTCATCTCTTGCCCTGGAAAAATTGCCGCCCTGATTGGTGTGCACGACCTGATCGTCGTCGATACGCCCGACGCGCTGCTCATCTGCCCGCGCGATCGCGCCCAGGACGTCGGCAAAATCGTGAAATGGCTGGAAGAACAAAAACTAAGCAAGCTCTTGTAGGGGCCGCGTTCTGAGGCGGTCCGTCCTCCACAACAGGCCAATCCGGCTGTTTGGCAGGCTTGTCGCATCGCGTATACTCACCTGCAATGACCTCGATTCGATTTGGAACCGATGGCTGGCGCGGCGTCATCGCGGAAGATTTTACGTTCGCGAACGCGCGGGTTGTGGCGCAGGCCATCGCCCGTTACGTTGTGCGCTGCGAAGATGCACGCAAGGGCGTCATCATCGGCTATGACCATCGCTTCGCCTCGGACGGCATCGCCGCAAACGCCGCTGAAGTGCTTTCCGCCAGCGGAACCCCCGTTTTCTTGACGGACAAGCCTTGTCCCACGCCGGCAGTTTCCTTGCTCGTGCGGCAACGCGGAGCGGCCGGCGGCCTGATGATCACCGCCAGCCACAATCCATATCAATGGAATGGCATCAAGTACAAAGCGAGCTACGGCAGCTCGGCCTTGCCATCGATTGTTGCGCAAATCGAACAAGATCTCGATGTTGTGCAGAAAGAAAACGTGCCGCCGCTGCCGCCTCGGAATAGCCTCATTCAGCCTCTGGAACCGCGCGCGCCGTATCTCGACACACTCGAAAAACTGGTCGATTGGCAACGGCTGAGGAAGGCGAAGTTCAGGTTCGTCTCCGATGTCATGCATGGCTCGGCCACGGGCTTGCTCGTCGAACTTTTCCGGCGCAATGGCATCGCCTGCGATGAAATTCGCGGGACGCGCGACCCGCGCTTCGGCGGCGTACATCCGGAACCGATCGAGCCGCATATCGAGGCCTTGCGGCGAGCGGTGCTCGCCGGAAAATTCGACGCCGGCTTGTGCGCCGATGGCGATGGAGACCGCATCGGCGCCATCGACCGCGACGGCACGTTCGTCAACCCCCACCAGATCTTTGCACTGCTCGTATGGCACCTGGCGGGGACTCGCAACTTGCCGGGAGACATCGCCAAAACTTTTTCCGTTACCAAACTCATCGACAAGCTCGCCACAAAATTCGGCCGGAAACTCCACGAAACGCCAATCGGCTTCAAATACATCTGCGAGTTGATGCTCGAGCAGAACATTCTGATCGGCGGCGAAGAGAGCGGCGGCATCGGCACCAACCTGTATATCCCCGAACGTGACGCTACGGTTTCGGCGCTGCTCCTGGCGGAGTTGTTGGCCTGGCACGGCAAATCGCTTGGTGAACTGCTCGCCGTGCTTACCGCCGAATTCGGCGAGTATCATTACGGCCGCGTCGATCTCGATCTGAAACCAGGCCAAAAAGAAAAAGCCATCGCTCACTTTTCGGATGTCAAACTCACCCATGTCCTTGATCTGCCGGTGGTGCGCCGGGAAGACATGGACGGCATCAAGCTCTATCTGGGCGATGTCGGATGGGTGATGGTCCGCGCTTCGGGAACCGAGAATCTTTTGCGCGTTTACTGCGAAACCTCCAAACCCGAAACGACTCGCCGCGTTCTCGAAGCTGTAACTCAGATGGTTCACAATCTATAGGAGTGATCATGAAAACGGTCAATCTGAAAGAAAAATTCGCCCTTTTCTCCGACTACTACAAGCCGCGCGTCATTGGCGAGGTGAACGACTGTCACGTCAAAGCGGTGAAGCTAAAAGGCGAATTTCTCTGGCACCACCATGACAACGAAGACGAACTGTTTCTGGTCGTGAAAGGCACGCTGCGGATGAAGTTCCGCAGCCACGAAGCGGTCATCAAGGAAGGCGAATTTGTAGTCGTGCCGCGCGGCGTCGAGCACTGTCCTGTCGCTGACGAAGAAGCCCACATCATCCTGATCGAACCAAAATCGACTTTGAACACCGGCAATATCACCAACGAAAGGACTGTCGCCCAGCTCGAGCGCATCTGAAATCTGCTCCCGCAGCGATCTACAACCAGCTATGGAACATCGCTTCTACACCCTCGACGTTTTCACCAGCAACCGCTTCGAAGGCAACCCGCTCGCCGTATTCACCGATGGCGACGGACTTTCGGACGACCAAATGCTGGTCATCGCGCGCGAAATGAATCTTTCGGAGACCGTCTTTGTGCAAAAGCCGACGGAAGAGGAAGCCCTCGCGCGGCTGCGCATCTTCACAACAAAAGAAGAACTCAAGCTCGCTGGGCATCCCGTGATTGGAACCTGGTTCTTGCTGGCGGAGCTGGGCGTCGTTCCCGCACAGGATGGCGGCGTTCGCGTCCTGCAAGAGACCGGCGCGGGCGTCTTGCCCGTGGAAATCCGCTTCAAGGACGGCCGTCCGCAGCGGGTTACCATGACCCAGAAAGAAGCCATCTTCAAGCCCGCGAAAATCAACAAGAAGAAGCTTGCCTCCGCACTTGGAATTTCGCCCAAAGATTTGGATCCGAAACTGCAACCTGAGTTTGTGTCCACCGGCATCTTCAACCTGATGGTGCCGCTGCGCAATCGCGCCGCGCTGGGCAAAATCGCCATGAACATGACCGAACTCGGGCGTCTCCAGGGCAAGAACGCGACGATGGCTTATTGCTTCGCTCTCGGGGGCAATGGCAAGGCTTTTTCCCGCGGCATGCTGCCCTGGGGACTCTATGAAGACGCCGCGACGGGCTCCGCTGCCGGTTCGCTGGGCGCGTATCTTGTGCGAAACGGAAAATTAACGCCGGGCCACACTCTGAGCATTCTTCAGGGCTCGGAGATGGGACGCCCAAGCCAGATCGAAGTGACAGTTATGCAGAGTGGAAAGAAGCTCGTCCCTTGTGTGAGCGGGGCAGCCGTGAAAGTTTTCGAAGGCACCATCAGTATCTGACCTCCTCTATTAGATACTGAAAACTAAAAACCGAAAACAAACAAAGGCCACCCGGGCACTCCGAGCGGCCTTCGTTGCTTTTCTCCGAAAGTGATAACTGAAAACTGACAACTAAGAACTGTTCTTAGTGGCCTCGCTTGTCGTGGCGCAGATCCTTGCGATCCTTATGAAGATTTTTCTTGTCATGGTTGATATCCCGCTGGTCCTTGTTGCGGTCCACGCGGTCCTTGTTCAGGTCCGTGCGATCGTGATTGATGTCCTTCTGATCCTTGTTCCGGTCGACGCGATCCGCGTGGAGATCCTTGCGATCGGCTTGCGCCTGCGCGCTGTTGACGCCGTACTGTTTGTCATCGCGCGCAAGCTGAGCCTTGTCGTGATTAATGTCGCGCTGGTCCTGGTTGCGGTCCACGCGGTCTTTGTTCAGGTCCTTGCGATCGTGATTGATATCGCGTTGGTCCGCATTGCGATCCACACGGTCCTTTGCCAGATCTTTTTTATCGTTTCGAAGGTCTTTCCTGTCGTTCTGAATGTCCTGCTGCTGCGGAGTCGGACCCTGGCTCTGGGCATATGCACCACCGGCGAGCAAACCGGCAAAAGCGACTGCGAACACACCTCGACGGACTATGAGTTCTGCCTTCATTGTCTTCTCTCCTATTTAGATGGTTCCTGGACTCACCACCACACTTGCAAAATCAAACACCTAGAGCGACGCAAAGTTTCGCCGCTGGGTGACCAGGGCTCTGTTGACCGTTTGGAAGAGACCAAGGCTTTAAGCGTAACTACTTTACTTGCAATGACTTATGGACAGCGTCGAGGATGCCATTCACGAATGCTCCGGAATCTTCAGAGGAAAACTTTTTCGCCAGCTCGACAGCTTCGTTCAGAACGACCCTAGGCGGCGTGTCCGTGCCGTTCATTTCATGAATCGCCAGCCGCAAAATGGCGCGATCGATGGCCGCCAACCGTTCGAACCGCCAGTTATCGGCATGCTTGACGATGATTGCGTCCAGTGCGGTGACGTCCTTCGCCGCGCCCTCAAAAAGTTTGTTCGCGAAAACGCGCGTCGTGTCCGCGGCCTTCGCGCTTTTCCAGAATTTCACTTCCAGCTTGGTGAAATCCTGCTGGCTCATGTCCCACTGGAACAACATCTGCATCGCAAACTCGCGGGATTTGGTGCGGAGAGACACGTTACTTGCGCCGCGGCTTTCCAGCGGCGGCCGGCTTCGAATGAGAAGCGCGAAGCTTGCGCGACAGCTGCGCCATTTCGATCGCGGCGAGCCCCGCCTCGAATCCCTTGTTTCCGCCTTTGAGACCGGCGCGGTCTATGGCCTGCTCCAGAGTGTCGCACGTCAGCACACAGAACATAATGGGTAAACCGCTGTCCATCTGCGCGAGCTGCAATCCGCGCGCGGTCTCCGAACAAACATAGTCATAGTGCGTCGTTTCGCCGCGAAGCACGCACCCGATGGCGATCAACGCGTCGTACTTCCCCGTCGCCGCCAGTTTTTTCGCCGCCAGCGGCAATTCGAATGCTCCTGGAACATTCACCACATCAACATCCTTGCTGGCCGCGCCTGCTCGTTCCAGCGCATCCACCGCCGCCGCAAGAAGCCGCTCGGTAATAAAGCTATTGAAGCGGCTCACGACAATGCCAAAGCGAAAACCCGACGCGTTCAGCTCGCTGGTAATTTTCCCGGGTTGTAATTTCTCCGCCATCGCCAATCCGCGCCGTTCCCTATTCCTATCCTTTATTTCCTTTACCTCATTTACTTCCTTTATTTCCCTTTGAATTGCGGCAGCCTCTTTTCCAAGAACGCCTTCGTGCCTTCGCGCATGTCTTCCGTCGCGCAAGCCACTCCGAAAAGCGTCGCCTCCAGGAACAACCCCTCTTCCTGCGCCATTTCCACGCCGCGTTCGATCGCTTCCATGGTGAATTTCACGGCGAGGGGCCCGTTGGCGATAATCTTTTTCGCCATCGCTTCCGCGGCGGGAATCAACTCGGCCGGCTCGTAGATATGATTCACCAGTCCGATACGGTGCGCTTCTTCCGCGGTGATCATTTCGCCGGTAAGGCAAAGTTCGTGCGCCACACCCTTGCCGCACAGCCGCGCCAGCCGCTGCGATCCGCCGTAACCGGGAAGGATCCCGAGTTTCACTTCCGGTTGGCCGAGCTTCGCCGTTTTGCTGGCGATTCGAATGGTGCAGGAAAGCGCCAGCTCGCAGCCGCCTCCCAGCGCAAATCCATTGATCGCGCAGATCGAAGGTTTCCCCATCGTTTCCAGGAGATGGAAAACGCCCTGGCCGAAAAGTGAAAATTCCTTGCCATTGACGGGTGTTTGCAGCGCCAGCTCGCTAATGTCCGCGCCGGCCACAAATGCTTTTTCTCCCGCGCCCGTGAGGATCAGCACGCGTACGGCCTGATCACTGCGTGCGTCGAGCAGCGCCTGCTGCAACTCTTCTACCGTTTTGCGATTCAGCGCATTCAGCACCTTCGGCCGGTTGAAGGTGATGTACGCAATGCCGTCTTTCTTTTCGTACAAGATATTTTCGTAACCCATCGCTTCCCTCTTCTCGGCTCTGCGTTCCTCGGCGCACTCTGTGTCTCTGCGTTATCTTTTTCTTCCGTCTTCTTTTTCCTTCCCGCCACTAAAACTTCATCGCCTTAGGGTTCCCGGGATCGGAATAATCATAAAACCCCCGTCCCGACTTCTTCCCGTTCCAGCCCGCCAGCACCATCCGCTTTAGCAGCGGCGGTGCAGCGAATCGCCGTTCCTTGAACTCCTCAAACATAATTTGCGAAATATAGTACGTCGTATCCAGCCCCACGAAATCCAGCAGCGTTAGCGGCCCCATCGGGTGCCCGCAGCCCAGCTTCATGGAATTGTCGATGTCTTCGATCGACCCGACGCCTTCTTCCAGCGCGCGAATCGCATCCAACAAATACGGCACCAGCAGTCGATTCACGATGAAGCCGGTGCTGTCATGCGCGCGCACCGGCGTCTTGCCGAGTTTTGCTCCGAACGCCACCATCTCTTCGTAAACGGCAGGTTCCGTCGCGATCGTCCGCACCACTTCCACCAACTTCATCACCGGCACGGGATTGAAAAAATGCAAACCGACGAAACGTTGCGGCCGCTTCGTCGCCGTTGAGATTTCCGTGATCGTCAAGGAAGACGTGTTGCTCGCAAAAATCGTCGATGACTGGCAAATCGCATCCAACGCCCCAAAAAGTTCCCGCTTCGCCGTAAGTTGCTCGATAATCGCCTCGACGATGACGTCGCAATCTTTGAGTTCTTCGACCTTCGTTGTTCCCTTGAGCCGTCCGCGAATTTCACCCTTTACCGCTTCGCTGATCGTGCCCTTCTCAGCCAATCGATTCAGGTTTTTCTCGATGCTCTTGATCCCCTTGTCCACCAATTCCGCGCTCACTTCGCACACCACGGTTTCGAATCCCGCCGCGGCCGCCACTTGCGCGATCCCCGAACCCATCAGCCCACACCCCACGACCCCCACTTTTCGAATCGCCATGCTTTTCCTCGTAGAAGATGTTGCCGGCCCATGGGCATAAAATGACCGGCAGAAAACCGCGAACCTTGAATGCGAAAGTGTAGCAGAAATGACCGATTCTTGATTCTTCTCTGCGCTTCCTCAGCGTACTCTGCGTCTCTGCGTTATCTTTAGTCTTTTATCTTCACGGCCCGCGATATGCGCCCGCACCCGATCAGTCCCGCAGCGCTTCCACAATCATCGCAATTCCCTGCCCCCCGCCGATGCAAGCCGTCGCCAGCCCATACCGCAATCCATTCCGCCGCAACTCATTCAAGATCGTAATCACCAGCCGCGTTCCCGAAGCCCCCAGCGGATGCCCCAGCGCAATCGCCCCGCCGTTGACATTCGTCTTATCACGATTCAGTCCCAGCACTTTTTCCACTGCAAGATACTGCGCCGCGAATGCCTCATTCACTTCCACGCGATCCATCTGCTGCAGCGTTAGCCCCGCGAGTTTCAGGGCCTTCTGCGAAGACGGCACCGGCCCGATCCCCATGATGCTTGGATCAACTCCCGCCACCGCCCAGGACACGATGCGCCCAACCGGTTTCAATCCCCGCTCTTTCGCTGTCTTCTCGCGCGTTACGACAACCGCAGCAGCGCCATCCACGATCCCGCTGGCATTTCCCGCCGTCACAATCCCATCTTTCTTGAACGACGGCGGAAGTTTTTCCAAAATTTCCATCGTGGTTTCCGGCCGGCGGTGATCGTCTTCGCTGACCACAATCGTTTTCTTTCCCTGTTTCACTTCCACCGGAACAAGCTCTTCCTTGATGCGGCAAGCCTTGTAAGCCGCGTCCGCCACCTGCTGGCTGCGCAGCGCGTACGCATCGGCAGCCTTTCTCGTGATCCCGTGCTGCTCCGCCAACTTTTCCGCCGTCAGCGCCATCGGCAATCCGCAATAAGTATCCGTCAGCCCCGCCATCAGCGAATCTTCCAGCGCTCCTCCGCCCAGCTTCAATCCCGTCCGCGCGCCGCGAATCACAAAAGGCGCCTGCGTCATGTTCTCCATCCCGCCCGCAAGCACCAACGTCGCCTCGCCCAGCAGCAGCCGCTGCGCCGCCTGCGCGATTGCTTCAATTCCCGAGCCGCACAAACGATTCACCGTCACCGCGGGCGTTTCCACTTTCAGCCCGGCCTTCAATCCCACATGCCGCGCGCCATAAAGCGCATCCGCGCTCGTCTGCATCACGTTCCCGAAAATCGCGTGATCAAACTCTCCCGGGTCCACGCCCGAGCGCCGAATCGCCTCTTTCGAAGCGTGCGCCGCCAACTCAATCGCGCTCACCTCCGAAAACGCCCCCGTGTACCGCGCCATCGGCGTCCGCGCCCCCGCCACAATCACCACATCCGTCGGAAACATACGTCCCTCACTTTTCAGAAATCGTCGTCTACCAGTTTACCGCTCCGCTTCAAAACGCGGAAACGCACACACGTCCGTCGCCCCGTGCAAATCTAGAAAGAGGCTGTCTGCTACCAGACAGTCTTGAGCTGTTTGCAGCTACGGATATTCCGGTCTTTGGTCACGAGCGCGATGCCCTCAGCCAGGGCCGTGGCTCCAATCAGCCGGTCGCACGGATCGCCGGGGTACGTAGTAGGCAGTTGAGTCGCCAGCACCGCCACTTTCAAAGTGATGGGCCGGATCGCCGCCCGCGATGCAATTCTCTCCACAAACGCTTCCACGGTTCCGCTGATGTCCAGGCGTCCATTCGCGGCCAGCCACGCTACTTCCCAAAGCGTGATTGCCGAGATAGCGATCCCGCCACTCTTTCGAATCGCCTCACTGGCCCCCTGCGACAGCTTACCCGGGTCATTCGCCAGCCAGATAAGTGTGTGCGTATCAAGAAGGATCACTTCTTGAACACCTTCCACTGCTTCAGCGGCACTACCGGTGACTCAATGTCTCCGACGATCTTGAATTCTCCAGCCATGAACCCGAAAAGATCGTCTTTTTTCGGCACAGGTACCACTTTCACGACCGGCTTCCCGCGCTTCGTCACGACCACCGGCTCCCCGGT
>Ga0207120_1011_pt1 | contig 52531 bp, 42 predicted proteins | sample Alteio_BWMinHeat_40_FD_153509 | JGI IMG/M metagenome (GOLD analysis project Ga0207120, IMG submission 153509) | Enriched cells from forest soil in Barre Woods Harvard Forest LTER site, Petersham, Massachusetts, United States -... | ecosystem: Environmental > Terrestrial > Soil > Temperate forest >...
GAGTTGACAACGTTCGGGGCACGCCCAAGAATCCCATGACCCGCGACGAAATTGTTGCCAAAGCCCATGATTTGATAGCGCCGATCCTCGGCACGGCACAATGCGCGAAACTCATTGAGAGAGTGCTAAACCTGGATAGAGTGAAGGATGTCCGAGAACTGCGGCCGCTACTGCAGCGGGCCTGAGCGAAATAGGTTTTCCCGGGGGGAACAGAGTGGTGAGGATTGTAGATATCCGCGAGACGGTAGTGCCCATCAAATCGGAAATTCGCAACGCCTACATTGATTTCAGCCAAATGACCGTGAGTGTCCTCGCGCTGGTCACGGATGTGATGCGTCAGGGCAAGCCCGTGGTCGGCTTCGGATTCAATTCGAATGGCCGATACGCGCCTAGCGGACTCCTGCGCGATCGTTTTATTCCCCGGCTTAGAGCCGCGGAACCTGGAGCGCTGGTCGACGAAAGCGGTGAAAACCTGGATCCGGTTCGAGTCTGGGATGTCGTCATGCGGAATGAGAAACCTGGAGGACACGGGGAAAGATCGGTGGCGGTAGGGGTGCTGGATATGGCGGTATGGGATGCTGTGGCGAAGATCGCCGGTCTGCCCCTCTATCGTTTACTCGCAGACCGTTTTCGTGGAGGACGCTTCGACGACAAAGTGTTCGTCTATGCGGCGGGTGGCTACTACTATCCGGACAAAGACTTGTCGGCATTGCAGAATGAGATGCAAGGGTATCTCGATCTTGGGTATTCCGTTGTAAAGATGAAAATCGGTGGAGCGCCGCTTTCGGAGGACCTGCGGCGCATAGAAGCCGTACTCAAGATCCTGAAAACTTCGGACCAATTGGCTGTGGATGCAAATGGCCGCTTTGATTTGGAGAATGCCGTCGCGTACGCGCAGGCGCTCGCCCCGTACGGGCTGCGTTGGTATGAGGAAGCAGGTGATCCGCTGGACTATCAGCTGCAAGCCAAGCTCGCGAATTATTATCCGGGACCAATGGCCACGGGAGAAAACCTATTCTCCCTGCAGGACGCACGAAATCTCATTCGCTATGCGCAGATGCGATCAGATCGCGACATCTTGCAGTTCGATTGCGCGTTGAGCTACGGACTAGTCGAATACCTTCGAATCCTGGGCATGTTGAAGGAATATGGATGGTCGCCGGTTCGCTGCATTCCGCACGGCGGGCATCAGATGTCGTTGAACATCGCGGCAGGCTTGGGGCTGGGGGGCAACGAATCCTATCCTGGAATTTTTCAGCCGTTCGGTGGATTTGCCGATGGGATAGCGGTCGAAGACAGCTACGTCAAGCTGCCGGAGATTCCCGGTGTCGGGTTCGAGGCGAAGAGCGAAATGTTTCGCGTTATGAAGGCGCTGGCGGAAAACTAGGTGATCTCCATTCGAATCGAACAGAACGTGTCTCCTCAAGTTAAAAAGAATTAATGCTGTTTTCAGGAATTTGATTCGGTTAATGACATACCTTTGTTTGGTTGCGCGGTTGGGTCCGCTCTGCCCGGACAACCTTGAGCAAAATTCAGTCTAGCGCGAAGTGCCCGGAGGTGAAGAACGCACATGGTACATGGCGAAGGCAAAGATAAGCTGGCAGGGAGCAGCGGGACAATTCTGACCCGGCGCAACCTGCTTGAACTCGCCGGCCTGGCGTTCGCATCCACGGCCTTTCCGCCCGGCGTGGTCGCTGCGAAGGCCGCGGCCAGCGAAGATGAGGCGGCGCAAGGCGTGAGTCCAGTTATGGACAAGCTCAGCAAGTATATGAGCGAAGCGAGTGAACGAGCGCTGCCGGACGAAGTTGTTGAGAAGGCGAAACATCACATTTTGGATACGATGGCTGCTATGATTTCCGGCTCCGAGATACGCCCGGGACGCGCAGCGATTGAGTTTGTCCGTGCCTATGGTGGTAAGGAGGTTGCGACGGTAGTCGCTTCAAACATCGTGTGCGGTCCCATCGAAGCGGCGCTGGCGAACGGAGTGCTTGCTCACGCAGATGAGACTGACGATTCGCACGGCCCGTCCCGTTCGCATCCCGGTGTCTCCGTAGTTCCGGCGGCGTTGGCTGCCGGGGAGCAATTTGGAATCAGCGGGAAGCACTTCTTGCGCGCCGTGACGCTCGGTTATGATGTCGGGACGCGCGTGACGATGAGCATGGGGGGACCGGGCTACCAGGCGATGACGCACAGGAGCACGCACGGCACCGTTGCGACGTTCGCGGCTGGGGCGGCCGCCGGTTGCGCCGCCGGTCTTGGGGCGCAGCAGATGCGTTTGCTGCTGGATTACAGCGCTCAGCAAACATCTGGAATTGGAGCCTGGAGCCGGGACGCCGAGCACATGGAAAAGGCTTTCCTCTTTGGGGGGAAGCCCGCGGCCGGCGGAGTCACTGCCGCGATGCTGATCCGCTCGGGCTGGACGGGCGTGGACGACGTTTTCTCCGGCCCCGACAATTTCTTTGAGGCCTATGCCCCCAGGGAAAACGGCGTGATCAAAGCCGATCCGGCGCAGCTGGCCGATAAGCTCGGCGAGCGCTACGAGATAGCTCGGACGAACATCAAGAAATGGACAGTGGGCTCGCCCATCCAGGCTCCGCTCGACGCACTCGCGGGATTCTTCAAACAGCGCTCGTTTACCGCCGACGATGTACAGAAGGTGGTCGTGCGGATCGCCAGCGACGAGGCCAACACGGTAAGCAATCGCGACATGCCGGACATCTGCTTGCAGTACATGGTCGCGGTGATGTTACTGGACAAGACAGCGACATTCCGATCAGCTCATGACAAGGCGCGGATGAAAGATCCCGCCGTGATGCAGCAGCGCGCCAAGGTAGAGGTCGTCGCCGACCCGCGGATTGACGCGCGCCGTCCGAGGCGCGAGGCCATTGTCGAGGTGACGCTCGCCGACGGCACGCAAATGAGCGAGTGGGTGCGAGATGTGCGCGGGACGGCGGAGAATCCCATGCCCCGCGACGAAGTCGCTGCGAAAGCGCGCGACCTCATAACGCCTGTGCTCGGCGCTGCAAACTGCTCGATCCTTATCGAGAAAGTGTTAGCTCTGGAGAGCGTGAAAGATATCCGCGAACTTCGGACGGCGCTTCAACGGAGTTGATGTAGCGAAACGTTCCTTGAAGAAATGTATGAGGCGGCTCAAGGAACGCAAGTGAAGATTGAGAAATCCCAATTGAGGAGCAAGAGAATGAAAACGTACCTGGCGGTACTCTGGACTTTGAGCGTGGTTTTGATTCCGAGGGCGCAGTCTCAGACCAGTGCGCCGCTGAAACAGATCCAGAGCATCCCACTGCCGAATGTTGAGGGCTACTTCGACCACATGGCGGTGGACATCAAAGGGCAGCGCCTGTTCGTTCCAGGAGAGCACCAGAGGACGATTGAAGTTATCGATCTGCGCGCTGGCAAAGTGATCCACACGATCACAGGGTTCGGAGGAGATCCTCGCAAGACGATCTATCTCCCCGAGACCAACGAAATCTGGGTGGACGACGGAGATGCCTCGTGCAAAGCATTCAGCGGGGATACGTACGAGCTCGTCAAGAACATCCCGTTGACCGGCCATGAGCTGGACAAAGACTCGAGAAGGGTGCCCGATAACGGGGTTTATGATCCGGCCACGCATCTATTTTATCTGGGTGACAGAGCCGATGGTCTCAAAAAAGAGGGTGCCAAAGGCTCGATCGAAATCGTGGACATAAAGAACGGCAAACTCGCGGGAAGCATCGAGGTCGACGGCCTGAATCCCGCAGGCCTCGCGCTCGATCCAGGGTCGCCAAGAATGTTTATCGTTATGGGTGACACAAGCCAGGTCGTGGTCATTGACCGCGAAAAGCGCACGGTGATCGCCACGTGGCCTATCACCGGGGGGCCGGAGCCCCATGCCGTGGCGATGGATGCAGCCCATCATCGCCTGTTTATCGGGAGCCGGGTGAAACGCTCACACATTTATAAACCAGGGAAGCTTGTGGTGATGGACTCGGACAGCGGGAAAGTGATCGATGCGATCGACACCGAGGGCGGTGTGGATGAAGTCGTGTTTGACGTGCCGAGCAAACGCATCTACTACACAGGGACAACCGGCTTCGTGGAAGTGTTCAAACAGGTTGACGCGGACCATTACGAGCGTCTGGGAAGAGTGGCGACCGGGCCGATCGCCAAGACCACGCTGCTGGTGCCGGAGCTCAAGCGGTTTTACGCGGCTATCCCCAAGCTTGTCATCCTGGTTCCTCCCATCCCCCAATCCAAGGAAGCGACCATCGAAGAGGCCAAGATACTGGTCTATGATGTTATGCCATGAGGGTTCCACGGCGGTCGTAAGCGAAGCATGCCAGAGGCAGAGCGTTGGATCGAGAATGAGGGGGGCACACCCTCCGTGGTGATGAAAAGAGTGCGGAAAATACTGATTCCAAATAGCTTAAGTTCTGGCCGTTGTGTAAGTGAGTGCGTAAGATATAGAAAATGAAGGTGTTGCAGTGACGTGCTGATTTTGGTCCTCGACCTCCACTGGGGCTGATGAAACATATACCTCCCCCCTGTTTTTTGTAAATGTTGCATCTAAAGGACTTAGAATTTCCGTAAGTGTTTTAGAATCAACACTTGCGGGGCCTCACGTAAGTATTGATTCTAAATAACTTGTTTGCGCCAAAATGGTGCAAAATGCGGTTTGTTTCGTAAGAGCTGCGAATGGAGGGCTTAGGCCAAAAAGCATGCTCCAAAAAGCAAAAACGCCAGCAGGGATGCTGGCGTTCCCGAGTTCGGGCGTAATATTACCCAAGGAATACTATACGCTGGGAGTTACTTCCTGTCAAGAGAAAGATGTAAACAAACCGGACCGATGCTGAAGAACGAATGGGAATCTCGGGTCAGGGAGCGCGCAGTACCAAGGTGTTGACCCGTTTAGGGACTTCCCCTACGGGGATCACAGCCACTAACTTCAAAGTTTTCATGTCGATGGCAGATACGGAGCGGTCGCCTGAGTTCGAGACATAGACGTGCTTACTGTCCGGCGTGAAGGTGATCCACTCGGGAACGGAACTAGTGGGGGCGTGTCCCAGGGGATGAACGAGCGGCAACGCGGTGTGCCCAACCAACTGCAGATCCGGCAGGGAGTATTCGAAGACGGCGTTCGCGAGAGTGCTGTTCACCCACAATGACTTGCCATCCGGCGCGACCCCAATGCCATGCGCAGGAGTGTTCACGCGACCCTCGGCGATCCCGAATCCGCCGGGCTCATCCGGCAGGGTGATCCTGGCTACCTCGCTGTGCTTCGCAAAATCCACGACGGCGAATCCGTTGAAGTTGGAAAGCTGGACAAAAATACGGCGCGTGGAGCCGTCAGAGTTTGCCTCGAAAGCCATGGGGCGAACGGGATGATCGAACTTCACTTTCCAAGCGATTTGATCGGTCTGAAGATCAATCACTGTTGCCGACATGCCTTCCAGTGACCCGCTGACCGCATACGTGCTATCGGGCGTGATGTAAACATTATGGACGCTATCGACCTGAATGCTCTTGACGCGGACGAGCGAGACTGTGTCAATCACATCGAGCGCGCCCTGCGGCGCACGGATCCCTACAAGAACTTGCCGGCCATCTTTGGTGATGGCGATGTTGTTCGGCCGGCCGCTCAGAGGCACTTTACGGAGAATCTCACCGGTCTTCCGGTCCACGACGTCGAGCACGCTCTCTGATTCGTTGCTGACATAAACTCGCGCGCCATCGGGAGAGAAGGTGATTCCGTGCGGCAGCTCAATGCCATGTATCACCTGCACGACTGTGTTGGACGCGGGATCGATGACATCGATGGTGTCTCCCGCGCTGTTGGTGACGTAGATGAGTGCCACAGATTTGGATGAAGAGTCAGGATTACTCTCCGTTCGCGCACCCCGCACCCATTCGGCGATCGCCAGCCAGTCGGGATCATTCTGGGACTGAAACTGGTGGCCGCCGGAATGGAACGGATCACCACCCGCGTCCGGGGCAAGCGGATGGATCAACAACCTGCTTGAACCGGGATCTCCGGGGACAACGTGCTGGAGAATGTTTTGAAAATTGCGCTGAGATTGATCCTTTGTCCAATTCGCAGCCCCTGGTGACAGCTTCTCCAGGTGAAAGCTTCGGTTGTATTCCGAATGACAGCCGTAGCAGCGGGCGTGTCCTGGCCTTTCTTTCAGGAAGATAGGTTCGATTCTCGATTCGAAAATTTGGAAATTAAGAACATTCGTCGCCGGAGAAGGCGGTTGCGTCGCCGGGGTGCCCGGAGAACTGCGGCGAACCCAGGCAGCAAGCATTTCCCATTCCGGATCGGCTTGCGACTTCCAGAATTTGCCGCCTGTGTGTGCCGGATCGCCGCCCGCCTCCTGTGCCAGAGGGTGGAGCAGGAGAGGGCTGCTTAGCGGATCGTTGGGAGTCACCAATTGGGAGACGAACGCAAAGTTTTGCCGTGACTGTTCCTCTGTCCAAGAAGAATCCCCCGGCAAGAAGGGTTGCAGTCGAAGCCGAGTGGTGAGTGTGGAATGACAGTCGTAGCAGCGCACACCGCCTTCACGCTTCTTGAGAAAAACCGCCTCGACGAGAGTGCGATACTCCTCGTAGTTGAGAGGAGATTGTCTTTGTACGCCTGCCGCCGAATGATCTGAATTCGATTGCGACTCTTGCACCGGCATTGGACCTACGAGCAAAGGCAATGCAGCCGAACCCTTGGCGCCCACATGCAGCGCGGAGATACCTAGGGCAGCGAATACAACCAAACTTAGTGTCCGCCTATTTTGCGATGTCACATTCTGATCCATCAAAGCGGGGGCGGCTGCCGGCTCAGCGGCCGTAGACTAGCAATCGAAACGTCCCCGAAACAGGGGTTGGTTGCGGTTTGGGTTGCTCGGCGGTCGGAGCTGCAGGGGGAGCGAAATCCCCGGTGTCAATGAAAAGTCTGTGCGTTCTGGGATCGAGCGCCATGTTGCGAGCCCCAAATTCCGTCTTGACGGTCTCAACTACGCTGAATTTGTCAGGCGTATCTTCATGGAAGATGTGCAAAGTGCCCTCGCGCGTGGCGGTGAAGAGCAAACCTGTTTCAGGCTCGTAAATGTTCGTGTCTACTCCATCACCGATGGGAAAAGTCTGGAGAACCTTGCCGCTGTCAGCATCCATAATGGCAAGCACCTTGTTGCGCCCGCCGATGAAGAGGCGGCGGTGTTTGACGTCCATTTCCATAGCGGTTGCCCCTCCGGACGGAGCGATGGGCCAGTGGGCTTTGACAGTATTCGTGCGGGAGTCCAGGACGACGACCTCGTCTTTATCCTCGATATTGTCGTAGATCATCCCCTTGCCGTCAGCCACGGCGTATTCGGGGCGGCCGCCCATTGGAATTGTAGCTACAACGGTCTCTGTGGCCGGGTCTATCACAGTGGCGTCATTGCTTTTACCATTCATCGTGAAGATGTGTTTGGAGGCCGGCTCGTAAAAGATGCAATCCGGATTCCCCCCCGTCTTGATGTGGCCCGTAACTTTCAAGGTCTTCAGGTCGAAAACTACAGCCTCGTCCGCGCCACCGTCGCTGATGAAACCGCGGCCAAGATCAGGGACGAGGGCGATTCCATGGACTCTCTTTAAATCAGGAATACTGCCGAGGATCGCGCCGCTGTCAGCATCCACGACCTTCACTTCCGTGTTGTGCGAAATGTAGAGGCGACGCGTGGAAGCATCGAACGTGATGTAGTCCCAGTATTCTTTGCCGCCGGGCGCAGCGCCGAGTTCGTATTTCTTCAGCAAGTGGTAGCCGCCCTCCGGGGGACTTGCGAGGGCAAGACCGGCCACTAGCAGGACGGCAACGCACACTCCAAGGCGGAGCAAATCAGAAAGCTTCATGGGGAAACCTCCGCAGGAACTTTCCTCTCGGAAAGCCAGCGGGCCAAAGCATACCTTAGCTGTCGCGATGCGAGCTTAACGTCACATTAATTTGCTTTTATCTATCCCAGGGGCCATCACAATTTCTAAGCTAGGCGACAAAGGACACGGGAGCGGCAATTCGCTCTCTGCGTGTGAGTCGATCCAATTAGGCCAGTGACCACCCTGCAGTCCGAACTCCGCTCATCGCAGACTATCAACGTTCGAAGATGAACGAAATAAACCGTGCCTCCTTTTCCGAAGTGTTGCTAAGTGCGCGCGCTGGCGTCCCCTTGCCTAGCCACACAAAATCCCCGGGCCGCAACGAACTCTTCGGATTCTCTCCACTCAAAGTTGAGAGTGCGTCGTCAAGTGCAACGACTAGCACCGAACGGCTAGGGTCGCCCACGGTCATGCTCTGGTGGGGCAGCAGGCGAATGAGCGTCACCCTCGTTTGGTTGGTCTCAAACTGCGCTTGATCAATATGCGTTGTGGCCTGCGGCGGTGCTTCAGCCTTGGGGCAGTTCAGCCCCTGGGCGGCGATCACCGCAGCGCAAAGATTGCGCGCTCCTTGCTGAGGGAAAAGAAGCTCCACGGTGACGTTGCGGTAGGTGGCATCGCCCTCGATCGACGTCGAATGCACATAGCCGCGGGACTGAAGCCGCACTTGACCCTCGGAGAGTTTCTGGCGTAGGTCCGGTTTGCCGGGAGCCCGGACAATGACCTCCGAATTGCTCATCATGATGCTAATTGCGTCAAATTCATGCCGGTGCAATTGAACCGAGCCGCGGGGAGCGACTTCGACCTCATACACGTTCACGTATTCGTTGTGCAGTGCAAGATGATGATGAGGTTCGGAAGCCAGCGGAATAACGGGCGACGTCTGTGCGGAGATCGCCAGGGGAAGAGAGCACATCGTGAGTAATAACGCCAGATTCGCTGTCACGAAAAGTTTTCCAAAGAGCGAGTAAGTCCGCTCACTTCTTTTACCACATTACCTGCCGTGCCGGCCCAACTAGAAATAGCCAGGACGATATGCCGGCCAAGGCCATTCCGCTGTTGAAGTAGCGCAAATCAAATGGCTGTATTAGAATGAAAACAAATGTGTTGTGCAAATCCCCGGTAGCTCAATGGTAGAGCATTCGGCTGTTAACCGAAGGGTTGCTAGTTCGAATCTAGCCCGGGGAGCCAAATTCTCCTTCTTCTTCAATTAGTTGCAGACGGCCTTCGCTCCTTCCTTTGCTGCGACGGGCCGAACGTCATAAAAACGTAATACTTTCTTTCGGCCGTACGCTTTCTTGTTCGACTTCTCCATCGCTTGCCGCACGTGATCCGTCATGCCGAGTTGGTAGCGACGCTTCGTTTCTGGGATGGTGCGCCGCATCGCCCGCTGCACGACAGCGTCGGCTGCGACCCCGCTCAAGCGAGTACAGAAGACGTGCTGCAGATTGTCCCTCTTAGTTGGATTCTTCCTCTTGTTCTAGCTTTAACTTCCCTCGCCTTAGTGCCCGTTCCTTCATAAGTGCGAAAAATACGGGAACGAGAATCAGAACATGAATAGTGGAAGTGATCATGCCGCCCACGATGGGAGCCGCAATGGGTTTCATCACGTCTGCGCCCACGCCGTTCTCCCACAAGATCGGAATAAGACTTGCCAAAACGACGCTGACGGTCATGAGCTTCGGACGGAGGCGATGGACGGCCCCCTCGATGACTGCTGCTTCGATGTCTTCGTGCTTCAGAGGTACGCCGCTTGCCAGACGATGATTCAGTGCCTCATGTAGATAAACAACCATAACCACGCCCGTCTCGACCGCGATGCCAAACAAAGCGATGTAACCGACCCAGACCGCCACGCTGAAGTTATATCCGAGCAGCTTCTGCAGGATGAGGCCGCCCGTCAGCGCATAGATTGTTGGGAAAATGAGGACAGCAGCCTCGATGACGGAATGAAACACCATATAGAGCAACAGGAAGATGACAAAAAATACGATCGGCAGAATTAATTGCAGCCGCTCTTTTGCCCGCAGTTCGAACTCGTATTCGCCTGACCATTTGTAGGTAAAGCCGGCAGGCAACGCGAGTTTTTGCTTTAGCAAATCGCTCGCACGCGTGACGAAGCCGCCGTAGTCTTTCGTGTTGAGATCGATGTAAACGTAGCCGGTCAGTGCGCCGTCTTCGTCGCGGATCATTGAGGGTCCCCGAGAAAACGAGATTTTCGCGACTTCCGAGATGGGAATCTGGGCGCCCGAGGGCGTGCCAATCAGAATGCGCCGCAATTCCTCGACGTTGTCCCTAAAGTCGCGGTTATACCGGACATTCACTGGATACCGCTCCCGACCCTCGACGTTCTCAGCGACCATTTCGCCGCCAATTCCCGAAGCGACCGCCTGTTGCACGTCAGCGATCGTCAGACCGTAGCGAGCCGCCTCTGCACGGTTCACTTCGACGTTGAGATAAAAACCTTGCGAAACTCGTTCGGCAAAAATGGAGCGTATCTCAGGAATCGCTGAGAGGATTTGTTGTACTTGCGGGCCAACTTGCTGGATGCCCTCCAGATTCGGCCCCTGAATCTTCAAGCCGAGAGGCGTCTTGATTCCCGTCAATTCCATATCAAGACGGTTTTCGACCGGCATGGTCCAAGTGTTGGACAGCCCAGGAAACTGGAGTTTCGCGTCCATTTCCTGAACGAGCTTTTCGTAAGTCATTCCCGGTCGCCACTGGCTGCGTGGTTTCAGCATGACCGTCGTGTCATACATATCGAGTGGAGCATTATCCGTCGCGCTGTCGGATCGCCCGATGGAACCAAAGACCGTTGCGACTTCCGGGAACGTGCGAATGATCCTGTCCTGTTCTTGGAGCAATTGCGACGCCTGCCCGATGGAGATTCCGGGCAAGGCTGTCGGCATGTAGAGGGCGGAACCTTCAAAAAGCGGCGGCATGAATTGACTGCCAATGTGAAGCGCAAGAGGAAGTGTGACGATCAAAAAGAGCAGATTTAACAGCAAGGTGGTCTTGCGGAAACGCAAGCAGAGGCACAGAAGCGGCAAATAGAGCGCCTGGGTGATTCTTGAAATTGGATTCCGCGATTCAGGTATCAGCCGACCACGGATGAACAGAATCATGAGCACGGGCACAAGCGTGATAGCCAAGACGGAGGAGAAGCCAACCGCCAGCGTCTTCGTCCACGCAAGGGGGCGAAACATGCGTCCTTCCTGTGCCTCCAATAAAAAGACAGGCAGGAAAGAAACCACGATGATCACCAGCGAAAAGAAAATGGCGGGGCCCACTTGCTTAGCTGAATCCAGCAGGATTTTCCGTCTCTGTGCCTCAGGAAGAGGCGCGTCTTCGGAGGATTGGTGCTCGGAAAGTTGCCGGTATCCGTTTTCGACCATGACGATGGCGGCGTCCACGAGGACGCCAATCGCCAGGGCCAATCCGCCGAGCGACATGATGTTCGAGGTGACATGGAGGTAGTACATGGGAATGAAGGATGCAACCACAGCGATAGGCAAAGTCAGGATCGGAATTAGCGCGGAACGGAAGTGGAATAGGAAGATGACGATCACGATGCTGACGATGGTGGCCTCTTCGAGCAAATCGCGTTGCAACGTCTCGATGGATGCATGAATCAATCCTGAGCGGTCGTAACCGGAGACCACCTCAACGCCGGGGGGCAAAGATGGCCTGATCTCCACGAGCTTTTTCTTGACGCCATCAATGACCGTTAGGGCGTTCATTCCGTCGCGCATCACGACAATTCCGCCAACGGTTTCCCCTTCGCCTTGCCACTCGGCAACGCCTTCACGAATGTCCGGCCCGAACGTAACTGTTCCCAAATCCCGGACGAGGACGGGCGTGCCGTTCTTGGTTGCTACAGGAACTGTTTCCAGGTCGCTCAGCGAATGCAGATAGCCGAGTCCGCGAATCATGTATTCAGCCCCGCCCATCTCAAGCAGGCGTCCACCAACTTCGTTCGTACTCGCTCGAACTCTTTCGATGACCGTCGAGAGAGGAATTCCGTAAGCGCGAAGTTTGTCCGGATCCACGTTGACTTGGTACTGACGCACGAATCCGCCGATGGTGGCTACCTCGGCCACCCCGGGAACCGTCGCGAGCTGGTAGCGCAGAGACCAATCTTGAAGGGTGCGCAAGTCGGCCAAACTGCGTTGATGGCTGTGGTCGACAAGCACGTATTCATAGACCCATCCTGCGCCCGTCGCGTCCGGCCCGATGACAGGATGGACGCCTGCTGGCAAACGTCCGGTGATCTGTTGCAGGTACTCCAAGACACGCGACCGCGCCCAGTACAAGTCTGTCGTGTCTTCGAACACCACGAAGACGTAGGAGTCCTCAAACATGGTTTGTGCCCGCACGGCTTTTACATGCGGTGCTGCGAGGAGCGTTGCGACGATGGGATAAGTGACCTGGTCTTCGATAATGCTGGGAGGCTGACCCGCCCAAGGCGTGTGGATAATCACTTCTACGTCAGAAATATCTGGCAACGCGTCGAGCGGGATGTGACGCAGAGCCCAAATCCCTGAGAGCACAAGCAGGAGTGTTCCCATGAAAACGAGAAAACGATTTTGTGCGCACCAATCAATCCATCGGGAGATCACGTTACATGCCTCCCGTGGCGTTCACGCTCAGTTGCTTGGTCGCGATGAGTTGGCCATTCTTTTTTGCGAGGATTGTGACTTGCCAGGTTCCGCCGCTCTCAAGCTGTCCAGAACCTTCATAGAGGCCGTTGCCCTTGTCGCTGAGAGTGAAGGGTGTACGCATCGCAGCCATGCCCATAGCGGGCATCGCCGGCATGAAGAATGTCACGCTGACTTCCGCACCAGAAATGGGAGCCCCATTTGCGTCTGTGACTTTCACGCGGAATATGTTGTTTCCTTTCCGCGCCGTGGTCGGGTCAGAGCTTAGCTCGACGCTTCCTTGCGGACCGTTTGAAGCGGACGCCGCGCCTGCCCCGGGTGGAGGTGGAACGAATGAACCAAGTGCAGCCTGAAGCTGACTCTCGGAGTCGATCAGAAAGTTTGCGGAGGTAACAATTTGCTCGCCCGCTTTTAACCCGTTCAGCACGATAAAATCGTCACCCACGCGAGAGCCGAGCTGCACCTCACGCGGCTCGATGTATCCGTCACTGCGCTCCACAAAAGCAATCTCGCGAGTGCCGGACTGCAGGACGCCGGTTGCGGGGATAACAAGTTGGTTGCCCATCGGAACCTTCAGACTCACATTGACGAACATTCCTGGTTTGAGTTGCAGTCCAGAATTGGAGAAGACAACGCGCACTTTGGCCGTCCGCGTTTCCATATCCACCTGCGGATAGATAAAGTCCACGCGGCCAGTGAACGTCCGGCCCGCATAGGTATTCACGGTGAGTGTCGCAGGAGCGCCAATCTTTATGTGTTCGAGATCGTTCTGGAAGACCTGCGCTTGAACCCAAACCGTCGAAAGATCCGCGATGGTGTAGAGGCGCATTTCCGGTTGAACGGCAACACTGGGCAGAGCATTGCGTTCGGTGATGTACCCGGAGGCCGGTGAATCGACTTCCAGTTCCTGCTGCACTTGGCCGGTGGAATCTAGCCGGGCGATTTCTTCTTGCGACACCCCCCACTGCTTGAGACGCTCCGCAGCCGCATCGAGCAACGATGCTGCGCTGAAGGCGACACCCTGCACAGTGCTCAGCGCCACCTGTTGCTGATTCTGCTTGGCCACCAGATACTCGCGTTCGGTGGCCACTAAATCGGGGCTGTAAATTGTGAACAGCGGCTGTCCCTTACGAACGTATTGATACGTGGCATCGGCAAGGACTTTCTGGATATAGCCGGAGAACCGCACTTGGACGTAGGCCAGTCGCCTTTCGTCCACGGCGACACTGCCGGTGGTGCGAATCTCGTCTGCGACCAATTTCCGTTCGACCTTGCCCGTTTTCACACCGATATTCTGCAACCGTTGCGGAGAGATCTGCACCGGAACCAGCGGCGCTTCCGTCGATGCAGCGCGGGTGGCCATGGAAGTGGCCATAGAATCCTGCGCGGTGGAATTTTCCTTTTTGGTTTCCGAATCCGCCACCGGCTTCGCAGTGCGATAATGCAGCCACAACCCAACGAGTACGACCACAAACACGATGTTTCCAATCAATGCCAGCAAGAACCCTGTGCGATAGGTTTTCATCTCTTCGGCCCTTCCCCGCGCAATGACAGTCCGGTGAGTTGTTCGAGCCGCGCGATGGCAGTCTCGTATTCGGCGACGTTCTGCCAGTAATCCTCGTCAAGATGCAGTACATCGAGAAACGCCGTTAGGACCGCCTGAAATTCCTGTTTGTTCGATTGGTAGGCCGCGAGACCCGCTTGAAATTCGGACCGCGCCTGAGGTGATAGTCCTTCGCGGTGAATCTTGAGCAGCTCGGTGGTCTGCTGCACGATCACGTATTGCATACGCAGTTCGGAAGCGACTTGCTGGGATCGCGCCTGGAATTCGCTTTGCGCACGAAGCTGCTCCGCTTCGGCCTGGGCAAGTTCGGGTCGTTGTCTGCGACCGTGGTAGATGGGTACGCGGACACCGACGCTCAACATGTAATAGGCCCGGAATTGGGTGGGGTCGGTGCGTTGCCACATGTACTGCACGTTGAAGTCGGGATAGAAATCCCTGTGAGCGAGGTTCACTTGGAGCGATTGCTTATCGATTCTTTTTTGTGCGCCGGCGATTTCCGGATTTTGAACTTGCGCCGCGGCGAGAAGATCGCCGTACGTCTGCGCAAGAGGTGTTTCAGCGAGCTCAGATGGCTCGATGTCCGTCGAATCCTGCGGGCGGTTGAGGAGTTGCTTGATCTGTGCTTGGAGCTTGCTGACCTGGAGATGATGCATGGCGATTTCGCGAAGCAGCTTCGTTTTTTGCAGTTGCGCCTGGAGGACATCCTGCTGTGTTCCCAAGCCGGAACGGTACCGGGCGTCGGCGGCCTGCTCCACTTGCTTGAGCAACTCCCCGTCCTGTTTGAGGATCGTGAGTGTTTTGGAAAGATACGCGAGCTGGAAATACGCGCCCTTGAGATCAGCGAGGACAGCGCGGAGCACGGACTCGATTTGTTGCTGCGTAACATCCGCGTCGCGTCTTGCAATCTCACCCTTCAAGCGCAACTTGCCCGGATATGGGATGTCCTGCGAAACACCGAGACCAAGATAGGCAAAGTCGCTGTTGGTGTAGCCGGCAAAGGGGCGAGGGCTGCCGACACTGACATGCTGCAAAGTGAATTGCGGGTCGGGCGGCGTTGAGACCTGCGTTGGAACTTGCTTGGCCGCCTGCCAGCCCTGCCGCGCCGCTTCGATCTGCGGATTATTCTTCTCCGCTTCCGCGAGTAAATCGGAAAGCGGAGTGAACCCTCCCACGTGCGACGATACGGGCTCCTGCGCAAGAGTATTTCCCGCGAAACCAACGAAAAGCAAAATCACACAAAGACTTCGAATAAGAGCTGCGCAAGACGGTCGCGCAGCGGGATTCTTTCTCGCTATAGAAAACATCTTTTTTCTCCAGTACGTGTGGTACGAAGCCGCGAACGATCGGCGACTGACCCAACAGGGTCTCAACCGAGACACGTCGGCGGGTCAAAGGGTCAGTGGAGACACAAAAAGAGACAGGCCGGTGCGTTGCCGCACCGTTGCACGGCGGATCAGATCAGGAGGGAAGCGTAAAGGGTGTACAGCTCAGGAGGCGAATGTTGCGGAGCCTCGAAATCTAAGCGAGATACTTCGGTGTACGGTGTTGCCTTGGGTGACCCGAGAATATCGGTGACAACCATCGCCGGCGCACGGAGCGTCACCTGCGCGGCCGGCAACACTCTAGGAGATTGAGACGAAACCATCCCCTTGCAGCAATCGTGACTCTGATTAGACGGTTCGCAAGGCATGGAACCGCAGCATTTCATACTCTGCTGATCTTGCGTCATCGCGGACGCGCAGTCCGCAAATTGCAGGCCCAACAGGGCGACCAACGTCACGACCATGAATAGCTTCTTGCTCATTGCCCTGGTTCGACTCTAAGCGGATTAGACGCTTGAGTCAACGATAGGGATACAGGGCCGTTGAGAACTCCAACTAGAATCCGGGTTGTATTCCTGCATGGCTTTGCCGAGCGCGTCTGTTTTCTTGCCTAGGTCCTTCTGATAGACAGTGCCATCCTGGTTCACGATAAACGTCATCACGCCCGACGAGCGGTACTCGGCTGGATAGGCCACGAACGCGAAGCCATCGGTCATTTTGCCTTTCACGATGTAGCTCTTGGCGCCGCCGGGAGCATCCTTCCCCTGCCGCGTCAGAATATGAAAGAAATAGCCTCGATAAGGAGTCGGCGGGGTGCCTTTGCCTTTTACGTAGCCCTCGGCGACGGCGGAAGCGACCAGTGGTCCGATCGGGCTCTGGGGCTCACCGTCCGACACCTTCCAATAAAGGCCATTGTGCTGGCCTTCATCACTGTAGATTTGCTTGGCGTACTCGTTGTGCTGCACCGCGTAGAATTCCCTTTGCGCAGCCACAAGCTCCTGGCAGATACGGATGGTCGAGTACTCGTTGCGGCCAATTCGGCGGAACAAGATCTCTCTCTTCCCCGCTTCGCTGTCGAAAAACCACAAATTCCCTTTCATTACCAGCGGTATGGGCGTTGGCCAGTTTTCCGCACCGATATACAAAGTAACAGAGCCATCGGGTTCTTTTAGGAAGCGATGCATCTCCCCGTACTTGCGCACGAAGTTCGCGTGGCTCTCGGCGTCCTCGGTTGGGTCACCCGAAGACACGATCTGCGTGGCGTCCGGTCCAAGAATCTCAAGCACCGCTTTTTCATCGTTGTTCCGTAGTGCGGCCACGACAGCTTTGCTCGCTTCTTCCGGCGACGAAAATGTTTTCTGACCTTTTTGCTGAGCTGCGGAATCGACAGCAAAGCACGCGAACAGCAGCGTCGCGAGCGCGACGATCTTCTGAAGATCAGAAAACTCGCGTATTTTACAGTTCAACTTCGTTTGTCGCATCGTGTAGTTCTCCCGTTCTGAATATGAGGAATGAATAGCAGCCTGATTCAAGGCTGAGTGCGCTCAGTGGCGTCCGCCGCCGTGAAAACCGCCGCCGCTGCCGAAGCTGGCGCTTCCGCGCGACGAAAAGCTCCGTTCCTCTCCACCATGGCCGAAGCCGCTAAAGGCGCTGGAGCGAATGTCGCTCTGACTGCGGGGCTCGGCATCCCTGCGAGAAGGCCGGCGGTCTACGCTTGGCGCACCGGAGCGAGCATCGCTCTGGCTGCGAGCCTCGGGATAGCCACGCGCGGCGCCACGGTCGCCGTCGAAAGGCTCTGGCGCCCTTTCGGGACGGTTGTACACACCGCGCGCGACTTCGCCTCGATAGAATCTGTCGCGGTTATAAAAGGTTCTGCTTGGCGAGTAATACCGCCCGTGGTCGTAGACCGCGTAGTGTTGATGCCAATCGCAACCCCAGTGATGCCAGCCCCACCCGTAGCCCCTATAGAAGCCGGTGCCGAAGCCGTCTCCGAAGAAGATCACCGGGCCGTCATACCAAATGCCCGAATAGGGATACCAACCGGGCCACGCGCCAATCGGTGCTCCGTACACAATCCAGGGATCGTACGCAGGAACATAGACGATTTCGGGGCTGACCGGCTCAATCTCGATGTCGGACCCTTCCGTGGTTACGGTTTGCTCCGGCGTGGAGTTGAGATGTCCAGCCTCTTGCGCACGGCGACGCATCACTTGAATGGCGTCCATCACGCCCTGTTCCTGGTTGTAGTAAGCGTCGCCGAGGGACGAGGTCCACGAGAGGTTTTTGTCCATGTTGCCGATGACCGACGGAAACGCGGCGAGTGCCTTGACGCTCGGATCCCAAGGCAGTTGATCCACGGCTTGGGCTAAATCCTCGCCCTTCAAATCGGGATGCGATTGCACCCACCGGTTGGCGTCGACAACCTGTTCGGGGAACGTCGAGGCCGCCAGGATTTGCGCCACGAGTGAATCGGGATAGAGGGCGATGGGCGCCACCAATTGCTGCAATTCTTCGGGAGTTAGTTGCATGTACGGCGGGGCGGGCGGGACCTGCAGCGGACCTGGCTGACCCTGAGCAACGAGGCTTTGTGGCCAGGCTGCGAACAACAAAACCAATGTCAGCAAAGACGCCAAGGCCTGTTGCGCAATGTGCAGCTTACCCGTTCGCTCGACGACACCGGTGGCATCCATGCCGGTGACGAATGGAAGGTCGATGCCTCGCAGGCCCCGGCCACAGCGGGGATGGCTTGTTCTAGCCCTTCCCGGCGTGATGACGGAGGAGATCACGGAACAGGATCGCGACCACGATTGTTTTGAAATTGATCTCATTTGTTTTTCGCGCCCTCATCGTTGCTCGTGCTGTACTTTTCCTTAAGCTCGCGTTCCGCCTGCAGCCACTCGTCCATGTAGTTGTCCAGGTCGCAACCGTGACCGCCACGTTCGATGTGAATCTCAAGCGCCCGGCGATGGATTTCGTCCAGGGTTGGGACGTTCTTACCTATTTCTTCCGGAACGTCCGACCCGACGCCTCTCGGCCACGTGTTCTGAGCATTCGTGGCCAGATTTTGCGCGTTCACGTTCTTTTCTCCTTTCCAAAATGTTCTTTGACCTCGACCGGCCGGCTCCAGTCACCAAATCCCAAGTCGGGACAATCGGGACCCTGCCCAATGGGCGGTCTCGTCGTTTAGAAACGAATGACAATACTGGCGGAGAGCTGAGCGCGTCGTCGCACCGGAACATAGAGTTGCTAATCCCAAACTCAGCTCTCCCATGACTTCTACTTCTGTTTGGGTGGGTAGTTCTTCAGTAATTTCGCCATGGCCTTGTCCAGGTTTTTCATGTGCTTTTCGTGGTTTGAGCCGGTGTCAATTGTCTTGGTCGCGCTTCCAGTCCATACGACCTGCTTCGTCCCCGGGTCATACATGTCAAGAACTAGAGTGCCGACACTGATCGTCGAACTAGTCCAAGATCCCGTGCCCATGCCGAAGGCTCGTGAACCAAAGACATCCCATTGTGTTTCTTGATTGACGGCGGTCTGGTAGCCGATATAAAGATCAGCCTTGTCGCTGTCGGTTTTGGTCATCCCTTTCGACGCCAATTGTGAGTCCACGGACTGCTTAATTTCCGCGTCCATAATCTGGTCCGGGTGAGCACCGCGAATGTTCACCCATTTATACGTTCGATATTTCGAGAAGTCTGTTCTCGGCATAAAGTTGTAGCTCACGTCTTGCGCAGCTAATGTCCCCGCCGTTGCCAACAGCAGTGCTGCGACCAACGCCCATGAAAAGTGTTTCCCGTTTTGTTGTACCCGCATTTGTGCCTCCTTCGGCATCGTCTTTCCTGTTACTCGCCAGAGCTCTTGTTGAACTTTTCTTGGAGTTCGCGTTCCGCCTGCGACCAGTCGTCTAGGTCGCAGCCGTGAATTCCGCCACGTTCCGTATAGATCTCGAATGCCCGTTGCCGGATCTCCTCTGGGGATGGCGAGCTCCTTCTTCCCCGTTCTGTGTTGTCTGATTGGAATATGGCACTCGGCCTAGACTCAGCATTCCTTACTGCAGCCCGTTTCATTGCTTAGTTCCTCCTTGAAAAAATTCTTCTTCGATTTCAGCAACTTCCCGGTCAAAGCCTTGCGCCAGGAGTCCCGGCGGGGGCAGCCGGGACTTCGTGGCGACTCGCGCGGTATCGCCGTTCAGAACGACAAGCGATGCCCGCGAAGTGCTGGGCTAAGTGCGCAGTCGCACCGGGATGCAGAGCCCAATCCAAAGCCGCCTGCGAAAACGCGATTCACCTGCGATACTTGGTGCGAGTGAACCCATCTGGACCGATGAAGCAGAGAAAAACCATAATCGTTACTGCACCGATCAATAGAAACGTGACCATTTAGGACCTCCTCTCGCACCAGTCTTAATTTCACGCGCAGGTCAGGCGATTCTATGAATTCAGTTTGAAGTGCACCTGCACTTGCAAACTCAAACCGAAACCGGCTCCCCGTTCAAGGTAGTCGCAGCGAGACGGAGGGATACTGCAACCTTTCTTGCCGGTGCATCTTGGATAGGCCCAAAAATCGAAATCTGACGAGTGGCCATAACTCCCTCTTAAGAACCGCGCGAGTCGCTTCGAAAACCTGCTCTTGGATTGCAAGCTGGCCTCTTCGACATATGAACCTCGGTGCCTCGTTGTTCGAACGAAACCTGGTCCATCGCCAACTTCATGATGTGGATACCGCGTCCGTGCTCGAGCTCGAGATTTTCAACTGACAGGGGATCAGGAACCGCGCTCGGATCAAACCCTTGGCCTTGGTCCGAGACGGTAAGGGAGATTCCCATGCCGACCCTGCAGCGGCAGCGGACGTGAACTAATTTGTGGGGATCCAGCCGATTGCCATGAACGACCGCGTTATTCAGAGCTTCCCGGAGCGCCAGTTCTACAGCGCTTTCCTCGCCCGTGATGCAATGCGACCCTTCGATGAGCCGCATCAGCCGTTCCACCAGCGGCGAGATCGCCTTGATTTCGCTCGCCATCCAAGCGTCGATTTCGAGCAAGGAACCTGTGCCTCGGCCGGCAAACGCTGGTCGAAGATCCGTTCTCACATTCACTGAGCATGCGTCATTCATGACAGCACCTGCCGGTCAGCTATGCGCCAGCCAAAGGCCATAGCGCACGGAATCCAACAGTCCAAATCCCTTGCGATACCGCAGAACGCGGTACCACTTGTTCCACCTGCGGATGAATTTGAGAACCAGTGGCATAGCGCTTCCCTCCTACCTGCGTTACGTCCGTACACGTGCAGTAAGGGCAACGCTCGCGCCAAACTGACGAAATCGTAAGTCGCTGAATTTTCGAGAGAAGACGCAACAACGTCGAAAATGTCGAAGTTGAAGATGTCGAAAGAGTGGAAAGTGTCGGCGTGATTCGGATGGCTATGAAAAAGGGGGAAGCGCGACTCAGGTGTATCGCTTCGCATAGATGCCGGGCTGTCTGTATTCGTCGCCAAAATTGCAGGGCGCAAAGCGCGTCGGACCAGCCGACACCTAATATTGCCAGTCATCTCTCCGGCTCCTGAACATTTCTGCGAATCTTGCGGGCGAGCCGTTTCATGACGTGTTTTGTGAACACGCCCGAGGAGCGGAACCTGACCCCCTCTTTCATCAGCTCAAGCAGTACGTTTTGTCCGTCTTCGCTGAGGTAGGTCACGTTCCGCAGTTCAATCACGAGTTCACGACCCCGTAGGTCCGCCGCGGCCTCTCGGCACTCGTTTCTTAGCTCAGCCGCCCACGGCGCCATCAGCTTGCCCTCCAGCACCAACCGTCGCCGATTTGGAGTATCGAGAATGGTGATCTTCAACATTTGCTTTTGCTCGCACCGCCGGTAAGGGCAAAGCCCGCTCCAAACCCGCCGTCCCGTAAGTCGCTGAATTTTCGGGAAAAGAACACCAACAGTCGAAAATGTCGAGGTTGAAGAAGTTGAAAGAGTCGAAAGTGTCGAAACTATTGGGTGAGGGCAACCGACAGAGAGGTGGGGTACAACTTAAGCGTATTGCTTCGGGTAGATGCCGAATTTTTTCATTCGGGAGAGGAGAGTCGTGCGGTTCATTCCCAGGCGCGCGGCAGCACCATCGGCACCACCCACGCGCCCCTTGCATGCAGCAAGTGCCCGTATGATCTGATCGCGCTGCTTTCTTTCATATTCGTCAGCAACGCTACTTTTGTCACTTCGCGAATTTGTTCTTTCTCCAGCGACTTGTTTAACTTCATGCAGGTCGGTACGCATAAACCCTTCCGTATTGGTCTTTCGGAGTTCTGCGAGCGGAGCCTCAAGCGACTTGCCCCTCGTCAGGAGCACGGCTCGCTCAATGAAATTCTCGAGTTCACGGATATTGCCGGGCCAGTCCCAAGTCCTCAGCCCCTTCATTACCGCCGTAGGAATCGCTTCGATAGGCTTTTGCATCTCCTTGGCGAACTTTTGGACGAAATGGCTGACGAGCAAAGGAATGTCATCTTTGCGGTCTCTCAGCGGGGGAATGCGGATCGGAAACACATTCAGCCGATAGTACAGGTCGCTGCGAAATTCTCGATCCGCAATCATCTTTTCGAGATCGCGGTTGGTGGCTGCGATCAAGCGAACATTCACTTTCCGCGTGTGGGTGCTGCCAAGACGCTCAAATTCACGCTCCTGCAAGGCGCGTAGTAGCTTCGGCTGGATTTCTAGCGGGATGTCTCCCACCTCATCCAAAAACAGGGTGCCTTGGTCGGCTAGTTCCAGCCGGCCGATTTTTTGGCTGATGGCCCCCGTGAACGCTCCCTTTTCATGTCCAAACAACTCGCTTTCCAGCAGCCCGGTTGGAATTGCAGCACAGTTCAGCTTCACGAGTGTCCGCTGTTTGCGGCGGCTACGGTCGTGAATCGCGCGAGCAATCAACTCCTTTCCCGTGCCGGTTTCTCCAAACAACAGAACCGTGGAATCGCTGGGGGCAACTGTCTCAACCTGTTGCAAAACGTGCTTTAGCGCCGTGCTGTTCCCGATGATCTGGTCGAAACCCATCTCGCTGCGAAATTCCTCTTCCAGGTAGAGTTTTTCCTGGGCGAGCTTGTCCTTAAGTTCGGAAATTTCCCGGTACGCCAGCGCGTTTTCAATGGCGATGGCTATCTGCCCTGACGCGCGGCTCAGGAAATCAACATCTTCCGGCGTAAACGGAGTTTCTGTTATCCGTAAGATCGACAAAATTCCGAGGGCACGGCCGCGATTCACAAGTGGAATATTGCAAGCTGCTTTTATTCCCTCGGCAGCCGCGACACCAGATGCCTCTGGCGCGAGTTCGCTATCTCGCATGTCAAAGACTACGGGTTTCAAAGTATCCATCGCTTTCTTGACGGCCGCGCTTGGCGCAACGAGCAATTCTTCCTTGATAACCCCTTTGCCGTGCGGAAAATCCACGGCAAATGCTCTGAATTTTCCCGAAGCTGCATGGGGCAACGCAACTGTTACGGCATCGGCCTGTATGGCTTCGCGTATGTTCGCTGCAATCGCGCGCAAGACCTCCCGCAGGTCCAGGCTTGACGTGATTTTGGACGTCAGATTCAGGAGCAGGTCAAGCCGCTCGTTTTGACGTTGAAGTTTCGTGTCAGTACTCATGGCTGTTCAATTCAAGCCCGCCGATTAGACCGCGTACTCACAACCCGTGATTCATTGACTGCGTCCATTGAGAGGCTCCCTTTTGATGATAGAAAACTTATCCAGACAAACTGACATGTCAAGGTTTTCTTCATAGATATCAGCGCTTTAGATGAATCCTGTTGAGCAAGAGCTTCAAACAATCATTCACGTCGGAATCGGCGGTGCGAATACCAAACGAAGCCGGGCGAAGTGTTGCAAGTTCCGGGATCAACGCTCTTTTCGGCCGTGCTGATTCGCTGCCAACTTACTCCATGGGATAGAAAGCTGGCCAATGACTGTCCGTGTGAAAAAAATTAATCTCGTGCGCGTTTTCCGCATCAAAGTGATGTGCACGAGATCGTAGTCTTGTTGAGTCTAGGACTCTTGGTGCTTTGGACCATCGGTCCATTCGCGGTTTTTATCGTTTATCACGTTCCACCACTCCGCAGATTTCTTGGACTCGATGATCCCATTAAGTGATCCTGCGATCTCGGCATCCCGGAATGAATGGGGCCCGCGAATTTTGACCGCAAATAGCTAGAAAGATTGGCTCCCACCTAAGGATTCGACTGCCGATATGCTGGTCCATGAGTCACGGCTTATCTTTCTACTTATAGTAGCCATTCCGAGTCGCTTCGCCAGCTTCGACAGTTTCAACAGTTTCAACATCGCTTGGCTTCGACACTTTCGACTTCCACTCAATCTCCTTCTGAAAATTCAGCGACTTACGATTTTGTCAGTTTGGCGCGGGTCTTGCCTTTATTCCACATGTAGCGGAAAGGCAGTGTTCAAGATCGGAGCACGCCTTCGCTGGCACATAGCTGATCGGGAGGCCCTCTATGAACCACAACGCAGAACCAACTATTTCTTGCCTGACTGATCCCGCAGCGGAACAAATGCTCGTGATTGCCGCCAAGAACGGAGACGAACAGGCATTTGAAACTCTCTTCAAACGTCACCGGCAAAAGATCCTTCGGATTGTGCTGCGATACGTACATGTCCGGGAAGACGCTGAAGATATTGTTCAGCTAAGTTTCCAAAAGGCTTTCGTCTATTTGCACAAGTTCGAAGGAAAATCCTCCTTCTCCACCTGGCTAACACGTATCGCTATCAACGAGGCGCTTATGTTGGTGCGTCGAGGTCGTGCGCTGCGCGAGATACCCGTCGACGATTCACACGACCAAGGAGGCGCTGTGTCTGCAATGGAGATACCCGATGCAAGTCCGGACCCCGAAACCAGTTACTTGCGACGGGAGAGAGTGCAAATCCTGTCAGAGACGCTTGGGAATTTGCGACCGGGAATGCGGAAAGCCATCGAGTTGCGGGAACTCGCAGAGTTATCGACTGAGGAAACTGCCCGGCGCATGGGTGTCTCGGTCGCGACCGTCAAAGGACGGCTCTTCCATGCGAAAAAGAAGTTGCGTGAAAAATTGAGCTTTTATCTGAGGTCCAATCCGACGCATGAGAAAGACACTACAGGTATAGGCGATACCGCCGGACACATTCCGCAACGTCAGCTCTGCAACGCTTCTGCTCTGTGAGGAAAACAATATGTTGAAGATCAGCTTTAGTGAAATACCTACGGAAGAGAAGTGGATTCTAGAGGGCCGCCTCACAGAGCCCTGGGTTCGAGAACTGAGGACAAGCTGGAAGAGGAATCATCGGACAGCTAAGGAGCGTGCTTGCATCGTGGACCTGAACGAAATCACATTCGTCGACAGGAGCGGCGAGCGGCTTCTGCGCGCCATGGTGAGGGAAGGAGCGAAATGCATCGCCAGCGGGATCTACATCAAACACATTCTTGAGAACTTGACCACCAAAAGCAAAGGCTCGGTCCTCAACCGGCTTTTCGGATTTTTCTCTGCGGCTGTGATAGCAGCATTCACCGTCCGCTTTGGAGCGCAATGCGTTGCCAGTGGTGTCTACATCAAACACGTTTTTGAGCAATTGACCACCAAAGGCAAAGGCTCGGTCCTCAAACGGCTTACCGGATTTTTCCTTGCGGTTGTGGTAGCAGTATTCGCCGTCCTCGTTGGCGGCGCAACCGCCAAAGCGCAGAACACTGCGGTCGCCGGAAGCGTGCCGAGCGGGCTTGCCAGCGATCAAGTTCTCCAGTTGACTCTCCGGGACGCCGTCAACACGGCATTGCTATACAACCTCGGAGCGATCGAAAGTGGACAAAACGCCCAAATTGCTCGCGGTCAGCGGCTACTCGCGCTTAGCAATCTGCTGCCACAAGTCAGCGCCGGCGCTTCGGAGAACGTTCAGCAAGTGAACCTCGCGACGTTCGGGCTCAACGGGCTAAAAACAGGAATTCCCACTATTGTTGGACCGTTCAGCTACAGCTCGGTGGATGCAAGCGTCAGCCAAACACTGTTCAGCTGTGAATCCATCCAGCGGTTTCGCGCAGCCCGCACTGCTGAGCAGGCCGCCCAACTTAGCTATCAGGACATCCTGGATGTGGTCACACTCACAGTCGGCAACGCCTATTTGCAGATCATCGAGGCAGACTCTCGAATTAAGGCGCAGGAAGCCCAGGTACAGAATGCGAGAGCTCTTTACGATCGGGCAGTCGATCAGGTGCAGGCGGGTACGGCCCCACGAATCGACGCAACACGCACCGAAGTTGAGTTGCACACGGAGGAGTACAACCTAAGCATCGCGCGCAACAATTTTGAAGTTGCAAAACTAGCCCTTGGGCGTGCGATCGGATTGCCGCTCGGGCAACAGTTTGAGCTTGCCGACACACTCCCCTATTCCGACATCGCTCCACTCGGTACCGCCGAAGCGCTAGACATCGCGTATAAAGCACGCAGCGATTTCCGTTCAGCTCTCGGTTCTCAAAAATCCGCCGCACAGACGCTTTCGGCTGCTAAAGGCGAACGGTATCCGACAGTGGCTATTAATGGCGACTACGGCGATATCGGCCCAACGTTTGGCCACTCGCACGGAGATTTCACATTTCAGGCTGGGATCAGGGTTCCGCTTTTCACCGGCGGTCGGATCAAAGGTGATATCACGCAGGCCGAGGCCGAATTGCGCCAGCGTAAGGCCGAAACAGAAAATCTTCGGGGCCAGATCGACTATGACGTGCGAACGGCCTTTCTCAATCTCAACGCAGCCAAAGAACAAGTCGCGGTTGCGAGGCAGAACGTCGCGCTTGCCAATGAGAGCCTTGCTCGGTCGAAAGACCGCTTCACTTCCGGAGTGACCGACAGCGTAGAAGTGGTCCAGGCCGAGCAGGCTCTCGCCAGCGCCAACGATCAATACATAACCAGCCTCTACAACCACAACTTCTCAAAACTTTCGCTGGCTCGTGCACTCGGAGTAGCACGCACGAATTACGAACAATACCTAGGAGCAAAGTAATGCCGAAAAAGAATGGTGCGCAAACCATGGACCCTGATGAAAAGCTGACAATTAATCTTACGGACGATAAAGCTGGTTCACCGTCGGAAGAGAGAACCGACAAACACTCAACAAACCGGCGCAAGAAAGTCCTCGTGATTTCGGCTGTGATCGTGGTTGCCATCGTAGCCGCCTATTTCGCGTGGAATGCTTTTCGCTACGAAGACACCGACGATGCGCAGATAGACGGGCACATCATGCCCTTGAGCGCGCGCATCAACGGCCAAGTTCTCAAAGTGAATTTCGTCGAGGGCCAGTTGGTTCATGAGGGAGACGTGCTTGTGATCATCGATCCCGAAGATTACAAGATTGCCGTGATTCAGGCCCAGGCAGCGCTGGAGGACGCGAGTGCCAGCGCCTCGAGCTCCCACTGGTACGTGCCCATCACCTCGGTGACGACCCAAAGCAATCTCGATTCGGCGCAGACCGCCGTGGTCAACGCAGAGGCGGGGCTCCGGGCGGCCGAGCAAAACCACGAGTCGGCTAAGGCTGGGCTGACGCAGGCCGAGGCTAATGCTGTCAAGAGTGATGCAGACCTCGAACGCGCCAAACAACTCGTGGCGAAAGAAGATATCTCCCGCCAGCAATACGACCAGGCGGTCGCGACAGCAACGGCAAACCGGGCCGCAGTCACTTCAACGGCCGCCGCACTGCTGGCCTCCGAGCAGGCCGTGCGTCAGGCGGAAGGGAAACTCTTGCAGTCCAAGGCCGATGTGCGCAGTGCGCAAACCGCGCCGCAACAGGTATCCCTGAGGCGCGCCCAGGCGGACGCCGCGGATGCGCAGGTCGACCAACGCCGCGCTCAATTGGCTCACGCGCAGCTGAATTTCAGCTACACCATCATTCGCTCGCCGGTGACGGGAATCATTGGAAAGAAGAGCGCTGAAGTCGGTCAGAACGTGAGTGTCGGCCAAGAGATGCTGGAAGTTGTGCCGCTCGATGACATCTGGGTTACCGCCAATTTCAAGGAAACGCAGCTCGAGCATATGCGGCCTGGGCAGGGCGTGAAAATCAAGGTGGATGCCTACGGGCGTACGTGGTACGGACACGTGTCCAACATGGGCGGCGGCACGGGGTCAGTTTTTAGTCTGCTGCCTCCGGAGAACGCGACGGGCAACTATGTGAAGGTCGTGCAGAGGGTACCTGTCCGTATCGATTTCGATCACACGGCAGGGCAGGATTTTAATGCAGAGGGAATGTTGAAGCCGGGATTATCAGTCGTGCCAGACGTGAGGGTGCGATGAGCACAGCGGCATCTATCACGGCCGAGCAACCGACGTGGCAGCCAAAGGTCAACCCATGGATCATCGGCGTCGCGGTATCGCTGGCTGCGTTCATGGAGGCGCTCGATACCAGCATTGCCAACGTGGCCCTTCCGCATATCGCGGGCAGCATGGGAGCGAGCAATGATGAGAGTACGTGGGTCTTGACCAGTTACCTGGTGTCGAACGCCGTTGTGCTTCCGATCAGCGGCTTCCTCGTTGGCTGGCTCGGACGCAAGCGTTTCTTTCTGATGTGCGTCGCCTTTTTTACAGTGAGCTCGTTTTTGTGCGGCGTCGCGCCGAGCCTCGGACTGCTGCTTCTTTTCCGAGTGCTGCAAGGCGCCTTCGGTGGAGGACTGCAGCCGATGACGCAGGCAATCCTGGCGGACACTTTCCCGCCGGAGAAACGCGGGTTGGCCTTCGCATTGTATGGAATCACGGTCATCTGTGGCCCAGCCATTGGTCCCACGCTGGGCGGCTGGATTACGGATAACTATTCCTGGCGCTGGATTTTTTATATCAACGTTCCTGTGGGAATTCTGGCTGTCTTGCTGGTTTCTCAACTACTCGAAGATCCACCCTACTTGCCTCGTCTGAAAGCTACCATGGCGAAATTCGACTACATTGGATTTGGCCTTCTCGCCGTCGGTGTGGGTGCTCTCCAGGTTGCGCTCGACAAGGGACAAGAGGACGACTGGTTCGGGTCGCGTTTCATTACCACACTGATCATTATTGCCGCCGTGGGTTTGGTGTCACTCGTTATCTGGGAGTGGCGCCACAAGGAACCCATCGTGGATGTCCATTTGTTCAAACAGTTTAATTTTGCGAGCTGCAATCTCATGATGTTCGTGCTTGGCGCCGCTCTCTTCAGTTCAACCGTCCTTCTTCCTCAGTTTTTGCAAACGCTCATGGGTTACACGGCGCAGAAGGCCGGCATGGTCATCTCGATGGCGGCTATTCTTCTGGTCTTTCTTTTACCGGTGGTCGGGCGCCTCGCCGGGCGCTTTCAGGCGCGGCACCTTCTCGCTTTCGGCTGGATCGCACTCGCTGTGGCTATGTATTTCTCATGCAAGCACATCGATCTACTCATCAGCTTTCGTTCTGCCGCGTGGATGCGCATTTGGCAGTACCTGCCGGTTGGATTTTTATTCGTTCCGCTCACGATGGCTGCCTATGTCGGCCTGCCGGAGTCGAAAAGCAACGCTGCCGCCGGTTTGATCAACTTCACGCGCAATATCGGGCAGAGCGTAGGAACCTCGGCTGTGACTACGTTGCTTGCACGCCGAGGTCAATACCATCAGTCCGTTCTCGCAGAGTACACGCGCTCTCATCGGTTCGATGCGGCCGTCGCAGGCTTGACGAGCCGTCTGACGCATGCCGGTCTCAGCATGCACTCGGCTCAACAACAAGCAATGGCCAGAATGTACAACTTGGTGATCACACAGGCTCAAGCCTTGTCTTACGTCGAAATCTACTGGCTGCTCGCAGCGACCTCCGGGCTGATGTTTCTGTTGTGTTTCGGATTAGCCAAAAACGAACCCGGCAAGGACGGCCGGGTTGCCGTTCACTGACGGTATTTGGAGCAATGACCTTGCTTCGTGAGATCGGTGTAGCGGTTCGTATGGTGATAGTCACGCTGTGGCTGCAGTCTGCCGGGCTCGCAGCCCTCATACTTTGGATCAGGCGCGCTCTGGCCAGTGATCTTCATAGACTTGGGCCGTTTCGCTCTGCCGTACTCGTTGTGCGGCTCACAGCCGCCGTACTCGTTCTGCATGGAGTATTGATTCTATTCTGGGCGAGCTGCTATCGCCGGCTTTGTTTCTCATCTTGGGAATCCGCTCTTTACTTCTCGGCAAGCAGCTACGCCACGGCTGGCTATGGCGACATAGTCCTTCCGTCAAACTGGCGAATGCTGGGGCCGCTTGAGAGCATTATCGGCGTGTTGATGTGCGGCATATCCGTGAGCGTCCTGTTTGCAACAGTCGCTCAGCTTGTCAACCGCGATGCGCGAACTTCGCATTAATCCTTTACCGGGATCGTTAAATATGTCTCTGAGCACGACGCTGTGATAAAAACGTAATACTAATTGCGATGAATGCTGGCAAAATACGAACGAAAAGTGAATGAAGAAGGAGAAAGTGATTCGTCCCGTTTCATCGCAACTAGCTGAATTCCTTCGATTAGCACCAACTCCGGCAAGTTCTGATTAAATTGGTTGTTCGGCTGTTAACCGAAGGGTTTCTAATTCGAATCTAGCCCGGGGAGCCAACTTTCAATCCTGCAACGGTGCCGGGTTTATGGCGCGATCTGAACGGGCCGGTCGTAGCCGGTCATTTCCAGATAGCCGACGCCGGTAAGCGGCTGTGTTTTGCGCTGACCAGTGAGAACAATGGCGCCTTCCCAATAATTCGGGGCAAGTTTTGTCTTGCCGGTCAGCTCCTGGGATTGCAGCGGCGTTTTCGCTTCGAGTTCGATGCTCAATTTTGGAATGGCAACTCGCCAATGGGTTGGATAGCGGGCGCCCGTATGAGGGCTCGTCCAAAATTCGCCGGCCGGCTGCAAAGTGAAGTCAGCCGAGCGCAAATGCGTCGTCTTTCCATCTGCATCCACGAACGTGCCAGCCGAGTACAGATCAATCGAACCGTCCTTGCGGCGAATGTGAAAGAGCATCACCTCCGTGTGGTCCTCGAACTGGAGACTCAGCCAGTCCCAGCCGGTCCGGCTGGGCTCGAGCTGATGCGTGAAGAATTCATGGTCCATCCAACTTGTGCCGCCTACATCAAATTTCTCGTTACCGAGCCCGATGACACCGGAGGTCGTCAGGCGCGTTAGAGAAATGTAGTGTGAGGCGCGGCCCGCCCCCTCCGCCTTTTGGCTGACGCTGTTTTCACCGTGAATGACGGGAGTTTTTTCCGGGTGCAGCGTCAAGTGCAGTTGAAAGCGCTCATCGACCGCTTTCAGCTCCTGGTCGCTGCCGTGCCATTGAATCTGCCAATTGCCATTCCAGATGCGGCCGAGGGATTCTTTCACCCCGGCGATGCCTGGGCCGGAACGATTGGTGCGTTCCGCGTGATAAAACTTCCCGCCATCGAGATCGCTCAACGCCAGATGCGCGAGGTAGAGATCCTGCACCTCCCAGGCCGCGACCTTCTTGGGATCGCGGCTGACGGCTTGCCGGAAGAAAGTCAGTTCGAATCCAAACCGCCGGCCGTCAGCCGATTTCAGATTTCCGGTGTAGTACCACCATTCGGTCTGAAAATCCGAATGACTGAAATGATCCCGAGGGAATTCGTACTGGTATCCAGGTAAGGCAGTGTGGTATTGCGCTGCAAGAGGCTGCAGGACAAGCACCGCGGCGGCGACGCACACGAACCTACTCTTCATGCACTACCTCGAGCGGATTCAAGCGCACCGCGACCTGCGCCGGGTAGAGTCCAGCAAGCACGGTCGCCCCATACACGACCGTCAGCGCGCCAAGTAGAACTTCCACCGGCCAGTGAAACCGGATCGTCCAGCCGAACGACTGCTTATTGATCACATAGATGAGGATGAGCGACAGCGCAAAGCCCAGGGCCAGACCGGCGAAATTGGCTAGAAGTCCAAGCAAACCTGCCTCGACTAGAATCAGCTTTCGAACTTGCCCCTTAGCCGCGCCAAGAAATCGAAGCAGGCCAAGTTCGCGTCGGCGGTCAATCACCAAAGCGAGAAGCGCTCCGGCAATCCCCATGACCGCGACGAGGACCGCGACCGCTTCCAATGCGTAGGTAATCGCAAACGTGCGGTCAAAGATGCGGATGGCTTCGGCGCGCAAGTCTCGATTCGAAAACATGAGCACGCGATGGCCGGCTGAAGCATTTTCGATTTCGGCTCGAACCCGCCCCAGTTGTGCACCCGAAGAAACATAAATGGCGAGATTCGAGGGCGCGGGATCGGGCAAATATCGCAGCATGGTCTTGCGGTCCATCAGGATATTGCCGCGCTCGCTTGAGTAATCGTAGTACACGTCGGCGATGCGGAAGGACGCCTGCGTTTCCCCCAGCGAAAGCGTCATGGAATCGCCGGCCTTCAGATGGTGCTTGTAGGTGAAGGGTTCGCTGACGATGACGGCATTCGAATCGCGCAGTTCGGCGAGGACTTGCTCCCTGGGACGTCCGGAGAAAAAATCGGAGTTGTGATAGGAGCGCAGGACATTCAGGTCCGCGGAAGCAAGCGTAGCGGGCATGTCTTCAAAGCTGATTTCGTAAGCGCGCAAGCGGTCGACGGCCGCGACGCCCGGCAGTTTCGCAATCTCCTCCGCCAGACCGGGAGAAATGGTTGGATGGCGATCTGCGGCTGCGGAACCTGCGGGACGGAGATAGAGATCGGCGGGCAATTGGTCGCTCATCCAAATCATGACTGTCTGGCGGAAGCTCCCCACCATGATGCCGACCGCAGTCATCATGGCGATGGCGGTCGAAAGCGCGCCGACCAGAACGGAAGTTCGGCGCAAGGAGGCCGCGAGGCTCCGCGAGGCGAGCATCGCTTCGACGCCGAGAAGCTTGCCGAGAAGTTTCGAAGAAAGCGAAGTCAGAGCGTCAACGAAAGCGGGCATCGCCAACGCCGACGCCGCCACCAACAGGATCGCAGCGAGATAGCCAAGAAGCGGCTTCCCGGCAACCGCCGGAGCACGGGAGGCAACGGCTGCCGCCAAACCGAGCACAAGAGCCAGCCACAAATCGCGCGCTTTGTGCACGCGCACGTCATATTCCCGGCGGCCCCGCGCCATCGCCTCAACAGGCGAAACCTGGGAAGCCTCGCGCGCGGGTGAATAGGAAGACGCAACCGCGACTCCCACACCGAACGCCAGCGCGAGAAGAACGGATGCGGCACTAAGCTCGATGGTTCCTGGCCGGCTGCTGACATATAGCGATTCCACAGTGGCGGCCATCAACCGAACTGCACCAGTTGCCATAAAGCGGCCGAGGGGAAGCCCAAGGAAAGCGCCCGCGAGCCCGAAGCAGGCGGCTTCGCCGACGAATGCGGACAGAATGACGCCGAGACTGGCGCCAAGAGCGCGCACGATTCCAATCTCCGGGCGGCGCCGAACAACCGAGACGGAAATCGTGTTGTAAATAAGGAAAGCGCCAACAACCAGGGAAATATAGCTCAGGAGGCGCAAGTTCCAGCGGAAGGCCGCCAGCATGCGGCGATTCTCGTTCGTGCCTGTGCCTTGCGGACGGACTTCCACGCCAGCGGGAAGCACGGTCCGCAAACGCTGCTGCCAGTCTTCCAGGCCGGGGGTCCTAGGCACTTTCAAGAGAATGCGATCGACGCGGCCATAACGTGCAAGTGCACGTTGGGCGACGGCGAGGTCCATCACAATTGCGGATTCGTTTCCGTTCGAATCGGGGTACACGCCCCGCACCGTGTAATTGCGGACTTGATCGTTGATGAGCAGTTCAACGCGGTCGCCTGTCTTGTAGCCAACACTCGAACCCACCCAGATGCTGTCCGCATATCCCAGATGCTCAAACACGTTTTCAGATGCGCTTTGCGTCGGAGGCGCACCATTATTTTGGGACTCACTCTGCGCGTAAGCGCTGCCTTCTGAGACAAGATCCAGCCCGATGAGGGGAAGCGACTTTTTAGTCTCAACGATCACCGCATAGTCCTCGATGCGCGGCGAGACTCGAATCGAATAAGGCAGCGTGACGAGCGTTCCAACCACGCTCTCCGGTACGCCTCCCGACGTCGCGACTTCCAATTCGTTATCGCCCGCGAGTGTTTCCATCGAACTGCGGAACGAGCCGGCGGCGGCACCGCCCGCAAGATCGATGGCCAGGACAACCGCGACCCCCAAGGCGATAGCCAAGATCGTCAGCAAGGTCCTCACCGGCTCGCGGAAGAGCGGTCGCACCATCAATCGGTAAAAGAGCAGAAAAAGAGGCATTTCAGCGCCGAATGACCTCTTCAATTTTTCCGTCGCGCAACCGGACAAGCGTGTTCGCAAGCGCGGCCGCCTCGAGACTGTGCGTCGCGACGATGGTCGCGGTGTTTTGCTCCCGCGTGAGGCGCCGGAGCAATTCAAGAATCACATTGCCCGTCGTGGTATCGAGATTGCCCGTGGGTTCGTCGGCCAGCAGGATACTCGGTGAATGGATGAGCGCGCGTGCAATGGCGACACGCTGCATCTGTCCGCCGGAAAGTTGGTGAGGATAGCGATCGCCGAGGCCCTCGAGTTCCACCCATGCAAGCCGCTCCCGGGCCGCCTCGCGCGGATTGCGTTTCCCGGCGAGGAGCAGCGGCAGTTCGACGTTCTCAAAGACCGTCAGCGTGTGCAGCAATTGAAACGACTGAAAAATAAACCCAATCTTCTCGCGCCGCAGCAGGGTCAAGCCGCCGTCATTCAAGGAGGACGTCGAAACCTCATCCACAAGCACCTTGCCCGACGTCGGAAAATCCATGGCGCCGGCCAGATTCAGCAGCGTAGATTTTCCGCAGCCGCTGCGCCCCACCAACGCCACAAACTCGCCCCGCTCAACGTTCAGGGAAAAACCACTGAGCGCATGCACTGGCTGGCCATCCGTCAAATAGTCTTTCGAGACGTCCTGCAGCGAAAGTATCGGCATTAGGATTGGTTGGCCGGCTGCGTCTATCGCCAGTCGCAGGTGCCGGTCGCACCGCGCATGATTCTCACGTCCGCTGACCGGCAGACAGATCGAGCCTGGCGTGTTTCGCTCAGGATTTGAGCGAGGCCAGCGCCCTTTCGATGGCGGAGGTTACCAGCGACGAATCCGGCGTCACCGCAGGCTCGAAGCGCGCAATGATGTGCCCATCAGGGCCAATCAGGAACTTGGTGAAATTCCATTGAATCTCTCCGCCCGTTTGCGGATTCATGGCTTTGTCCGTCAGGAACTGGTAGAGCGGAGTGATGTCTTCCCCTTTCACGGATACCTTGGCCATCATGGGGAAGGTCACGTGATATTTCGAAGAGCAAAACGTCTTGATCTCCTCATTTGAACCGGGTTCCTGCGCGCCGAAATTATTCGCGGGGATGCCCACGATGACCAGGCCGCGGTCTTTGTACTTCTCATAGGTCGACTCCAGCGCCGTATACTGCGGCGTAAAACCACAACGGCTGGCAACGTTGACGAGGAGCACGACTTTCCCTTTGTAGGCGGCCAGCGGCGCAGGCTGGCCATCGATCGAGTTCAAAGTGAAGTCGTACACCGTCTTGTCCGCAGCCATCACTGCGGCGGCGCAGAAAAGCAAACAAATCACTGCTTTCATCATGTTCCTCTCTCCTGTCTCTTTTTACTCTGTTCCACGCCCAGCGGCAACGAAATTGGACCGTTGGCCGGTGCACCTGAGCATACCGTTCATGCCTCTCGCTTATTCCATGGTAACCAGAACGGCAGGAAAATGCGCTGCCCATTCGAATGGCATTGAGACTGGATTAGGCCTGTTATAGACTTCGCAATCAAAATGTTCGCGACCCATTTGTCGGGATCATTGCTGGCAAAGTAGAGCAACACCGTTTTAGCAGAGGCAGCCACGTTCGTTTCTCGCGCGTGGTTGGACTTATCGGCAGTGTAATATGTCCGGTCCGCTTCTCCGCCGCCGGACGCCAAGGAGGGATGGATGCTTTTTGCATCTTCGGTCGCGGTTACCCACCGGACCCTTGAAACGGTGGATCTCGTCATCATCGGGATCTACTTCGCCATTGTGTTCGGCATCGGTTTCTATTTTTCCAAAAAAGAGCGTACCTCCGAGGACTATTTCCTTGCCAGCCGTAATATCGGCTGGTTCGCAATCGGCGCTTCGCTCTTCGTTTCAAACATCTCGACCGAGCATTTCATCGGCTTAGCTGGTTCCGGAGCCACGTCCGGCCTTGCCGTTGGCCATTTCGAATGGCTGGCGTGCATGATGCTGCTTCTGCTCGGTTGGGTTTTCGTGCCGTTCTACCTGCGTTCGAACGTTTTCACAATGCCGGAATTCCTAGAACGGCGCTTCAATCGCAACTGCGCGACCTATCTCGCGAGCATCTCCGTCATCGCGTACATCTTTACGAAGATCTCGGTGCATTTGTACGCCGCCGCCATCGTGCTGGAACGCGTGGTGGGCTGGAGCCCTTTGACCGCCGCCGTCATCCTGGTTGTGGCGACGGGAATCTATACAATCGCGGGCGGCCTCGCCGCAGTCATCTACACCGATCTTGTGCAGACCTTGATCCTGCTCGCCGGCGCCATCGCGCTGACCATCATTGGCCTGGACAAAGTGGGCGGGTTTGCAGCTTTGCGCGCGGCGGTCCCCGCGAACTATTTCCACATGATCAAGCCCGCCACCGACGGCGAGTTTCCCTGGACAGGTATTTTCTTCGGCGCACCGATCCTGGGTATCTGGTACTGGTGTACGGACCAGGTGATCGTGCAGCGCGTTCTCTCCGCAAAAGACGAAGGCCACGCCAAAGCAGGCACGATCTTCGCCGGCTTCCTCAAGGTGCTGCCTGTGTTCGTACTCGTTCTGCCGGGTCTGATCGCTTTCGCGCTTTACCCCCAACTGTTCCACGTTGTGGACGGAAAAGTCACAAACGGTGATATCGCGTATCCGACCATGATCGTGAACTTGCTTCCTCCCGGACTAGTAGGATTGATGATTGCCGCGCTCCTTGCCGCCCTGATGGGCGCAATGAGCTCGGTCTTCAATTCCGCGTCAACGATGGTGACGCTCGACTTCTACAAGAAGTTCCGGCCGGCGGCCACTGAGTCGCAGCTCGTCTTTTTCGGGAGGGTAGCGACCGGAGTAATGGTTCTTCTGGGACTTTTGTGGGTTCCGTATATTCACTATCTCAGCCCGCAGCTTTATATCTATCTGCAGAGCGTGCAGGCGTATATCAGCCCGCCGATTGCGGTGTGCTTCATTTTCGGGATTCTTTGGCCGCGCTTGAACGGACAAGGAGCCATCAGTTCGCTCTTGGTGGGTTTTGTTCTAGGCACCGTGCGCTTCGTCTTCGAGGTGCTGGATAGGACCCGGCATTATGATTCCGGCGTCATCCGGTGGCTCGTGGACATGAACTTTTTGCACTACGCCATTTTGATGTTCGTCGTCTGCACGTTCGTGCTGATCGGCGTCAGCATGATGTATCCGGCGCCCGAGCGGAAGAAAATCGCGGGACTGACGTTTGCGACAGTGGGCGAGAAACTCGCGACTACGGATGTGAATACGCCGCATCTGCAGCGAGAAACGCCAACGGAACGCTTGTTCAACCTGGCGTTTACGGGAGTCCTGATCGCCACGGTGGTTGGCTTGTGGATCTATTTCCGCTAGTAACCGCTCCCGAGAACAAATTATGGGTACAACTGCCATTCGAACGCTGAAACCCAACGTCACGCAGAAGGAAGCCGTCCGAGCTTTCTCCGCGCCGGGCTTTGCCGCGGTGTACTGGCGCATGCGCATCGGCCCCTTGCAAAAGATTGCGGATGCTTACGTGCCGTTCTGGCTTTATCGCGTCCGTTACCAACTCGGCAGAACGCCGCACGCCCGGTTGTTCGCGCTCGATGCGGTAGATGGCTCGCTCGACCTTTTTGAATTCCCGCGAATTCCCGAACAGCATGAACTCGTTTCCGTGGATAGCCGCAACCGGATGGTGCCGTCGCTCACCGCGGAACGTGCCGAGGAAATTCTGCGCGAGAAGGTGCTGCGCGTCGTTTTCCAGCAAGGATTCTTCAAGCTTCGCGAAGCCCGGCTGGAGATTGCGCGGGAGGCGGGCGAAATGTATCTTCCCTATTGGCTTGGTTTTTATGGCGGCAGCGGATCGGTGCGCTGCCGCGTACTGGATGCAGTGAGACGCCGAATCGAAGGCGCAAAGGCGTCTGCGTTTTTCGAACAGTGGCTCGCAGCTTGATTCGACCGGACGGCCCCCGGATCGTTTCTGCTCAAGGTTTCTGCTCACGTAGGTATCACACCTGATCGATCTTTGTTTTTTTTTCGCATCCAGGGAGGATGGAAATGACAGGGTTTGCTCAACGCATCGGAATTGGCTTGCTTGCCTCCGTCCTCGGGAGTGGATTTGCGGCCGCGCAGGGCTGGCAACACCTTGGCAATGTCCAGCGCGTCGAAAAGCTGAAAGATGGCGTTGAGTTAACGGCCGGCGCAGCGAAAGTGCGCGTCACGGTATTCCGCGATGGCGTATTCCGCGTGCGCCTCGCCCCCAACGGTACTTTTCCCAAGGATTCTTCCTGGGCAGTGATTGAGTCGCCCGAACCTGCGGCCTTCAAGATCGAGGAAAACCCGAAGCAAATACGAATCGCCGCTGGAAGCGTGGTCGCCACCGTTCAGCGGTCACCCCTGCTGATCAATTTCTCCGATGCTGCTGGAAATGTCCTTCTCGCCGACGAGCCCAGCCTGCCGATGGCCTGGAATGGGCAGCGGATTCACGCCTGGAAGAAAATGCCCCTCGACGAAAACTACTACGGACTGGGCGACAAAGCCGGACCCATGAATCGCCGGAATCGCGCCTTTACAAACTGGAACACCGATGAATTCGGCTGGCAGGAGTCCAGCGACCCTCTGTATAAGACCATTCCCTTCTTCATCGGGTTGCGCAAAGGCGTGGCATATGGCGTTTTCTTCGACAACACCTATCGAAGCATTTTTGATTTTGGCAAAGAGTCGCCGGATTTCTTCTCCTTCGGCGCTGAAGGCGGCGAGCTGAACTACTATTTTATTGCGGGCCCGGAGCCGAAAAAAATCATCGAAGAATACACCGCCATGACGGGACGCTCCCCGCTGCCTCCCCTCTGGACGCTGGGCTACCAGCAAAGCCGTTATTCGTACTATCCGGAATCGCGCGCGCGGGAGATCGTCAAAACGCTGCGCGAAAAGAAAATACCCGCCGATGCCATCTACTTCGACATCGATTATCAGCAGGGCAATGCCCCTTTCACGATCAACCGGGAATACTTCCCGACTTTCGAGAAAATGATTTCCGATTTTCGCGCCCAGGGCATGCACACGATTCTGATCACCGACTTGCACATCAAGAAAGATCCCAACCACGGTTACGCGCCTTACGATTCGGGAATCAAGAACGATGTGTTCGTGAAGAATCCCGATGGATCGGTTTATGTTGGCGTCGTTTGGCCCGGCGCAAGTGTGTTTCCTGATTTTACTTTGTCGCGTGCGCGCGACTGGTGGGGCGGGCTCTACAAAGACTTCGTCGGCATGGGGGCAGCCGGCTTCTGGAATGACATGAATGAACCGTCGCTGTTCGAACGCGCTGATAAGACCATGCCGCTCGACACCGTCCACCGCCTCGACGATGGCACCACCCTCGACCATCGCGCCATCCACAATGTGTTCGGCATGCAGAACGTTCGAGCGACCTACGAGGGATTGCGCAAGTTGCAGTCCGAAGAACGGCCCTTCGTGCTCACGCGCGCCGCGTATTCCGGCGCCCAGCGGTATGCCGCCACGTGGACCGGCGATAACAGCAGCACGTGGAATCACCTGAAGATGAGCACGCCAATGCTCCTGAGCATGGGGATTTCGGGTTACCCGCTCGTCGGCGATGACATAGGAGGTTTTGCCGGCTCACCACCAGCAGATCTCTTGACCCGCTGGTTCGAGGTCGGCGCGTTGAATCCGATTTACCGCGACCACACCGCCAAAGGCACCGCGGACCAGGAACCGTGGGTGCATGGCCCGGAACACGAAGCGATTCGCCGGAAATACATCGAGCTGCGCTATGAGCTGCTGCCGTATCTGTATACCGGAATCGAAGAGGCGTCGCGCACGGGACTTCCCTTGATGCGGCCCGTGTTTCTCGAATATCCGCAAGCCTCGGGTTTTTACGGAGACGACCGCGACTTTCTTTTCGGAAGGGATTTTTTTGTCGCGCCAGTGACCACGGAAATGGTGGATGCGGAAGAAATATCGTTGCCGCCGGGCGACTGGTATGACTTCTGGACAAACACCCGGCTGTCGAGCAAAGAAAAGTTTAGCTCGCGCCCGCGCCTCGACGAGATGCCGCTTTACGTGCGCGCAGGAGCTATTGTGCCGATGCAGCCACTGGTGCAATACACCGGTGAAAAACCGAATGGGCCGCTCGAGTTGCGCGTCTATCTTCCCGCCAGCACGCCCGGCAATGATTGCCGCGGAACGCTCTATCAAGATGACGGTCACACGTTTGCGTACCGGAAGGGCGAGATTCTGCGAATCAGCTATTCGTGCCAGGTTTCCAATGGCTCCGTAACGGTGACGAGCAGCACGGAGAAGAATGCGTTTGCGCCTTGGTGGAAGAGCGCGAAAGTGACGTTGTACGGCGCCGCGTCTACGCCTAAAGAAGTTCGCATCGGGGATGAAGTCATCCACGAATGGCGCTACGACGGCCTGGCGCATGCCGTCACGCTCACCGTGCCCGATGCGGCGAAGAATTGGAGCGTTCGCCTCGCGTTCTAGAGGCCCTTCTCGCGCGAATCTTAGTTCAAAGAAAAGATCGACAGCGATTGCGCCGGCATGGTTATTCGGATTTCGCTTCCGGCCAACTCGGCCTTTGCTTCGCCGAAGAGAAGTCCGATGGTGGACGCTCTTTGCGCCGGCGTGTCGGCCAGCAGAATGCGAAGCTCCCGCGGCTGATCGGCATTGTTGAAGGCGACGACAATTCGCTCCTCTTCCTCGGATTCGCGCGCAAAAACATAAGATGATTCGTCGGACGCCAGATGCCATAACTGGCCGGTGCGCAGGGCAACGTGTTCGCGGCGAACCCTTAGCAGTGACTGAACGTAAGCGAAAATCTCCTGCTGGTCGCGCGTGCGGCCCGCTTGCGTGAACGCGTCGTTCGCATCACCAATCCATCCGCCGGGAAAATCGCGCCGGTTGTCCGGATCGCCGCCCCCCGGCATCCCGATCTCGTCGCCGTAGTAAATTTCAGGAATGCCCCGCAGTGTGAGTGTAAGTCCAAACGCCAGCTTCAGCTTTGTAAGAGAGCTGCCTTCGGCGCTCGCGAAACGGGGCACGTCGTGATTCGCAAAAAACGGCGCGAGCATTTCGGGATGCACATACAAGGCATCATGCCGCAGCACGTCCGCGATGCGGCCCGCAGGTGCGCCCCGCAGTAACACATCCCTGAGCGTGAAGAACATCGGAAAATCGAAGACCGTGGAAAGCCCGCTATCGATGCCGTCATACCGCCTCACCCCGCCCACAAAAAACGACGTCACGCTCGGATCGGGATGAAACACTTCGCCAATCGTAGTCATATAGGGATAGAGCCTGCGCAATCCCGCATGCCAGTCGGCCCAGAACTTCCGGCCGACGTAGGGAAACGTGTCGATGCGATAGCCGTCCAGCCCGGATATTTCCGCCCACCAGATGCTGTTTTGCAGAAGATACTGTTCGACCACGGGATTCTCCGTGTTCATGTCCGGCAGAGCCCCAAAAAACCAGCCTTCCGTGAGATTTCGTTTCATGCGCATGGAGGCGTGTGGATCGACGAGCGATTCGAACGGATCGTTTCCAACGGCCTGACCGCCCGCCTTGCCGTAGAAGCTGCCTTTGAGCGGCGAAAACGAATCGATGTGATGTTGCAGCGTGCCGTGAAACCAGTCGGGCAGCGGCGGATTCGCAACCCAGGGATGTTTCGGGCCAACGTGATTCGGAACGACGTCAAAAAAAATCTTCATTCCTTCCTTGTGCGCTGCAGCGACCAGTTCCTGATAGTCCTTCATTCCGCCAAGATGTGGATCGACGGCATAGAGGTCCACGGCGCCGTACCCGTGATAGTCCTGGGCAGCCCCGTTCTTCACGATCGGTGTTAGCCAAAGCGTGGTCACGCCGAGATCCTTCAGATAGGGCAGGTGATTCTGAATCCCGAGCAGGTCGCCGCCATGGTATGCACGAGGTTTCGAACGATCGTGGGAACCGGGCGCTTCTGCAGGCTCATCATTCGTGGGATCGCCGTTCGCGAAGCGGTCCGGCATGATCAGATACATCACGTCATCCTGCGAAAGCCCTTGAAACTTTCCCAGCGTCGGGGCGCGGGCAGCGAGCGGCAGTTCGAAAGACGTCGTTCCCTTCGGCGCCGTAATTCGGCAGATGGCGGTTCCAGATTTGGTGTCAGCCCCGATCTTCAGCCAGACAAAAAGATAATTCCCGCCTGCCGTAGCTTGCGTGCGCGAGACGCGGAGCGTTGGCAGATTGCACGACACGTGGGTCGCTTCCAGGTCGTGCCCGGAAAGCAGCAGCATGACCTCTGGCGTGAGTCCCACCCACCAGTTCGGAGGTTCGACTTTTGTGACCGCAAGAGCAGGTTGGTTGGCCGTCTGCTGCGGACGGGCCAGCAAGGTCGAGGCGCCGCAACCGAATGCGACAAGGGTCAGAAGAGAGAAAAAAGATCGGAGAAATCGCTCTGCCGCAAAATACTGAAAATGCCGTAGTGGTTTTTTCACTGAAAAAGCATAAGGGAAAAAAAGCAGGGATGCCAGTCTCGATCTTCCGCACTACTCGGGCAAGTCCGCTATTTTCGCGGCATGGGGCGTGCCGCAAAGACCAATTCGCCAAAAGCTTCCGGAATGTGGAAATTGGGCGACGGGGTTCGTGTGGGCTGCCAGGCAGAATAAAATCGCGGTTCCGCAGCCCCTTCGACGCGATAAAAATTCACTCTCCAGGTGGCCGCAGGATCGAAGCGCTCCACGAGGCATTTCATAGGCAGCGCAATCTCCGCGACCCAGGTTTTAGCGGCTTCGTTCAGAATAACGCGGCGCCGCAATCCACTCCTCAAGTCGTGCTTCTCGCCCGGCGCGATGTCGAGATCGATCCAAAAGCCATTCGGGCTCACTTCGAATTCTTTATAGCGGCGGAGTTGCCTCGGGTCGGGCTGAAAAAAAGCTTCCGCGACGTCGCGGTCCCAGAGCTGGTCGCGGCGGCCGTTGGGCGCGGCATCGGAGAACACGGTGATGGCGCGATACTTCGCGTGGAATCGCACAAAAAGCGACTCCGGAGTCCAGAGTAGCCGCACCTCCGTCTCTCGTTCAGGATCAGCGTTCTTGCCCTGCCAGTCCGCGTTGAAATGCAAAGGCGCTGAAACTTCCCACGAAGACGGTGTTGGGAATCCATCGGCATCAGGCAGTTCCGGCATTCGAACAGCCACAGCAGTCCGTTCATTGGACATGGCATCCTATTGAGACACTCTTGTGAATTGCCACGATCGTTCCGCCAGCACTCCAACTTCGGGGCACCTCACAGAATAACCATTGCATGGTGATGCACAAGAAAAAAGCGGAATGACAAAGCAAGGGTTCTCCGTTGCAATCGCCTCGGCGCCTTTCTCATAAACACTGTTCCCCTGGCCAGCGAACTTTTTGCGCACCATGCACTTCACTCATCGGGGATAGCACAAAACGACGTGCTAGCATCAGGTTTGGCAACTTTCTACGATTTTCTCAAGTTATAAGGGCCATGAATGCCCAGGAGCGCGGGAAATGAATGAGCCTGTCAACACCCAGGAATTCACGTCGCAACCGGAACGGCGCAGCCCGGAACAATTTGAGCATGTGAAGTTCCGCATCGACGCAGGCGTCGCAAGGATCACCCTCAACCGTCCGGAACATAATCTTCTCAATGAAGCGATGCTCCGCGAAATCGCCGCGGGAATCACTCATGCCGGCGAGCTCCATGACGTTAAGTTGATCGTTCTCGATTCGGCCTGCAAAGTCTTTTGCGGCGGAATCGATGTCGGTGAATACACGTCGCAGCGTGTGTTTCAGATGCTCGATGCGTTTCACGCGGCCTTCGCGGGAATGTTGGAAGTCGGCAAGCCTGTTATATGCGTAGTGAACGGACCGGCAATCGGCGGCGGCGCGGAGCTGGCGGCCTTCGGCGATCTCGTGATTGCCACCCCGAAGGCCCGGTTTGCCCAGCCGGAAATCAGCATCGGCATCTTCCCGCCGCTCGCTTCCACTATTCTGCCTTTCCTCGTCGGACCTAAGATCGCGCTCGAACTTGTTCTGACGGGTGACCCGGTGACGGCAGAGCGCGCGTTGGAACTCGGCATGGTGAATCGCCTCGTGCCGGAGGCTCAACTCGAGCAAGCGGTGAACGATCTCGTGGGCCGAATTAGCGGCCATTCTGGTCCAGTGCTGACCATGGCGAAGAAAGCGATTCTCGGCGGTATGGGATTGTCGCTGCGCGAGGGCCTCAAGCATTCGATGAACATTTTCCTGAATGAACTCTACCGCCTCGAGGATTCGCAAGAAGGTCTGCGCGCGCTGGTGGAAAAGCGCAAGCCCAACTGGAAGAACCGCTGAACACCCGCGGCGCCTTTTCGTTCGCGCCATTTTCAGTTGAGCCGTTTTCAGCCGTGCATTGACACTCCAACGGCTGCGTCATACACTCGAATTTCAATTTGCAGGCAGGGATGCGGGGAAGGCCGTGTGAATCGGCCGCGGTCCCGCCACTGTGATCGGCTGAAAAGCCGTAAGCCAGGCCACCCTCCCGTGCCGCAGAATGCCGGGCTCTTCGCGAGAAAGAGCTATGCTGCAAGCCCCAAGCTATCTCGTGGGGCTTTTTTGTTGGTGAAGTGAAATTCCCGGGTCAAGGGAGGTTTGTGAAAGAATTCGTACGCCCGCGCCTCCGAAGCGCTGTCTCCGCCGCAATCGTTGCCATGCTGTCCTGCGCGGCGCTGTCGCGCGCCCAGAGTCCTTCTCCGATCTCTTCCGCATCCCCAGTTTTCCGGGAAGTTACGGACGAAGTGGGCCGTTCGGTCCGCATTCCCCAGCCGGTCCGCCGCATCGTGTCGCTCGCCCCGAGTTTGACGGAAACCATCTATGCGCTCGGATTGCAGGACCGTCTCGTCGGCGACACCATCTACTGCGACTACCCGCCCGACGCCCAGAAAAAAACCAAGGTCGGCGGCGCCATCAACCCGAGTTTGGAACAGATTGTGGCTTTGCATCCGGATCTCGTTCTCGTGACCAAAGGATTGAACCGCCTAGAAACCGCGGATGCTTTGGAAGGCTTGGGAATCTCTTCCTACTCCACCGTTCATCCTCATACCGTCGAGGAGATCATTGCTTCTTCGAAAAAGCTTTCGGATGTGCTCGGTGTTCCCGAGGCAGGCGCATCGGTCGCCAGCGATATGCAGCGCAGGCTCGCGGATCTGCAACAACGTGTTGGCGCTCTAGCCGCGAAACGCGTTCTGTTCGTTGTTTGGACTCAGCCGCTCATCTCCGTTGGCAAGGACACCTTTATCGCGGATGCGTTGCGCCGCGCGGGAGCCGTCTCCATCGTGGATTCCGACCAGGGATGGCCGCAGGTCAGCCTTGAGGAAGTCGCCCGGCTGCAGCCAGAATTCCTTGTTTTCGCCGCTTCGCATTCCGAATCCGCTTCCCCCGCTGTCGAAGTGCTCGCCACGCTTCCCGGATGGAGCATCGTGGATGCCGTCAGCAATCGCCGATTTGCGGTGATCAGCGATGCTGTTAATCGGCCCGCCCCGCGGATCGTCTCGGCTATCGAGGATCTCGCCAAGCAGCTTCACCCGGAAGCCTTCGTTGAAAAACCGGAGAACAGCAAGGAAAAGATCGAGAAGGAGAATCCGCCGCTGAACCAGCGCCCTGCACCCCATTATTCTTTTTCCACGGATATCGTTCATGACCACTCGACGGTTCCTGGAGGCCGCGCATGCGCCCACTGACGCTTCGGCGCCTCTTCCTCCAATGTTCGATCCTGGTGGTGATTCTATTCGTGGTCATGGTCGTTGCCCTGAAGTTCGGCGCGGTGCCCGTTTCGCTCTACGCCCTGGGTCGCGACTTGCTGCGTGTCGTCTTCGGGCAGAGCAGCCAAATCTCGAGCGATTACGGCTTGATCGTCGTGAATATCCGCTTGCCGCGCATCCTTCTCGGCATCATCGTTGGCGCGTCGCTCTCCGTCGCCGGAACCAGCTTTCAAGCGCTGCTGCGCAATCCGCTGGCGGATCCGTATGTCCTCGGCGTGTCCAGCGGAGCGGCTCTGGGCTCCATTCTTGCCCTTATCGCGGAACCTCATTTGACGATTTCGCCCGCGCTGGCCGCTTTGCTCACGCCGTTGGGCGCCTTTCTAGGAGCGGCCGCAACCGTCGCCGCAGTCTATATTCTCGGCCGCCGCGAAGGGCAGATCGACAGCAGCACGCTGCTTCTCGGTGGCGTCATCACCGCCTCCTTCCTCTCGGCCGTCATCATGTTCCTGATGAGCACTCTTTCTGGCAATCTCCGCGGCCTGGCCTTTTGGCTGATGGGCGACCTCTCCACTTCTCTGCAGAAAAGTGTCTACTGGTTTCTGGGCATCGGCTTCCTTGTGGCCACTGGAGCGATTTACACCACGGCATCGGATTTGAACTTGCTCCTCGCCGGAGAAAAAGAGGCCATGCATCTTGGCGTGGACGTGCCCCGCGTGCGGCTCGTCGTCTACATTGCCGCGTCTTTGCTGACGGGCTTAGCCGTCTCCGTGAGCGGCGCCATCGGCTACGTCGGCCTGATCGTCCCTCATGTGATGCGTCTCATCTTCGGCTCAGACCATCGCACCTTGTTGCCGACCGCCGCGCTCGGCGGAGCCATTGCGGTCGTATTCGCGGATACCCTGGCGCGCACCGTCGTCGCACCCAACGAACTTGCTGTTGGCGCTGTGACCGCCGTTGTCGGCGCCCCGCTCTTCATCTACCTCCTGCGCAGGCGGCTCGCATGAGTGCCGGTTCATCTCACGCGCGGCATCTTGCCGAGGCCAGCCGCTTGGCCAACGAAATTCGCTTGAGCGTTGAACAAGTCAGTTACGCATATTCGGCGAACCCGGCGCAGGCGCCTCTGTTCACGCTGGAAGCGACGAGCTTTCAGGCCAGGCCCGGCGAAATCGTCGCCATCCTCGGACCAAACGCCAGCGGCAAATCCACTCTGTTGAAGTTGATCGCCGGCGCCCTAGCGCCCCTCTCCGGCCGGATTCTGCTCAACGGATTCGTCACTCACTCGCTTACGCCGCGCACCCGCGCGCAGCGCATCGCCGTGGTCCAGCAGGAGAGCACTTTGCTTTTCCCCGCGCGCGCCTGGGAATTTGTCCTGCAAGGCCGTCATTCCCACCGGCGTTCGCTGCGCTTCGAATCCGAAGACGATGTCATAATCGCGAAGAACGCACTCGTCCAGGTTGGTGCCGCCGATCTCAGCGACCGCTGGATGGATCAAATTTCCGGCGGAGAAAAACAGCGCGTGATCCTCGCACGCGCTCTGGCTCAGCAGCCGCTGCTTCTGCTGCTCGATGAGCCCACTCTCCACCTGGATATCGCCGCGCAGATCGGCTTGCTGGACGCTCTCCGGCGGCTCGCGGCCGAGAATCGCTACACCGTCGTGGTCGTAACGCACGAATTGAACCTCGCGGCGGAGTATGCCGATCAAGTCGTCTTGATGCAGCGCGGCCGATGCTTGCGCGTTGGCCCCCCGGCAAGCATTTATCAGCGCGAATTGCTCGAACAGGTTTTCCAGACGCCGCTCTCCGTGGAACTCGGTTCTTCCGGGCGGCCACGGGTTACCGTTTTGTCTGGAACGTAACTGCATTTCACTCGTTCACCTCAACCCTGCGGCCCTGTGCCGCGGATCACATTCACCGCGAACTTCGTGCTCGGGAAGACGGATTGGTGATCACGGCCTCTTCGGGATCGCCAAGATCGAAGCCGTCGCCGCCGCGCGACTGTAAGGCGGATTAAGTGTATGCGCAGGCCACTGCGGCCAGTCGCTCCATCGCTGGGCGACGCCGCGGGAAGGCCCCGCAACGGTCCTGATTCGAAGGGGCCGGAGCTACCGCCAAGCCAGGAGACCGGCGAAGTTCGCAGCCGTGCGATTCATTTTGCTCGCACCGGACAACCTTCAACTCCCGCGCGAGAGGGAGCGGAGGATAAAATGAAAACGACTCTTCTTCGTACTGCCTTTCTTTTCTTCGCAGTCTCTGTAATCAGCTTTTCCTTGCAAGCACAAAGCAATTCACCCGATGCACGTCTTTCAGGAAGGCTCACGGATCTTTCCGGATATGGCGTCGGCAATGCAAAAATCACCGCACAGCTTGAGCGCGACTCAGATGGGCTCGTCTGGTCGGCGATTTCAGGCGCCGACGGGACCTATCTCTTGGTCATCCCAGCGGGCCGCTACCGCATTCATTTCCAGCACTCGTCCTTTGTACCCCGCGACGTCATTCTCGATATGGCCGCCGCCGAAAACCGGACGCTCGACCTTCGCCTCGAAATTGCGCGCGTCTCGGAGAATATCGTCGTTACTGCCAATGCCGAGCCTCTGGATCTCGATCACACCCCCGCTCCGGTCGATCTCATCGGCCGTCAGGAAATCGAGCAGCGCCAAGCCGTTTCACTCCCCGACCTTCTCGCCACACAAACAGGTATCAGTCTCGCGCGAACCGGTACTATCGGTGGCTTCGCCACCATCTTCGTTGACGGCGGCAATTCCAGCTTCACCAAAGTGCTCATTGACGGCACTCCCGTGAATCTCCCCGGCGGCGACCTCATCTATACCAATCTCACGCTCGATAACGTCGACAAAGTCGAGCTCGTTCACGGCGCCGAGAGCGCCCTCTACGGCTCCGACGCCATGTCCGGCGTCATTCAAATCGTCAGCCATCAGGGCTCCACGCGCATTCCCGAAGTCAATCTCTTCGCCGAAGGCGGCGGCTTTTCTTCCGCTCGCGGCGGAGCCCAAGTCAGCGGACTCGTCCACAAATTCGACTACTCCGTCGCCGGCTCCTACTTCCACACCGACGGCCAGGGCATCAACGACGCCTTCTTGAACCGCAGCTTTGCCGGCAACTTAGGCTACAGCTTCTCCGATTCGAATCAGCTCCGCCTCACCTTTCGGAGCAACGCCAGTTTCGCCGGCACTCCCGGCCAGACTCTCTTCGCTGCTATTTTTCCGCCGGACCCCACGGCCTTTGACGATGAACGCCAGCTTTCCGGCAATCTTAGCTGGACCTTCAAAACCGGTTCCCACTGGGTCCACCGCGTCTCGGGCATGGAAGCGCGCTTCGTGGACACCAATGCCTTTCCCGATTTCAATTTTTCCGAAACCGCCCAGTTCAATCGCGCCGGCTTCCTCGAACAATCCACGTATTCCTTCCGCCAGGGCGCCGTCACCGCCGGCTACCAATACGAAGTGGAAAATGCCGACCCCAACAATCTCAGCGGCCTTCACGCGCGCCGCAACAATCAAGCCGGCTTTATCGATGCGCGCTGGGCACCGGTCTCTCGCCTCACCCTTACCGCCGGAGCCCGCGTCGAAGAAAATACAAATTTCGGTACTCGCGTTGTCCCCCGCGCCGGCGCCATCTACGCGCTCCGCTACTCCCAGGGTTTCCTGGAAGACACGCGCGCCAGATTTTCTTACGGTCAGGGCATCGAGGAACCCACCATCTTCGAATCCTTTGACGCCGATCCCTGCAACCCTGGCAATCCCAATTTGCGCCCCGAGCGCAGCCGCACCGTCAACGCCGGAATCGATCAATATTTCAGCTCCAATCGCTTCCGTATTTCCGCTACCTTTTTTGCAAACCAGTTTCGCGATTTGATCGACCAGCAGCAGGGACCGTCCAATTCCATGTGCTCCGGCGGCCACGAAAAGCTGTTCTTCAATATCGATGCTGCCCGCGCTCGCGGCCTCAATTGGTCCGGCGAAGCGCACCTCAATCACTGGCTCGTCTTGAAAGGAAACTACTCCTACGACAACACTCGCGTACTCAAAACCGTCCCCACCGCTCCCGCCGTCGAGCAGCCCGGCAATCATCTCCTCCGCCGCCCTGTAAACTCCGGCAATCTCTGGCTCAACGCCACCTTTCACCGTGTTAATTTCAACCTCGCCGGCTATTTCACCGGCGTGCGCACCGACAGCGACTTCGACGGGCTAGGGTTCACCCGCAACCCCGGCTACGCCCGTTTCGATTTCGCCACCAGCTACAACTTCGGCAGCGGCATCTCTTTCTACGGCCGCGTCACCAACCTCCTCGACAAGCAGTATCAGGAAGCCATCGGCTTTCCCGCCCTCGGCCGTGATTTCCGCCTCGGCTTGAACTACCGCCTCTCGGGCAGGAATTAGTCTCTCTTGTAGGGGCGCAGCATGCTGCGCCCCATCTTGGCAAGGCGAATACTCGTGGAGCATTTCTTGACCTCACCCGAACCCATCCTCTTCTGCTGGAGCGGCGGCAAAGACAGCGCCATGGCGCTGCACACCCTGCTCCAGCAGAAACATTTCCAAATCGTCGCTCTTCTCACCACAGTTACGGAGTGCTACGACCGCATCGCCATGCACGGCGTCCGCCGCGAACTTCTCCAACGCCAAGCGGAATCTCTCCGCCTGCCGCTCCATGAAGTTTTCATCCCGCCGCAATGCGTCAATCCCATCTACGAAGCGCGCATGGAGGAAGCCCTCCGTCTCTTCTACATCCAGGGCGTCCGAAAAGTCGCCTTCGGCGACATCTTCCTCGAAGACTTGCGCGACTACCGCGAGAAAAACCTCGCCCGCATCGGCATGACCGCGCTTTTCCCCATCTGGAAACGCGATACGCGCGAATTAATTCGCTACTTCCATAAGCAGCATTTCCGCGCCATCGCTGCCTGCGTTGACACCAAAATTCTCGATCCCAGCTTCGCCGGCCGCGAACTGGACGATTCCTTCTTCCGCGATCTTCCGCCCCATGCCGACCCTTGCGGCGAAAACGGCGAGTTCCACACCTTCGTCTTCGATGGCCCGATTTTTCAATCTCCTATTCCCGTTCGAACGGGAGACGTTGTCAACCGCGATGGCTTTGTGTTTTGCGATCTACTGCCGCAAATGGAGGAAGCAACAAAATGAACACCGAGATATCCCAAAAGGAAAATCTGCTCTATCGCACCTTGCTTGCGCTCGCCCTGATTCTGCTTGCCGCCGCCTTGCGCATCGCTCCGCACCCGTGGAATTTCACGCCCGTTGGCGCGATGGCGCTTTTCTCCGGCGCCGTTCTGCGTGACCGCCGCCTCGCGTTTTTCTTTCCTCTTTTCGCTCTCTTTCTCGGCGACATTTTCATCGGCTTCCACAAATTAATCCCCATCGTCTACGCCAGCTTCCTCGTCAACGTTGCCATTGGCCTCTGGCTGCGCGACCGCCGCACCATCGCCCGCATCACTCTCGCCACTCTTCTCGGCGCCATCCAGTTTTTCATCGTCACGAATTTCGCCGTCTGGCAATTCCTGAAAGGCTTTCCGCATACCGCTTCCGGCCTCGCCGCGTGTTACATCGCCGGCATTCCATTCTTCTGGAACACTCTGGCGGGCGACGCCCTCTACGCCGCGCTACTCTTCGGCGGCTACGCGCTTGCCGAGCGTATGCTTCCCGCCCTGCGCCCGGTTTCACTGAAAACTGACAACTGAGAACTGACAACCCCGCCGATGCTATAATCTTCATTCCTTTATGGCGAAATCCACTCCAGAGGAAACGTCCATCGCCCCCGAAGTCCTGGCGAAATACGAGCCCGTCATCGGCCTGGAAGTCCACGTCCAGCTCCTCACGCGCACAAAAATTTTCTGCGGCTGCTCCACGCGCTTCGGTGATCCCCCGAACACCAACGTGTGCCCCGTGTGCCTCGGCTTGCCCGGAACTCTCCCCGTGCTGAACAAGCGCGCCGTGGAAATGGCCATGCGCGCCTCGCTGGCGCTGCACTGCACGGTCCACGATCATTCGCGCTTCGCCCGCAAAAACTATTTCTACCCGGACCTGCCCAAGGGCTACCAAATCTCCCAATACGAATTGCCGCTCGCCACCGGCGGCTGGCTCGAAGTCGAAGTTGGCGGCGCCAAAAAGCGCATCGGCATCACGCGCCTCCACCTCGAAGAAGACGCCGCAAAAAATCTTCACGAAGGCTTCGCGCAATCCGCCCAGAAGACCTACATCGACTACAATCGCTGCGGCACTCCCCTCAGCGAAATCGTCTCCGAGCCGGACATGCGCACGCCCGAAGAGGCCTACGCCTACCTCACCACGCTGCGCCAGATCCTGCTCTACACCGGCGTCAGCGATTGCAACATGGAAGAGGGCTCGCTCCGTTGCGATGCCAATGTAAGCGTGCGCCCGCGTGGCTCCAAAGAATTCGGCACCAAGGTCGAAGTAAAAAACCTCAACTCCTTCCGTTACCTGCAAAAAGCGCTCGAATACGAGATCGAGCGCCACATCGGCGTCCTCGAATCTGGCGGACGTCTCTCCCAGGAGACCCGCCTCTGGAATCAAGCCGAAGGCCACACCGTCTCCATGCGTTCGAAAGAGAAAGCCCACGACTACCGCTATTTCCCGGAGCCCGACCTGCTCCCCGTCCACGTCAGCGCCGCCTGGCGCGAAGAAGTCCGCCGCACCCTCCCCGAACTCCCCGAAGCAAAACGCGCCCGCTTCGTCAGCTCCTTCGGCATTACGCCTTACGACGCCGAAGTCCTAACCAACACGCAAGCGCTCGCCGATTATTTCGAATCCGTAGTCAAAGCCGGAGCCCCCGGCAAAGCCGCCGCCAACTGGATGCAGACCGAGCTTCTTCGCGGCTTGAAAGATTCCGGCAAGGAAATCGACGCGAGCCCAGTCTCGCCCGCCGCCCTGGCTGAATTGGTGAAGCTCGTCGAATCCGCCAAGATTACCGGCGCCATCGGAAAAAAAGTCTTCGCCACCATGTTCGAGTCCGGCCGCAGCGCAGCGGAAATTGTCTCCGCCGAAGGCCTCGGCGCTCAGGTAAGCGATACCGCCATCGAACAAGCCGCGCGCGAAAT
>Ga0207120_1013_pt1 | contig 51749 bp, 46 predicted proteins | sample Alteio_BWMinHeat_40_FD_153509 | JGI IMG/M metagenome (GOLD analysis project Ga0207120, IMG submission 153509) | Enriched cells from forest soil in Barre Woods Harvard Forest LTER site, Petersham, Massachusetts, United States -... | ecosystem: Environmental > Terrestrial > Soil > Temperate forest >...
GGGTTACAGACAAAGTCCGCTTAAGAAAAAACACCTCCGCGGGGTGCCTCGGCATCATAAAACCAGGCGGAGGGCAAAAGGTGCGCTTCGCTCCCGACCCGGTTCCCGAGATGTTCCCCGACAAGGTCGGGGCAGGCGGGACAGGTCGGAGCAGAGGTGTAAATATTGATGGAGTTAGAAGGACCGCGTGGCAGGGGCGCATGTTTCGCAAGGCACGGAGGGATCGTGCCGACTTCACGAAACCTTTATAGCATACTGGTATAGTTCGTCAATGGTTACTTGGGGAAAGTCAGAGGGAGGCCAGATTGGTCGTACAAGTTACTGAACAGGATGGAGTTATAATTGTTATCAGAAAACTTGACAAACATACACTCAACATGTATACTTCGCTTCGAGCTGGGCTTGGAACGCGAGAACTGAGCTGGATTCGCCTTGGTTTCAGTGAGATAGGGGCGAACGGAAATGGCAAAGAGTTTTAGGAGGAATGGCAGCGATGAGCAAGATTATTGGAATTGACCTGGGAACAACGAATTCGGTGGTAGCGGTGATGCAGGGCGGCGAACCAGTGGTGATCCCCAACCAGGAGGGTGCACGGACAACGCCGTCTGTCGTCGCGATTACCAAGACCGGCGAGCGGCTGGTTGGGCAAGTGGCGAAGCGGCAAGCGGTAACGAATCCCGAGAACACGGTGTACTCGATCAAGCGGTTCATGGGCCGGCGCTACGATGAGGTTGTTGAAGAAACGAGGCGGGTGCCCTACAAAGTGGTCGCGGGACCGCATCAAGACGCGCGCGTGGAGATTTCGGGCAAGGCTTACAGCCCGCCGGAGATTTCCGCGATGATCCTCGGCAAGCTGAAGTCCGCCGCGGAAGATTTTCTCGGTGAGAAGGTCACAAAGGCCGTAATCACCGTGCCGGCGTATTTCAATGACGCGCAGAGGCAAGCCACAAAGCAGGCGGGCGAAATCGCCGGCCTGGAGGTAGTGCGCATCATCAACGAGCCGACGGCAGCGGCGCTGGCGTACGGATTGGATAAGAAGAGCGACGAGACGATCGCCGTATACGACCTGGGCGGCGGCACATTCGATATTTCCGTGCTGGAAGTCGGCGCGGGCGTGGTGGAAGTGAAGTCGACGAACGGCGACACGCACCTGGGAGGCGACGACGTCGATCAGCGAATCGTGGACTGGCTTATCGATGAGTTCAAGAAAAAGAACAACATCGACTTGAGCAAGGACAAGATGGCGCTGCAGCGGCTGAAGGATGCGGCGGAAAAAGCCAAGATCGAGCTTTCGCAGATGATGGAGACGGAGATCAACCTGCCGTTCATTACCGCGGGTGCCAGCGGGCCGATTCACATGGAAGAGAAGCTCACTCGCACGCGGCTCGAGCAAATGATGAATGACCTGCTGGAACGCTCGATGAAACCCGTGAAGCAGGCGCTGGAAGACGCGAAAATGTCGCCGAACGACATCCAGGAAGTGGTTCTGGTAGGCGGCTCGACGCGCATCCCGAAGGTACAGCAACTGGTGCGCAACTTCTTCGGCGGGAAAGAGCCCCACAAGGGCGTGAACCCCGACGAAGTCGTAGCGGTTGGCGCGGCGATTCAGGGCGCAGTGCTTGCCGGGGACGTAAAGGACATCCTGCTGCTGGACGTGACGCCGCTTTCGCTGGGCGTGGAGACGCTCGGTGGCGTGATGACCGTGCAGATCCCGCGCAACACGACGATCCCGACGCGCAAGGTGGAAACGTACTCTACGGCGGCGGACAACCAGCCGGGCGTGGAAATCCACGTCATGCAAGGCGAGCGCAAGTTCGCCACTGATAACCGTTCGCTCGGCAAGTTCAAGCTGGACGGGATTCCACCGGCTCCGCGCGGGACGCCGCAGATCGAAGTCACGTTTGACATCGACGCCAACGGCATCCTGAACGTGAGCGCGAAAGACAAGGCCACGAACAAGGAACAGAAGATCACCATCACCGCTTCAAGCGGCCTGACCAAGGAAGAGGCCGAGAAGATGAAGACGGAGGCCGAAGCGCACAGCGAAGACGACCGGCGCCGGATGGAAGAGGTCGAGGCGCGCAACCGCCTGGACGGCATTCTTTATCAGTCGGAGAAGATGCTCCGCGAAAACCGCGAGAAGATCGCGGAGGCGGACGTAAAGAAGGCCGAAGAGGCCATCGAAGACGCGAAGAAAGCCATCAACGAAGGCGGCGTGGCGCGGCTGCGGGCGGCGACGGAAAACGTCGAGCGCTCGCTGCACAAGATCGCCGAAGAGCTATACAAGACGACGCAAGCGGCGGGACAGGCTGGTGCGGCGGCGGGCGCCGGAGCGGGCGGGAGTCCTTCCGCCGGCTCGAGCAGCGCGCAGGAGAAGAAGCCTGGCGATGTGATCGACGCCGAATACGTGGACGTGGACGAGTCGAAGCGGCCGAACTGAAAAAGTTGTTGGTTTTCAGTTGTAAGTCTTAAGTAGGAAGAGAAAGAGATTTGGTTTGTGCTTTCTCTTCCTGTTTCGATGTGGATTCGAGCAAGCGGCCGAATTAGCGAGCGTGCCGAGTAGGGGCGCAGCATGCTGCGCCCCTACAACTACATACATGCCTACAACAGCAAAACAAGACTATTACGAACTGCTGGGAGTGCCGCGGAAGGCGGGCGCCAAGGATATCCGTGCGGCGTTTCGCAAGCTGGCGCGGAAGTATCACCCCGATTTGAATCCGGGCGACAAATCCTCGGAAGAAAAATTCAAGCAACTGCAGGAAGCCTACGACGTCCTCTCCGATTCCAAGAAGCGGCAGATGTACGACCAGTACGGCTTCTACAGCGACAACCTTCCACCGGGCGGGCCGGGTGGAGGTGGCGGTCACGGCGGAGAGCCGGACGTCAACTTTGATTTTGGCGGATTTGATTTTGGCGGCAGCTCCGGCGCGGCCGGCGGCGGATCGAGCTTCCGCGATCTCTTCAGCCAGTTTTTCAGCGGCGGACGCGGAAGCGCCGGTATGGAGCCGGAGCACGAACCCGGCGGCGACCTGGAATACCAGCTGGAGATCGATTTCTGGGATGCCGTTCGCGGCGCGGTGAAGAAGCTCTCGATCACGCGACTGGACACTTGCGAGACGTGCCACGGAACAGGCGCGGTTGGCTCGCCGCAGACCTGCACCGCGTGTGGAGGAACAGGCACGGTCCAGCAGGCCGCTGGCAAGATGAAGTTCAACGTGCCGTGCACGCGGTGCGGCGGGACGGGCAAGCTGCGAACACTGTGCAAGACCTGCGGCGGCGAAGGACGCGTGCGGCGGTCGGAGACGATTGACGTGCGCATCCCGGCAGGCGTTTCGAATGGCGCGCGAGTGCGGGTTCCGGGCAAAGGCAACTCCGGGACAATGGGGGCGCCGGCTGGCGATTTGTATTTGCGCGTGGTGGTGAAGCCGCATGAGTTTTTCGAACGGCGCGGCGACGATTTGTACACCAAAATTCCGGTGACAGTGAGCGAGGCGACGCTGGGCGCGAAGATTGAAGTGCCGACGATAGACGGGCGTTCTCTGGTAAGGATTCCGCCGGGGACGAACAGCGGAAAGACGCTGCGGCTGAAGGAAAAAGGCGTGCCGAGCGCGCGGAATGGCGCGAGGGGCGACCAGTACGTGGAGATTCAAGTGGTCGTGCCGCCGCCGACGGATGAACGCGTGAGAAATTTGATGAAGGAATTGGAGAGCGTTGCGCCGGGTGATCCGCGGAAAGACTTGTTCAGCAAGGCGGGAGTGTGAAGTGGAAAATGGAAATTAGAAATTGGAAATTGGAAAATTGAAATTGAGGATTTGACTTCGATGGCGGTGCGAGCGAAAAAACGGGCGAAAGCAGGCTACATGATTAGCGCGGTCGCGGAGCTGTACAAGCTGCATCCGCAGACGCTGCGGCTGTACGAGCGCGTGGGGCTGCTGAAGCCGTCGCGTTCGCAGGGGAACACGCGTCTGTACACGGATTCCGATCTGGAGCGTTTGGACGTGATCCTGACGCTGGCGCGGGATATGGGCGTGAACCTGGCGGGCATCGAAATTATCCTGAACATGCGCGAAAAGATGATCGAAATGGAACGCCAGATGGGCGAGTTCGCGCAAGTGGTGCAACAGGAATTGTCGCGGGTAGCGGCTTCGCACATGCAGGCGAAACCGCCGCGGCATGCGATTGTGCGGGCGACACCGCGGCTTGTCCGATAGTTATCCGTGATCGGTGATCCGTAATCAGTTTCAGAGAAAAGATCGAGTAGTTCCTTCCACAGTTTACCCAATGCGGACAGCTTGCCGTCTGGAGAGCACGACCGTATGCTGTCCAAAGCGGAGAAAAGACGGCCGGGTTAAAGCCCGGCGCGTACACAAACGAACACAATATGGCGCTGGAGAATTGCACGCTTTGCAGAGGGACGGGATGGAAGATGGTGCCGCGGCCGGATGGTGCGGGAGGCCGCGTGGCGGTGGCGTGCGATTGCGGGATGGAGGAGCGTGCGTCGCGGGTGATGGAGCGCGCGCGAATTCCGAAACGTTACGAGCATTGCGATTTTGAGAGTTACGTCACCGACCTGACCGACGGGAAGACCTGGACGGCACAGCACGCGCATTCGCTAAAACAGGCAAAGCTGTTCACGCAGGGGTTTGTGCGCGAGTATCCCGGTTCATCCGAAAAGGGATTGCTGTTCATGGGGCCTTCGGGCGTTGGAAAAACACATCTTGCGGTTGCCGCATTGAAAGAATTGATTCATCGCGGGCACGCGGGATTGTTTTGTGATTATCGCGAACTGCTAAAGGAAATTCAGGCGAGTTACAACCCGGCGAGTGAATCGACGGAGATGAAAATTCTGGAGCCGATTCGAACGGTGGAGATTCTGGTGCTGGATGATCTCGGGGCCAGCAAGCCGTCGGACTGGGTGCGCGATATCGTGGGGATTGTGCTGAACGCCCGGTATAACGAGAATCGCACGACCATCATCACGACGAATTATCTGGATAACCCTGCCACGGAGGGCGAAGCGGCACGGCTTCCGAGCGGCAAATTGATTGCACCCACGCGCGAAGATGCGCTGGAGCAGAGAATCGGAAGCCGGATGCGCTCGAGATTGTATGAGATGTGCCGCACCGTGGAAGTTTCCGCTCCGGATTTTCGCCGCGAAAAGTCGCACGCAGGACGCGCCTAGCCTGCTCCTGCCGCTTCATTGACACGGAGTCGAGGCGGCGAGTATCCTTTTAAGGTTGCAGCGTTTTCGACGCCCGCAGCATTTATGTCCCAAGTAACCGCTCTGCGGTGAACCTCCTTGCACTAAACCCAGTTAGGGAATCAGCAAGGAATCTATTCGACTGAACGCGGGGCCGCATAGCGGCTACCGTAAGCGAAGTAATCTTCCGGAGGCCAACAACCATGTTTTCCGACCACGATAACCAGGCCAATGCGGCTGCCGCCGCGCCTGCACCCGAAGCCGAGACCGCTCCGAACAGCGCGCATCCTGAAACAAATTCAACGGTAGAAAGCGCGACCGAGCAAACTGCTCCTCCCGCTGCAACGGAACATGCTGAGACCGTGAACGCGGGGCAAGAGAAGCCGGCAGGAGCGGCGCCGGAACGGACGGGTGCGTCTACCGATGTCGCGGCCGCGCATGCCGTGGCCGAAGCAAACAGGGACGCGCACGCAGCGGATGCCGAAAGTGCCGCCGCCGATGAAGAAGCGGCCGGCTCGGAAGAGATGAGCAAGCTGCTGGAGCAGTACGACGAGAAGCAGGAAGCGGCTGCGTCGCACGAGGTGATCGAGGTCAAGGTTGTCGCGTACACGGAACATGGCGTGGTGGTGGACCTGGGCGGAAAAACGGAAGGGCTGATTCCGGCGGCGGAATTCACGGACACGGAGATACCGCGCCCTGAGCCGAACAGCACGATCGAGGTCCAGCGCACCGGGGAGCACAAGGACGGCTTCACCATCCTGTCGTATCTGAAAGTGCTGCGCCGCCGGACGTGGGAGAAGATCGACGCGGCGTTCAAAGCGAAAGAAACGGTTACCGGCAAGGTAGTGGACCGCATCAAGGGCGGCCTGGTGGTGGATATCGGCGTGCGCGCGTTCCTGCCGGGCTCGCAGTTCGACCTGCGGCCCGCGCAAAATCTTGACGACCTGACCGGCACTGAAGTGCAGGTGCGCATCACGAAGCTCAACCGCCGCCGCGGCAACGTGGTGGTGAGCCGCCGCGCGCTGCTGGAAGAAGAACTGCATGCCAAGCGCGGCGCGTTGATGGAAACGCTGAGTGAGGGCCAGGTCGTGCACGGGCATGTGAAAAACGTGACCGAGTACGGTGCGTTCGTGGACCTTGGCGGAATCGACGGCTTGCTGCACTTGACGGATTTGAGCTGGGGCCGAGTGAAGCATCCTTCCGACGTAGTAAAGCCGGAACAGGAACTCGACGTCATCATTCTGAAGTTTGACAAGGAAAAACAGCGAGTATCGCTTGGGCTGAAGCAACTGATGGCCGATCCTTGGGTGGGAGCGGCGGAAAAATACCCGGCGGGCGGGAAGGTGAAGGGCAAAGTCGTCGGGGTTGTGGACTATGGCGTGTTCGTGGAGCTGGAACAGGGGATCGAAGGCCTGGTCCACGTGTCCGAAATGAGCTGGAACAAGAAAATCCAGCACCCGTCGAAAGTCGTCAAAGTTGGTGAAGAAGTGGATGTGGTGGTGCTGGACATCAAGCCGAGCGATCGGCGCGTTTCGCTGGGAATCAAGCAGGCACAGCCGGATCCCTGGCTGCTGGTTGCGGAGAAATATCCGGTGGGCACTGTGGTGACGGGCAAGGTGCGGAACATCGCGGAGTTCGGCGCGTTCGTCGAAATCGAAGATGGCTTTGACGGGCTGGTGCACGTCGGAGACGTAAGCTGGACAGGCCGCGTGAAGAACCCGCACGAAGTGTTCAAGAAGGGCGAAGACGTTACCGCCAAAGTGCTGAAGATCGATCCGGAGAACCGCCGCGTGTCGCTGGGCATCAAGCAGGTCAACGACATTTGGGGCGACTGGTTCAAACAGCACAAGGTCGGGCAAATCGTGAAGGGCAAGGTTTCGCGCATCGCCACGTTCGGCGCGTTCGTCGAATTGGGCGAAAACATCGAAGCGCTCTGCCATAACACGGAGATCGAGGAGCGGAAGCGCCGTGACGAAGGGCCCTCGAGTTTCCGTCCGACAACCGGGCCGCTGAAGAGTGCGGGTCCGCTCGAGCCGGGCAAAGAATACGATTTCAAGATCATCAAGATCAGCCCGGAGACGCGGCGCATCGGATTGAGCTACCGTGCCGCGGTCAAGCAGATCGAACGCAAGGAAATTGAACAATATCGGTCGACGTCGAAGACCTCGTCGACGGCGACCATAGGGGACGCGCTGAAGTCCAAGCTGTCGGCGCGTTAGCTGATCCAGGACCGGCCCAACGGGGCCGGCCGTCATATTTTCATTTACCTACGGGTCATTTTAGTGATAGGAAGGGGGCACTCGGCGAAGAGCCAGCCCCTCTAAGCCGTTTCGTTCCACTGTTTGAGACGGCCGCTAGGCGGCAATTGACTCCGGAGTCCCCAAGACAACCGGTGCTCCTGGCGACCGTAAGATGGTGGACGAACTGAAGCGGTCTTTAATCTAGAGTTGTGCGACGAGGCAAAGCGACGATGACCAAGCAATCCACACTAACGAAGGCCGACCTCATCGAAGAGGTTCTGCGCATCACAGAGCTTCCCCGTAAGGAGTCCGAGACCATCGTCGAGACTATTTTCGATAGCATCATTGAATCCCTGCAGAAGGGCCAAAAGATCGAGATCCGGGGGTTCGGCAGCTTCCGCACGCGGGAGCGCCGCGGACGAATCGGCCGCAATCCGAAGACCGGAGCGAAGGTGGAAGTGCCGGCCAAGAAAATTCCCTTCTTTAAGCCCAGCAAAGAGTTGAAAGACTTTGTGAATAGCGCAGAGGCCCAGGCCTCCTCAGCGGCGCTTGCTGGCGGCGATTCACCGCGCTCGTAGGTGGCACAATCTCTCCTGGCGGTTCGGTTTCGACTCATAGCGGCTCAAATCAATTTAAGTAAGTAAAACCCCTTGGCAACTTGAAGGTAGAAAAAATGGGGGTGCTGTCGATGCGCTCATTCTGCGTTATGCTGTGCGCGCAACTCTTGAGAAAAAGGAAGCGATGCGATGGACTATATCTGGAGTCCCTGGCGCTACCAGTACATGGCGCAGGTGCTGGCTGGAAGGCAACCGGAATGTTTTTTTTGCGATGCGCTGGCGGGGAAGAATGACGCGGAAACGCTTGTCGTCCATCGAGGCGAGAAGGCGTTTGTCATCCTGAATCGCTTCCCCTACACCTCCGGGCACGTGATGATCGTGCCCAACGCGCACGTAGCGGAATTGAATTTGTGCGATGCGGGAACGCTCTGCGAGATGATGCAGCTGGCGCAGCGTACGGAAACGGCTTTGCGCGTGAACTACAAACCCGATGGGATGAATCTTGGAATGAATCTGGGCCGCGCCGCTGGCGCGGGCGTGGTTGGACATTTGCACCTGCACATGTTGCCGCGCTGGATCGGGGATTCGAATTTCATGACGGTAACGGGCGAGACGCGCGTGCACCCGGAAGATTTGAAGACCACCTACGAGCGTCTTTCCAAGGCGCTTGCCTGACTCGGAGCGGTCCGCCTCGGAAGGCGGACCCGACAAGAACCTATCCTCCTGACGGGGCAATTCGCAGGACACTGAAGTCGCGATAGAATACGCCATTCAAACAAGTCTTTGGCCGCACGGGAGTGAGCGACGGTGGACCTGGAACTGACGGAAGAACAAAAGTTGCTGCAGAAGACCGTGCGCGAGTTCGCGGAATCAGAAGTAAAGCCGCTGGCGAAGGAACTCGACGAGACGGGACATTTTCCGCGCGGGCTGTTTCACAAGGCCGCAGAGCTCGGGCTGATGGGCGTGGCGCTCCCGGAGACGGAAGGCGGAGCGGGCTTCGACCACGTCGCCTACAGCATCGTGATTGAAGAGATTTCGCGGTGCTGCGCTTCGACAGGAGTCATTCTGTCCGTGCAGAATTCGCTCTACTGTGACCCGATCCATCGCTACGGGACGGACGAGCAGAAGAAAAGACTCCTGCTGCCCTTCGCGCGCGGCGAAAAGATCGGCTGTTACGCACTGACCGAACCACAGGCAGGTTCGAACGCCGCCGCACTGCAAACGAAAGCGGTGAAAAAGAGCGACACCTATGTGATCAACGGCACGAAAGCCTGGATCACCAACGGCGGCGCTGCGGATGCGGCAATCGCGTACGTGAACACAGAACCGGCGAAGGGCGAAAAGGGCATCACGGCGCTGGTCGTGGAAAAAGGCACGCCGGGATTCAAGGTCGGCAAGGAAGAGAAAAAACTGGGGATCAGCGCCACTGCCTGCAGCGAACTTATCTTCACGGATTGCGCAGTGCCGGTTGCGAATCGCATCGGCAACGAAGGAGAAGGCTACAAGGTGGCGCTTTCGACGCTGGACGGCGGTCGCATCGGCATCGCCGCGCAGGCCACGGGCATCGCACAAGGCGCATTCGAAGCGGCGCTGAAGTATTCCCAGGAGCGCATGGCCTTCGGCCACCCGATTTCGCAATTTCAAGCCATTCAATTCATGCTCGCGGACATGTCCACGGAAATTGACGCCGCACGGTTGCTCATTCGAAAGGCGGCGTGGAAGCAAGACACCGGCGCGCGCTTCACGATGGATGCTGCCATCGCCAAACTATTCGCCAGCGAGATGGCCACACGCGTCACGCATAAGGCGATTCAGATCCATGGCGGCAACGGCTACAGCCGCGAATATCCCGTTGAGCGCAATTACCGCGATGCGCGCATTACGGAAATTTACGAAGGTACAAGCGAGATTCAGCGACTCGTCATTTCCTCCTGGGTTCTGAAGTCCTAGCCGCCCCGTAGTATCCTGACCGTGTGCTGGAACTCGATTGCGGACTCGAATTCGACGCGACGCGGGCCGAAGAAGACTTCTTCCCTGCCCTGCCGCCACACCCTGCAGTTTGCTTGATCGAAGCCCGCGAAGAAAAAGCCGAGCCGTTTCTGATTCGCACGCAGAATTTGCAGAGGCGTCTGCAAAGGCTACTGGGCCCCGTTGATCCGGCAAGCAAGCGGCTGAATCTGAGCGAGTTTGCGCGCGGCATCCGCTACCGGTTGACGAATTCGGCGTTCGAACAGACACTCACCTATTACCAGCATGCAAAGCAATTGTTCCCCAAACGCTATCGCGACCTGATGCGCCTGCGGCCGGCAGCGGTCCTCAAGTTGAATTTGCGGAATGCCTATCCGCGCTGCTACGTGACCCGCCGGATTCCCGTCGATGAGGCCGGCGCGCCCACGGGCGGCGCGTATTACGGCCCATTCGCATCGAGGCGGTCCGCGCATGCATTCGCCGAACGCATCCTCGACTTATTCAAAGTGCGGCGCTGCCAAATCAAAATCCGCCGCGACCCTGCGTTTCCCGGCTGCCTATACTCAGAAATGAAAATGTGCCTCGCACCATGCTTTGCAGGCTGCACGAAAGAAGAATACGACGTGGAAGTACAGGGGCTCGTGCAATTTCTCGAAACGAGCGGGGGATCGCTCAGGTCTACTATCGAGCAGGAGCGCGAGAAAGCCAGCGAGCAACTGGATTTCGAACGGGCAGCCGCCTTGCACAAAAAAGTGGAGAAGCTCGATGAGGTTTTGCGCGGGAGGCCGGAACTCACGCGGCGGATTCAGGACCTGGACGCGGTGATTCTCCAGCGGGCCGCGGAAGAACAAACGATTGGCGTCTACGGCGTCCGTGGCGGAAGACTGGCAGAGCCGTTTTTCCTGCGATTCGCGGAGATTGCCAGCCAGCCCCGGTCCGCGGAGCAAATCTTTCGCGAGCATCTTGAAGCCGAGCCCGCAACAACCAACGGTGATCTGGGCGAGCACCTATGGCTGGTGGCGCGGTGGTATTACAGCAATCCGCGCGAGGGCGAGATTTTCTTCCGCGAAAAGGACTGGCCATATCGTAGGATTCTTCGGGCGTGCTCGCGGCTACTCGCGCCGAAGACGAGTGAAGCTGAAGCGAGTCAGACAACGGGCCCAGCGCAACCGCCCGAAGGAGCGTCATGAGCAAATCCGCCACCAAAGAAGGAACGACGCGTTACGCACACAAGTTTTCAGGCCGCGCCGCCGAAGGTCATTTTCGAGAAACGCAGAGGCTGGTGCTCTCCTCCCTCGGAATCGGCACGTATCTCGGGCAGCCGGACGCAAAGACCGATGAGGGCTACGCGGCGGCAGCCGTCGCGGCGGTGGAAAGCGGAATCAATGTGATCGACGCCGCAATCAATTACAGGTTCCAGCGCAGCGAGCGCAGCATCGGCACGGCCATCCAGCGGCTTGCGGCGCGCGGCATCGAACGCGAGGAATTCGTGGTGTGCACGAAGGGCGGTTACCTGACGCCCGATGGAGCGATGCCCGGCGACCCAAACGAATACTTCTTTCGCGAATACATTCAGCCGGGAGTCTTCACCGCGAAGGATATCGCGGCCGGCAGTCATTGCATGACGCCGAACTTTCTGAAAAACCAGCTCGGGCGCAGCCTGAAGAATCTTGGTGTCGAATGCGTGGATGTCTACTACCTGCATAATCCGGAGGCACAGCTCTCTGAATTGCCGAAGGAAGAGTTCTTGAACCGAGTGCGCGAGGCTTTCACGTTTCTCGAATCGGCGGTGGAGGCCGGCGAGATTCAATATTACGGGTTGGCCACCTGGAATGGCTTCCGGCAAAATGCCCGCGCGCGCGACTCCCTGCAACTCGGCGAAATAACGCAGATCGCACAGGAAATTGCAGGGGGCAGGCATCACTTCCGATTCGTGCAACTGCCGTTCAACCTGGCGATGACGGAAGCGCTGACACTGGGCAATCAATCGCTGCGCGGGCGAGACCGGACGGTGATGGAAGCGGCGAGCGAGCTGGACATTACCTTGATCGCCAGCGCTTCGCTGCTGCAAGGCCAAGTGGCGAAGAATCTGCCGGAGTTTGTCGCGGAAGCGCTTGGACTGGAGAACGACGCGGCGCGGGCGCTGCAATTCGCGCGGTCGTCGCCGGGAATTGCGACCGCGCTTGTAGGCATGTCTCGAGCAGAACACGTGAAAGCCAACGCCCGGCTGGTGAGCGTGGCGCCCGCCACAGCCGAGCAGTTCAGCAAACTCTTTTCGCGCGGCGAAGGGGCTTGAAGAAAAGATTTAACACAGAGTTTGCAGAGGACACAGAGTTGACGGAGAAAGAAGCGGAATCCCCGCTTTAATGGTGGTCACGGAGAATATCCCCGGTTAACCAGGTGTAGATGGCACGACCCAGTTGGTCGAGTTTGCCGGCAAAGAAATGATCGGCGCCGTCGACGACAACGAGATGATTGTTGCCGGGAAGCGTGGGGACGAGCGCTTTGACTTTTTCGATGGCGCCATGCTCGTCGTTGCTTCCATGCACGAACAACTTGGGTTTGTTGCACTGGCGCAGGAATGAGAAATCAGTGTTGTTGACGGGAATACCCAAGCCGATCAGGTGAGAGACGCGCGGGTCTTCGCAGCCGACGCGCATGCCGACCCAGGAACCGAAACTGAATCCCGCGAGCAACAGCGGCACACCAGGAAACTCGGAAGCAAGAAAGTCCAGCGCGGCGCGGACATCGCCCAGTTCGCCGAAACCGCGGCTGTGTACGCCGGCGCTGGTTCCCGCGCCGCGAAAATTGAATCGCAAGACAGGGATACCAAGGGCATCCAGCGATTTCGCCGTCTGATAGACAACTTTGTTGTGCATCGTGCCGCCAAAAAGCGGATGCGGATGGCAGACAACCGCGGCGAGCGGCGGATGCGAGGCAGCGGATGGGGTCCAGAGAATCGCCTCGAGGCGTCCGGCAGGTCCTTCCAAGAAGAAATTGCGGGAGTCGTGGGTAGTGGTCATCGATGCGCCATGGGTAAATTCGAAGTTTATCGCATCGATTGAAAAAGACCGAATGCGTCTGGCAATTCCCGATTCGTTTATTCCACGCGGCGAACGCTGACGTCGAGAGCAGCACTCTCCGGCACCGGAGCGACGCGCACGACTTCGGAGAGGATTTCACCGGCGCCGTGCCAAGGTGCGGAAGACGCGTCTTCAAACTTGATTTTCAGGTGCTCGCCAAGATCGTATTCGCGGTGACTGCGGAAGCGCATGCCCTTTGCCGAAATGTCGATAGTCATGGCCTCTTCAAACCAGGGAATCCGCGCCGGATGCACGCGGACGGGAATCGCGAGTGCCCTCCGCATACTGCCGCGCCGCTCGGGTTCGTGACGATTGGCATTTCCATTGGATGAAGAGTGGGGCTGCTGGTCGAAATGAAAAGCGACGGCGAATGTTGCCGGGACATCGGAGATGCCCAGGGCGAGTTGATCCAATTTCGCGGCGCGTTCCTGCTCCGGCACGCGTTCCGACTGAACTCTCTCGCGCGGGCTGGTAGCGCGAAGGACCTCAGGCATTTCGTCGCATCGGGCGACGCGCGCCAGAATCTCCGGCTGGCCGTCGAAAAGCGAGGCGTCGTAAGGAAACGTGACCCACACCGTTACGCCCGGACTGTGGGACTCCTTGGTGGAAACGAGCAGGCCGCCGCGCGAGACGTCGATAGTTTCTCCTAATTCGATTTTTTGGCCGAAGGGCGCAGTCCAGCGCAAGCGTACCGGAAGGTGCATGCTCACGCGGCGGTGCTGACGGCTCTCCATAGGGGTAACAGTACTGTCCTAAGAGATGGTCCAACCTTAAGTATAGGGCTCACGTATTTAGATCGCCAAGACCTCGTACTAGGACAAAAATCCCTGATTTTCGCGTTGCAGTTTGCCTGAGCCGATGTTAGCGTTGCGCCCAATCCCAAGCCCCGAGGGGGTATTGATGAGTGATGGAACGGAACGCCGCGAGGCGCGGCGATTCACGATGAGTCTTCCGATGCGGGTTTTGCCTCGTGAGGCCAAGGGACGCGAACTGGACGCGCACACGCGGGATGTCAGTTACCGAGGGCTCTACTTCCTTACTGAGGCCAATTTCGAAGTTGGCAGCGAGATCGAGTTCGTCATCACACTCCCACAGCAAGTCAATCAGCCGGGCGACGTAAATATCCGCTGCTTGGGAGAGGTTGTCCGTATCGAGCCCACAGAGAACGGCAGGGTGGGCATTGCCGCGAAAATCGCGCGCTATGAGTTCATGCCTGCCACGGCGAGTGCTGCGTAGGACTTTTTCTCCCCCTCCTCTTTTTGAGTGACTCCCCCCTCGTGTCGATAACTGAGTACAATACAGTGGAGGTATTTTTCTGCTGAGGGAAGCCATGTATCACTACGACGCCAAAATTGCACTCGAGGAATTGCAGGAAGAGGCACTGCTTCCGCATCCCGTAAAACTGCGTGACATGATTCTGCGAACGAAGCTGGGCCCCCAGGAAGCGCAGCTCCTAAATCACGATTTTCAGGACTACCTGACGCGTTTCGGGGAATTGCAAAAAGTCGGGCGCGGAATCCTGGAAAAAATCGCTGCGGGCCAGCGCAAGACCTCCTAATGCCCTAATGCCGCTTGCATTCGCAGGAATCACGGGAAATGAGACCGAAGCCCCGCGTACTGTTGCTGTCCGCAACGTCTGGCGCAGGACACGTTCGCGCCGCGCAAGCCCTCGAAAAGGCTTTTCTGGCGCGGCCATCGCCGAAGATGCACTGACGCTGCTAGACTGAAGGAGCCCAGGGGAGGGACGGGGACCGACAAATCTCCATGCGACGCCACACACTGCTGATTGACGCGGACGACACGCTCTGGGAAAACAACGTATTCTTCGAGAAGCTGATTGAGGATTTCATCAGCATCGTCGAGCCATATGGCTACGCCCGCGCTTACATTCGCCACATCTTAAATGAAACAGAACGAAAGAATATCCGGCAGTACGGCTATGGAGTGCGCAGCTTTGGGCGTTCGCTTGAAGAGACATATATAAAGCTCGCGGATCAGTTAGCCAAACGCGAGACGCTGGCGCTGATTCATGGGCGCGTCATCGAGCTGGAGCGGACGCCGCCGAAAATTCTGGACGGAGTGCCGGAGACTCTGGCTTATCTCACCGAGCGGCACCGGCTGATCTTATTTACGAAAGGCGAGCCCGCGGAACAGGCCGCGAAGGTGGAGCGATCCGGACTGCAGGGATTTTTTGAATTCATCGAAATCGTTCCGGAAAAAGACCCCGAGACTTATGGCGGGTTGGTTCACAAACACAAAATCGTGAAGACCCATGGGTGGATGATCGGCAACAGCCCGCGCAGCGACATCAATCCGGCGATGAAGATCGGCCTGAACGCCGTCTACATCCCGCACCAGCACACCTGGACTCTGGAACACGAACCGGTGGTAGCGGGCTCCGGGAAACTGGTGATTCTGCCTGCCTTCCGCGAGCTTCGCGGCCATTTCTAGACTGGGTCCAAAGCGAAATAACTGCCCAAATTGGACGTTGTACCCATCGCTGTATGCCCGAATCTAACCCTTTGTGACTCCCGTAAAGGAGAGGCCCATGGCTACGACGACAACTTCCCTGCAAACCGACTGGCGGCAGGAGTGGTTCGAGATTGAAGACGTGACGTATTTGAATTTGGCGAGTCAGTCACCGATGCCAAAGGTTTCCATTCGTGCCGTGCAAGCCGCGCTCGAAGCAAACAAATATCCGCACCAGAAGCCAGACTCCACTTTCTTCGAAGTGCCAAACCGCCTCCGTGCTTCCATCGCGAAGCTGATCGGCGGAAAGCCCGAAGAGATTGCGTTGACGAGCGGGGCGAGCGCCGGAGCGGCGGCGGTAGCATACGCGTTGACCTGGAAGCCGGGCGACGAAGTCATCACGGCGAAGGGCGAGTTTCCGCTTCAATACACCACGTGGAAACCGATGGAAGAACGCGAGGGCCTGAAGCTAAAGATTGTTTCTCCGCGCGAGCGGTTCATCACGGCGGATGACCTGATCGCCGCAATCACTCCGCGGACGCGGATGGTTTCCGTGAGCATGGTGCGGTTCGACGATGGCTCCCTCCTGGATGTGCCGCGCGTTGCTACGGCCTGCCATGCGCAAGGGGCGCTGCTTTTACTGGACATCAGCCAGTGCTGCGGCGCGTTGCCGATGGACGTCAACCAACTGGGAGCCGACTTCATGGTATGCGCCGGGTACAAATGGCTGCTTGGTCCGTTTGGTACAGGATTTTTCTGGGCGAAGAGCGAGCACCTTGGAATGGCGCGGCCGGGGCCGTTTTATTGGATGGCATTGATGGGATCGCACAATTTCGCAGCGTTGAATTTCGATGACCCGAAACCGGCGGCTAATGCGAAACGGTGGGATTCGCCGGAAGGGGCCAGCTATTTCAATTTCAACCTGGTGGCCATGGACGTTTCCGTCGATTTCGTGGTGCGAATGGGGCCGGAACTGGTCGCGGCGCACAACCGCAAATTAATTGAACTCCTGTTTGAACGTCTGCCCAAAGATCGTTATGTCCTCGCGAGTCCCACAGATGCCGCGCGGCGCGGTTCGTATGGATGCTTCGCCGCACGAAGCCGCGAGAAAACAGCGGAGGTTTACCAGCACCTGCGGAAAGAAAATGTTGTGGTCAGCCTGCGCGAAGGCAATATTCGCGTCTCGCCGCATCTGTATAACACGGAACGCGACATCGACCGGCTCATCAGCGTGGTTACTCCGTGACCCAGCATTCCGACTGGCCAAAGATTGCCGTCGTTGGCGCGGGTGCCGTGGGTGGGTACTTCGGCGGACTGCTGGCGCGCGCGGGTGCGCCGGTGGTGATGATCGGGCGCCCTGCATTTGTGGAAGCCGTGAAGAAGAACGGACTTTTCCTCGATACATTGCAGTTTCAAGAGAGTGTGCGAGTCGAGGCGTCCACCGAACTAAACGCGGTTCGCGGCGCTGAGCTTGCTCTCTTCTGTGTGAAAACCACGGATAACGCAACGACGGCGCGCGCACTGGCTCCGCTGCTGGCTCCTGGTGCGCAGGTCCTCAGCATGCAAAACGGCGTGGACAACGTGGAACAGATTCGCGCAGCGGCGATCGAAGCTCTCCCGGCCGTCGTTTACGTCGCGGCTTCGGTACCCGAACCTGGACGCGTGAAACATGTCGGCCGCGGTGATTTGGTCGTCGGGCCGGAAAACGAGAAGACGAAGCGAATCGCGGCACTTTTTTCGCGCGCCCAAGTGCCGTGCCGAATTTCGGAAAATATCGAAGGCGAGCTCTGGACCAAGCTGGTGTGGAATTGCGCGCTGAATGCCGTCTCCGCGCTGGGCCGCGCGAAGTATGGCCAAATCGCCTCCAGCTCGGATGCTTGGAAAGTTGTCGCGACGGCAGTCTATGAAGTCCTAGCCGTCGGACTGGCCGCCGGAATTCATCCGCCCGGATTGGAAGATCCACAGGCGGCGCTGGCGGGGGCGCTTAAGATTGCCACGCAGATGGCGGAGGCGCTTTCTTCGACGGGACAAGACTTGAATCGCGGTAAGCGCACTGAGGTCGATTCCCTGAACGGCTACATTTCCCGCCGGGGGGCGGAGCTCGGCGTTCCCACGCCTGTGAATCACGCCCTGTACGCCTTGGTGAAGCTGGCTGAAGGCCGTTCGTAGCTGCGAGACCTTCTGATTGCGCCCCTCGGTCGTCGCCCTGACATCTTGCCCCTGAGAAAGCGGCGGCAAGCCGCCGCAGTCCAAGAGTTTTCTAGTTAACAATAACGGCCCCGCCCCCCTATGTTTTTTGTAAATGTTGCATCTAAAGGACTTAGAGATAATGTAAGTGGTTTAGAATCAACACTTGCGGGCATTCCTATAAGTATTGATTGTAAATGACTTGCCTGCAATCCACTCCCCAGCGCCAGAAAAACGATCGCCGCTAATTGGTGTCTCCGCTTCGGGGTTAGGGAAGACCTCGGCCACTATATTCTAGCGTTTTAGCTGACGAGATTGGCGGGGGGTTGGATGTAAGAAAAGCGGCGGCAAGCCGCCGCACTCCAAATGGCGCGGGTTTACCTGGTAAGTATGGTAGCAAAGGAGCTAAGGGCGGTCAAGAGGATTTTGAGCGTGTCAAATGTTGGGAGCGGGGCTAGCGGTCGGGTGGGGCGTGGAAGGGGATGTGGACTATGGCTTCGAGGTCGACGGGGGTGCCTTGTTTGGTGGCGGGGCGGAATTTCCACTGGCTGAGGGCTTGCATGGCGTTGGCATCGAGTTGCTCGTCGATGCCACGCACCAACTGAATGCTGTCGACCGTGCCGTCGCTGCGAATCACGGCGTATAGCACGACTTCTCCTTCGACATGTTCTCTGATCAGAGTGGGCGGATACTTCGGATCGATCTTTCTTAAAGGCCCGGGAGCGGAAACGTCCGGGGAAGCCGGCCGAGGCCCTTCGGAATTCACGCGCAGCTCGGAAAAATTCAGAATCCAGCTTCCCGTCGCGCTGTTCAGATTGGGCATGTTTACGAGCATCTTGTAGACCTTTTTCGAGGCGAAGATCTGCTCGGGCTGCGCGCCAGCCGGGAGCGCGGCGAAATTCGGGGGCCCGGTTCTCTCGGGTGCATCATCGATCTTCGTGTGCGGATCGGGCCTGGTGATCAGCGCGTGCGGAGCGGGAGCGCTGACTTTCGGTGATCCGCCAAGGCCGGAAATTTCGTTGTTTGCGGGCGGGTGTCCTCCGCTGATGCTCACGTCCACGCCATTTTTTCCATCGCCGTTGCCGGTTGCCGTTCGCCCGCTGCTTCCTGGTCCGCCGGCCGCACCGCCGTTTGCGCCGGGCATTCCGTTCGGCGAGCCTCCGGGTATGCCAGGTTGCTTGCCTTCGGGTGAAATGGAAACGCGCGCGGCCAGATTCCCTTGCGGCGGCTGCACGACGGGTGCAGGAGGACCGGGCGCGGCGGAGAGGGCAATGAATGTTGTGGCATTTCCATTCGAAGCACCGGACTGGGCAGTGCCGACTTCCGGGGCAGGTTCGGCGTCACCCGTTTGCGCACGTGGCGCGACGCGCGGGGCGACGCCGGTGTTCAATTCCAGCTTTGGCCGCGCGGGCGCGTTTGGCGAGTCAGCCAGCGTGATTTCCGCAGGTTTTTGTTCGAATGCCGGAACGTCCGGCAGCGGCGCCTCGGTCACCTTGGACGCGCGATGCTCACGAGGGCGCAGCTTGGAGAGTGTTTCCTGGCTGATCTGCAGGCGCGGACGCGCCGGGCCAGCCATGTCCTGGAATTGCACGATATTGGGAAGGGTCGGAAGAATCTTCGGCGGCTCCAGAGGAGCGGCGGAATTGATCAACGTCTGGCGCGGATGCGTCGGGTGTGCGGAATCAGTGAAGATGTGCTGCCGCGGATGGAATGCGTCGGCGCCCTCTGGAGGGAGAGGCTTATCGGGCTCGCCGCGCGGGCTCGGCTTGGCTTTGGGAGTGTTCATCTCGACCAAGGGAAAATCATTGATTGGCCCGGACCAGGTGAGTTCAGTGTGATCGAAAGCGGAATAATGGTGTGCGGCGGGGAGCTTCGGGAAGGGCATGACGAGAAAAACGAAGTGCCATAAGGCGGCGGCAACCAGAGCACGGGTGGGAATTCGCCCCTCAATCCAGCTATCTTTGAAGAATCCCGCACGCAGATAACGCTTGGGAATATATGCCGTGCTGAAGACGGCGCTCAAGCTGCTGCCGATCCCCTGGTGAAAACTTCCCCAGGCGACGTCCAGCTTTGGTTCTTGTCCCGCTTGCAGACGGACGGGAGCGGCAGGCTCTATGGCCTGTCCCAGAAGATCCAATGCCCTGCCGACCTGGCTCAAAGAAATTTCCCTCTCTACAGTGAGATGCGCGGCACCCTGCTTGGGGCGGGCAATCCGACGGGTCTGAAGACCCGCCACTACAAAGAAAACGCTCAGACTTCGCTAGACCTAGGATGCGCAGGCACCTCAAGATAGATGAAATTCTGCCAGCGGGGGTTTACTCGGCAGAGTTATTTTCGCCGCGCGGCGCGCCGCCGTGGCGGTAAAAACTCAGGGCGGCATCGCCCTGTCTGAGAACGCGGAACCTCCGTAGTGCGCCGGCTTCTTCGCGCAAGTCGAAGTTACGGCGATGCTCGGCGACCACGATCGCGCCGGAAGCGAGAAGAGTCGCGGAACCTAGAAATTCTAGCACGCGGGCGTAGTCTTCCGCAGCAGAGTACGGCGGATCGAGAAAAACGTAGTCGAAGCTGGGGTCAGACTGCTGCTTTCGGGAAGCCAGCATTGCGAGCCCGCGAAGAGCATCGACGGCTAAAACCGTCACGCCAGTATTGATGCTCAGCGATTCGAGATTGCGGCGAATCAGGGTGGCGGCTGGCGCGTGATTTTCGATGAAGACGACTTCGGCGGCGCCGCGGCTGAGGGCTTCGATGCCGATAGCGCCGGTTCCGGCGAAGAGATCGACGAAGCGAGAGCCGGCTATGTTGGGGGCCAGCACGTTGAAGAGAGTTTCGCGCAAGCGGTCGCTGGTGGGGCGCAGCGCGAGGCCCTTAAGGCTTTTCAGGATGCGGCTTCGGTAAGTTCCAGCGATGACGCGCATGGGTGCAGTTATTAGTTGTCAGTTTTTAGTTTTTAGTCAAGGAACAAAGAATCCCGACATTGGATCTGCGCGAGGTGTGCCAAGCCTTCGCTGTTTCAAGGTTCCCAGTCAGGAACGTTTGAGGGTTCCTTGTCCGATAACGCACTGCCCCTGACAGTGACGTGAAGGAACGAGCGATTCCTATGCAGCATGCTTCGGTTTCTCACCGACCCATGCCACCTCTGCATCGCGTCCGGCAATGTGGATGAACGCGTTCCAATCATGAACAAAGAATCGATAACACCAAGTGCCAGGGGGGAATTTTGCAGCTAAATCGGCAAGGGACGGCAGATGGTCAGGTTTCGCCGGGTCGCCGCTCATACAGATAGGTTCCCCGTCAGGAAGGGGTACGTCGAATAAGGGGGTTCAATCGAGCAGAAACATAAACCGCTCACGACCAGAGTTGCTTCTTGATACGCGTGACGCTCCGGCCCTGGGTCGTCCGGCCATCCGACCAATAACTTCAGATGGAATTTCGCGATTCCCGCTGCATAGTCGAGTTCAAACGAAAATATCAGTGCGTCATGGAATCCATTCGGCAAATTGTCATCTAACTCTTCCAGAGTCACCGTGTTTCCCTCCACTCGGACCTTAATCGCAGATGAGGAAGCCAGTCTACACAAGTGCTGAAGAAAGGGAACCGTCGCAGCGGACTTGCCTCAGTGCTAACCGGACAGGCGAAATCGGGCTAATTCGTCAGCCGATGCGGGCGAGGTGGTAGCGGCGCTGCCATTCGGGGGGGAGTTGGCGGAGGAGGCGCTGCATGGCGTCCTGCTGGGCGGAATCAGCGGCGAGGGCGAAGGCTTCGCGGCGGGCTAGTTCGAGGAGTTCCTTATCGCGCAAGGGATTGGCGATGTGGAAGCCGAGGTCGCCGGACTGGCGAGTGCCGAAAAATTCGCCGGGGCCGCGGAGGAGGAGATCGGTTTCGGCGATTTCGAAGCCGTTGGAGGTGCGCACCATGGTTTCGAGGCGGGCGCGGGCTTCGTCAGTCATACGAAATGGGGCGACGAGGATGCAATGGGATTTCTGGGCGCCGCGTCCGATGCGTCCGCGAAGCTGGTGCAGCTGGGCGAGGCCGAAGCGCTCGGCGTGTTCGATGACCATGACGGTGGCGTTGGGGACGTCGACGCCAACTTCCACGACGGTTGTCGCCACGAGGATCTGCGCTTCATTCTTGCGGAAGCACTGCATGGCCTCTTCTTTTTCGTCGCTGGAGAGGCGGCCGTGCAACAGGCCGAGCTTGAGCTTGGGGAAAACTTCGCGTGACAAGCGCTCGTATTCTTCCATGGCGGCTTTCAGCTCGAGCTTCGATTCTTCGATGACGGGATAAACGACGTAGCCCTGGTGTCCGGCGGCAACTTCGCGGCGGAGAGATTCCCAAACGCCGGGGAGATGCTGCTCGGTGGTCATGCGCGTGATGATGGGCGTGCGCCCGGGCGGGAGTTCATCGAGAACGGAAACGTCGAGGTCGCCATAGAGAGTGAGCGACAGCGTGCGCGGGATGGGCGTCGCCGTCAGCACAAGAGCGTGCGGGGCGTGGCCATGCGCGGCGGCTTTATCCATCAGGCGCTTGCGCTGCAGGACGCCGAAGCGATGCTGTTCATCGATGGCGACAAAACCGAGGCGAGCAAATTCCACGTTGTCTTCGATGAGCGCGTGGGTGCCGATGACGAGTTGGGCTTCGCCCGTTCGAATGCGCTCGAGGGCCGCGGACTTCTCCGAGGCTTTCAGGCCGCTGATGAGCAGCTCGACGCGATAGCCTGCTTTGGCGAGGATGCGCCGCGCGGAAAGAAAGTGCTGCACGGCGAGAATTTCCGTCGGAGCCATCAACGCCGCTTGCGTGCTGTTTTCGATGGCGATCACCGCCGCTTGCAGCGCAATGATGGTTTTACCGCTGCCGACGTCGCCCTGGAGGAGACGATTCATCGGAGCGGGCTTTTCCAGGTCCGCGGCAATCTCGGCGAGAACGCGCTTCTGTGCCGCCGTGGGCTTGAAGGGCAGGATGCGTTTCAGCGCTTCGCGCACGGCATCTTCCCGCACGCGGAAGGCGATGGCGTTTTCCTTGCGGGTGGCCTTGCGGTCCAAAGCGAGGCTGAGCTGGTAGAGGAAAAATTCCTCGAAGATGAGCCGCTGCTGCGATGGTGAACGAAACGTGTTCAAGGCATCGAGGGATTCGCCGGGTTCTGGAAAGTGCGTGTGAATCAGAGCTTCGCCGCGCGTGGGATAGCCAAGCCGCGCGCGCAATCCTTCCGGCAAAATATCCGGCATCCTCTGATCAATGAGCTGCACCGCGGCGTACATGGCGCGGCGAATCTGCCGGGAACCAAATGTGCCGATGGCTTCGTAGATCGGCACGATTCTCCCGACCTCGGTGGAATCCATTTCTTCGTTGCTCAGCACTTCGATCTGCGGATTGATCATCTCCAGCCGCGCGGGCCGCAGCTTATCGACCTCCGCTTTGCCATGAAGAATGAGCAGTTGCCCGGCCTTCAACCGCCCTTCGAGATAGCCTCCGTGGAAAAACTTGCAAGGCAGTGAACCGCCAGCGTCGTCCTGCACCAGCAGGTGATAGATGGCATCGCGGCCGCGCATGCTGCGCACCGCCTGGCCGCTCATCACGCGCGCGCGAATGGTATAGGTGCCGTTCGGCTGGATGTCCTTCACCTTGGAGAAATGGATGCGGTCTTCATAGCGAAAAGGGAGGTACCCTAGCAGATCCTCGAGCGTGTAGATCCCGCGCTGGGCGAGCAGTTCGGCGCGCTGCGGGCCCACGCCTTTGATCATGCGCACTTCTGTGCTGAGATTCATCGCCATTGACATTATGTTTATATCATTCCCGCTGAGAACATTTTTACGAGTGGCCGCATAGCGGCTAATAGTGAGTGCGGCCGCAAAGCGGCCGATTGTCGGTGCGGCCGCAAAGCGGCCGGCCGGCAGCCGCGAAACTTGCGTCCCTGCCGTCTGTATCGATAGAGTGAGGATTCCGTGTGCCAAGCGGGGAGGTCCACGTGACGCGAGACCGTCTGACAGGTTCCGACAAGCGCGCGCTGCTCCTCTGGGTGGCGGCGGGAATTCTCGGCACGCTTTTCGCCTACAAGTATTATTTCCGCGCTTTCCCCGAAGCCTCCGTTAATTTTCAGGTCTCCCGCGAAGAATCCCTCGCAAGAGCGCAGAAATTCGTCACAGGCCTTGGCGAGAACGTCAGCGGCTACCGATCCACGGTCGCTTTCGATGTGGACGAGGATGCAAAGACGTACCTCGAGCGTGAACTGGGCCTGCAGCAGGCGAACCAGATCATGTCGAGAGACGTTCACGTGTGGTTCTGGAATGTGCGCTTCTTCAAGCCGCAGCAGGAGGAAGAATTCCGCGTGCACGTGAGCCCCGCGGGACAGATCGCCGGCTACAACCACAAAATCGAGGAATCGCGGGCCGGGCCTTCGCTGGAGCGCGGCGCCGCACAAACCGCCGCGCAAGACTATCTGACCTCCAAACTCGGAATGGATTTGAAAGCCTGGGACCTTCTTCCCGAAGAAGCCAATTCGAACAAACGGCCGAACCGCGTGGATTGGTCGTTCACGTGGGAGAAGCACGGCTTCCGCGCGAAAGACGCGCCGTACCGGCTGCAAGTGAGCTTGCAGGGCAACCGCATTGGCGGCAGCGAAGTGTTCCTGAAGGTGCCGGAAGCGTGGGAGCGGAGCTTTGCGCGGCTGCGCTCCGGGAACGACACGCTGGCTCTTGTTTTTACCGTGCCCTATATCGCTTTGCTGGTGATTGCGGTCTGGCTGGCGATTCGATTCACAAAACAAGGGCGGACATCGTGGCGGGGAGCCATTCTGCTCGGCTTGATTGTTGCGGCGCTGTTGTTCCTGCAAAACCTGAATGACTGGCCGCACTGGGCATCGAGCTACGATACCAATCAATCTTACGGAATTTTCATTGCGCGGAAGATCGTAATGGCGCTGCTATTCTCTGTGGTTTCCGCGTTGACGATCACGCTGGTGCTGCCTTCCGCCGAGCCGCTGTATCGCGCTTCCTTGCCGGAACGGATGCGGTTGTCGCGCGCGTTGACGTTGCGCGGCCTGCGTTCGAAAGAATTTTTCTCGGCCGCAGTGGTGGGAGTATCCATGGCCGCAGCTCATATCGGCTACGTCGTGGCGTTTTATGTGATAGCGAGCCGGTTTGGCGCGTGGGCGCCACAGGAACTGAATTTCGATGATTCCGTAAACACCGCCTTTCCCTGGATCTCCGGCGCGGCTATCGGGCTGCTGGCATCGACGAACGAAGAATTCACCTTCCGCCTGTTTGCGATTCCTTTTTTCAAACGGATTACCGGCTCGCGCTGGATTGCGGTGATTGTACCGGCGTTTCTCTGGAGCTTTCTGCACAGCAACTATCCGCAGGAACCGCCGTACATCCGGGGCATTGAAATCGGTCTCGTGGGGATGGTCGCGGGCATCGTCATGCTGCGCTGGGGAATTCTGGCGACGCTGATCTGGCATTACACCGTGGACGCTTCGCTGGTCGGTTTGCTGCTGATACGCTCCAACAGTTTGTACTTCAAGGTTTCAGGAGCAGTGGTGGCCGCGGCGGCGCTCGCGCCCCTGGGATTTGCGTGCATTTCGTACCTCTCCCGCGGCAGATTCGAAACGGACGAAGACCTGCTCAATCGCGCCGAGCCCGCGCCCGAAATCGATTTCGCCGCGGAACCGGCCGCCGCGACTGAGGAGACCAAATCGACTCGCTACGACGCGCTCGCTCCCTCAATGATTGCTTTCCTGGCCATCTGCGTGGTGGCTGGTGGCGCGTTGGCATGGCGGCTACACCCACAGGCGATTGGCGACTATTTGAAACTCTCCGTGAACGCGCGCTCGGCCCGCGCGCGTGCGGACGAGGTCCTGCGGCAACGCCACTTGGATCCGAATTCCTACATCCATGCAACCGTTCTCGCGGAAATCGCCGATCCGATCATTAACGAATACCTGCGCCAGCGCGTTGGCATTCCCGGAACAAATGCAATATACGCAAATCAGGTTCCCGCGGCGCTCTGGCGGGTGCGTTATTTTCGCGACAGCCAGCCCGAGGAGTTTGCCGTCGTATTGCGGCCCGATGGTTCATTGCACTCCGTCCACCACACTCTGGCGGAAGAAACTCCGGGCGCATCGCTGACGAAAGAAGAAGCCCGGGCGCGGGCGGAGAAATTCCTCGCCGAAGAAAAGAAAATCGATCTCAAGGATTGGACGCTCGTCGAACCCAGTTCCGATAAGAAGCCCCACAGGATAGACCATTCACTGACCTGGCAGCAGAATGAGCCCCTCGACGCAGGTTCGGCCTCCGTCTCCGACGCGGCGGATCACGCCTACGCGCGAATCGATGTCCAGGTCCTGGGCGACGAAGTGACGAATTACCGCACGTATATCAAAATTCCCGATGAGTGGGTACGCAAGCAAAAGGAGCTTACGCCCTTCCGTACCATCGTCAATTTTGCAATTCCCGGGGTCTTTTTCGGCGGGCTCGGTATCGCGGCGCTGATTGTATTCCTCAAGAACTTTAGGTCGGAAGCGGCGCGCGCGATTCCGTGGAAACGCATTGGATTCTGGTCTCTCTGGGGACTTTGCGGCTATCTTGTGGTTTTCGCGCTCGGCAGCCGCATCGCCGACTTGTTGAATTTGTACGACACTTCGGGCCCGTTGAAGTTCACCTACGCCGGAATTGCCATCGCGCTGCTGTTCGGAGCTCCGCTCATTTTCAGCGCGATCGTGCTCTTGTTCGGAATAGCCTGGTTCTACGCCGTGCGGGCCTTCGGTGGAGAGAGCCTGCCTGGCTGGCTTGGCATGCCGGCGAACTACTATCGCGACGCGTTTTGCATCGGCCTCGGCGGGTCCGCCGCGCTGCTCGGCCTGGAGCGTCTTCTCGCAGTGGCGTCAGCGCACTGGCCAACGGTTCATCGCTCGCTCCCCGCTTCCTTTGGCCAAGAGTTTGATGCCATCCTTCCGGCAGCCTCGCTTAGCGGCGGGACTATCCAAAATGGCTTGTTTCTCACGGGAATTGTCGCTGTGGTTGCTGCCTTCGTGGCCGCGCAGGTTCGCCACACAGGACTTCGGATTCTGCTACTCCTTCTCGGCGCTCTTTCTCTCGCGCCCGCAAACTGGGGCAGCCCGGCGGATCTCGCAAAACAATTCCTGGCGCGGCTAATCCTGCTCAGCTTTATCGTTTTCGGCGTGCGCCAGGTGATGCGTTTTAATGTGTTCGGCTGCTTCCTCGTCATCGCCGGCACTTCCTTTCTTGGGAGCGCCGCCGAACTGCTCTCTCAGACGGATTCCTTTTACCGTGCGAACGGCTACGCTGTTCTGCTGGCGCTGGTTCTGCTCTTCGCCTGGCCATTTGCGGCATGGCGCATAGGCGATTCAGCGAAGGCCGATCGAGCGGTCGCCAGTTCTGGCCACTAGGCGACCACCCGAGGACTCAAATCTGGTCTTGCGAGCCTCATTTGATGGAAACTCCTGAAACAAAATCCACAGGTTCGCCGTTGTTATAATGGGAAGTGGTGCTCACCCAAGGGCGCAACGGGCGTCCAAATTGGGTGGTCGTGTGATGCGCGGTGGCTAGCCGAGTGTTAGAATCTTAGCTAAGGTGTTGTTTTACAAGCGGCAACACCAGCGCACGCGAAAAGAAAGCGAAATATGCCGCTTCCCAGATGGGCTTTGGCTTTGGCCGATGACAACGGTCGCTCGGGTAGCACGGACGCCGCCCTGGCCTCGGTGATCTCTTTGTCCCACCTCGACGAGCGGGCCCTGGTCGCGGAAGCGCAAGCGGGCAGCCGTGCGGCTTTCGAGGAACTGGTGCGCCGCTTCGACCGGGACGTGCTGCGCCTGGCTCTCAATCTCATGAAGCGTCCCGAGGACGCGCGGGACGTCTACCAGGAAGCATTCCTCAAGGTTTACCGTAACCTTCATCGTTTCCGCTTCGAGTGCAGCTTCTACACCTGGCTCTACCGCATCGTCACCAACGTTTGCTTGGACCACTTGCGCCGCCGCCAGGCGCGGCCCGAAGACCAGGCGCCCGAGTTGAATTCCGGCCTCCATGAGGAAGGCATCACCGATTTCTTCGAGCGCCAGCGTGAGAAACGTCCGACGTTAGACCCTGAACGAACGTTTATCGGCCAGGAAATCAAGGCGCGCATTGCTACGGCGATGGAGCGGCTGTCGCCACGCGAGCGAATTGTTTTTGAGATGAAGCACTATCAGGGTTTGAAGCTCCGGGCGATTGGTGACGCCCTCGGCACCACCGAAGAAACCGTCAAGAATTCGCTTTTCCGCGCCACGCGCAAACTACGCCATGAATTGGGAGGCCTGCGATGAGCGCTTTTGAAAAGAGCGTGAGCTGCAGAGACGTTGCACCGCTTCTTGTTTTCTACGCTTGCGACGAAGTCAGCGACAGGGAACGCAAACATATTGAGGCACACGTCGCGAATTGCGAAGGGTGCGCCGCCCAGCTAGCCGAAGAGAGCGAACTCCAGGAAGCTATGGTCGCTGCTCCGCAACCCGCCGATGAACTCGATTCTTCCGGTATTCTCCTCTCGCAGTGCCGAAGCGAGCTTGCCGAAACCCTCGACGATCTTTCCGCGCCCCCGATCCAGGAACACTGGCGTCCCTTGGGCTGGCTGCGCCGCTGGATGGCGCTGCGTCCCGCCTGGAGCGGCGCACTCCTGGTCCTCTTCGGGATCGTGCTTGGGACTCAGGTTCTTCCGTGGCTGCAGAACGCCAAAAACGGCAGCGCTAACGGTCAGGCCATGAACGTCATGGCCAAGCCGCCGCTCTCGAAAGATCAACTGGATAAAATGGAGATCGCTGGCATCAATTTTTCTCCTTCTTCTGATGCCGGTTCCCCCAATGTGCAGCTCAAGCTCAGCGCCGAGCAGCCGATGATTCTCACCGGCAGCGTCGATGATAGTGACATGCGCCATGTACTCACTTACGTCGTTGCAAATGGCGAGCGTTTCGATGCCGGTGTCCGCCTCGATTGCCTCGAAGCGCTGAAGGCGGCCTCGCGGGATCAGCAAGTACGCCAGGCGCTGATCGCCGCGGCTCGCAAGGATCTGAATCCCGCAGTGCGCATGAAGGCCCTGGAGTCGCTCCGTGATGCAGCGGCGGATGATGACGTCCGGCAGGCCCTGCTCGATGCGCTGGGGCATGACGCTAATCCGGGCGTACGCGTTGACGCCATCAATGTACTTGTTGGATCTTTGCAGCACCGCGAATCGGAAGAGACGGCGCCCGAAGCGGCCGCCGCCACGCGTTTGGTCAAACCGGGCAGTCCGGAAGAGGACCAGTCCGTGGAACGCGTGGTTCGCGCGCTGGAACAGTTGCAACGCCGTGATCCCAGCCGCTACGTGAGGTTGCGCAGCGCCGCCGCCTTGCGGCAGATTGGCCCGCGCGAAGTGCAGTAGCCGGACAGACGGCAGGAAATTTCGTTCGACGATGAACATACGTTTGCATAAAAGGTTTTCATCTATCGCGCGGCGTAACGCGCTGCTCCACGACCTAGCGGTTATTTTTTTCCTGGTACAGCTCGCACCTCCGGTCTTTGCGGCCAAAGCTAAGCAACCAGCGCTCATCGAGCACACCCAACCCGTTGACCCGGTTTCGCAGCACGTCACCGCTGTTCGCACCGGCGTGTTGACCACCACAGATGGTCTGACGCTGCGGCTGACGACGGATCTTGGGTCCGTAAACATCGTTCAACTCGAGGGCGGCGCCGCGCCCGTCGTGCGCTACACCGTGCACATCGAAACCGATGCCCGCGGCTCCACCGCCCAGCAACTGCTTGATGCTTATTCTCTCAGGGCAAAGTCGATCTCCTCGGGAGTGGAAATCACCGGCATGCTTGCGCCGCAAGCTGCGCGGTCTGCTGATGCTCAGTTCTGGGTGCAGTTTGAGGTCGTGGTGCCGCGAGGCTACAGCATCGAAGTGAACACCGAGGCGGGCGACATCACGACGGGGGACATCGGTGGGACGGCGGCTCTTCACACTCAGGGCGGGAACATTAAGACGGGGCGCATTGGTGGTTCCGGACTCCGCGACGTTTCGTTGGGGCGCTCCGCCGCCAAACTGGAGACGGAAGGCGGTCACATCCAGGTTCTCGATGTCGTGGGTGACCTCACGGCCTTCACCGGAGGCGGACACATCAACGTGGGCAACATTGCGGGAGACGCATCGCTGCGCACCGGGGGCGGCCATATTCGCGCCGGCCAAATCGGAGGACGCGCCGAACTGGAAACCGCTGGCGGCAATATCACCGTCGCTCATGCCGGGAACTTCGTCAGCGTACGTACCGGTGGCGGGCAGATCGATTTCGGCGAAGTGCGCGGCTCAGTGCATGCCCAGACCGGCGGAGGCGGGATTCGCGTCATGTATGTTTCCGGGCCGATGGAATTGGAGTCGAGCAGCGGCAGCATTTGCCTGACTCGAGTCGCCGGCGCCCTGCAGGCGGCCACTTCCGGCGGAACGATTACGGCCTGGATTAATCCAGATCCTCCTTCCGGAGGCGGAAACGTGCGGCTGGCGGGCGCATCGCAACTGGCATCCGGAAATGGTGACATTATCGTGTTTCTGCCGCGGAATCTCGCGGCGAACATCGACGCCACTGTGGCAAACGGGGGCGAGCGCCACATCGAAGCAGATCCGGCGCTGCACTTGTCGTTTCAGACGTCCACCAATGGTTCCGGTCCCCTGCACGCCATGGCTGTTTTGAATGGCGGCGGCGCCCCGCTCAAATTGCGAACCACGTCCGGGAAAATTCGCCTGCAGTTCCTCGATTCGGAGATCGCTCTTCACGAATCGCTCATCCGCGAGCAGGTGGACCGCCTCAACAAGAGACTCACGGAAATTGGATTCGATCCGAACTCTTTCACTCCCGGAGCAGGCCCAGGAATTCCGACTTTACCGGAAATGCCGGCTCCCTCCGAAGCCAAGACGGACTGGCTCGAAAGCTGGCTGGTGAATTTGGAAATCGCATTCAGGGGAGGCATCACCGAGGATCCTGACGATTTCCAGAAGCGGCTCGTCAATCTTCCGAAGCCTTCGTATCCGGCACTCGCGCAACGAGCTGGCTTGCAGGGCATCGTGAAGCTTCAGGTGCGGGTAAAGAAAGACGGCAGCGTCGAGGTGCAGAAACTTCTTGAGGGCGATCCGGCGCTCGCCGATGCCGCTATCGCCGCCGTGAAGCAGTGGCGGGCAAAACCGGCAACGATTAACGGTAAGCAGGTCGAAGTTATTTCGACCGTGACATTTAATTTTCAGTTGCACTGAGCGGCAGCCGCCTCGGCGCACACGAGTTCTGTTGGGGTCCTCGGTTCTCGTTGGTAGCACGTATTCGAAGGGGGTAGAACGTCATGGTTCGTCTAGCTCTCCGCGCGACTGCTCTAGCTGTATTGTTTCTAGCCGTGGTTTGGGCCGTTCCCAGCTTCGCTATCAGCAAGGAGTTTAATCAATCCTATCCACTCCAGCCCGGCGGTTCCCTTGAGTTGCAAAACGTCAACGGAACTGTGGACGTACAGGGCTGGGACCGCAACGAGATTGAAGTCCGCGCGGTAAAGACCGCGAAAAACAAGGAGTCCGATCTTGAACGTGTCTCCATCGAGGTTGACGCCAAGCCGGACGCCATCTCTATCGCCACTCGCTATCCGCAAAACGAGGGCGTGGAAGTGGCGGTGGAATACACCATCCACGTTCCGCACGGCGCGCGCGTCGAGCATATCGGCACGGTGAACGGCACGCTGCGCGTTGCCGGCGTCGAAACCGTGGAAGACCTGCACACCGTAAACGGCAATATCGAAGTCTTCGAGGCCGGCGGAAACGTTCATGCGCACACCACCAACGGCAACGTGCATCTGGAGTTGGCGCATCTTCCCGCCAAGACCGGCGCCACCGCCGAAACGACGAACGGTTCACTCGTTCTCGCCGTGCCGTCAGACATGCAGGCGGATGTCGAAGCTCGCTGCTTGAATGGAAACTTCTTTTCCGAACTGCCCATGACGATGGAGAGTAGCCAGCGTCCCCGGGAAATGCACGGCAAATTGGGCCATGGCGGCGCTCCGATTCATTTGCGCACCGTGAATGGCGGGATTCGGGTGGTCATTCTGCGGTCGACCGTCTGACGATTTTCCATTTGCCGCGTCTAACCGCCGAGGAGGATGGGACGAAAATGAACAAACGAAATTTGCTTACTATCGGCGGAGCTGCGGCCCTCGGGCTCGCGCTGATCGCTCTGCCCGCCAGTTCTGCAAGAACGCAAAAGACCGATGCTTCCATGATCGCGCGCTTGCAGCAAAAGATCGATGAGCTGGAGGCAAAATTACAGGCGCAGCTCGAGAGCGGGCAAAATCGAGTCGCAGAACTCACTGACGCGGACGCGCTCGAGGAGCCGGGGCAGACTGTCATGATAGAAAGGCAAGAGCCCACGCAAATCGAAGTCCTGCCGAACATCGAGACGGATGATCGGAATATCGTCTTCGGCGACGACGGTTCGAGTTGGCTCGGCGTCGAAACTCATGAAGTGACCGCCGGCAAGGCCAAGGAGCTGAAGCTGTCTGCCGAGCGCGGCGTGGTCCTGGGAAAGATCGTTCCGGACAGTCCCGCGGCCAAGGCGGGTCTCAAGGAAAATGACGTCGTGATGGAAATCAACGGACAGCGCGTCGAAGGCGCGGCACAATTTCGCCGGATGATCCATGAGGTTCCTGCAGGCCGCAGCATCCAGCTCACCGTGTGGCGCGATGGGCGCACGCAAACCATTAGCGCGACTCTCGGCAAATCCGAAGAGCGTCGCCACTCCATGAAAATGGTGGCGCCGACGCCTGGGACATTCGCTTTCCGCATGCCAGAGATTCCCGAAATCCCCCCCATGGAGTGGAACGGGAATATGGTTTTCGGCGGCGGACAGCCCCGGCTGGGAATTGACGCCGAAGATATCAGCGGACAGCTCGGCGCATTTTTCGGTGCTCCTGATGGCGAGGGAATCCTCGTTCGCGACGTCAACTCCGGTTCGCCTGCGGAAAAGGCTGGCGTGAAGGCGGGCGATGTCATCACCTCGCTTAACGGCGAGCGCATCCGCTCCGTCGGAGAGCTTCGCGAAAAACTCTCTGCGAAGCGCGATGAAAAGGATCGCACCGTGAAGCTGGGCGTTCTGCGCAACAAGAGTGAGATTTCACTCACCGTTGAGTTGCCGGCCCCTGCCGCGCGTACCAAGCGATTCATCTCACATCGCACCAGCATCTAGCGAAAACAGATCCACTCCGGCCCCCGACTGCGTCGGGGGCCTTTTTCATTCCCCAGTTCCTCTCACGAGTACGCGCGTGCCGACGGTTGACTCACCTTTTGCTTACAGTCGGCACAATCACCTAGGATTTCACGAGTGCCTTCCCCGAAGCTCGCGGGCCCGCTCATGGCCCTTCCGGTGGCGGCGAAGAGAACGCCCCATCGAACGCGGAATAGTGATGGTGGTGTTCGTCCGGTTCGTTTAGTGCGGTTCCATCGCATTCCACCCAGGCGTGTGCTTCAAATTTTTCTTTTTCTTTTCGAATGCCGATGCGCAGGCGCGACGGTATTCCTTGCCGCCCGAGCAGCCACCAGAGAGTCAGGGATTTTGCCAAGCAGGAAGGATGAACCAGCCCGTGCCGGTCCGCGGCATTGACCATGTGCGCAGTCACCGCGGCATCCTTGCCGGCAAGAACGGCGTCAGATTCCGGATTTGCTTTCGAAAGGAATCGCTGCAGAGCCGCCTGCGTGGTTTTGAAACCGCGCCATCGCAGACTCAGGGCGACCAGCGGCAGCAGCACCACGGCGCGCAGAAAAAGTTCCTGCGCCGGGCGCTCCAGCGCGCTAAACCGCCGGAGCCGTTCCCACATCAGCGGGGAGAACTTGGAGCAACCCGCTATCCACGAGCCTGCCCAGAAGTTCCATCAGGTTGGAGCGGAGCAATTCCGGTTCGACATCAAATTCCGCGAGAAGCTCCTGGTAAGCCGCGTCAATGTTCGGTGAAGCCGTCACAAGCTGCCACATTCGCGTGCCGGTCTCGTCCAATCCGAAGTACTGCTCCGTCTCGAGGTTCAGCAAGACAGATTCCCGATCCAGAAAGCGGACCAGCACGTGGGCCGGCGTTGCGGCACGGTCCGTGAATGAAACCATCGGCACGGCTCCTCCAGGGGAACCCCCGGCCCTCAATTCCACCGCGCACGGGAGGGTTGCCCCTCGCAAAGTATTCTACCGGGGATTGCCGCACTTCGCTACGCGCCTGCCTAAAGACAGGCACTGCTGAAAAAAAAGCCGGCCCCGCTCAGCGGAACCGGCCCGAGGAAACCTGCCTCGTTCTTGATTAGGACTTCTTCTTCCTCACGTTGACTTTGGTGTCGATGCCCGGAGCCATCAACTGAAGCTGCTCGAGTCCCTGCTTGGCCTGTTGGCCCCAAGTTCCGGTGGGGTCGAGCTCGACCGCCTTCTGGTAGGCTTCGATGGTTCCCGGCGCGAACTGCACCACTTCTTTATCGCCGACTTTTTTCGTCGTCATCTTGTAAACCAGCGATGCTCCCAGAAGATACCAAGTCTGCGCATTTTTTGGATCAAGCTCGGCGGCTTTCTGCAAAGGTTCGACGGCGTCGCCAAGCCGATTCGCGTTATACAGGCTGATCCCAAAGTTGCGCCACGCGGTTGCGGCATTCGGCGGGTCGAGTTCCGCGCTCTTCGTATACGCAGCTTTGGCATCCTCGATCTTTCCCGCGCGTGCCAGCACGTTTCCCAGATTGTTGTAATACCCCGGCACGTCGGACTTGGCGGTGATGGCCTGCTGGTACGCTTGAGCGGCATCTTCATTGCGGCCCGCGGTGTCGTAAGCTTCTCCGAGCTTGAACCACACCAGGTGCGCGTTGGGATCCTTCTCTATCAGGCTCTTCGAAGCCTCCTGGAATTCCTTGACCGCCTGATCCCCCAGGTCTGCCAGCTTCTGCTTGAGCGCATCGCGCTGGTCCGGGGGCGCCTTCTGCAGTTCAATCCTCACTTGTTTCTCTTGCTCGATCAGAGCGTTACCGGCCGTGAAGTGCGCCTTGAGCCCCTCAAGTTTGCTTTTCGCCTCTTCCGCCTTCTTCGCGGCTTCCTGATATTCGGCTCCCTGCTTAGAGGCGATGTCCTTGAAATTGAGGTCCACTTTCGCTTCCGCGCCACTGGCCACGCGGCACTGCACTTCGTACGGCTTATTCGGAGCCGGCAGTTGGATAAAAACAGTGTAAACGCCGGCCCTCAAATTGCGAAATATGTAGTTTCCATCCTTGTCTGTCTTGGTGTCAGACTTTGCGCCCTGGTCGCTCACAGCCTGAATGCCGAGTTCCGCCCACGGTTTGCCGACAACATCCAGGATCTGCCCGCGGATCACGCCGTCATTCTGAGCTGCGGCGCGAGGTGCAAGTACGCTTGCCAGCGCGGCCAGCAGGATCGCGGCGAGCGCCCACGACTTATGAAAACTCTTCATGCTCCATTCTCCTTTTTCACGGGGGAGCCCCACCCGAAGTGTCAGGGCTGTGTGCGCCCCATTATCTCTCTGATTCGGGCAAGATTCCAAGCTCAGCCCCCGGCAGAAACAGTTCGCCGGTAGGGGATGGGGTCCGCCAAGCCGGCTTCCGAAAATGCGCGCAGGCGCAGCAGGCAGCTGTCGCAAGCGCCGCAGGCGCTATCTTCGTTCTGGTAGCACGACCAGGTTAAATGCAGCGGCGCGCCCAGTTCGATTCCCCGCCGGATGATCGTGCTCTTCTTTAACGTTATGACCGGCGTGACGATTTCGATTTGCGTCTCCGGCCGCGTTCCCGCGCGGATCAATTCCTGGAACACCCGGTAATATTCCGGCCGGCAATCCGGATAGCCGGAGCTGTCTTCCGCCACCGCCCCGATGTAAATTGCTCCCGCGCCGATCGCTTCCGCCCAGCTCACCGCCACGGAAAGAAAATGTGCATTCCGAAACGGAACGTAAGTCACGGGAATCGCGCTGCCATGCGGGCCGGGTGCACCCAATTCATTTTCCGGAACGGAGATGCTCTTGTCGGTGAGCGCTGATCCGCCAATCGCGCGAAAGTGATCGAGTTGCACGGCAAGCCGTTCGGGCAGGCCGTAGAAATTGGCAATGTCATCGAACGCGCGCCGTTCGCGCTTCTGGGTGCGCTGGCCGTAGCTGGCGTGCAGCAAAGCGATGTTTGACGCGCCGTGGCGTTCGCGCGCAACCGCCGCGCAGACGCAAGAGTCCATCCCGCCGCTCAAAAGCACCACCGCTTTTCTCTGATCCGTTCCTGTCACCACTTCAACCGCTCCCCCGCGCCTCGTATCCTTTTCTTCCTTTACCTCATTAACCTCATTTACTTCCTTTTCCTTAAACGCCCTTGGTCGCCGGGTCCCAGATGAACTTGTGCAGTTGCAAGCCCAGCCGCACCGGCACGCCGTCAGCCAGAATCCATTCCACGAGCATGCGCGGCTCGAGGCCCGGCCACTTCCCTTGCGGATCTTCGAACACCGGCAAAAACAAGACCTGTTTCACTCGCTGCGCCAGGCCGTGCTGCAACGTGAAGTCGCGCGCAAACTCATAATCGCGCCGCGTGGAAAGCACGAACTTCACTTCATCGTTTTCGGACAGCGCCTCGAGATTGCGCATCTCGAACGTATCCGGCTCGCCCGAATCGGGACACTTCACGTCTACAATCTTGATCACTTCTCGCGGCAGCTCTCCGATGAATCGCTCCCCGCTGGTCTCGATCATGACCGCATACTTCGCAGCAACCAATTTCTCCGCGAGCGGATAAATTTCTGCCTGCAACAAAGGTTCCCCGCCCGTCAATTCGACCAGCGGAACCGAAGCTTGCAAGCCCGGCATTTCTTCGCGGCGTCCCGCCAGTTCATCCACGCTTGACAAAACTTCCTCGACGCTCATCTTCTTCCCGCCATGGAATGCGTACGCCGTATCGCACCAGGTGCAGCGCAGGTTGCAGCCCGTCAGACGCACGAATATGCACGGCAGGCCCGCGCGTGTGCCTTCACCCTGAATCGACTTGAAAATTTCCGTGATAACCATTTTGGAGTGCGGCAGCCCGGCTGCCGCTTTTCCGACCGCGCCCGGCCAAAGCCTTTACAACCTATACCCGGTCGGAATTCGCCTTCCGCCCGCCCCGGCGCGACAACCAGTAAATCATGCCGAAGAAAAGTACCATCGCGACAACGAGCCGGGTGTATCCCGGCGCAATTTCCATATACCGCAGCACAACAATGTAGCCCGCCGCCACGAGCAGCGCTGGAATCATGACAATGAAAAAAGATCGATTCATCGGCTCACCATTTTCCAAACAGCTAGGCCCCCGGCCGGTACTGCGCCCGGCTTGTATCCGTTTCCCACAAAATCACGTCCGTAACCCGCGCACCCGGCGGCAGATCCTTCAATTGCCGCGTGACCTCATCGTAGAAATACTTCGCCACGTTTTCCGCCGAAGGATTCAAAGTCTTGAAGGGTTCCAGATCGTTCATGAACTGGTGGTCGAGCCTGCCCATGATCTCGCGGATCACCTGCTTGAGCCGTGTGAAGTCCACCAAAAGCCCGATCGCATCGAGCTGCGCCCCTTCGAGCGTCACGCGCACGCGATAATTGTGGCCGTGCACGTTCTCGCACTTGCCTCGGTATCCGCGCAGGGCATGTCCTGCCGAAAACGTCTCTTCTACGCTGACTTGAAACATGTCTCTCCAAAATTGCGCCACTCGCTTACTGCGGATCTCCAGCCCTTCAGGAGGGACTTGCCGAATGGGCTCCCAGCCGCTCGGAACCACCCTTCGCATCGAGAAACCGGGCGACATCGGCCAGTTCGTGCGTCATCCCGTATCGTGGCAGCGACTCCAAGAAAATTTTACCATAGGGCATGCGTTGGAGCCGGGTATCCAGCAGCGCGAGGACTCCACGGTCCGTCTTCGTTCGAATCAAGCGCCCGAATCCTTGCTTCAGCGCCAGCACCGCCTGCGGCACCTGAAATTCCGCAAATGGGTTGCGTCCGTCTTCCTGTAAAGCGCGCACTCGCGCCGCCACGATCGGGTCGCTCGGCACCGCAAATGGAAGCCGGTCGACGATCACGCAGGATAGCTGCTCGCCGGGCACATCCACGCCTTGCCAGAAGCTTGCTGTCGCAAACAGCACCGCCGCCTCGGTGTTTTTGAATCGTTCCAGCAGCACGGACCGCGGCGCCGTGCCCTGCAACAACAGCGGAAACGGCACGCGCGAACGCACCCGTTCGAACAAATCATTCATCTGCGAATAACTGGTGAACAGGCAAAACGCACGGCCTTGGCTCAGCTCCAGCAATCGCACGATTTCATCCGCGGCCTTCGCGGGGAAACCCGCGTCGCGAACATCCGGCATCTTGCGAGGCAGATAGAGCAGCGCCTGCTTGGGAAAATCGAACTCCGGCGGCAGCGCGCGATCCTTCGCGTGATCGATTCCCAGGCGCTGGCGGATGTAATCGAACCGTCCTCCGACCGTAAGCGTCGCGGACGTCAGGATCACCGTGTCGAATTTTTCGAACAGCCGCTCCCGCAGAATCTGGCTGACGTCGATCGGCGTTGCCGTCAGGAATACGCCTTTGTTCCTCCGCTCATACCAGTAGACGAAATTCCGCTCGTTCGATTCGAACAGGAAGGACAACTCCTGGCGCAGCTCGAAGCTCCGCCTTGCGATGCGCGTCAGCTCTTCCGGCTTGTTCGTGAGCGCCGCGAATTCCGTCTCCATGCTTTTCAACGACGTCACCAGCGAATCGTAAGCTTCGCGGTTCTGCTCCAGAAACGCTTCTCGCTCGTTCCTCAGGAATGAGAACCGCCCGTCGCGCGGCGGAAACAATTCGAAAAAGCCGCGGCTGCGTTCCCTGATTCTTTGCGTCTTCCGCAGTAATGATGACGTTCCAAGATGCAGCAAGCGCAGCGTTTGATCCGCATCGCGGGCCAGCTCTTCGAATCGGAAATTCGAAATCTGCCGCCCGAAATAGTCGCTGGCCACGTCTTCCATCTCGTGCGCTTCGTCGAATACCACCGCCGAGTATTCCGGCAAAATACTGCCGAAATCATCCTGCTTGAGCGCCAGGTCAGCAAAAAACAGATGATGATTTACGATGATCAGGTCGGCTTCCTGCGCGCGCTGGTGCATGCCCGTCACAAAACAGGGATTAAATGAAGGGCAATTCTTGCCGGTGCACGTGTCCCTTCTCGCGTCCAGTCTCCCCCAAAGCTCCGAATCATCCGGCAGGAAGGTCAGCTCCGCGCGGTCGCCCGTCTCCGTCAATTTCGCCCAATCCTTGATCTGACGGAATGCATCCATCTCCTCCATGCCTTTCAGGAGCGCCTGGTCCTGCATCTGATGAAGCTTCGAGATGCACAGAAAATTCGCGCGCCCCTTCATCACCGCAACTTTCAGGTTCGGCGCGAAGTGCTTCTGCAGAAAAGGAATATCCTTCTGGTAGAGCTGTTCCTGCAGCGACTTCGTCGCCGTGGAAATCACCACGCGCCGTCCGCTGCAAATCGCCGGGAGCAGATAAGCCAGCGTTTTCCCCGTGCCCGTCCCAGCCTCAACGATGGCGTGGTGGTGCTTTTCGAACGCATCGTGCACCAATTCCGCCATCTCCAGTTGCGCCGGCCGGTATTCGTAGTCGGAGCTGACCGCCGTTCGGTCAAAGCCGGCCAGCATGCATTTTTCGAGGAATCCTCCTGGGCCAAACACCTCATGCATAGAAGGTTTCGCCGATTCGCTTGCGGCCGTATCGGCAGCGCCTTCCGGCGGGCTTCCGGCTGCCGTGGGGTCATCCTCGATGGGCACATACTCGCGTTCAGCAGACTTCGCCGCACGCTTTACCTTTGTCCCCAGGGTATCTCCCGCCGAATTGGATGCGCGCTTCGCCAGAAATCCGCCTTTACTCTCACCCCACGAATTGGAGAGACCAGTTACGATAACATACCCTCTCCCTTCGCTCCGTCAGCGGCCCGTCCGCAGGCCACGGGACATTGTATCTCTCTTGATTCAGGGCATTTAGCGGTTGAACACCCTCTCTGTTTTTGCAGTGCCTTCCCGCTCCCCCACCGCGTTACACTCGGCTGCGGAGATTTCGGGCGTTTTCCTTTCCAGGGGGCGAGCGCAAACTAACTTGTCATGGGGTGTCAAATGAATCGCGGTAAAGCTCTTCCGTTTCTTCCTGTTCTTTTGCTGGTCGCCTTTTCCTCGTCCTCCTGCAGTGGCCCCAAAACGAGCGGCGGTGGTGGTGGCACCGGCAATGGCTCAGTTGCCGTGACTATGGTCGCGGACACGCTCCCGGCCAGTCCTTCGCTCCTTACCTTTCAGGTCACCATTGCGTCGATTAAGTTCACTACGTCTTCCGGGACTTCAACGACCGTCAACCTAAGTCCGGCGCTCACCGTCGACCTGATGCGCCTGCAAACAGACACCGTTTTTCTCGGGCTCTTTCCGAACATACCTGCAGCCCAATACGTCAGCGCGACCCTGTTCTTCTCCGGCAATGCCAAGATCACCTTCCTGAACGATTCGGCCACCGCCACCATCTCTCTCTGTCCGCCCAACACGGTCTGCCCACTAAGCGTCCCCGTCTCTAGCACCCCCGTCGCCACCGTTCCCTTTACGGTTTCTCAAAACGCCGTGACCGGCATCGGCATTGATCTCAACTTATTTAACACCGTATCCATCTCCGGCACCCCCGCCAACCTCGTCGTGAACTTCAACAACGCCAACGTCCTCACCGCCTTTACTCTTCCTCGCCCAAATTCCAATCTTGCCGCCGGCCAGCTTGATCTCATCGAAGATTTCACCGGCGTCGTCAGCATCAGCAACCAATCCGTCACCCTCGCTTCCGCACCAGTCACGGGTCGTGGCTCCCTCACCGCTACGGCGACTTCCGCCACATTCTATGACCCCGACCCAACTGGCACCCGCTGCCCTACCGGAACAACCGTACTGGCGAACTGCGTGTCCAACAACGAAGTCGCGAGCATGGATGTCATTCTCAAGTCTGATGGAACTCTCGCCATCCAGGAAATCGAACCGCTCTTGGCAACAGCACAGGACACCGTCGAGGGCATCGTCGTATCGATCAACCCGAGCAGCCTGGCGCAGCAGTTCACCCTGGTCATCACCAACCTGATTCCGGCAGCCCAGAGTTCTCTCATCGGCAGCTTGCACATCGGCGACGCCTTGACTGTAAACCTCTCGAATCCCGTCTTTCCGTTCCTGGTCGACCAGAAAGGCCTTCCGGTGCAGACCAATTTTGCGGGAATTTTCGCGAATTTCTTCAATCAAACGTCTACATCTGCCATTCATCTCGGCCAAGTCGTCGCGGTTCACGTGACGGCGCCCTTCACAGCCTCTTTCGGCAGCACGATCGCTTCCACCTTCGCCGATACGATTACCCTTCGCTGGTCCCGTTTTACGGCTACGCTGCAAGCCCCGACTTCTCCGGCCTTCAATCTCGCAAGCTTCCCTTTCTACTTCGGCCTTCCCCAAGGCACCATTCTCACGGTGCAAACTTTTCCCGTTGCACTTGGTACGGCGAGGGTCACGAATTTCGATGGAGTCCTCGATGGTAGCGGACTCCTCACTGCCAGGCCCGTCGCCATCCGTGCGCTGTTCCTTGAGAACACAACCAATTCGGCTAATCCCGTGTTCTTTGCCGCCAAAGTTCGCCAGCACTAACCTGAACAATTTCTCCGCCTCCGCAAAAGGCAACGGGCCGGTTTGAGATTCTCAATCCGGCCCGTAATCTTCCCTGGACTCAAACGCGTATTTTCTCGGCGTCCCCGAAATATTCTGTCAGCGCGTTCGAACCATGACTCTTCGCGTCTCCCGTTTCGTTTTTGACTGTCCACTGAAAACCGGCAACTGACAACTCTTCTTCACGCCGGAACTGTCCCGCCCACCGTCGTATTCGGCGGCATCGGCGGCGAGTACGGCGCATTCGGCGCGCCCGGCGCAATCATCGGCTGAAACCTCCGGTAAAGCGCTAGCGAAATCGCGCCGATACCCCAGAGAATCGCAGCAAACTTCACCCAGCCGCCCAGGTGCGGAATCGTCGTGCACAACCGCACGATCACCAGCCCCACGGCCATTCGCCCGATCAACGGCCACAGCTCGCTTGTCCGCCCCATCAACCACTGCCCGATCACTGCGCCCACGATGATCTGCGCGAAATAGAGCGACGCGTACCACAGGAACAACGTCGAGATACCGATGAACAATCCCACCACGGTGATGCACGCGATGCACGCGGCGATCGGCACGCCAAACAGCACCAGCACGCCCAACCCCGCGGCCGCACCGTAATGTTCCGCCGATTTCACCGCCTCCTGCGAAAACTTCGGCATCAACGCGAACAGCACCAGCCCAAACAAAATAAACGCCGCCGCCCAAATTACCTGCCAAACGTAATAGTGGCCCTCCCGGTAGCTCGACTTCTTCTCCATCTGCTTGAACTCTACGGGTGAAGCCAATTTTGCCGATGCTGACACTTCCGGCGGCTTATGGCCTTCGAAGTGCACCGGCCCGTCAATCACCGCCGTCGAGCCGATGATCAGCGTATCGCCCTTGCCGCGGACTCCTCCCCCAATCCTTCCCGCCAGGGTGGCATGCGCGAAAAAAAGGAGCGCGTCGCGCCCGATACTCCCCTCCGCTCCGACGTTCTCGACAAAGCTGGTCAGGCTTCCTCCAATCTTTCCATTCGCATCGAGCGTAAGCGTCTCCTCGAACACCATCACGTTCTTGCCAACCGAACCCGTGATCGTCAGGTTGTTGTTGGCTCCACGCACGTTTCCGTCCACCTGCCCGGTGATTCGCGTGCTCTGCGAGAAGGTGAGGACGTCGCCGGTCACGTGGCCGCTAACGTCCAGCGATTGGCAGAAAACGATGAGGTCCCCGTCCACCGTGCCATTGATTCGCACCCGGGTTCCGGTGACGTACATGTCGCCCTTGATCGTCTCTTCCTTCGCAACTGTAACGCTGTCCCCTTTCCGAAACTCCGTCGCCGAAGCCGGCGCCGGCATCGCCAACACCGTGCAGAACCCCGCGAAGACCAGCGCCAGCGCCGAACCGCGCCGGATCCGCCGGCGGAGGAACATTGCCCCCAGTCCCGCCAGCGTCACCATCGCCAGCACCTCGAGGAGTGTCAGCATCGATTGCCATCCTTTCCACATTGCGCCCTGAAAAATCATCAGGTTTAGCAGGTTCGACCCCCCGAATCCCGCTCCTTCCAGTTGCAGCTCCCAAGGTTGGATATATGTTGTATAAAGCGCGTACACACCCGTCGCTGCCAGTCCAAAAACCACTCCCCAAATCCATTGCATCGACTTGCGGGCGCGCTCTTGAAATTGCGCCAGCCGCGAGGGAAGCGGTTCGTCTTCTTCCAGCATCGCGCGTGTCAGCAACCGCGATTCGCGCTCCAGCGCCCGCAGCAGGGTACGGCAAACGTCGCATTCTTGCGTGTGCGCGGAAACTTCCAGCCCGCGCGCCCGGTCGAGTTGCCGTTCGATATACAGCAGGAGCGTCATTTCGTCCAGATGCTGCATCTTTCCTTCCGGTATTTCGTTCATGAAGCCCCTCCCGCAGCCAGCGCCGTGTTGCTTTCCAGCGCCTGCCGCAGCTCGTGCCGGGCACGCAGCAGCACTACGCCCACAAAGGCGCGCCGCACTCCCAGCTCATCCGCAATTTCGTCGTAACTCATATCCGAGTAATAGCGCATCACCAGCGCCATGCGCGCTCGCGGGCCCATTTTGGCCAGTGCCTTGCGGACTTCTTCGCTGCTGCGCTGCTCGATCAACATCTCCAGTTGGCTCGGGTCCGGATGCTCCAGTGGCACATTTTCCAAATCGCCCGTTTCCTTGTCCTGGCGAATCCTGCGCCGCCGCAGGATGTCCCAGCAGTGATTCGCCGCCACCTTGTAAAGCCAGGCCGAGAACGACCGCGTCGCGTCGTACTGCACCAGCTTGACCTTCAGTTTCATGAATATTTCCATGGTGGCGTCTTCGGCGTCTTCCCGCGTCGGCAAGGCACGCCTGCAGAACCGGAACATCGCAGGTGCGTATTCCCGGTAAAGCTCGCCCCAAGCCTCGGCGTCACCCGCCCTGGCACGGGCAATCGCCTCCGTTGGTTCCGTTTTTCCCGGCGCGTTCATCCGGCCTGGTCTCGGCGTTCCCATAGACTAGTACGCGCGGAGACTCGCAAATATTACACATTGCAAATCCCGTCCCGCTACCGCCCCCGCTCCTAAACCGTTTGTATTCCAGTCTTTACGCCCGCAGCCCAGCCCTCTGAGGCTGAATTCTTGGTCCTCACTGCCCCATCCAGCAATATTGCTGCGGGTTCATTGCACCTGGTACCCGGCCTGCCACTCGCCCAGAAATAATCTATGCGGCCGCGGGTTACACTTGTGCGCAGCACTCTATCAGAAATAAGGGACCAAACATGGAAGAGTCAGATGCGGCCCTTCAGTGCTGAGGTGCATAGAAATAATAATCCGCCGAGTACGCGCTCCTCGACTCTTTGCCGCTCGCAGACGCATCGCACATGCTCGCACTCGGTGGCATACCACCCTCGGTGTGAATTCGCTGGATGCTCGCCACACGGCTGAAAATCCCATCTCCCGTGTGACTTGCCGCCGTCAGCAACAGCCACGGAATCGCGTCTGGCTTTGGCGCGTCCTGCTTCGCGATCACTTTACCCTTCACTTCGCTTCCATCTGCATGCTTCCAGGTAGGCCCCGCGAAGTGATTCGCAATCTTCTTCCCTGTCGCGTCTGTCAGTTCCGCTTCTGGAGCTTTGAGCACCCAGGCAAACTTTTGGTCTGCTCCGGCTTGGCACACATAAATTTGCACTCCGGTTGCGTGTGCCGCCAGAATCACTTCCTCGCCCGCTGGCGCTTTCAAGCTTTCCGGCACTTCCGGCCGCGCTGGTCCTTGACCCTGCGCGGCAAGCAACATTCCGATCGCACCTGCTACCTGAATTAGTCTGTTCATCTTCACCTCCTACGGCCTGTATACAATACCGCGCAACCGCTTTGCCAGTAAGAGGAGAGTAGTCAAACGCCGCGTGGTGCGAAATAGGAACGCAATTCGGGTTAGCTAGCGCCGATTTGATTGATTTCTTTTTGTATCGCCAGTTTGTCCAGGCTGGAAAGTGGCAGGCTGAGGAACAGGCTGATTCTTCGTTCGAGAAGCAGGTAGGCGTCACGAAAAGCGCACTCGATTTGCTCGGGCGTGCCTTTAGCCTCCGCGGGATCGGGAACGCCCCAATGTGCCGTCATTGGCTGCCCGGGCCAAACGGGACACATTTCCTGGGCGGCGTTGTCGCAAACGGTGAAAACGAAATTCATCTTCGGCGCTCCGGGCTTTGCGAACTCTTCCCAATTCTTGCTGCGCAAGCCTTCCATGGGCAGGCGTGCCAGGCCAATCAGCTTGAGCGCTTCAGGACGCACAACTCCCGAAGGGTGGCTTCCCGCGCTGTAAGCTGTGAAAAGTGGCCTGCCCTTGCCGTTGAGAAATGCCTCGCCCATGATGGAACGAGCCGAATTCCCCGAGCACAGGAATAGAACGTTGTAGTGCGCTTGCATACCAGTCACGTCTCAATCGAAGAATCCGGCTCTCCACCTTCACTTGCAACATGCTGGAGCGCAACACGCTTCTGTCGTCTTCGCGGACTTTGATTTTGTCGCCCGCACGAAGGCGCTCATGAATTTGCCATCGGCTTGCGGCGCCACCGCGTCCACATCCAGGCCTTTTTTGGAGAGAAACTCGCGCGCGTCCGCAACGCGGTAAATGCGCGTCGGCTCGATATCCACCTGTTCGAATCCCGCGGACAGCAGCTTGTCGCGATATTCACCTTCCTCCAGCGCTCCTGCCACGCAACCCACCCAGAGAAGTATGTTTTGTCGGATTTGTGGATCGATTTCGCCGCGCGTCACGACGTCGGAAACGGCCAACCGTCCGCCCGGCTTTAGTACGCGAAAAGCCTCTCGCAATACGCGGTCTTTGTCCGCGGAAAGGTTGATCACGCAGTTCGAGATGATCACATCGACGGAGTTGTCGGGCAGCGGAATATGCTCGATCTCCCCTTTTAAGAATTCAACGTTGTCGGCTCCAGCCTTGCGTTTGTTCTCGTTCGCGAGTGCCAGCATTTCATCCGTCATATCCAGGCCGTACGCCTTGCCTGTCGGTCCAACCCTCTTGGCGGAAAGCAAAACATCGATGCCGCCGCCGGAGCCCAGATCGAGAACAACTTCACCAGGGTTTAATTTCGCGAGCGCGGTCGGATTCCCGCATCCGAGCGAAGCCTGCAGCGCTTCCCCAGGAACCTGTTGCATTTGCGTGGCGTCGTAGAGATTGGAAGTGATCGGATCGCAACTCGTCCCGCTTGCGTCCGCCGTTCCGCAACAACTCCCGCTCTTCCCCCTAAGCGCCGCCTGCCCGTATTTTTCCTTAACGATTTCCTTTATGTCTGTGTGTTCCATGCCAGCCTCCTGGTGTCCCGCCCCGCAAATCCCCTGAAATAGTTTCCCTATCTCTTTCCCCTCTGTGTTCTCCGTGAACTCCGTGTTGAGAAACCCCCCGCCAATCCAAGCCACCCTCGATCAACCCGGGAGTCAGTTCCGATCCCCTGCGCTACCTGCAGACCTCCACAATATCCTGCGGCTTCAGCGCCTTGTTCCGCGTGCAGCACTCCGAATACAGAAACTGCAGCAATTCCTGCAGCGCTTCCGTATTTGCCGTGTACCGCAGAAACGTGCTCTCCCGCTGCACGTGCACCAACTCTTCATTCTTGAGCTTGTCCAGATGATGAGAGAGCGTCGAATTCGGAATCTCCAATTCCCCCTGGAGTTCCCCCACCACCAGCCCCTCCGGATGCGCCGATAAAAGCAATTGCATGATCCGCAGCCGCGGTTCCGTTCCCATCGCCGAGAACATATCCGCATACTTCGCCACCCGCTCCGCGCGCTTCTTGCTTGTGCCGCCATGCATATTTCCACATTTGCAGAAATATGGATGCTTGTCAACCCTTTTCCCCTTCCACGAGCGCCGGGAGCGCGGAACACCCACATGGATCATCTCTGAGATCACTTTTCGCCGCGTCTCTCTTCCTCGATCCCCTTGACACTCCCCCAATCCCTGCACTAGCTTAGTCACTTCCCGGCAGTTCCCCTGCCGCGACCGTTGGCCCATTGCTCCGGTCCTCCGTCGACCGCAGAGGAGTGGCAGATGACGACAAACCGCCGCGATTTCTTGTCGGCCGCAGTGACCGCCGCAGGAGCTGCCTTGACCCCCGAGCTCCCCCACACCCACGATCACGAGCATCAGGCAGTTCCTTCGGACCTTGCCCTCCGCGTCAAAGCCCTCGAATCTCTCCTCGTCGAAAAAGGTTTGGTCGACCGCGCGGCGCTGGACACACTGATTGACGCCTACGAACACAAGATTGGCCCGCGCAATGGTGCCCGCGTGGTAGCGCGTGCCTGGGCCGACCCCGCTTACAAGCAGCGCCTGCTCACCAACGCCGACGCCGCCATCGCCGAACTCGGTTACGGCGGTATGCAGGGTGAGCACATGGTGGTGGTCGAGAACACACCCAAGGTACACAACATGATTGTCTGCACCCTATGTTCCTGTTATCCGTGGCCAGTCCTTGGTCTGCCTCCGGTCTGGTACAAGTCCGCGCCCTATCGTTCGCGTTCGGTCATCGATCCGCGCGGCGTGCTGAGTGAATTTGGGCTCAACCTGCCCGCCGACATCGAAGTACGTGTTTGGGACAGCACCGCCGAACTGCGTTATCTCGTTTTACCCGAGCGCCCCGCTGGCACCACGCAGTTGAGCGAAGAGCAACTCGCCGCCCTCGTCACCCGCGACTCCATGGTGGGTGTGGCAAAGGTTGCGCCTCCCCAGGCTGGAGTCTCCGCATGAACGGCGTGCACGATATGGGCGGCATGCACGGCATGGGCCCCGTTCAGGAACAGAAGAACGAGCCGGTATTTCACGAGCAGTGGGAAGCCCGGGTGTTCGCGCTGCGGCGCGCGATGAGCGCCTGGCGCAAATGGAACATTGACGTGACTCGCCATGAAGTAGAGCTTGTTCCGCCCGCTGACTACCTGCGCATGAGCTACTACGAGAGGCAATTCGAGGCGTTTCTTGTGTTGCTAGCGAAGGTCGGCTTCATCACGCCCAAGGAGCTTGATGCCGGCAAGCCTGCTCCAGGCACACCCGTTGCGGTTCCAGCCCTCACCGTTGAGAAGGCGAACCTGCTGATTGCGAAGGGCGCTCCCACAAGCCGTGATGTACCGGTGGCCCCGCGTTTCCAAGCCGGCCAGCGTGTGCGCGCGCGCAACATCAATCCTGTCGGTCATACACGTCTCCCGCGCTACGCGCGCGGAAAACTCGGCACCATCGACCGCGACCATGGCGCCTTTGTATTTCCCGACACCAACGCCCATTACCTCGGCGAGAAGCCCCAGCATGTTTACTCCGTGCGCTTCGCCGCACGCGAACTGTGGGGCCAGCAAGCCGCTCAACAGGATTCCGTCTACCTTGATCTGTGGGACGATTACCTTGACCCAGCTTGATCCAATTCGCGAATCGCAGAGTCTTGCCGCTCTGCCGCAGCTTCCTCGCGATGCCGGCGGTCCCGTCTTTGCCGAGCCTTGGCAGGCCCAAGCCTTCGCTCTAGCCGTGAAACTCTCCGAGCACGGCCATTTCACCTGGAAGGAATGGACCGCCGCCCTCGCCGCCGAACTCAAAGCCGCAGCCGACCGCGGCGAACCCGACGATGGCTCCCATTATTACGACCACTGGCTCGCCGCTCTTGAGCACCTGCTCACGGCAAAAGGTTTGACGGATCAGTCGACGCTCCTGGCTCGCAAAGAAGCCTGGGCCGACGCCTACCGCCACACCCCTCACGGCAAGCCCGTCGAACTCCGCGCCGCCCACACCGAACCAAACCAGCCATAATTCCACCCGCGCCCTTGACAATCTTCGCGGCTGATGCCTGTTTCGCTGGTTTCGCGAATCGAGCGGTTTTGACTTTCTCCGCATCTTCATGCCACACTCTCTCTTCCCAAGATTTTCCTCCTTCTCGCTGCGCATCCCATCCCTGAACTTCAGTCTTCAATCTTGTAACCCGCAAACAATTCAACGCCTTACGGCTTCATTCGAATGATATCTAAATAATTACTTGACATTTACTCTAGTTTAATGCTATGGTCCCGTGTGTTTGCTAAGTTCCAGCACCCACTCGATCCACGGACCGCGCTCCCTCGCAGTATGATCGTTTCCACCCCTTTCATTCAATCCCTCTGGTTTCATACTGTTACGCACTCTTCAGCACAACGGGCGACACATATCTGCCTTATTTTCAACTACTTCCGCATTCTTTCCATCGCGACGGAGGGTGTAGGGGGGCTCCCCCTCAAAAACTCCGCTACACCTGGCCTATCCCCCTTCCCAACACCCTATCTCCTTTCTTTTCAAATTCTTGCGCGCTCTTCTGCGCTTTCTTGCACTCATCAAAGACTCAACTCGTTTGTTTTCAAGCGCTTCCGCACTCTGCGTCAAAAAACCAACCGGGCGGGGGATGGGCGTCTTGACTAGCCAACTTTCCTCCCGACTCCGTCGCTGTAGCCGTTTCGATGCAGCTTCCGATTCCGGCTCTGTGAACTCTGTGTCCTCGGCGACCTCTGCGTTAATTCCGGTCTTTCTCTTCACTGACAGCTGTCCACTGATCACTACCCACTTTCCTACCGGCGCAACGCGGAATGCGCTACATTGGAAGATTGCACAACACGCCGCAGCGCCCACCGTGGGCCCGGCCCAGGAACTCATGGCAGATCTTCTCCCATCGCTCGTTATCGTCGGCCGCCCCAACGTGGGCAAGTCCACGCTCTTCAATCGCCTGACCGGCACGCGCCGCTCCATCGTCACCAACGAGTCGGGCATCACCCGCGACCGGATTTATGGCAAGGCGGAATGGCGCGGCCGGGCGCTGGAAATCGTCGATACCGGCGGCATCGTCCCGGACGACAAGGCCGTGATCCCGCAGGAAATCCTGCGCCAGGCGCATGTCGCCATAAAAAAGGCCGCGTTGCTTGTTCTGGTTGTGGACAGCCAGGCGGGCCTTACTCCTCTCGACGAAGAATTGGCGCGGCTCCTGCGCACCACCGGTAAACCGTTTGTGATCGCCGTCAACAAAGTCGACGCCATGTCGCAGGAATCCAATGCCGGCGTTTTCCATCGCATCGGCGTTCCCATCTTCCCGATCGCCGCCGAGCATGGCACAGGCGTCGACGATCTCCTCGATGCCGCGCTCGCGAGGTTTTTTCCGGCCTCTGCCGCCTCTTCCCTTGTAGGGGCGCAGCATGCTGCGCCACTGGCACCTAGCGCCGTTCCATTCGATTCTGTCGGGGAAGAAAAACAACCGGACGTCATCGAAGTCGCCATCATCGGCCGGCCCAACGTCGGCAAATCCACTCTCCTGAACCGCATGGTCGGCGAAGAACGCTCCATCGTCTCGCCCATTCCCGGGACCACCATGGACAACGTGGACACGGAAATCACGCGCGATGGCCGCGACTATCGCTTCGTGGATACCGCCGGAATTCGCCGCAAGGGCAAAACCACGCTGGTCGCGGAAAAACTCAGCGTGGTCATGGCCCGCCGCGGCCTGGAGCGCTGCGATGTCGCTCTCCTCGTCGTCGACGGCGAACAAGGCGTGACCCAGGGCGACGCGCAAATCGCCAGCTACGCCGAAGAGTCCGGCCGCTCCGTCGTCATCGTCATCAATAAGTGGGATCTCGCCGTCGTTGCGGCGCGCGACGCCGCGTCACGCGATGCGGCCACCGCAAAAGGCAAATCCAAGCGCGCTCCCGGCGAACGCCACAAACCGGAAAACTTCGATTCCGGCCGCTTGATGTTTGACTACGAGAAAATGATTCGCGCCAAATTGAAATTCCTGAGCTACGCGCCAATCGTTTTTCTCTCCGCGAAATCCGGTGAGCGCGCCGAAAGACTCTATCCGCTCATCAATCAATGCTGGGAAGCGCGCCGCCGCCGCATCGCCACGCCGGCCCTCAACAATTGGCTCAGGGAAGAAGTCGACCTGCAGCGCGGCACCACGCCGAAGGCCCGCCCCGTGCGCATTTACTACATCACGCAGGCGAAAATCGCGCCGCCCACGTTCCTCATCTTCACCAACCAGAAAGCGCCGCTGCACTTCAGCTACCAGCGCTTCCTCGAAAACCAGCTTCGCGCCAAGTACGACTTTGTCGGCACGCCGGTCCGTTTCATCCAGCGCCTCCGCAAGCGCGATAAGAGATCATCCGGAGGCGACGCCGACCGTGACTAATGAACACCTCCCTCTACATCAATCGCCTGCAAACTGCTACGATAGCGGCGTCCCCCTTCCGGCAGGAACGCAAAATGCCAAGCAACGGCACAGCCGCGCAAGTCGCCACGGAGAAAAAACTCTACCGCATCGGCGAAGTCAGCCGCCTGGCGGACTTGAAACCGTTCGTCCTTCGCTACTGGGAAACCGAATTCCCGATGCTCGAGCCGGTCAAGAGCTCCAGCGGTCATCGCCTCTATCGCCGGGACGACGTGGACATGGTCTTCCGCATCAAGCGGCTGCTCTACGACGAGGGATTCACCATCGCGGGCGCTCGGCGGCATCTCCGCGAGCACGATGGCGCCCCCGAAACGGAGACCCGGAGCGCCAATGCTGCGGCGGAAGGGGCCGCGCAGCTTCTGAGCCGCAAAATGCTGTTGGATCTGCGCGATACGCTGCGTGCTTTCTTGACGCTGCTCGAACGGCGGTGATAGCCTTGAACTTGCAGTTGCTACCTCGATTCGGCCCTCTTGATTCTTGCCGCGTCGTTGTCAGCTCACCGGTCGGGACGTAGCGCAGCCTGGTAGCGCGCACGCTTGGGGTGCGTGAGGTCGCGAGTTCAAATCTCGCCGTCCCGACCATTTCTTCTTCGGACACCGCACGGCCGCCCCTCACAGCCACAAGCGGTAAGC
>Ga0207120_1014_pt1 | contig 51107 bp, 43 predicted proteins | sample Alteio_BWMinHeat_40_FD_153509 | JGI IMG/M metagenome (GOLD analysis project Ga0207120, IMG submission 153509) | Enriched cells from forest soil in Barre Woods Harvard Forest LTER site, Petersham, Massachusetts, United States -... | ecosystem: Environmental > Terrestrial > Soil > Temperate forest >...
GATGAGCGGGAACACCAGCGAAAATATCCTGCTGAAAGACGGGGACGTGCTCTCCATCCGCCAGAGTCCCGGTTGGAACGATGTCGGAGCATCGGTGACGGTGCGAGGAGAAGTACAACATCCGGGGTCCTTCGGGATTCGCCCGGGGGAACGGCTGAGTTCCGTGATCCAGCGAGCGGGCGGGTTCAGCGCGGAAGCCTATCCCTACGGGGCGGTGTTGATGCGCCGCGAAGTGCGTGAGTTGGAGATGAAGTCGCATATGGAACTGGTGCGGCGAGTGAAGATCGAGGAGGACAATCTCAAAGCTCTCCCCGCCGGTGACGCCAATCAGCAGACTCAAAAATCGACCGCCATCGCACAAACGGAAACGGCGCTTACCCAGTTGCAAGCCACCGCACCGATTGGGCGTGTGGTCATCCACATTCGACCGGATGTAAAGGCCTGGCGAAATACTTCCGCGGATGTTCCGGTGCGAGATGGCGACGTGCTGGTGATTCCCAAGAATGCGGACTACGTGATGGTAACAGGGCAGGTATTCAACCCAACGGCGGTTAGTTACCTGCCGGGCCGAAGTGCCAAATGGTATCTGAGCCAGTCAGGGGGAGTGACACAGCTGGCCGACAAAAAAGCGGTGTTCGTAATCCGCGCTGACGGGTCGGTGATCGCGTCACAGAATAACAGTGGCGGATTGTTTTCAGGCAATCCGCTTAATGCGGCTTTGAGACCGGGAGACTCGATCGTGGTTCCGGAAAAGGCGCCCAAAATCGGGGGCAAGAACTGGTCCATGATCATGCAGTCGGCGTCACTCGCGTCATCCGTTGCTCTCGCGGTGGCCTATATCCATCCGTGAGGAAGGACGTTTTCGATGCACGTAAGGGCCATCATGCAGGCGATTGGTTGGGCATCCGTGAGTTTGACGCTCACAGCAGGCGCTTCTCGCGCTGCACAGCCGCCGCAAGCAGAGGAGCGGCGGGATGCCAAAGAGAAGCAGAGTGGCCCCCAAGCTGAAGAGAGAGAAGTGGTTCAGCCGAAGCAGCATGCCAGCATTCCGGACCAGGAGCCCGTTCTAAGGTCGCAACACAGCTTTCTAGGACTGGGGAAGGACTTCCTGCTGGACCAAGAACAGATCTGGACGAGTCCCGCCCGAGTCCGATTTTCGGATACGCAATGGCTGCTGCCGATAAGTGGCATCACCGCGGGGCTGATGGTGACGGACCGCGAGTACAGCAAGCATCTGTCTCGCAATCCAAGCACGATCAGCCGCTACAACAATCTCTCAAACGCAAGCGTAGGAGCGCTAATCGGAGGCGCGGGAGGGATGTGGCTGTTGAGCCACGCCACGCGCAACGATCACTGGCGCGAGACGGGATTGCTTGCCGGTGAAGCGGCCTTGAACAGCTTCGTGGTGGTTGAAGGATTCAAGTATCCGTTGGGACGTCAACGGCCTTTTCAGGGAAATGGCAGCGGGGATTTTTTCCAGGGTGGCACATCGTTCCCGTCGGAACACGCCGCTGCTGCTTGGTCGGTGGCGGGAGTCATTGCGCATGAATACCCCGGAGTCCTCACCAAGCTGCTCGTCTATGGATTGGCGGCGACGGTGGACTTTTCGCGAGTGCGCGCCCGGCAGCATTTTCCCTCGGACGTGTTCGTCGGCAGCGTGATCGGCAATCTCGTCGCACAAAACATCTACAGCCGCCATCATGATCCAGAACTGGGCGGTGAAAGCTGGAGATCGATCAGGGAAGTCTTTCGGGGCGATGGAAGCTCCTCTCCGGCAAACATCGGATCACCGTACGTGCCGCTTGATAACTGGGTGTATCCGGTCTTCGACCGCCTGATAGCTCTTGGCTTCATAAATCAAGGATTTCTGGGGCAACGGCCGTGGACTCGCCTGGAGTGCGCGTATTTGATCGGAGAGGCATCCGATAAACTGGCTGAAGACAATTCCAATTCTGCCGGAAGCCATACGTCGCTTGATGACCTAGAACAGGAATTTGCCATTGAATTGAAGGCCCTGGCAGGAGGGTCCGACGAACAGCTTCGAATTGAATCCATTTATACGCAGGCGAGAGGTATCGACGGTCAGCCACTAGCGGACAGTTATCACTTCGGCCAGACGATCATCAACAACTACGGGCGGCCGTATCAAGAAGGATTCAATAGTGACACGGGATTTTCCGCGTTTGCGACCCATGGCAGATATTCCCTATATGTCCGGGGAGAGTTCCAGCACGCACCCTCTGCTCCAGCACAACCACTGGCCGCGCGCCAAGCCATTGCAACCGTCGATCAGAATCCGCTCCAGCCAGCTGCGCCCGTGCCAGAGGTAAATCAATTTGACCTGCTCGATACCTACGTTGGCGTGACTCTGGAAAATTGGGAACTTACTTTCGGGAAACAAAGTCTTTGGTGGGGACCCGGGCATGGCGGGGCGCTTTTGTTCAGTAATAACGCCGATCCAATTTATATGTTCAGGGCCAGCCGGGTGACGCCTTTCACGCTTCCGTGGCTCTTTCGAAAAATGGGGCCGGTGAAGTTGGATTTTTTCTTTGGCAAACTTTCCGGCAACGAATTTCCGCCAAGGCCTTTGATTCATGGCGAGAAAATCAGTTTCAAACCGACACGTAACCTGGAATTTGGCTTTTCACGCACGGCAGAGTTCGGAGGAGTTGGCCGGCCGATGACGCTGGGAGCAATTTGGCACAGCTATACCAGCTTCGTGTCGTCAGTGAACTACGGACCTTCCGGGAATCCCGGGAAACGAACAGGGGGCTTTGAGTTTTCGTACAAAGTTCCCTTTGTGCGCAATTGGCTAACGATCTTCGTGGATTCCCTATCGCCGGACGATCCTTCACCCATTGCCGCACCCCGGCGCGCGGCCGTGAATCCTGGTTTTTACATGCCGCGGATCCCCGGAGTGCCCAAGATGGATCTTCGATTCGAGGCGGTCTACACCAACACCCCCTCCCGCAATCCCAGCAACTTCGGCGGACAGTACATTTATTGGGAGCTTTTCTACCACGACTTGTACACGAATAAGAAAAACATCATCGGAAACTGGATCGGAAGGGATGGCCAAGGGTTTCAGTCTTGGAGCAAGTATTGGTTTAGTCCACGAAACACTCTTGAATTCGGGTACCGGCACGCAAACGTCGACAGCAATTTCATACCTGGCGGCGAAACAGTGAACGATGGCTCCATAAAGCTGGATTGGTGGGCACGCCGCGATTTGAGTGTTTCAACGTTCGTTCAGTATGAGAAGTGGAAGGCTCCACTATTGGCGCCGACTCCGCAGACGAACTGGACATCCACTGTGGCGATCGCGTTTTGGCCGCGGGCGTGGAGCAAATAGATTTATGGAACGGAATTCTTCGGTGAATAGGACTGAAACAGCGATAGGCGCGCAGCCTGGCACTGGCCCGGAGGGCAACGGTATGGGTATTTCGCTGGAAGGAACAACTGAGTCAGGGTCTCCTCGGGCCCGCACAATTGCTCACCTCCGATTTCTTTGGGGACATCGCGGGCTATTATTGCGCAGCTTTCTCCTTGCCCTAGTCGCAAGTACAGTGATTGCATTTCTCGTTCCGGCCCGCTACGAGGCAACAACTCAACTTATGCCACCGGACAACCAGTCTGGAGCTGGTATGGCTCTCCTCTCCGCAGTTACAGGCCGCGCTGGAGGTGCTGGAGGTCTTGAGGGAGTTGCCGGGGACCTCCTAGGAGTAAAGCATTCTGGAGCACTCTTTGTTGGAGTCATCCAGAGCAGGACAGTCCGGGATCGTTTGATCGAAGAGTTTGGGCTAAAACGTGTTTATCACGCCTCGGAAAGTGAAGATGCGCGCCATACACTTGCCAATCACACGGGCATCTCAGAGGACCGCAAGAGCGGAATTATCGCGATTACGGTGGATGATCACAATCCCCAACGCGCGGCAGCTCTGGCACAAGCGTATGTCACGCAACTGGACCGTCTAGTAGCCCAAGTGAGCACCTCTTCCGCGAGGCGGGAGCGTATCTTTCTGGAAGAGCGGCTAAGAGCGGTAAAGCAAGAGCTCGGAGACGCGGCGAAGAAGTTCAGTGAGTTTGCCAGCAAGAACACGGCAATCGACATACCGGCACAGGGCAAGGCGATGGTCGAAGCCGCGGCCACACTGCAGGGGGATCTAATAGCCGCGCAATCAGAACTGCACGGGTTGGAAGCGATTTACACAGATCAAAATATACGAGTTCGTGCCACACGCGCGCGTGTTGCCGAGCTACGCAATCAACTAGGAAAGATAGGTGGCGACTCTGGCGCTGCGGGAGCCCTTTTGTCGAAGAGCGACCCATCTGTCTACCCCTCGATCCGCCAGCTACCGATGTTGGGGGTCACCTACGCCGATCTGTACCGGCAAACGAAAATCGAGGAAACAGTCTTTGAACTGCTGACGCAGCAGTACGAGTTAGCGAAGGTGCGGGAGGCGAAAGAGATCCCTAGCGTAAAGGTACTAGACGCCGCAGTCGTGCCAACCAAGGTGGCGTTTCCAAACCGGCCGATTTTGATCGTAGCCGGAACAATATTTGCAATTCTTGGCGTCTGCGCGTGGCTCTTTGCGAGCCGATCTTGGGAAGCGATGGACCCACAGGATCCCGGCAAGCAGTTTGCCAAAGAAGTGGTAGGTACGTTGCGCCTCGAAGTCGCGAGACTTGCGCCTGCAAGCGCTGCGATTTCGCGGGCCCTGGCAAGAAGTAAGGACGGTTCGGAATCTGCACCCCGTGTAGTGGAACAGCAGGAGCAGGAAAATCTTTCGGCTGCGATTGAGCTATCGAACGTAGCGCGAAGCGTTCATGAGTGAGTGATAGCGATACGAGAACCGGAATCAGATGAACGGGACACACGCACATACGCGCATCAAGGTAGTGATGGGTCTTAGACCATGATCGGAACAGCCGTACCTCAATCACCAGCTCCGCCAATGGGAGGATGGGTTCCGTCCGGCGAATTTGCGCCAGATGCCTGGCTCGACAGCAAAAATAGTCTCCCTGTTCGAGCACGGTCGGAGCGTCGACGAGCGGGATACATTCGCCAGGCGCCTTATGTGGTGATCGATATTATCTTGGTTTGTCTCGGGGCAATTGTCGTATATGGCGCACGTTTCGGCTTCGCGCATCATCTGGGCATAGAGATCGTTTCCGTTCGCCAGCTCATTCATCAGGCATACACGCATACCTACTCCGCCTTCCTGCTGCTTTACGTCGCGCTAATCGTGCTGGCTTGCATGAGCCAGCATTTGTACCGCACGTGGAAAGAAATTAGAGCGTTGGAAGAAAGCTTCAAAGTGGCCAAAGCGGTCGGAATTGCCACTGTCTTGCTGGTTCTTTTCGTCTTCGTCTCTGGCAACAAGGAAATCTCCCGAATGGTTGTTGCCTCCGCCGGCGTCGCAAATATCGGCACCTTAGCCGGCTGGCGTTACGCCAAGCGGATTTATGTTCTAAAACGTGCACGCCGCGGTGAAGGAGTATCACGCGCCCTGATCATCGGGGCGGGAAGATTGGGGCAGACGCTGGCTCTCTGGCTCGAGAATAACCGCCAATTGGGTTACTCGGTCCGCGGCTTTCTGGATCCGCATCCCAATGGCAATGCGCGGGTATTGGGATCAATCCGCGATCTTAAGAAAGTCGCGCTCGAGCAGTTCGTTGACCAATTGTTTGTGACGCTGCCCGCGGATCGCGAAGTCGTCAAGAAAATTTGGCGCGAAGCACGACGGTTGCGTCTGAATTTAATCGTAGTACCGGACATCTACGATGGACTGGGGTGGCATGCGCCCATAAGGTCGATCGGTGGTTTCCCGATTATCGAACTGCACGGGCAGCCGATTCCGGCGTTCGGGCTGGCCGTGAAACGCGTCGTCGACATCGTTGTAGCTTCCGTCGGGCTCATTCTTGCGGCGCCTCTGCTGGCACTTGCGGCTCTTTGGATCCGGTTGGATTCCCGTGGGCCGGTTGCTTATTCCGCGTTGCGCGTGGGAAAGAAGGGGAAAAAGTTCCGTTGCCACAAGCTGCGGACGATGGTCGACGATGCCGATGCGCATAAGGAAAGATTGCGCAAGGTAAACGAGCGGAACGGGCCGTTCTTCAAGATGGAAAACGACCCGCGAGTAACGCGGTGCGGGCGGTTGCTGAGGAAATATAGCATCGATGAAGTACCGCAGCTCGTGAACGTGCTGCGCGGGGATATGAGCCTGGTGGGGCCGCGGCCGCATCCGCTGGACGATTATGAGCGCTACACGTTCGAGCACCTTCGACGGCTGGATGTGAAGCCGGGCATAACGGGCTTGTGGCAGATCAAGGCGCGGCGCGATCCCTCGTTCGAAGCAACGATGAGGCTGGATCTGGACTACATAGAAAACTGGAGCCTGCGGATGGACATCGGGATTCTGTTGAACACCATTCCCGCGGTTCTGAGGGGGGAAGGGAAATAAGGTTGTACTTGAAGAATGTGAACGTGGTAGTACCCCGATGTTGTTACACCATGAATTATAATACTACATTATTAAATCACAAACGAAGGATTCCGGAACAGATGCTGTCAGAGCAGGGATTCAGTTCGCGAGGGCTTGCAGCCTGGATTGAGAAAGAAGTGAGGGAGAGCCTGCGAGTGAAGCAAGCGTTACTGCAGGAGTGCGCGGCGACTCTGGCAGGAATTTGCGCGGCCCTGGCCGAGAGGCTGGAGCGAGGCGGGAAGGTGCTCCTTTTTGGAAATGGAGGGAGCGCTGCGGACGCGCAACACATTGCGGCAGAGTTTGTGGGGCGCTACCGCTGCGAACGCGCTGCGATCCCGGCGATGGCGCTGACGGCCAACAGCTCGACGGTGACCGTTGTGGCGAATGACTACGGTTACGACGAAGTGTTTGCCCGCCAAGTGGCTGCGTTCGGCACGAAGAATGACGCTGCGATCGGCATTTCGACCAGCGGGAACTCGCCAAATGTGTTGCGCGGAATTTCCGCGGCACGCGAGCGCGGGATGCTCACCATCGGATTCACGGGTGGCGTCGGAGGTTCGCTGCGGGGCGCCGTCGATTTATGTTTAGCCGTGCCGTCCGCAGCAACGTCGCACATCCAGGAATGCCACATTCTCGCGGGACATATCGTGAGCGGGTATTGCGAACGAGTCCTGACGGAGCAGGCGGCACAGGCTGCGAGGAAAGGATAACGAATCGTGTTAGCTGTGGCGGACACAGAAGCGATCCTGTGTGGGGCGGCGAGCTGCCGCGTGGTCGTCGTGGGCGACTTGATACTCGACGAGTACTTCTGGGGCGAGATCGAACGGATTTCACCGGAGGCGCCGGTGCCGGTTCTGCGCCTTCGCCGCGTCAGGGTGGAAGAAATTCTGGAACGGATCGTTGAGTCAGGGAAGGATTTGTCTGCGCCGGCCCACGCGGGAGCCGCTTAAGGAAGGAGCATGCGGAAACATGAGTGTCGCGCTGCCACAGCTGATTGAACCTGTGACCGGAAGTCCGCCGATCGCGGCAGGAAAAGTCACGGGACTCCTGGTGACTCCTGCAAGACTCCGCGTGTGGGGGTGGCGTTCGGCAATGTCGCTACTCGATCAGGGTTTGACGTCGGGCGCCGGCTTTGGGGTGAACCTGCTGCTGGCGCGATGGATGACGCCGAAGGTGTACGGGGCTTTCGCGGTGGCGTTTGCGGGATTCCTGTTCGTCTCCGGATTTCACAACGTGCTGCTCCTGGAACCGCTTACTGTGCTCGGGCCTTCGCGGCACGCGGGGAAGCTGCCTGCGTATTTCCGCGCGCAGATCAAGGTGCATGGGCTTCTGGTTGGTGGGCTTTCGGCGGCGGTACTTTTGGCGGGTGTGATTTTATGGCGGGTGGCTCCGGACAGTCCGCTGATCGGGGCGGTAGTTGGCGAGGGACTGGCGTTGCCGTTTCTGCTTCTGGCCTGGCTGGCGCGGCGGATGTGTTACGTGGTGCAGCAGCCTGCCGCGGCAGCACTGGGCAGCGGGTTCTATCTATCGTTTGTCGCCGCCGGACTGTTTGTGCTGGGGCATTACGGCTGGCTGGGGTCGTTCACGGCGTTCCTGCTCATGGGAAGCGGAAGTTTTTTTGCAGCGTGCTTGCTTCTCCGGCGGCTTGGACTGTGGAAGCATGAGCCAGCTACAGAACTGGGCGTTTCGTGGCGCGCAGCATTGCAGGAGAACTGGAGTTACGGCCGGTGGCTGGTTGGTGGCACGGTGCTGTCCTCCATATCCGGTCAGACGCAGATGTTCCTTGTGGCCGGCATGTTAGGCCTGGGCGCGGCAGGAATCCTGCGGGCGATGCAGCTTCCGTCGCTGGTGATGATGCAGGCAGTTATGTCGACGGGGCCTCTATTTCTTCCCGCTTTTTCCAGCGAGTTTGGCCGCGGAGTGACCAAGCAAATTCAGCATAAGGCGCTTCTTGTCAGCCTAGGACTTGGCGCCGCAGCCTTATTTTTTGCAGGATTGCTTGCGGCCTTCGCTGGCTCCATCGAGCACATTTTTTTTGGAGGAAAATACGAGACCTACGCATGGCTGATGCCTTTCCTGGCCCTGGTGCCGACCGCGAGTGGTTTCAATCAAGGATTCTCACTAGCCTTGCGAGCAACACAGAGACCGTATTTCGACTTGATCGCGAATGCCCTGGCCGCGCCGATAGGAGTTATTTCTGCGATCGCCTTGATGCGATGGTGGGGGGTCGGCGGCGCGGCCACGAGCCTGGTGCTTAGCTATTCTTCGTTAGCCATTGTGACTGTTTTTTGCTACCTGCGGTTTGGACATCGGACGAACCAAAGTAGTTCGAGTAAGGAAGCGGTGTGAAGATGTGGGGCGGCTTTGCAATTGATATCTTGAGGAAACGATGCGCACCCCCCAGAGAGTCCAATTTGCAGCAGGGCGACGTGATGTCTTCGAAAGGGTTAAGGTATGTGGCCTAGGGTGTTCGCCGTGCTCGTTGTTGGGTATCTCTCCGTCAGCCGCGCATTTGCCTATGTGGGGATTCCAACATGGAAAGTTTTCATAGGCGAGGTCGTACTAGCTCTATCGTTCCTTTGGGGCCCAAAATTTAATGGTAAGTTCTGGCCCTGGGTTACCTTCAAGTTGCCCGAGCTAAAGAGCCTCTCCATAACCTATGCGCTGTTCCTTGGATTTGGAATTCTTCAGGTCCTTCACGGGATTTGGGTGGGAAATCCTCCTTTAGTAGCGGTGCGGGATTTTGCATTCAACTACTATCCGATATATTTCTTTCTTGGCCTTTTGGCGGGTATTGCGCGTCCTGATCTCTTGCCTCGCCTCATTCGCAGTTTCGCGTGGTTCAATGGAATCTATGGAGTTTTGTTTTTGCTTTACTTGAATCGAGCCAGCTGGTTCATTCCTGGAGTTGGGGATGAGACTACGCCAATCCCGATTTTCGGCCAGCCTATCTATTCCTTTGTCGCGTTGCTTGGGCTGCTGGCTTATGAAAAGAACTTGTGGCGAATCGCGCACCTTTTATTTCTGAATGCCTTTGTGATGCTCGGAATGCAAATCCGCACGGAATGGCTCGCGTTCGGAATTGGAGTGCTGGTTTGGGGTGTTATCACCAAACAGGGAAAGCGCTTGTTGCAAGCCGGTGTGATTGGAGCGGCCTTGCTTGGCATGATGTACGTCACGGATTTCACATTACCCAGCCCGGAAGGCCGCGCCGAAGGAGATATCTCCATCAGGCAACTCGTTGACCGCGGCATGGCCGTGTTCCGTGCCGATTTGAGTGACGAAAGCGCGGCCGCGGGTGTCGGAGAAGCGGACTCCCAGGAAGCGACTTTCGTGTGGAGGACTGTTTGGTGGCTGGCGATTTGGAATTCCGCATTTGAAGATGGACATGCAGCCGTGCTAGGACATGGCTACGGATTCCCACTCGGGGATTTAGTTCCCTATCTAGCCGGACAATTTATCCGAACACCGCACAATGAGTTCTTCTTTGCTTTGGGATATACCGGCTGGATAGGCGTCGCTCTCTTTTTCACGTTTGAAGTGGGAATTCTAGGGCTTCTCTGGAAGGTGAACCGCAAAACCGGAGAACCGTTCGGAGTTCCGTATTGGGTAGCTATGATGACGTATGGAATGTTCTTTCCATTGGGAGAAAGTCCATACGGAGCGATTCCTTTCTATCTCATTACAGGGTGGATCGCTGCTCGTATTGTGTTTGACCAACAATTGAGTCAAGACACGAAGCCTTTGAAACAGCCGACCCATGTTTTCGGCGCGGCCGCAACACAACCTGCGGCCGTTTCGCTATAAATGGGCCGGGGAATTAGTGGCGAGATTCGTCCGGCGGGACGCATGATCAGCACGCCAGGCGGCGTTAGCCGCGCTAGCCTGGTAAATCCGATTGAAGTGATTTCCGGAAACGGTAGTTCCATCCCAAAGTAGCGCTTCCCCTTAGCGAGCGGAGACGCACAACCGATCACGAACACTTGCGCGCTGAAATAGAGCATTCCTTTATCGCGGCTACAGTGCCCTTAAGGTGTCAGTAGAGGTGTCCCTGCCTCCGACACCCCGGCCCCCTCGGATTCGGTTGTCATCTCGGATCTTCCTTTTAATCAACTACTTGGGGCGATCTAAGGCGCGAATCGGATTTGGTACGAAGAGTGCCCTTATTTGGGGTGCAAGAAAGAACTGTCAAGTTTTATGAAAACAGTTGTGCATAGTGACAGGCGCCCACAAAAAGTATCCAGGCCGGACTGCCCTGCTTGCGGCGAGAGCGCAAGGAATTGCATGTGGTTGCCCCACACCGAAGTGCGGAAGTGCGTCAACCCCTCATGCTCGTTGATGTTCGCTTTTCCTCAAATTGATGACTTGGCTCTCGGCGCGGCCTACCAAAAGTTCTACTATCCCTCCCCTGATACGGATATCGCTGCATACCAAAATACCCCCCAACAAATATTGCGACAGACATTTGACAAGGCGGAAGCTGAATTGGGGCCGCTTGCAGGTAAGAAGCTGCTTGATTTCGGCTGCGGGGTGGGCGGTTTGTGTAAGGTCGCGAGTGAGTACGGCATCCGAGCCGTGGGTATCGAACCTGACGCCAATGCAAGAGAGCATGGTCGCAAGTCCAGCGGCTTGAGAGCTTATGCAAATCTTCGTGACCTGAGGGAGGCGCATCCCTACTCCAAATTCGACATCGTGACGATGTGGGATGTGGTCGAACATCTTCGGGAACCTTGGAAGGAACTTGAGGATTTGTTGCAGGTGCTACGGCCGGGAGGTTGGCTAATGCTCTCGACACCGAATGCGGCTTCCCTGCGGGCCCGTCTCGAGCGAGAACGATGGGCGAATACAGCCAACCCCACACATTTCTACTATTTCACGCGGAAGTCGCTTGAAGCGGTGTTGAAACGATCTGGGTTTTCCGAGACGAGCGAATTGCAGATTTCCATCCGGTATCCGGCACACCGGATCGTCCGGCGAATCGTTCATCATGCCTTGGTCTCGTGCCGATTAGAGGGCCAGCTGGTGTTCATAGCGCGCTCGCGAATGCTCGAAACGGGTAAAGCCAAAGGCAACTTTGAGGAAAGCCGGGAAAACGAAGTTCATGCGGCGGAATGAAGCCACGTCGAAGGACGCATTCGCTTCAAAGGCGGCGGCTAGTGCGAGCCTTTGAAGTTGGCGCCAGTATCGGGTATCGATTGCGCGTTCCAGTCGGAGTCGAACGAAATCGCAATGGTGGGTAAATGCCGAAGCTAGTCACAAACTGCGTTCTCTGTGGAGTGAAGCCAGAACAGTTTCGACCGTATGCGGATGTCAGTGGATGGCGCTACGTCCGCTGCGCGAATTGCGGGCTGGTGTTTCTGAACCCGCAACCTACCGAGGAGGAATTAGGGGATTTTTACAATCATAGCTACAACTACGATTTCCGCCGTTATAGGGATTCGATTCCCCAGCAACGCGTGTGGCTAGATCTCCTTGAACAGTTTAGGCGTCCCGGGAATTTGCTTGAGGTTGGCTGCTCCTATGGTTATTTTCTGGCGGCCGCGCAAGAAAGAGGTTGGTCGGCGCGCGGTGTCGAACTGGGGAAAGAAGCGGCAGAATTTGCGCGCACTGAACTAGGTTTACCTGTGGAGAGGGGCCGCATTCTCGACTTGCCCAGGACAACGGCCCGCTCTTTTGACGTGATTGTAGCGTGGCATGTCCTGGAACACGATCCTGCGCCGTACTCGTTCCTCCAAGCGGCTTATGACTTGCTGCGACCTGGGGGAATTCTAGCTCTTCGCGTTCCGAATCTTGACAGCGCTGTTGCGAAACTCTCAGGAGCGTGCTGGCAATGGCTCTCTCCGCCAGAGCACGTTTGCATGTACACGCTGGACACTCTTTCACAATTCCTGGTTCAAAGGGGCTTCGAGATTCTCACTTCGCGGACGGCTCGAGGGAATTCCCGCAATATCTGGTTTGAGGTTCTTCGTGCCCGGATCAAAATGGCGGTAAGTTCAACGCCAAACGAGCGTGCAGGTCAAAACGAGCAGTTTCGATTCCATCCGCCGGCAGTTTATCAAGACCGCTTCTGGTACCGCGCAGGGGAGGAGCTCGTCAAAATTGGAACTATGCCTGTCGATTGGCTCGTTTCGCGATGGATGTCGAAGCGGGGAAAAGAAGCCGAGCTAGCGGTGCTCGCCAGGAAACCAATATACAAGGCCAGCAGGCGGGTCAGTTCTGCCCATCCAGCCGGAAGAAGAAGGGCTTGATGAGGAACCGGCTCCAATGGAACGGTTTTGAGGCAAACGGCGAAGTGGCTGCGCGGGCGAGCTTTTTGAAGATGACCCCACGAAAGTGGCGGCTTGTGCGCGCGTTTGAGGGGGTCCTGCGGTTCATCCTGCCGATGCTGCCGGCGCGCGCATTTGAGACTGTCGCTGCGCAGCCGAAAACAATTCTGGTGGTCGAATACTGGAATCTAGGGGATCTGGCCATCCTTGTGCCGTTCCTGAGGAATCTTCGAGCGGGGTTCTCTCGGGCGAAGATCTCTCTCCTGGTGAACGAGAGTCTGAAGACGTTTTTGGAAGGGCAGGGGTTGGTGGACGAGTTCATTCCGGTGCGCGTGCCCTGGGCGCAGCATTTTTCGCGATGGAAGAAGTACAACCCCTTTTCGGGACATTGGATTTCGTTTGTACGTACGATCATCGGGATACGGAAAAAGCAATTCGATTGGGCAATTTCCGGCCGGATGGACGTGCGTGACAATTTTCTGCTCTGGCTGAGCGGGGCGGCTCGCCGGATCGGCTATGGCCTTGGCGGCGGAGGTTTTCTGCTGACGGATCGCGTGGCCCCGGACCTGTCGCGGCCGCATCGCGCGGACATCTGGCTGCATCTGCTGGATGCCGCCGGTAAGCCGCCAAATCGAGGCCTCAGTGGCTTCCGACTCACGCGGAGTGAGCTTGCCTCGGCGGAAGCATTCCTCCGCGATCAGGGAATACCTGCCGGCGCGTTTTTGATTGGCGTCCATCCCGGCGCGCGAATCGCGGTGCGCCGGTGGGGCGACGAGAAGTTCGCCGAAGTGGCGCGCCATATTTTGAGGGAAAACGATGCGCACATCCTGTGGTTTTCGGATCCGGGCATTCCGTCGGATGCGCCCCGGTTGGAGCGGTGTCACGCGGTGAGTCTGGAGTTTCGCTCTTTTCTGGCGGTGCTCTCGCTTTGCCGGCTCCTCATTTGCAACGACAGCGGGCCGATGCATCTGGCAGGGCTGTTGCAGGTGCCGGTAGTGGCTGTTTTTGGACCACAGAAGCCTGACTGGTTCGGCCCTCGGGGCACGCACGATCGCGTTGTGATTCAGCCGGAATTCTGGTGCCGGCCGTGTTTCGATTACTGCATTTTCGGTGAACCTCATTGTCTGAGGACCATTACACAAGGGCAAGTCATCGCATCGGTCCGGGAAGCAATACCAGAACTGCGGGCAGAGCCACCCTTAACGATTGGAAGTTATGTGGCGGCTGCGACGGGGGAGAGGAGGATCAATGGTTGAATCTGCGGAACTTCAGGCAGTTGAGACCAGTGTTCCGAGGACACCCAAAGACAAGTCCTGTCTGCTGGAGGTAATAGGGCGCTACTTGAAGGCGTGCGGGGTTAACCGGCGCCAGCCGGTATTGGTTTTGGGCGGAGAGCAAGAAGACATAGACATTCTGACTGCCTGCGGTTTCGAAAAAATCGTGCTGTCCAATCTGGATGCTGCGGGAATGGCTCTCGATGCGGAAAATGTCGCGCTAGCGGACGATAGCTATCCGGTGGTTTTCGCGCACGCGGTTCTCCACCATTGCCGCTGTCCGCAGAAGGCAGTCGGAGAAATGGTGCGCGTCTCCCGGCAGCACGCGTTCTTTGTCGAGCCGAATGATTCCTGGGCTTTGCGTAGCCTGGTGCGCCTTGGGTTTTCGTTTCCGTACGAACTCGCGGCGGTGGCGGCACATGAATACCTGCACGGCGGCATGCGAGACGGCCCCATCCCCAACTATATCTATCGATGGACAGGGCATGAGGTGGAGAAATCCGTCGCGTCCTATCACCCAGAACGGCGATTTCAGGTTTGCGCGCATCCCTACTGGGATTTTTACGTGAACGAATACGAGTTGGTGAGCCGCAAGGAAACGCGAGTAGCCCGACTGGCGGAGAAAATCGGGCCGCGAAATCTTGTGAGCTTGCTGCGGCTGGGGCAGGCGTTCTTGAATTTGCTTCCCCCGGTGCGTTCGCAGGGGAATAAGTTTTTCTGTGCGATCTCCAAGCGAGAATTGCAGCCGTGGATCGAGATGCGAGACGGGCGTTGCTATTTGAAGAAAGAGAATGAGCGTTCGTCGTAGGGCGCGAACTGGTGCGCGCTAATGCCGCCAGAAACGATCATTGAGAATCAAGAATTACGAGATATGGATGCAGTGGTACGGCCGAGTGAGGCGAGGATGAAGCCAAGGAAGGAGTCCTGGGGCGAGCATCTGAAACCTCTTGCCCTCCCCTCCCTGCCTAACAGTCCATTAGTCTCCGTTTTAATCGCCAACTACAACTACGGCCGGTTCCTTGGCCAGGCATTGGAGAGCGTCCTTAAGCAGACCTACCAGAAGTTTGAAATCGTTGTTTGTGATGATGGGTCAACGGATGAGTCACGAGACATTTTGACGGTTTACGCGCAGAAATATGGCCAGCTCAAGGTCCTGCTTCAAGACAACCAGGGGCAATCCGAGGCAATTCTTGCTGCATTCCAGGCGAGTTGTGGGGAGATCATTTGTTTTCTCGACTCGGACGATACATTCCTGCCGACTAAACTCGAGGAACTTGTGCGGGCTTTCGTGCATGCGCCAGAAGCAGGCTTTGCAGTTCACCGGTTAACTGCAACTGACGGGTCGCTCCGGATGATGCGACCTGTTCCTGCTGTAGGCAAACTAGTATCCGGGTGGAAGGCCCCGCAGATGTCGCTGAGCTCCCCGCAAATGCTCTGGGGCATGCCGCCCACGTCGGGTCTCGCTCTTCGCCGCGCCGTGGCAGAGAGGATTTTGCCGTATCTCCGCGGTTGCAGAGCTTTTGCCGACAGCGTCATCCAGGTCTTGGCTCCTCTGGTAACGCCGATCGTCGCAATAGACCGTCCACTTGGCTTATATCGAGTGCACGGAGAAAATTCATTCGGACTGAAGAAATTTACAGTAACGGAAGTGGAAAGGTTGTCGCTTCGCGATACGGAGTTGTGGTGTGCATGGCGTTGGTTTGTTACGACCATTGCACCGGATTTGCCCCCTGGTTTTCCGATGCCCCCGGAGAAAATTCCATCGGTACTGGACTACGCCTGTGCGCGTATTAAGAGGGACCCGATTGCGAAAACGCTCTATGGGGATGCCATCGCAGGTCCGCGGCTTGCCTCGATGCATTGGCCATACCGCTGGTTCTGGAAGTCGTCCGCTTTTCTTCCGGATTGGTTGTTTGAGAAGAGTTTCAACTTCGTTTATGGGCAAGGTTCGGCCAAGCGGGTGATCTCCCGGATCATTCACTGGCTGCGCGCGCCGCGAGCTGTTGCCTGGAAAGCCTCGGCTGAGGCTCAGGAGAACTAAATGGCAACTGCCATCCAGCCGCAGGGCGATCGCGCAACATTCTCCGCGCCATCATTCAACGTGCTGGGTGTGCGAGTCGATGCGGTGCAGATTCCGGACGCGGTGCGGCGGATGGAGGAATGGATCGCACGGCGGGACGGTTGCCGGTACATCGCAGTGACGGGGATGCATGGAGTGACGGAGGCGCAGCATGACGCGCGCTTCAAGACGATTCTGAACTCCGCGGGACTTGTCGTTCCAGACGGGATGCCTCTGGTGTGGATCGGCCGTCGGCATGGTTTCGACATGCGACGCCGCGTCTATGGACCCGAATTGATGGCTACGTTCTGCCAGCAAACTGCATCAAAGGGTTATCGGCAATTTTTTTACGGTGGCGCGCCTGGTGTTGCGGAGGACCTCGCTTCGCAATTTGTCTCCCAGTTTTCCGGCGTGGTAGTGGCGGGAACATACAGCCCTCCGTTTCGCACGTTGACGCCGGAGGAGGATCGCGAAATCATTCATGCCATCGAAGTCGCGCGGCCAGACATTGTCTGGGTTGGATTGAGCACTCCCAAGCAGGAGCGTTGGATGTTCGAGCATCGCAATCGGTTAAACGTCCCGGTTTTGGTTGGGGTCGGCGCCGCGTTCGATTTCCACACTGGGCGTGTTGCACAGGCGCCGGTCTGGATGGGCGATCATGGCTTGGAATGGTTGTTCCGGCTTTCGGTCGAGCCGCGACGCCTGTGGCGCCGCTACTTGGTAAATGGAGCGGAATTTGTAGCGCTTGTGTTGCTTGAATTACTGGGTCTGAAGAAAGCTCGCTGACGATAGGACGAGGCGGTACTCTTTCTCGCAGCGACAGCACCGCAGCTACGATCCAGGTTCGCGTTTTCCGCGAGTTTGATAACATGTTTGGCACGATTTGGGGAGGAGGCATTTTAATGAGCGATCATCTGAATTTAGTCCTTGTTACCGGGGCGGGTGGTTTCATTGGCGGGAATCTTGTCGCGGGTCTCCGCGCGCGAGGCCACAAACGGATCAGGGCGGTAGACATTAAGCCTCTTGATGAGTGGTACCAGCGTTTCGACGGCGTTGAGAATCTTTCGCTCGATTTGAATCTCAAGGAAAACTGTGAGAAAGCCGCCCAGGGCGCCAGCGACATCTACAATCTCGCGGCCAACATGGGCGGGATGGGTTTTATCGAGCACAATAAAGCGCTTTGCATGCTCTCGGTTCTCATCAACACCCACATGTTGCAGGCGGCCAGGAAATACAAAGTAGGAAGATTTTTCTACTCCTCATCCGCTTGTGTATACAACGGAGATTTGCAGAAGACATTCGAAGCTCCATCACTCAAAGAAGCGGACGCCTACCCCGCCCTCGCGGAAGATGGCTATGGATGGGAAAAGCTCTTTTCTGAACGTATGTGTCGCCACTTCCAGGAGGATTTTGGTCTGTACACGCGCGTTGCACGATTTCATAACGTCTACGGGCCCTGGGGTACGTGGTACGGAGGGCGGGAGAAAGCTCCCGCGGCGATCTGCCGGAAAGTAATCGAGGCGAAGGTTTCCGGTAAGCACGAAATCGATATCTGGGGCCCGGGAAATCAGACCCGTAGCTTCATGTTCATTGATGACTGCCTGAAAGGCATCGATCTGATCATGAATTCGGAGATTCTGGAGCCGATCAATCTCGGATCGAGTGAGGCGGTGACGATAAATCAGCTGGTCGATCTCGCGGAGGAAATTGCCGGAATCAAGTTGAAGCGCAATTACGACCTTAGCGCGCCCAAGGGTGTGAATGGCCGGAACAGCGATAACGCTCTCATCCAGAAATATCTTAATTGGGAGCCCGACACTTCACTGCGGACGGGTCTCGAAAAAACCTACCGTTGGATCTACGACCAATACCTGGCTCGCGAGAGAGGCGAAGCAGGGGTTGTTCGTGAAGCCGTAGCAGTTACAAGGTAAATCCTCTACCGGATTGAAGCCTACAGCAAGCCACCAGCCTCCCCGTGGTTTGCCGCAGCGACCAGTCGGTGCCCCTTGATCACCCGTCGGATTGTCTCGCGGACCTCACGGCAAGAATCATCAAACATTTTGTAATACGTCTGCAATCCAGGGTGCTGCCTATCTCCTTGTGTTTCCTGGGGGTAGCGCAGAGTGCTTCATTCAGATTGCGCCTGGCTATATTCGAGCAATTGGATTCTTATGCGAACCATTGACACACCGCAAGCCGCACCGTAGCATCGCTTTCACCGGCCGCAATTCTTGCTCGCGAGCGCGCCGGAAGAAAGGCCTCTCATGAGCCTTCGCGACTTCATCACCAAACAGTTTATCGATGTTATCGAGTGGGTTGAGCCGGAAGAAGGCATTCTGGCCTACCGCTACCCCATGCAGGATCGCGAGATCCAGAACGGCGGCAAGCTGACTGTTCGTGATTCGCAAGCCGCGGTTTTTGTGAATGAAGGAAAAGTTGCGGACATCTTTGGCCCCGGACTCTACACCCTGACCACGCAAACGCTGCCCATCCTGACTTATCTAAGGAACTGGGACAAAGCGTTCAAGTCCCCTTTCAAGTCCGATGTGTATTTCTTTTCGGCGCGAATTCAGACCGACCAGCACTGGGGCACGCAGAATCCCATCTCCATTCGCGACAAGGAATTCGGCGCCATCCGTCTTCGCGGTTTCGGCATTTACTCGTATCACTTGAGCGATGCGAAATCGTTCTACAGCAAGATCAGCGGCACCCGCGACCTTTATCGCGTCGCGGATCTCGAAGGCCAGTTGCGCAACACCATCGTCGCCAAGATGACCGATGCGTTCGCCGCTAGTCAGGTGCCCTTCCTCGATATGGCCGCGAACCAAGGCGCGCTTGCCGAAAAAATCAGCGAGACTCTCAAACCGGCTTTCACGGAATATGGACTCACCCTGGACAGCTTCGTGGTCGAGAACCTTTCGCTGCCGGAGGAGTTGCAGAAAGTGCTCGACCAGCGCATCAGCATGAACGTGCTCGGCGACATGGGCAAGTTTACGCAATATCAAGTGGCCCAGGCCATCCCTATCGCGGCCGCGAATGAAGGCGGAGGCGCGGTAGGAATAGGTGCGGGTCTCGGCGCGGGCGTGGCCATGGGCCAGGCCATGATGGACGCCGTGAAAAAATCCACTTCGGCTCCCGCCGGTGGAGCGGCGCCCGCGGCGGCGGGAACTCCCGCTGCCGAAACCAAGTTTTGCAGCGAATGTGGCAAGTCCATCCCGCGCAGCGCGAAGTTCTGTCCGGAATGCGGAAAGCCTCAGGTGTAGTGCCACCGTCTGCCATGAGCGGAATCGAGTGGGTTGTTGAAGCATTCGGATGCTCGTCGCAGTCGCTGCGTGACACGGCTGTCTTGCAGGATTTGTTCAACAGTATCATCCGGGAGATGAAGCTCCGGCCCGTCGGCGAAACCCAGTGGCATCAATTTCCCGGCACCGGAGGGATCACCGGCCTCTGCCTTCTCGCGGAGTCGCACCTAGCTTGTCATACGTTTCCGGAGCACGGCTCGCTCTGCCTGAATCTTTTCTGCTGTGTTTCGCGCGCTGAGTGGGACTTCGATACTGTTCTACGCCAACTCTTTGATGCGGATTCCGTTTCGGTCCGCCGGCTGCAGAGGCCCTACGAATCGAAATTGAAGCAGGCCGCCAGTGACTGAGGTGAATTCTCTTCCCGCAAGCCCGGTGGGCCATTCTCAATGACCCAGCCCGTTGCCAACTGCCCGAACTGCGGCGCCAAGATCGTTTTTCGCTGGTCCAGCAGCGTGCAGACCGTTTGCGAATTTTGCAAAAGCATCCTCGTCCGCACGGATGTGGACCTGAAAAAAGTCGGCCAGGTTGCCGACCTCCCGCCGGACAGCTCACCCATTCAGATCAATACCGAAGGGAAATACGGCAACAAAGCGTTCGTTGTTGTCGGCCGCATCCTTTATGAATACGATCAAGGCGGCTGGAACGAGTGGCACGTCATGATGAACGACGGCGCAAGCGCTTGGCTTTCCGACGCGCAGACTGAATACGCGCTGTCGTTGTCTTCGAAGGTGCAGAATCTCCCCGCCGTTGCGCAAGTTCACGTGGGCCAGCAATTCACCTGGAGCAACCAGCCGTATACCGTTAGCGTCATTACGCCAGCGCATTATCGCGGCGTCGAAGGCGAATTGCCATTTCAGTATTGGGACAAGACGGACGTCACCTTCGTCGATCTGCGCACGGAGTCCAGGAAATTCGCCACCCTCGATTACAGCGATCCCGAGCCGGCTCTGTACCTTGGTGAATTCGTGGAATTCGACGATCTTAAATTGAAAAATCTCCGCAGTTTCGAGGGCTGGCGATGAGCGCTGGCACTCCGCCTCTTTCCGGGCCTCCGAAGCCGCAGGCGAAAGGGCTGAATTGTCCCAAGTGCGGCGCGGCCATCACGCTGCATTCGTTCGGCCAGGCCGTAACGGTCGTGTGCGCAAGCTGTCATTGCATCCTCGATGCCAAAGACCCCAACTTAGCGATCCTTCAACAATTCGCAGCCGCCACGCGGGAAGTCAAGCCGCTCATTCCTCTTGGCACGCGAGGAAAGCTGCGCGGCACGGACTATGAAGTCATCGGGTTCCAGCGGCGCAGTACCAAAGTCGAAGGCGTCACCTACTACTGGCACGAATACGTTCTCTTCAATCCTTACAAGGGCATTCGCTACCTCAGCGAATATAACGGACATTGGAACGACATCAGCGTTTGCAAGACGCTACCCACCGCGCAAATTGGCGGAGTAACGACGGCAAATTATCTCGGGGAAACTTATAAACACTTTCAGTCCGTCGACGCAAGCACAGACTTCGTCCTCGGCGAATTCCCCTGGCAGGTCCGCGTCGGCGAACGCGCCGCCGTCACTGACTACGTGCATCCGCCTCGCGTCCTCTCCAGCGAAAAGCTCGACAAGGAAGTCACCTGGTCCATCGGCGAGTACATGTACGGCCGGGAAGTCTGGGACGCCTTCAAGCTTTCCGGCGCTCCCCCCGAACCGGCGGGCGTCTACGAAAATCAGCCTTCGCCGGTTGCCGCGAACGTCACCGGCATATGGGTCGCGTTCGCCGCCTTTGCTGTTTTCCTCCTGGTGCTCATGGCCGGTTTCGATATGCGCGCGAAAAAGGAGCCGGTCCTTCATGAAACCTATCAATACAATCGCGCTGAATCGAAAGGTGAGACCTCTTTCGTGACCGACGTTTTCGAACTTACCGGCCACCCTTCAACGGTGGAAGTGAAAACCTACGCTCCTGTCAGCAACCATTGGATTTATTTGAACTATGCGCTCATCAATCAGGACACCGGACAGGCATGGGACTTTGGCCGCGAAGTGAGCTACTACTCCGGCTACGACAGCGATGGTTCCTGGTCCGAAGGCAAGCGCAATGACGTCGTCGTGATCTCGAGTGTCCCTCCCGGTCACTACTATCTACGGATTGAGCCGGAGGCTGATCCTTCGCTTCCCAGCATTCCGTACACCGTCGACGTCACCCACGACGTACCCGTCTTCGGAATCTACGGCATCGCCTTTCTCGCCTTGCTCGTGCCTGCCGTCGTCATTTCCTGGCGCTCCTACACTTTTGAGCGGTCCCGCTGGTCCGAAAGCGATCACCCGCCCATGGAGGTTTCCAATATGTCCACCAGTTCGGGAGACGACGAATAATGTTCCGAAAATTCTATCTTCTCTATGGCGCTCTGGTTCTCAGCACCGCCGCTTTCGGCCAATACCGCGGCTGGAGCCTCGACACTATCAATCAGCTCAAAAACGTTCCGAAGTCCGTCCGCGATAATCCCGGCTCGTACCGCTCCGTTTACGGCGGCTATCACCATTACACTGGAGGCAAATAAGATGAACCTCGTTCCGCTCGGCAATGTCGTCGCTGCACTGGTCTTCGCGTTTATCGGAATATTCATCTTCATCATCGCGTTCATCGTGATGGACAAGCTCACCCCTTATCATCTTTGGAAAGAAATCGTGCAGGAGCACAACACGGCGCTTGCCATTCTTGTCGGCGCCATGTCTCTTGGCATCTGCATCATCATTGCTGCCGCGATCCACTAGCTTATGGGCATCCTGGTATTCATTTCCGTGCTGCTGGTCGCGGCTTGCGGCTTAATCTACGAGCTCGTCGCTGGCACGCTCGCCAGCTATCTCGTCGGAGACAGCGTCTTTCAATTCTCCACCATCATCGGCACGTATCTTTTCGCGATGGGCGTCGGCAGCGCGCTCTCCCGCTACATCAACCGTGGCCTCGCGAATCGCTTCGTATGGATTGAGCTTCTTCTCGGAGTCATCGGCGGCTTTTCTTCCGCGCTGCTGATGCTTGCGTTTGCCTTCACGCAGGGTTTCGAATTGATTCTGTACGCGGTAGTCATTGTGATGGGTGTTCTGGTCGGGCTCGAGATCCCGTTGCTCATGCGCATTGTCCGCGATCGCTATCAGTTCCGCGACGTCATCGCGCACGTCCTCACCTTCGATTATCTCGGCGCGTTGGGAGCCTCGCTGCTGTTTCCGGTTCTGCTCGTGCCGCGCCTCGGTCTGGTGCGTTCCGCGATGTTGTTCGGCTTGATCAACGCCGGCGTCGCGCTCTGGAGCACTTTCCTCTTCGCGAATCAGCTTTCCGCAACGCGCGGTTTGCGTGTTGCGTGTCTTGTCGTCTTGTGCGCATTGGGCGCGGGAATTGCCGAAGCGAAGCAGATCACCACCACGGCCGAAGACAACATCTACGCCGACGAGATCATCTTTGCCCGCGACACCCGTTACCAGCATCTTGTCCTCACGCGTTTCAAGGACGACCTCCGTCTTTTTCTCAACAGCCATCTGCAATTCAGCTCCCGCGACGAATACCGCTACCACGAAGCGCTCGTCCATCCCGGCCTTTCCGCCGTCCCGGCCCCGCGCCGCGTCCTGATTCTTGGCGGCGGCGATGGCCTCGCCGTTCGCGAAATCCTGAAATATCCCCGGGTCGACAGCATCACCCTTGTCGATCTCGATCCCGAAATGACCAGGATTTTTTCCTCGAACCCCATGCTCACCAAGCTCAATGACAAATCTCTGCTTTCCCCTCGTGTGCACGTCGTCAACGCCGATGCGTTTCCGTGGGTGGATTCGAACACCGATAGCTTCGATTTCATCGTCATCGATTTTCCGGACCCCACGAACTATTCGCTTGGCAAGCTTTACACCACGGCGTTCTACCGCGCCGTCTCGCGCCACCTCAGCGCGCAGGGATTCATGGTTGTGCAAAGCACTTCGCCGATGTTCGCCCGCGATTCCTTCTGGTGCATCGCGCAAACGCTGAAACAAGCGGGGCTGCAAACCTATCCCTACCACGTCTACGTCCCCTCGTTCGGCGAATGGGGCTTTGTCCTGGCTGGCACGCACGCATACGTTCCTCCCACGTCGTTGCCCGCCGGATTGCGTTTCGTCAGCGTGGACGGCCTTCCCGCGCTTTTTCAATTTCCGCCGGACATGGCTCCGCTTCCCATGCCCGCGAATCAGCTCAACAGCCAGGTGCTTGTCCGCACCTACGAGAACGACTGGAAGGACATCAGTCATTGAAGCTTGGCCGCCGCAAGTTTCTTGGTCTCGGCAGCGCGGCGCTCGTCGGTCTTTCCCTCAAGAGTGAACGAAAGATCGAAGGCGGGTTTGTCAACGATTCCTTCCAGATGGGCCACCTCTTGCGTGATCGCGCCTCTTTCCCCGCCGCGAAGCGCATCGAAAAAGTTCCCATCGTCATTGTCGGAGGCGGAATCGCCGGCCTAAGCGCCGCATGGCGCCTTCGCAAGCGCGGCTTCACCGATTTCGTCCTTCTCGAAATGAACGCCCAGCCCGGCGGCAACGCGCGCTGGGGCGAAAACGAAATCACCACGTATCCCTGGGCCGCACACTATGTTCCCGTCCCCGGCCCGAAGGCCGAATATGTCCGCGAACTCTTCGAAGATCTTGGAGTCTTGAAGAACGGCCAGTGGGAAGAACGCTATCTCGCATTTTCGCCGCAGGAGCGGCTGTTTCTCTATGGCCGCTGGCAAGAGGGCATCGAGCCCGCTGTCGGCCTCACACCGAAAGACCGCGACCAGTTTCAACGCCTCGAAAATCTCTTCAGTGAATTTCGCAAGAGCGGATCTTTCACCGTCCCTCTCGAGCTCGGGCTCTCCCCGAAGTTTCAGGATCTGGACCGCGTCTCTTTCTCCGATTGGCTCCGTCAACAAGGCTTCGATTCCCGTCTTCTGCACTGGTACATGAACTACGCCTGCCGCGACGATTACGGCGCGCTCGCGAGCGGCACTTCCGCCTGGGCCGTCATTCACTATTTTTCTTCCCGCGAGTCCGAGGAAAAAGGCCCGCTCACCTGGCCCGAAGGCAACGGCTGGATCACGCGCCGCCTCCTCGAACGCGTCGGCGGAAACATCCGCGCCAGCCAGATGGTGCACCGCATCACGCGGACGCCTCGCGGCGCAAGCGTTTTCGCCGGCGATACCGAGTTCCAAGCCGAATTTGTCATTTTTGCCGCGCCCACTTTTCTCGCTCCTTATCTTCTGGAAAATTTCCCCTCGCTCCACGATTTTGCCTATTCCCCTTGGCTCACCGCCAATCTCACGCTCGATCGCTATCCTGAATCCCGCGGCGCCGAACCATCCTGGGACACCGTCTTCCTCGATTCGCCCACGCTCGGCTACGTCGACGCCATGCACCAGAGCCTGCGCACGCACGTTGACCGCACCGTCTGGACCTTTTACTGGGCTCTCGCCGAAGGCGCACCTGCGCAAAACCGCCAGCTTCTCCTCGAGAAAGATTGGTCCTATTGGAAAGAAGCTATTCTCCACGACCTTGAGCGTGTCCACTCCGACATCCGCCAGTGCGTCTCCCGTATCGACATCATGCGCATGGGCCATGCCATGATTCGCCCCGCCGTCGGTTCGATTTTCTCCGAAGAGCGGCGCCGACTGTCCCGCCTCCCTGGCCGAGTCCTGTTCGCCAACTCCGATCTCAGCGGCATCTCCACCTTCGAGGAAGCCCAATACCACGGTGTCGAAGCCGCCCAAAAAGTGTTGAAGCGGCTCCACGGTTAGCTTCTGAAGCAAATATCCTCTCAATGGCAGCAATCTTCCCTGTAACTTTTCCGCGGCAAAGGACTCACACTAACCAGGGGAGGAACCAGCCTGCCCGGCTCCCGGAATCAATACGAATGCCGGCGGCCATGTTCCGGCATCTAATCTATGTAGATGTACGTAAGATATAGTGAAGTCGAAACGCCCCAGGAGATCGGGAGGAAAGAGATGTTGATCCGCAAGGCACCGGATTTGACCTACGCCGAGGTAACTCCCAGGTCCGTTTATTTGGACCGCCGCAAATTCCTCCGCGCCATGGGAATCCTTGGCGCCACCGCCGCTGTGGGCAAGGGATTGTTCGACCTGGCATGGCCTCTGCAAACCGCCTTTGCCGCGACGAAGCTCACGGGCCTAGTAAAGAGCCCTTTTAGCACTACGGAAAAGCAAAACACTTTCGAAGACGTCACCCATTACAACAATTTCTACGAATTTGGCACTGATAAGGGCGATCCTGCAAAAAACTCCAAAAACTTCAACACCTCCTCCTGGTCTGTCTCCGTCGAAGGCGAAGTGAAAAAGCCCCGCAAGTTCACCATGGACGAGATCCTGAAAATCGCCCCGCTCGAGGAGCGCATCTACCGCCACCGCTGCGTGGAAGCCTGGTCCATCGTCGTTCCCTGGATCGGTTTTTCCTTCAGCAATCTCATCAACCTCGTCGAGCCTACCCCAAAGGCGCAATTCGTGGCGTTCGAAAGCTACTTCGATCCCCGGCAGATGCCCCAGGCAAAATACGCTGGCATTGACTTTCCCTATGTCGAAGGCCTGCGCATGGACGAAGCCATGAACCCGCTCGCTCTTTTCTGCGTCGGAATGTACGGCGAGACGCTTCCGAATCAGGATGGCGCGCCCGTCCGCATGGTTCTCCCGTGGAAGTACGGTTTCAAAAGTGTGAAATCGCTGGTCAAAATCAAGTTCCAGGAGAAAATGCCGCCCACCACCTGGAATCGCCTCGCTTCGAATGAATATGGCTTCTACGCCAACGTGAATCCCACCGTGGACCACCCCCGCTGGAGCCAGGCCAAGGAGCGCCGCCTCGGCGAAATCTTCAAGCGCACCACGCTGATGTTCAATGGCTACGGCGATCAGGTCGCCTCGATGTACAGCGGCATGGACCTGAAGAAAAATTATTAGTCCGGAATCTCCGCGTGCGCTCGCTCCTCATCAGCAAGTGGACCAAAGCCGCCGTTTTTCTTCTTTGTCTTGTCCCGTTTGGCGAGTTGGTCTGGCGCGTCATCAAAAGCGAACTCGGCGCGAACCCGGTTGAATTCTTGCAGCACGCCACCGGAGATTGGACGCTGCGTTTTCTCGTCTTCACCCTTTGCATCACGCCTTTCCGCAAGCTCTTCAAGCTTCCCGATCTCATCCGCTTTCGCCGCATGCTCGGGCTCTTCGCTTTTTTCTACGTCTCCCTGCACTTTCTCACCTATCTCGGACCGGACCAGTCCTTCAATCTCTCCGCCATGTGGAAAGACGTCGCCAAGCGCCCCTTCATTACCGTGGGCTTTCTGGGTTTCGTTCTATTAATTCCTCTGGCGATCACTTCCACGGCGGGCTGGATTCGGCGTCTCGGTGGCAAGCGCTGGCAACAACTTCACCGCGCTATATACGTCACTGCCCTTTGTGGCGTAATTCACTACTACTGGCTGGTGAAATCCGATGTGCGCAAGCCGCTCTTCTACGGCGCGCTGGTTGCCATTCTTCTTTTGTGGAGGTTGGGCAGTTGGTTTTCCCAACGCAGGAGCCAAGCTCCTGTGCGCGTAGCAACTCCGCGCGTCTCAGTGAACGGCTGAAGAATCCTCTGCCGGCGGCGACTCGCTGAATTCCACTCCCCAGAAGCGCGGCGCCGGCGTAAGAAATTCGATGCCCACGCGCTGTCCATTGTCCCCAGGATCACCCAGATAGACGATGCGGCATTCTTGCTCTTCCTGCGTCTCCGGGTTGGTAATCACCAGCATCTCTCCGTTGTCTACCTCATGCTTCAGCGTCAAGAGGCCGCCCTGGCCGTTGACGACCACGGTTTCGCACGTCTCGCGGAACTTTTTTCCGTTGTGCCCGCGGCCCTGCGCCAGCACGCGCATCTTGTGAAAGACGCGCGAACTCCGCCGGGGGGAGGCTGCTGTGACTTCGCTCATAGCATCCATCTTCGAATGCCCCCCGTCATACCGTCAATCTGGCCCTCCGTACAGGTGTTCCGGAACCGCAACCCGGCTCGTGCGGAGTCTCGGGACGATCCAAAGTATGCGAATTGTTCCGAGAGCGAAACCTGCTCCGACCAAGGCAAAATAGGCTACAGCCGCTTTCAGAATCCGCATAGAGATGTGCCTGCGACTAATCGCTGTTGCTGGTGATTCTATCGGTGGACCCAGTTCCTTGACAACTTTCGTGGGGGAGCGTTCGGGACCTATACTCGATAGTCAGCGACTTGGCCAATGCAGCGGTGCAGTTCAGCCTCCAGACTGACGGCTATTGCTAGAAGTACTTGCTCAGCGCACGTGCGTCCATGACAGTCAATCCCGAAATACTGGCACCGCCTTAGGTCTTCCTCTACCGCATTTCAAACCCAAACTACGTGGACTCCGTGGAGCTTCAGCGTCGGTGAATCACCCAACCGGGACCGCCACACTGGCTACACTGCGGAGTTCCCTCGTATCCGGAAGCCTCACAAGATTCACACATGACCCAATCATTGACCCCCGGGGTGCTTTGGTTCGTTCCGTTGCATCTCTCTTTGCCAACCATGCGCCCGCACTTCCCGTTGGCTAGGGCTATGTTATACCCCGGCGCTCCGCATTTCGTACAAGAGGTAACTGGCTTGGGCCGCTTCATCAAGGGGCCATCCTAGTCCCTTAATGCGTATCTGTCACTTCAATGGCTGTCTTTGATTCAGAGACAAAACACTCCCTTGGTGGGAATCGGACTGGCGAGACTTAGCTCCAATTCGCTTGGCTGGCTGTGGGTAGCACGGTGAAAACGTGGGACTTAAAGAGTTCGTTCAACAATTCGATCCCCACGGCCCCTGCCAATGTTCTTCATTCGCAACACCTTGCTTTTGGCACCAATAAGGAGGATGTTTTGTGGATTCTAGCGGTTCCCGAATCAAGGGGGCCTCAAGAATGCCTCAAGGCAACAAGGAATGGCACCGCACAGGACGCATCAGCTGGCTACGCGCGGCCGTACTGGGCGCGAACGACGGTATCCTTTCAACATCGAGTCTGGTACTCGGTGTCGCAGCTGCACATGCGACTCACGGCAACGTACTGGTCGCAGGGGTCGCCGGCCTGGTGGCTGGGGCTATGTCGATGGCATCCGGTGAGTATGTATCGGTCCACTCGCAGGCAGACACCGAACAGGCCGAACTCGAGCGTGAGCGGGCGGAACTCAAAGCAGACGACAAGGGCGAGCACAAGGAACTAACGGCAATCTACGTCGCTCGCGGGCTCGATCCTTCTCTCGCGAAGCAGGTCGCCGAGCAGTCGATGCTCCGTGACGCGCTAGGTGCGCACGCCCGCGACGAACTCGGCATCTCCGAGACTCTTCGCGCGCGCCCGATTCAGGCGGCCTTGACCTCGGCTGGCAGCTTCGCTGTAGGAGCAGCGATGCCTCTCTTGGTCACTGCCATGGCCCCGGTGGCGCGCTTGATCCCGCTCGTCTCTGGAACTTCACTGGTGTTCCTCGCGCTTCTAGGCGGGTTGGCTGCATATGCGGGCGGCGCAGGAATGACGATGGGCGCAATACGCGTCACGTTCTGGGGTGCGCTGGCCATGGCGCTGACCGCAGGGGTCGGATCGCTGTTCGGAACAGTTCCGTGAGTAGGGCCAACCGGAGGCCCGGCGCGGTTGCGTGCCGCCTAACCAGCGTGTGCAGGCGACGGCGTCGTCACGCCGCAGATGATGCGCGGGAGTTTGCTTTGTCGTTATTCTTCAGGACCACTTTGAGTGCGCCTTCCTTGGCAGCGTTTCCAAAAATGTCGTAAGCCCTCATGATGTCATTCATTGCGAAGCGATGAGTCACCAGCTTGTGCGGCTGCAGCTTGCCCGACTCCACGACCTTCAGCAGCATTGGTGTCGTGAAGGTGTCCACCAGCCGTGTCGTCAGCGAAATGTTGCGGTCCCAAAGCTTCTCCATGTGTAGTCCCGCTGGCTTGCCGTGGACGCCCACGTTCGCGATCCGTCCGCCAGCCGCGACAATGGCCTGGCAGATATCGAAGGTAGCAGGAATTCCGACCGCCTCTATGGCCGCGTCGACGCCGGCACCGTCCGTCAGTTCCATCACGTGATGGGCGGCGTGTCCATCCGCGCTGTTGATCAGAGCGGTTGCGCCAAACTGTTTTGCTACCGCGAGGCGTTTGTCGTCCAGGTCAATCATGTAGATCGCCGCCGGTGAATAAAATTGCGCTGTCAGCAGAACGGCGAGCCCGACAGGCCCGGCGCCCACGATGGCAACCGTGTCCCCTGGCTTCACTTGCCCGTTCAGGACGCCGCATTCAAAGCCAGTCGGCAAAATGTCGCTAAGCATCACAAGGGCTTCTTCGTCTCCACCCGGGGGGAAGCTGTAGAGACTTCCATCGGCATGTGGGACGCGAACGTACTCGGCCTGAGTACCGTCGAGGGTGTTGCCCAAAATCCAGCCGCCGTGTCGACAATGGGAATACATGCCTCTTCTGCAGAAATCGCATTTCAGGCAAGCAGTGATACACGAGATTATGACCTTGTCTCCGATGTGAAACTCCGAGACGCCCAGTCCGGCTTGCTCGATTACGCCAATCCCTTCGTGGCCGAGAATGCGGCCCGCGGTCACGGACGGGAGATCTCCCTTGAGAATGTGAAGATCGGTTCCGCAAATCGTCGAAGTGGTAATCCGCACGATGGCATCGCCCGGATCCTGGATGGTAGGGCGCGGCCTGTCCTCCCATGCAAGCTTACCCGGACCGTGATAGACCAGCGCTTTCATGATAGTGCTGGCGCCTAGAGTTGCGGCACTCCTAGTGGTCAGTTCGAGTTCTACAGTCGTCATTGGTAATTCCTCGAGAACTTGATGGTAGAGCGATTCACAATGTCGCGACTGTTCAACATTGCGCACTTTCACGAGACAGCCGTGTAGTGCGACCGGACTCGCACACGGACAGCCCCGTCAGGTGCCGATGTGTGGGGATACGGAAAGTGTGCAATTGGGGACAGCTATCAATCCAGCTTCCGGTAACGATTAGAGGCTGTTTTTTGGAAAAGCAGCCCCCCCTTCAAGAATGACGACAACTGCAATCTTGGCCTGGCGCTCAGGATGTTGCCGGTCTATAGGAGACTCGGATGCGGAATTCGAAAGTTGTGCTTCCTTCGGGCAGCGCCATCTTGATGAAGGCCCTTGGGCCGTTTCTTGTCATCGCGTGGCTGCTCATCGTTTACAAACCCGAAGCGCAAGCTGTTCCCAGCTACTCGCGGCAGACCGGGTTGCCCTGCGCGACATGCCATTACGCTCCGCCCGAGCTGACGCCGTTTGGAAGAAAATTCAAGTGGGAAGGGTACACGTTTACAACCAAGCCCGAGATCACCGACGAGAAAAAGGGTCACAATTCAGCCTTGCACCTGCTGGAAGTTTTACCGCTCTCCGCAATATTCGACACTTCCTACACGGCGACGAAATCACCGCAGCCTTTGACGCAAAATGGCAACTTTCAGTTTCCGCAAGATGTTTCCCTGTTTCTGGCCGGGGCATGGGGAAGTCACTTGGGAAGTTTTCTGCAAGTGACTTACACCGTCCAGGGGAATCATTTCACCTGGGACAACACCGACGTCCGATATGCCAATAAGGAACACGAACTTTTCGGAAAGCCGCTCACCTGGGGGATAACGCTGAATAATAACCCGACAGTCGAAGACCCTTGGAACAGTACGCCTGCCTGGGGATTCCCGTTTACCGCGAGCAATGTTTCTCCAACACCCCTCGCGAAGCCAATAATCAACGGCGTCCTGGCCCAGGATGTAGCAGGAGTCGGTGGATATGGCATGTGGAACGAGCACTTGTATGTGGTGGGCACAATCTACGGTTCCGATCATCTTGGCGGACCGCAACCAAACCCAGGGGCGGGATTCACCTTCAATATTCGCGGCGTAGCGCCCTACTGGCGCGTGGCCTGGCAAACTGTTACGGAGAATAACAGTCTGGAATTCGGTACTTACGGAATACACGCGAAGACTTCTCCCAACGCGATCACTGGCCCCCGCAACAGCTACACGGATTGGGCCTTAGACTTTCAGTACGACCGCACCATTCCGCAATTCAATGGCGACGTCTTGTCTTTCCGCGGAACATATATTCGCGAGAACTCCACTCTCGATGCGGCGTTCGCTTCCGGCGGAGCCACACTGTTAGGTCACCATCTGAATACTGTACAGGGGAACGTCGAATATCATTACGGCACGCGATTTTCCGGAACGGTCGGCTTATTCAGTGTGACCGGAACACCGGACCCGCTGCTCTTTGCCCCAGCTGCAGTTTTTGGCAGCGCCAACGGGGACCCCCGGAGCAATGGCTACATTCTGAATTTTTCGTGGTGGCCCGAGCAGAACATCGATCTTGCTGTGCAGTACACCGGCTACAAGCGATTCAATGGTGCGGGAACAAATTACGATGGTGCGGGACGCAATGCGTCGGGAAATAACGCAGTCTTCGTACTCGCGCGATTTGTCTTTTGAGGAAGACCCCAGCGCTATGACTCTCGAGTTGCTCGTTTTGGGGAAGAAAGCCGGAGAGAAAGCCTGCGAACAGCGAGTTTTTTGGCGGAACGCGCCAAGCAAATTGTGGAGGATAACATGCGAAGTATGTTTTTTCGACTTACACCCGGGAGCATTTTCATTTGTCTCGCCATTCTGGTTCTCGCTTCGGGCCTTCGAGCCCAGAGCGATGCGGCCAAGGTATACAAGACGAACTGTGTCTTGTGTCATGCGGCTGATGGGAGCGGTTCTTCCCCCTCCGGCAAGGCCATGAAGGCGAAGGATTTGAGGTCGCACGAAATACAGGAAAAATCGGATCCGGAGCTGGCCGAATTCATCACTCAAGGCAAGGGCAAGATGCCCGCATTCGGAAAGAAACTCAAGCCAGACGACATCAAGCAACTGGTCGCCTACATGCGGGAAATGCCGACAAAGAAGTAGCGCAAGTCCGACGCTCTTGGCAATCACCGGCGCGTGGTGTGCGATCGGGTTGCAAGTCATGGCAATGGGAGAATTCGATGTGTGCATGCGCGGGGGATTCAGAAACCACAGCTGAGAAACCTTCGGCGCCGGGATTGCCTCTCGAGAATAGGCGTTCTTTTCTTGGCGCATTGCTCGGAGTCGGCTCTGTCTTTGTAGGCACCCTGCTTTCGGTGCCCCTAATTCGCTTCGCGCTCTTCCCTTTGCTGCGCCGGACTACCGAACTTAAGAGTTCATCCTTGGGAGAACTCCGCGAGTTTTCATCCCTGACCGAGCCGATGATGCGCACCATCCAGATTGAGCAGTTGGATGGCTGGCGCAGAGCAGTCTCCGAAAAGGCCGTCTACGTGACGAAAGACAGCCAAGGCCAGCTTCGCGTTTTGACATCCGTCTGCCCCCACCTCGGTTGCACGGTCCCCTGGAACAAGGAAAAGAACCTGTTTGTCTGTCCCTGCCATGGGGCCACTTTTGCGCTGGATGGGACTCGCGTCAGCGGGCCATCTCTCCGGGGGATGGATGCGCTGGAAACTTCCGTGCAGGACGGCCAACTTCAGGTGCGATTCCAATATTTCCGACAACTCGTTTCGGATAAGGAAGTCATCGGCTGAGGAAGGACTGTTCCGAGGATGCACTCGACGCAAAAAAGCCAAGGCGACGGTTCTCCGCCGCCGGAAACAGGATTATGGGGATGGCTCAATCGCCGAGCCGGCTTGGACACCCTGCTGAGGACCGCGCTCTATGAACCCATCCCTGGAGGCGCGCGCCTCGCTTACGTATTCGGATCAGGATTGTTGTTCATTTTCATTTCCCAGATAATCACCGGAGTTTTCCTGGCGCTTTACTACGTTCCCTCTGCCGATCACGCGCATACAACCGTCGCTTACATTACCAAGGCCGTTACCGCGGGCTCCTTTCTCCGCAGCCTCCACGCCTACGGCTCGAGCGCCATGGTCATCGTCTTATTACTGCACCTCTCACAAACGTACATCTACGGGGCGTATAAGGGCCGGCGTGAGCTGCTGTGGCTTTCCGGTTGCGCGCTTTTTGGACTGGTTATGGCGATGGCGTTTACGGGGTACCTGCTTCCGTGGGATCAGAAAGCGTATTTTGCAACCGCTGTGGGGACGAACGCCGCCAGCGAAATTCCGTGGATCGGCGAAAGCCTGAAACGCATGATGCGCGGCGGAACGGAGATGGGGACTCTGACGATTTCGCGATTTTTTGTTGCCCACGTTTTTCTGATTCCCGCATGCATTTTTGCGCTCGTGGCATCCCATATTTTTCTTTTTCGGAAAGCCGGTGCTGCCGGGCCGGTCAACGAAAATCCGTACGAGCCTAAACAAAAGCCGGAGCTCTTCTACCCTCGCCAGGTCTTTATGGATCTTTCACTGACGGCGTTGTTGATCATCGGCCTCGGCTTGCTGTGCTTCTTCGTGCCGATGCAACTGGGTCCCCCTGCCAACCCTGCTGATGCACAATACATTCCACGGCCCGAGTGGTATTACCTGCCTATTTTCCAGTGGCTGAAATACTGGCACGGTGCGGCTTCGGTGGTCGGCGTCCTGATCCTTCCAACGGTTCTTGCCTTGGCTATCATCGCTCTTCCATTTCTCGATCGCAGCATCGAGCGGCGCCCTTGGAAGCGGCCCGTCGCCATGGGAGCCTATGCGTTCTTGCTATTCGCTCTACTTGGGCTGGGGCTTCGAAGCCAGTATGCGGACAAGCATGATCCGGGAGTTGCACGACAGCTGGCCAAGCAAAAAACGGAAGAAGAGGAATACATGCGCAAGCCCTTTGAGCCGGAGCTTTCTTCCGCCTCTCTGGCTGCGGCCAATGTGGCGCTTGCCGATCCACTGGCCGCGAAAGGGAAGGCCATTTTCGAGGCGCAATCCTGTAATGCGTGCCACGGTGACGGCGGGGTGGGTACGGCCGCGGCTCCTGCTCTCGCTGGCATCGCGGCTAAGTCTCCACCCGATCAGTTGGCTGAACTTCTTAAGCATCCCACCGCGAAGATGAACGCGGGCGGCATGCCCGCGGTAGACTTGCCACCAGATGATTTGAAGGCGTTGATCGCTTACGTTGAGAGTTTCAAATAGCCCAAACACCTCATGTCACCGGCTGCGGTCACGTTTTGGGTTCCCGCATCCAGCTGCCCCTGAAGTTCCGGTCTGGCAAGCTACCATTGCTTGGTTCACATGGCCGTAAGGCCGGCATCTCAGAAAATGACCCAGTGCCAGGAACCCCTTTGCTTGTGCGTAATGCTGTGGCGGCCCTAAAATAGGTGAGCGGCGGCAGCGGGTCATTCGCAACTCCCCATTCATTCCGCTGCCGCTAAACATTCGCATCAAGTTTGCCCCGCCGCAGCGTCAATTGCCCCAACGGTCAGGTGTTCCCGATTAGGCCAGCCACGCCGGATGACAAGCCTGTTTTACGGAATCAGAATTCCACCCGCAAGGCCCCCTGGATCACGCGCGGTCCGCCTCCGACCACGCCTGCGGTAGTGCCAACTGCGGTAGCCGTGGCACTGCCCACAGTCGCCGTGATCTTGCCGAAGTTCTGGCTGCTCTCATTCCCCACCGGGTTAGCGAAGTTAGTGTGGTTGAAGAGATTGAAGAAGTCCGCGCGGAACCGCAAATGGACTCTTTCGGTACCCAACGGAAAACTCTTGGCAACCGCAAAATTGTAGTTGGACAGGCCTGGGCCGTAATATTGGTTGCGCCCCGAGGTACCAACCCGCCCGGTCGGCGGTACACCCTTGGAGCAGTTGAGTTTCGATTTAACTGTGTCGAAGAAGCAGCCGAAGCGTGTGAAGTCAAATGCGGCGTCCGGATTTCGATTGTCCTGAGTCAATGGTCCGGTTCCGACGACGTCGGGCCGGTCGTTGAACTGGTTGAATCCGCTGAAGTCCTGCGAACTGTTATACACCGTGAATGGCGTTCCGGATTGCAGCGTGGTAATGCCGGAAATTTCCCAGCCGCCGAACACCTGCCGGTTCACGCCGTTGTTCCAGCCCAGCAGGCGATGGCCAGGGCCGACCGGCAATTCGATCACGTACACGAACGCGGCTCGATGCCGGATATCAAACGATGATGGGCCACGGTCCGCGCGGATGTTGTTGGCGTCGGCCACGCCGCCCCGCTCACCGCTCGAGCCAAAGAACGACGAGCCGTAATCGAGCGACTTGCCAAACGTATAGGAGCCTTCAAAAAAGATGCCATGGCGGCCCTGGTATCTGGACGTTACCACCATGCCGCTATAGTTCGAGTTGCCTAGGTCCTTGCCAGTCCCAATCGAGCCGAAGAATGGATACGGGAAGGTCTGTACGTTCTTACCCTGGTTGCCGGGCTTGGTGGGATCGTTCACGGTCACGGATGGCTGATTCACGTCCACAAACAATCCCAGCTTGTGCCCGCTCGATCCTTGATAGTCCAGCTCCAGGGAAAAAGCGGAACCCAGTCTCCGCTGGATTCCTAAGCTGTACTGATAGAGGTACGAGCTCCGAATGTTCTGATCTTCGGCGCTGATGCTCACCAAGCCGGCCAGAGGCACGTTTTGGTTGAAACCGACCGCCCAGGGGAATGGCTGCTTGTTTGCCTGCGTACTCGTGTTCTGCGTAGTCGTCAAGTTGAAAGGCGCGTTCAGCCCCATGTTGGCCGGGATGTTGTTGAAAATCTCGTCGTAGCCCACGCGGAAGCCGCCGCGAATTACCGTGTCGTCGTTCCCCACCAGCCATTTGGCGAACCGTGGCGTGTAAGCGAACCCAAGCACGGGCGCGAAATTGTTCTTATCGGATTTCACACCGCTATCCGAAAGGGTGAAGGGAGCCTGCGTAAAGAAGAGCGAGGCGGGTCCTTTCTTGGTGGTATCAATGGCAAGAACTTGGTTCGTTCCCAACAGCACCGGTCCCACGCCTGGGATAAAGTTGGTTGCCTGGTTGCGCACCTGGTGGATTGCTGAAGGATATTCGTAACGGAAGCCATAGTTCAGCGTGAAATTGTCTTTAACCTTATAGGTATCCTGCCAGTAGGCATCCCATGGATACCGCTGCCAGTAACAAAGCGTTGAACCAAAGAGCAGCGTCGCGGTATTGACACGGCCGGCGGCAAAATCGGGGAAGTTGACGAAACTGAAGTTGCCACGGGCGGATCCATCTAGGAATCGGCGGGCATCTTCGCGGCGGACGTGGTAGCCCCAGCGCCAGGAGTGCTTGGAGGCGCCAAATGGCGCAATCAACGACACGTTGTCGTAGATCTCGTACGTGTTGGTAATGCGGCCTTGCGGCAAGTTGCTGGTGCTCCCAAGCGGCGCGTAGCCACCGCTGATATTGATGGTGGGCAAGCCGGAGTCGAGTACATTCTTACTTCCATCGACCACCCCGGGGAGCGGGTTTCCATTCGAATCGACAAAGATCTTCGCGGCGTTGAAACCGGAATCCTGCACCGTGATAAAGGTCTGGTTGCGGGAGAAGCCCAAACGCAATTCATTCAGCAGCCGCGGCGAAAAAGAGTGCGTATAGTCGATGACGTCCGAGTGACTGACGGGCTTGTTGCCATTGCCGCCCATCAGCGGCAGCGCGCCCGGCGTAAAGGTGGCGCCGCTATACTCAGCCCACCTGACCGATAAGTGGTCTCTCTGGCTCAGGTTGTAATCCACCTTTACGAGGCCCGTCTGGTCAAAAGTCGTGGAACCGACGTTGGCGATGAAGTTGTTGAAACCCGTCGCATTGGGCGACGGCGCCGGCCAGAATTGCAGCAACGACTTGGAGATGGGGTCGGTGACGGAGGCGCGCTCAGTATCCGTTGGTACGTGCGTACTGCTCACCGTGGGAGCTACCTGGCGAAACCCTTCGTAAGACCCAAAGAAGAACAATTTATCTCGAAGGATAGGCCCACCGATCGTTCCCCCATACTGATTGCGGTGCAGCGGGGTTTTTGTACCGCCCTTCTTGTTAGTGAAAAAGTCGGCGGCATCCAGCACCGAATTGCGCAAATACTCGAATGCTGAGCCATGAAACTGGTTGCTGCCGCTCTTGGTAACGATGCTCACCTGTCCGCCCGTGCCGCGCCCAAACTCCGCCGTGGCCACGCTGGTTTGCACCGCGAACTCTTGGACCGCGTCGGTGATGCGGAAGTTACCGAGCGCCGAGTTGATTTGCGTATCGATGATGCTGACGCCGTCGAGCAGGAACACGTTGGACTGGGAGCGCGCCCCGGCCACATTGAAACCGCCACCCTGTGTGCCCGTGGCCGACGGTAGGACGCCAGGGGTCACCAGAGCCAAGTCCAGATACTGGCGCGCGTTTAGCGGCATGTTCGATATAACCTGGCTATCCACCACATTGCTGAGCGTACTTCTGTCCGTCTCCAGCAGCGGAGTCGCGGCGGAGGTAACTTCCACTACTTGCGCAACGCTACCGATCTCTAGGGGGACGTCCACGTGCGTGATCTGGTCCACCTGGACCAAGATGTGCCGTTCCGTGACCTTCTTGAAGCCCTGGGATTCCACGACGAGAGAGTACTCAGCCGGCGCTAATTGCAAAAATTGGAAACCGCCATTGGTGTCGCTCACCGCTTCCATCTTTGCGTTAGTGGCGAGATTGGTGAGCGTTAACCTGGCACCAGAAATTGCGGCGCCGCTTGGGTCTTTCACGGATCCGGCAATGCTTCCGGTAGGCGAGGCAGAGACAGTTGTAGTGATGAATAGGAGAATGAGTGCGCAGGCGGCGAACCGTGGTCCGCGAGGTAGATGTTTAGAGAAAACAGAAGGCGTACTCCGAGACATGACAATCTCCTGGCAATGAGAATTGTTTTTCAAACTCCAAGCGGGAGTTGGGCAGCTAAACTGGCGCGAGCGTATAGCCCGATGCAAGCACTTGTCAAGAGTGAATACTTCGCTTAACAAGCAAAGAATTTATCTAAAGGATTTCTTATTCCGTTTAAAAGTTAAGATCCATTTCATCCAGTCGCACTCTTATCGCTCCTTTCTCCCGTGTGCCATCCGCTCATTTAAACCACCATCGGGTACCCCGTTCGCTTGTACCTGGGCGTAGGCGGTCTTAGAATGGTGAGCGGCGGCAGTGGGTCATTCGCGACTTCCCAATCATTCCGCTGCCGCTAAACATTCGCACCAAGTTTGCGTATTTCATATTTGAAAGGACTCATGTCCCCTGAGGGCCTCTTATGAATCTTTCTGACTTTATTGATGGTCACCGCGACCAGCATCTGGCGGAACTGTGCGAATTTCTGCGTATCCCTAGCGTCAGCGCCAAGAGCGAGCACAAACCGGATATCGAGCGCGGCGCGAACTGGGTTGCTGGCAATCTCCGTGCCGCTGGATTCAAGAACATTGAGATCGTCCCGACAGGTCTCCACCCGCTCGTCTACGCAGAATCTTTGGAAGCTCCCGGCAAGCCAACGATTCTCTTCTACGGACATTACGACGTGCAGCCCCCGGAGCCGCTCGATCTCTGGACCTCGCCGCCGTTCGAACCCACCGTGCGCAACGGCAATCTATTTGGCCGCGGCACCGCCGACGACAAAGGCCAGGTCCACATCCACCTTAAAGCGCTCGAATCCTTGCAGAAAGTAGACGGCAAACTTCCCATCAACGTAAAGGTCTTGATCGAAGGCGAAGAAGAGGTCGGGAGCGTCAGCCTCTGGGATTTCGTCCAGAAGAACAAAGAAAAGCTGAAGGCCGATGCGCTCCTCGTCTCCGATACTTCTATGCTAGGCAAGGGCGTTCCCTCCATCACCTACGGTTTGCGCGGATTGAACTATTACCAGATCGAATTGACCGGTCCGGAGCGCGATCTCCACTCCGGTGTTTATGGCGGCGCCGTGCCGAATCCCCTCACGATCTTGACCGAACTCTTCGCAAAGCTGCATGACAAGAATTTCCGGGTTGCCGCTCCTGGATTTTATGACCGGGTCGCGAAGATTTCGAATGCCGAGCGCAAGGCGCTCAATACGCTGCCCTGGAAGAAAAAAGACTTTGAGAAAGCCGTCGGCGCGCCAGGTTACTTCGGAGAGAAGGGCTTTACCACCGTCGAGCGCCTCTGGACTCGCCCGACGTTCGAATTGAACGGCATCTGGGGCGGCTATCAGGGAGAGGGCGCCAAGACCGTTATTCCGTCAAAGGCCTTTGCTAAATTCTCCACCCGTCTGGTACCTAATCAGGATCCGCAGAAGATCGCCAAACTCGTGGAGAAACACATTCGAAAGCTCTTGCCGAAAACGGTCCACTGCAAGTTTGACGTTTTGAGTATGGGAAAGCCCTGGGTGGCTCCGTACCACGACCCCATTTTCAAGAAAGCACAAACCGCTCTGGAGAAGGGCTTCGGCAAGAAGGCCGTTTTCATTCGTGAGGGCGGTTCCATCCCTTTCGTAACACAAATGTACGACACCTTTAAAGTGCCGTGCGTTTTGATCGGCTTCGGCCTGCCTGACGAAAACGCCCACGCCCCCGATGAACACATTGCCCTCGAAAACTACTTCGGCGGCATCAAGGCCATTGCCCACTTCTACGCGGACTTGGCCACACTGTAGTTCCGGAAGGGTCCGGCAGACAACGAACCGGGGCGTACGGAATGCTGCAGTGCCCCTGATTTTGCTCCGTTTCCTGCCACCCGGAGATGACGGGTTCTGGACGTTGGCCTTTCGCAAATGCGCCGGTCGCGGCGTCCGTCGGCCTGACATTGCCATTCGAAAGCCGTTCGAATGGGGGCGCCAAGCCTCGAAGCCGCATTTTCTGCGGTGATTTCCACACTCCTCCGAAAAAAATCGCATTTTTCCAGCCTTTTTTGCGATTTTTCCTTGCGTTCTGCGATTACCTTGGCTATAGTCGCTGCGGCCCGAGTTTTTTCGGTGAAAAACAGGGGTAGTCAGCTCGCGGCCTGCTTCGATCGTATCGGAGTGGAAAGAAAAATCAGGAGGATAAGCAGACTAGATGGCAGCTAAGCCACTGAGCAAGACCAAGGTTGTGGGACACATCGCCGAGAAAGTCGGCACACCGAAGAAAACCGCCGCTCTATTCTTTGAAGAGCTGTTCAAGCTCGCAGTGAAGGAAGCCAAGGGCGCAGCGGGCAAGTTCGTCATCCCGGGGATCGGCCGCGTTGTGAAGGCGCACCGCAAGGCGCGCATGGGCCGCAACCCACAGACTGGCGAGGCGATCAAGATCAAGGCGAAGACCGTGGTTCGCCTGCGTCCGTCGAAGGCGTTTAAAGACGCCGTCCTGAAGTAGGCGCAATTTCGTTTGAATTTGGCCCCCGGGCGGCTTGAGCGATCAGGCTTTCGGGGGCTTTTCTCTTTCCAGTGCTCCGTTTTCAGTGATCGGTGTTCAGTTAAACAAAAACCAAGATTGCCAGCTAAGAGTGTCCCCAATAAGTCAACGCCAAGAAGTACTCTCAGAAAACCAACAACCAACAACTAAGAACTGAGAACCGAATACTGAAAACTGAGAACTTGAAACGCCGGCCGAAGAGCCGGCGAAATAGAGGTCAAAGTGTCTTAACGTAAGCGACGACATCTTTGATTTCCGCAGGCTCCAGCGTTTCCTTCATGGGAGGCATCAGAGTGTCGCCGTTCTCGATCCACGTCGTCAGGGACTCAGTCGTGACTTTGTTGCCGTTAACGGTGAAAGTTCCGCGCTTGGAAATGCCTTTGAGCCCCGGTCCGATTTTCTTCGCGTCGCTGTCGGCGAGATGGCACAGAGCGCATTTCTTTTCGAAGACTTCCTTGCCATGCACCACGGAGCCCGCGGCTTCGTGACCCGATGCTTTTTTCGAACGCGTTTTTGCGGGAGGATCCTGCGCCAGAAGCGCTCCGGCCACCGCGAAAATTGCAATTCCTAGAACCAATAAATTCCGCTTCACCATGCCCCCCCCATCTAACTGGTCGTTATCGCCAAACAATGAAGCCAAGTTGGAACACAACTATTCTCTCTATTTGCGGTCCCAATTTCCACCCCATACCCGTCACAAAGTACAGGTTCCTCTCCGGCACGCCCGGGACTTTCGTACTTTTGACCCTTGCAAGGCCGTGTGCTAACTATGTGTCCATGAGCATGGAGACCCTCACGCGAGCATGGGAAGTTCTGCAGGACGCTTATCAGGCACAGATGGAAGGCGACTACGACCGCGCCGTCGAGCTGTATCAATCGTCTCTGGAGCTCCATCCCACGGCCGAGGCTCATACCTTCCTGGGCTGGACCTATCATTTCCAGGGCCGCATTGAAGAAGCCATTGCGGAATGCAAGCTCGCCATCGGGCTCGATCCGGAGTTCGGCAACCCTTATAACGACATCGGCGCGTATTTGATCGAGCTGGGCCGTTTCGAGGAAGCGATCCCCTGGCTCGAACAAGCCACGGCGGCGCGCCGCTACGAGCCGCGCCACTTTCCGCACTACAACCTGGGCCGCGCCTACCTTGGAAAAGAGATGTACAGCCACGCCATACGCTGCTTCCAGGAAGCGCTGGAGATTGAGCCGCGCTACTCGCTGGCGAAACAGGCTCTCACTTCGCTGAGGCGCATGGTCAACTAGCCGCCGTCTGGGGCCGGATCGCCCGGTCATAAACCAGCAGCAGCGCCGCCGTCACCAATCCAATCGCCGTCATGCTGAACCAAACTCGTTGCGGTTGGTGCAGTACCTCCGCATAGTGATGGACCAGGTATCCGCCCAACATTCCGCCAAAAATCGAACCTAGCCCAAGCGGTAGAAAGGCAAATCCCATATAGATTCCTTGTTGGCCGGGAGGCGCCAGCTTCGATATGTACGAGTAATACGGCGGCTGTTGAATAATTTCTCCAAGCCCAAGCACCGCCAGCGATGCTACGGTTCCCGGCACGGTCGGCCAGAATGCCAGAATCAGCCAGGAAAGCGAAGTGATTACCGTTCCAAGAATCACTGCGCGCAGCGGCGCCATATTCCGGATCAAGTGATTCACGGCGATGGTCAGGAAAATCACGATCAGAGGGTCCGTGATGAGGATCAACTCCGCCACGCCCTTGTTCGCGTTCACATAGTCCGTGATGAATCCCGGCAGCGTCGTGTACTGCTGCCAATAGACAACCCAGTAGCCGGTGAAGATCAGCAGGAATATAAGAAATCGCGGCGGCCACAAAATCGTCAGAAAATTCCTCGCCACCTGTCCAAGACTCGGCGGCGGAGCATCGCCTGCTTTCGGCGGCTCGCGAAAGAAAACCAACACGAAGAAGAACATGGCAAACACGCTGGCTGCGGAAATGCGAAACACTTTTTCCACGCCAAGATGCGCGTGCGCCCAAGAAGCAATGTACGGGCCGGCAAGACTGCCGATATTCACCATCGTGTAGTAAATCGAGTATCCGATTTGCCGCACGCTGTCTTTGGAAGCGCGCGCCGTGGTTCCCACCACGCAGGGTTTTACCAGAGAAATTCCCAGCGCCGGCAGCAGCAGAACCACACCCACAAAAAGAGCCAGCGGAACCGCGTTGCGGACTGGCGCCAGCCACGAATCTCCAATCGATCCGATCAGAAAGTAAGCCGCAGCCAGAATCAGATAGGCCGTCGATAGAGCACGGCGAAATCCAATCTTGTCCGCCACGGCTCCGCCAAAAATGGCCAGGAACCAGACCATCCCGCCGAACCAGCCGGTTAACGTTCCGGTTTGTTGCGTAGAGAAATTCAGTTTTTCGTGGAGGTACAGCCCAAGCGAGGCGAAAGCACCGTAGTAGGAGAGGCGCTCGAAAATCTCGCTGATGTTGGCGACCCAAAAGGGGCGCTCGAAGCCGGTTCGGATTTCGTCGAGACGTTGGCTGAAACTCATTTCTCCCCCGGATGGAAGCGGAGCGATTGTACTGGAGCGAGGTCAGGAAGCAAGGAGGTAAGCGAGCCGCGAGGTAAAGACGCAAGGAGGTAACGAAGTAAGGATTTTGCGGATACTGCCCCGGATTCGTTCCCGGAAGAGGCGAGGAAGGAAAGATACCAGAAGGGATACGCCATCCCCGGTTTTTTTGCCGACAAGCCCTCACCGAATACGTACAGGCATTGAAACAATTGCTTGGCCCAGCAATAGATGCGTAGAGCGTACTTCATAATTGACCTTCGTGCGGCGCAAAGTTCCTGGGCTCCGGCTTGTTGCCGCATCTCATAAGAGTCCTGTATATCAATCTTCGGGGTATTCATGAAATACGCTGTAAACAGTTCAGGACTGTTCCTGGATTACGGGCTATACGGAAGTAATTCCAGGAGACCTGCTCGCCGCGCGGGTAGCCTTCTCTCATCAGTTGCCGACTATCGGGGAGTTATCGCGTGGTGTCTCGAATTGAAATGCCAAGTACCGCTGCTTCTACGGGTAGCGAAGAGCTCGGTGCAAAGGCCCGTTGAAGACAAGTTACGTTCGAAATATGCCATAATGGCGGGCCAAGGAATCCCGATCATGGGCGTCTGCTCCGGAAAATTCGGGTGGACAGCGAAGTATATGCGTTCGCCGCGATTGCTCAGGGCGCTTGCTTTTGGCATAACTGCTCTTTCCTGTTGCAGCAGCATCACGCGATTATCCGCGCAGAGCACTACAGCTGCCATCGAACAGACAGACAATCTCCGCGGCATGGTTTTGAACAGCTTGACGCACGAACCAATTAGCCGTGCGCTTGTATTCTCACCAGACAACCGCTTTGCCACAATGACAGATGATCGAGGCCATTTTGAATTCACATTCCCACGGCCGGAAGCCGAAAAAACCGCCGGGATTGCCGGTACCTCAGACGTTCATTCCCTGGAAACATCTCAGCTTCAACGCGCCGGGATCAATCGTCCCACCATGCTGGTGGCCCGAAAGCCGGGATTTCTTCCCCGCAATAACGGGCAGGAGGTACTCCAGATAGGCCCAGCGCAGCAGGAACTCACAATCTCCCTCGTGCCGGAGGCTCGCATCGTTGGCCACGTTGTTCTGCCTGGGTCCGATGGTTCCGACAAAATCCAGGTCGAACTTTATCGACGCCAGGTTCGGGAGGGCCGCGAGCATTGGGATCCGGCCGGAACGGCGATGTCAAGAGCAGACGGGGAGTTCCGCTTTGCCGAGCTTTCTGCAGGTTCCTACAAACTGCTCACTCACGAACTGCTCGATCGTGATCCCCTGACCTTTAATCCTCGCGGCCAGTTATTTGGCTATCCGCCGGTCTACTATCCTGCGGCGCCGGACTTTGCAACGGCCGGCGTCATTCGGTTATCGCCCGGCGAAACCTTCGATGCAAGAGTTTCGCCCGCAAAGCGAGAATATTATCAAGTGAAGCTGGGAGTCACGAACGCCGCAGCGGGCCTCTCAATGGGAATTCAGGTATGGCCGCAGGGGCGCGCAGGCCCCGGATACTCTCTGGGCTACAACACCGCGGATGGGCTGATCGAAGGTTCGCTGCCAGACGGCACCTACACCGTCCAGGTCACAACCCAGGGGCCGAATGCGATGGCAGGAATGTTGAACATCACCGTAAGGGGTGCCGCCCTTTCCGGACCAACCATCACGTTGGTGCCGAACAGTTCGATTGCCGTGAGCGTGAAGGAAGAATTCCAGCACGCAGATACCGTACCTCAGGGGATTACGATAATTAGCGGCAGTCGTCCCGTTCCTGAAAACGGACGGCGCCCCAATTATCTGCAAGTGACGTTGCTGCCAGCCGAGGAGTTCGGCTTCGCGCCAAGCGCCTCGCTGCGTCCGCCTACGGGTCCGGAAGACGAGTCGCTGATCATTGAAAATGTGCAGCCTGGCCGCTACCGCGTGCATGTAAACACATCCATCGGATTCGTATCATCGATTACTTCCGGCGGCACGGATTTGCAGCGCCAGCCCCTCGTGGTTGGCCTGGGAGGGGCAACGCCGCCAATTGAAATTACAGTGCGCGACGACGGCGCTCAGGTCGAAGGCACGATCGAGGGCACAACTAGCACGGAGGTTCGTAGAGCGGGATTCAACTCGCCGGGCCAACTCCAGGGTAATGTTTATTTCGTGCCCGTGGCCGATAGCGGTGGCCAATTCAGCGAAGCTTGGGTTTCCCAGGACGGGAAGTTCCAGCTCCAGCAGCTCCCCCCGGGCGCCTACCGCGTACTTGCCTTTGATCGCCAACAGCCGGACTTGGAGTACGCGAGCGACGAAGTCATGGGCCAATATGATTCGAAGACAAAAGTCATCCGCGTGGTCCCAGGCCAGAAAGAGCATTTGCGATTGCCGCTGATTACGGCGAGCGAATAACTATGTTTAGGTTTGCACGATCGATTCGATTCATGGTTCCACTACTTTGGCTTACCCTGTTGCACTCTTTTGCGCTTCTTCATGCACAGAGCCCGCCCCCCGATCGAAGCGCGACTCCGGACGCGAAATTCAAGATCGCCGGCACGATCGTGAGCTCACTCAGCGGGACGCCGCTCGGGAATGCTCGCGTTTCGGTCTTCGATACTTCGAATCCCGCCGACGTAGTGTGGATGATCACCTCCGAGAATGGGCACTTTGAGTTCGGTTCGCTTAAGCCGGGCAAGTTCTCGCTGCAAGGAGCGAAGCGTGGATTTATCCGCGCCGCCTATGAACAGCATGAACAGTTCTCAACGGCAATTGTGACCGGCGCTGGCTTCGACACCGAAAACCTGGTGCTGCGTCTCACGCCGCTGGCCTTCCTTGGCGGCAAAGTGATCGATGAATCGGGCGATCCCGTCCGCAATGCACGCGTAATGCTTTACATGGAGAACAACCAGGCTGGCATGAACCGGATTACACGAGCCAACGGCGGTTCGACAGACGATCAGGGTTCCTACGAGTTTGCGGCTCTGGCTCCCGGGAATTACTACCTGTCGGTCGCAGCAAGACCGTGGTATGCCGTGCACCCTGTTTCTTCTCCCGCCGAAGGCGCGGGCAAGTCTTCCCCGGGCGTTGCCCGATCTCTGGACGTTGCCTATCCGACCACGTACTACAACGGCGCAACCGATGCCGATGGCGCCACACCTATCCCCGTCCAAGGTGGCGACCACTTGCAGGTGGATATCCACGTCAATCCTGTCCCAGCCCTTCACTTAGTGTTTCATGTTCCCAACGACGGACAGCAAGGCTTCAGCCCGCCCGTGTTTCAGAAACGTGTTTTCGACTCCCTGGAATACGTTCAGAGCGATGGCGCGCAATTTGTGGCCCCTGGCGTTTACGAGTTGACCGGAGTGCCCGCAGGGAAATACTCCGTCCGGTTGCGCGAACCGAAGTCTGGCCAACTCCAGCAAGCCAGTGAGATGGGTCTGGTCAAGGATGGCCAGGAACTGGACACTTCGGGCAGCGAACCAGCCGCCAGGGTCAAGTTGTCGGTAAAGATGCCGGGGCAGGAACCTTTCCCGAAGCAGTTGCACCTGGCGCTGCAGGATTCGCGGCGGCAAAACGTGGCCTTCAAGCCTGTCGACGCGGCCGGCGAAACGACTTTCGAGGACCTTCCTGCAGGCAAGTACGCAATCCGCGTCTTTTCTCCTGCCAAGCCATACTCCGTTGTTCGAGCTTCGTCTGAGGGAGTCGAAATCTCCGGACACGACCTCAACGTAACGCCGGGCGCGTCTCTCAACTTAGCCGTGTTCTTGGTTGGCGGCGTCGTGACCGTGGAGGGATTCGCAAAGCGAGGCGACAAACCTGTCGCCGGCGTAATGGTCGCCCTGGTGCCGAAAGACCCCGAATCGCATCTGGAAATGTTCCGCAGGGACCAGAGCGACCTAGATGGCAGCTTCGTCCTCCGCGGCGTGATCCCCGGAACCTATACCATCGTCGCAGTGGAAGACGCATGGGGCTTTCAATGGATGCAGCCCGGCGTGCTCGGGCGGTACGTCCAGCATGGGCAGAACCTTACGATTGGAGAGCTCATGAAAGGTTCCGTGCACCTGCCGGACCCCGTCGAAGTCCAGCCGCGTTAGATTCGCTGACGCTACGACCCATTCGATCCGGGTGTCGTCGAGAGTCTTACTCCTTTTCCGCTGCGCACTGATGAACGGCGAAATCCGAGTTGTCGCAGGGACGAGTTGCCTGTCATACGGCCCAGTAAGGGGCGGCTCCCGCTGGAGAGCCATTTTTTGCCACTTTGCAGGCTTATGACGCTGGAAATCCGTTATCATTGACATTGGGTGCGCAAGCGGGAATGAAATCGAATTCGTGCACAATCTGGGTTCTTGGCGCGTTGATGATGCTGGCCTCGTTCGACGCCGTACCTGACCCTCCCGCGGTGAATCCGCGGACTTTCATTGTCGCCTCCCGCATAAGTGAGGCGACTGGCGGCTTGTGTGAGCGGCGTTTGAACTGCGATTCGTCCTGCACTTCCGCTCACCTCCGATCACCCTGGATTGCATTCACTTCCGCTGATGAACCGAATCTTCCTAGTGATTGCATTGCCCTAACGGGACACGCAGCCGATTCATCTCCCCCGGTACTCCAATCCCGACGCAAATTGCATTTCCGATCGTAAGGGCCCGTTTGCAACGTTTTCCCTGTGAAAAGCGTCAGCCTTAAGGGCGACGTACTTTCCCCAATACCGATTGGCACTGAGAGCGCTCCCACTTCCTGTGGGTATTTTGGGGCGCGTGGCGGGAAGGCTTTCCGTAGACAGAAAGAGGACGGTAGTGAAGACTTCAGAAATTATTGGAGCATGGTGGAAGATTCTCAAGGGAGAACGGCCCTCGCTATCCATTGAGATTACGCGCGAGTGCCCGCTGCGTTGTCCCGGATGCTATGCCTATGATGACGCGCATCTAGGGGGCGGGATGACTTTGCGGGGTCTTCGCGACCGCAAAGGGCAAGAACTGATAGACGGCGTTCTCGAAGTCGTCGACCGCCTCAAGCCTTTGCATCTGTCGATCGTGGGAGGCGACCCGCTAGTCCGGTATCGCGAGCTCGAGTTGATGATTCCGCAACTGCTTGATCGAGGAATTCACGTCCAAATCGTCACCAGTGCATTCCGGCCGATGGCGCAGGGTTGGGCGACGCTTACCCATTTGCACGTTGTAGTATCGATTGACGGACTGCAACCGGAGCACGATGTCCGACGCGCACCGGCAACATACGATCGAATCCTGAAGAACATCGCGGGCCAGCAGATCACGATCCACTGCACTGTCACCGGTCAGATGATGAAGCGGCCAGGCTATTTGAAGGAATTTCTGGAGTACTGGACGCCCAGGGCCGAGATCCGCAAGGTATGGTTCAGCTTGTTCACTCCGCAAGTGGGAGATCGGTTGCCGGAAATGTTGCAGCCACATGAGCGTCGGCAGGCCATTAGCGAGATGCTTGCATTACGGAAGGAATTTCCCAAGCTGGACATGAAAGAGGCGATGATTCGGCAGTTCGCTACACCTCCAAGCAGTCCCAAGGACTGTGTTTTTGCGCTCACTACCCAAACACTGTCGGCGGACCTGAAAACCAAGATCGTCCCCTGCCAATTCGGAGGAAATCCGGACTGTGGATCGTGCGGATGCGCGGCATCCATGGGCTTGGCAGCCGTGGCAGCGCACAAGCTGGGCGGCATCATCCCAGTTGGACCCATCTTCAAAGCCTCAGTCAGGATTGGCCAGGCTCGGTCCAAATGGACTGCACAGATGCCGCCTGTCGAGAAAGGACTGCGGGTGCTGCCCTAAGAAGGCCCTAAGAAGGAAGATCGGAGGCGTGTATGGGTAAGAATGCGCCAGCGATCAACGAGGGTAGGATAACCGCAATGTCATCACCACGTTCGCCGACCTTGACATTGCGCTGCGTTCGGTCAGAATGGAATTCCCTTCTAGAAATTGCGATTTCTTTTTGACTCTGGCCTCTCGTTGCCGATTTTGGCTGAAGTTTTTGTAGCGGAAAAGGTCCTCTCCCCTTCTCCTCGAAGCGCATTTGATGCATTAGCTCAGCGATGGTGCGTTCCCGCGCTGGGGTGGAGCTATGGATTTTTTCAGGCAATTGTTCGTGTCCGGCGATTTTCAGCCTCACGGTTTCTGCTACCGGTGGAATTCTGGCTTGGTGTGGCTGAATGTTCTATCTGATGCATTTATCGCGCTGGCATACTTCACAATCCCTTTCACTCTTCTGTGGTTTATCCGCAAGCGCCGCGACCTTCCTTTCAGCTGGATGTTCACGCTGTTCGGAGCGTTCATTATTGCCTGCGGTACGACGCACGTCATGGAAGTCTGGAATCTGTGGCACGCGCAATACTGGCTGGCGGGAATCATCAAGGCGATCACGGCCCTCGCTTCCATTCTCACTGCCATTCTCCTCGTTCAGCTTGTTCCCAAGGCGCTTGCTCTTCCTAGCCCAGATGAGCTGAAAGAAGTGAATAGGCATCTGGTAGAACGCACGAAAGAACTGGCGCGCACCAATGCCGAACTGGCATCCGGGAACAAGGCGCTCCAGCATCTTCAGGAGCAACAGCGCCTCCTCTTCGACAGTATTCCGTATCCGGTATGGGTCTATGAATCGTACACACTGGCCATCAAGGATGTGAATCAATCAGCCATTCGGAGCTACGGATACTCGCGCGAAGAATTTCTGTCTCTTACGATCAAGGATTTGCGCCCTGCGGAAGACATCCCGGAAAACGTCAAGAAAGCGCCGCTGGGCACCGAGACCGCCGGGAGCTGCAAGCATCGGAAGAAGAACGGGGATGTGATCGACGTTGAGATCACCTCTGGCACTGTAGTGTTCGAGGGCAGAGATGCCCGCCTGGTTGTGGCCACGGATGTCACCGAACGCAAACAGACGGAAGAGGCGTTGCGACAGAGCGACGAAAGACTAAATCTATTGGTCCAGGGAGTGAAGGATTACGCAATTCTGATGCTCGACCCGGAGGGCCGGATAACCACTTGGAACGACGGGGCGGAGCGCATCAAGGGTTATCGCGCTGACGAGATTATCGGCCAGCACTTCTCAAAATTCTACACACCGGAAGCTGTAGCACAAGACAAGCCTTCCCAAGATTTGAAGATCGCCGCAGAACAATGGCGTTTTGAGGAGGAAGGCTGGCGCGTGCGGAAGGACGGTACCCGTTTTTGGGCCAACGTGGTAATCACCGCGCTGCGTGATAAGACAGGACAACTGCGCGGGTTCGGTAAGGTGACCCAGGACATCACCGAGCGGAGGCAGGCTGCGGAGGAGGTCGAACGCCAGCGAAACGAGTTGGCACAGTCGAACGCTGAACTCATTGCCACCAACAATGAACTGGAGGCGTTCAGCTATTCCGTATCACATGACCTGCGCGCGCCGTTGCGAAGTATTGACGGATTCAGTTTGGCGTTGCTCGAAGACTATGAGGAAAAGCTTGACGCCGGCGGCAAGGACAACCTGCATCGCGTGCGCGCAGCCACACAACGAATGGGAGTTCTCATCGATGATCTCTTGAATCTTTCCCGAGTGACGCGTACCGAGATGAAACTGCAAAGAGTGGACTTGAGCGCCATCGGTCGTTCCATTTCCGCAGATTTAAAGAATACCCAACCTGAGCGCCGCAGCGAGTTCAAAGTCCAAGAAGACCTCGAGGCACACGCGGATTCCCACCTGATGCGTATTGCTCTTGAAAACTTGATCGGGAATGCCTGGAAATTTACCTCGAAGCGTGAATCCGCTTGCATTGAGCTTGGGAAGACACTTTGCAACGGGAGCCTCACCTATTTCGTTCGTGACAACGGCGCTGGATTCGACCCTGCCCGCGCCGAGCGGCTCTTTGGCGCCTTCCAGCGGCTCCATGACACGAACGACTTCCCCGGAACGGG
>Ga0207120_1016_pt1 | contig 48751 bp, 40 predicted proteins | sample Alteio_BWMinHeat_40_FD_153509 | JGI IMG/M metagenome (GOLD analysis project Ga0207120, IMG submission 153509) | Enriched cells from forest soil in Barre Woods Harvard Forest LTER site, Petersham, Massachusetts, United States -... | ecosystem: Environmental > Terrestrial > Soil > Temperate forest >...
TGGTCGCAGGAGCTCCAGGAGCCAGGAGAATTTCTCTCCACGCTGAAAGTGGATCTCGCCCCGGTCGAAGTCTATGCGTTTACGCCGAAAGGCCGCGTGCTGGAACTTCCGCGCGGCGCTACTCCCGTCGATTTTGTTACCCCTTCGACGAGATGGGCGACCTCCGCTCCGAAGCGCTCTTCGATGCGGGAGACGGGATACTCGGTGTCTTCGATGGCGTCATGAAGAATCGCAGCGGTGAGGGTGGTGGCATCGAGACGCATGTCCGCGAGGATGTGAGCGACTTCGAGCAGGTGAGAGAGATATGGCTCGCCGGAACTGCGGAACTGGTCGTGGTGGCGCTCGGTGGCAATTTCGTAGGCGCGGCGGACCATCCAGGGATCTTCGGAGGGGCGATTCTTGCGGAGCTTTTCGAGCAGCTCTTCGAGGCGCGCGTCGAGCTGGCGAACCGCGCGGTCGCGGTTGAAGCTCAGCGGGATTTTATCGGGAGACGGCATGGTTTAGTCTACGCCCGAATGTGGGCCTCCGAAAAGCGTGAGTAGAAGTAAGGAGGTAACGAGGTAAGGAAGTAGGGATTGAAGATAAAGCGTCCAGTTCATACAAGAGCATAGCACAACCAGCGCTAACTGTCAATAAATATTATGATGTAGATATCATTCGAATGAAACTGTAAGATGTTGAAATAATTGCTGGTTACAAGTTTGAAGCTTGAAGTTCAGAAATTGGGACCGGAAGTGGGAAAATCTTGGGCGTCCACGTGGTTATGTCTAGGCCATCTGCCTAACTATACTAGAAAAATTTCTATACAGTGGATAGGTTCATTCCCGGCGAGAAATTTGCTTAAGGTTTCCATCTTATGAAGATTGTTGGGCGACGGATTCGACTCGCGGGGTCAGACCTGAGCAACCACCTTGCATGCAGGCACCTGACCACGCTGGATTTGCAAGTAGCGCAAGGCGAGCGGACGGCGCCGGATTGGGCTGCGCCCGACCTGAAGGTGATTCAGGAACTGGGGCTGCGGCATGAGACGGCGTATCTCGCGCATCTGGCTGCGCAGGGACTCACGGTCGAGAATCTGGGACATATCGAGCATCACGAAGAACAACGGCTGATAGCAGAGACGCTGTCGCTGATGGACCGTGGCGCGGAGGTGATTGCGCAAGGGGCGCTGAGCGATGGGGAATGGTTTGGCCGGCCGGATGTGCTGCGGCGGGTGGAGAAGCCGAGCAAGCGGTGGACTTGGTCGTACGAAGTGGCAGACACGAAGCTGACGCGAGAGACGAAGGCGACGACGATCCTGCAATTGTCGCTGTATTCGGAATTGGTGGCGAAAATTCAGGGAACGATGCCGGAGTACTTGTGGGTGGTGCCACCGGGCGAGGGGTACGCGGGCGAAAAATATCCGGTGCTGGAGTATGCGGCGTATTACCGGCATGTACAAAAGCGATTGCTGAAGGCAGTCGGTGAGGATGCAGGTAAGGAAACTTATCCAGAGCCGGTGGAGCACTGCAATGTGTGCCGGTGGTTTCGGGAGTGCGATCAGCGGCGGCGGGCGGACGATCATCTGTCGCTAGTGGCAGGAATCCGACGACAACAACGGGATCAATTCGAGGAGTGGAATGCGGAAACGATGGCGAAGCTGGCAGCGCTGCCGATTCCGCTGAGGGAACGGCCGAAGCACGGGTCCAAGGCAGGATACGAGAAGGTCCAGAAGCAGGCGCGGGTGCAGGTGCAGGGACGGACAGAAAAGAAGCTGAAGCATGAACCGATCCTGCCCGTGGTGGAGGCAATGGGATTTTGCCGGCTGCCGGAGCCTTCAGTTGGCGACATGTTTGTGGATTTGGAGGGCGATCCGTTTGTGGGAGAGAACGGGTTGCAGTATCTCTTTGGGTTTGCGGTGCTCGATGTGCCGGGAGAATTGAAATACGAAAAGCGATGGGCTTTGAATCGTGAGGAGGAGAAAAAAGGATTTGAGTGGCTGGTGGACGAAATCATGCGGCGCCGGGAAGCGAACCCGAAGATGCACGTGTACCACTTCGGGGCCTACGAGCCAGGAGCGTTGAAACGTTTGATGGGAATGTACGCGACGCGGGAAGACGAGATTGACCGATTGCTGCGCGCGGGGGTAATGGTCGATTTGCATCAGGCTTACAAGCAAGGCGTTCGAGCGAGCGTGGAGGAGTATTCGCTGAAAAAAGTAGAAGCGTTTTATGGATTCGAGAGAAAGACGCCGTTGGAGGCTTCGCGGGTGGCGATGCGTTATGTGGAGCACCGGCTGGAGTTGGGCCGGATGGGGGAAGAGCCGCCGGATGAGATTCGCGAAACGATGGAAGGGTACAACGCCGAGGATTGCGTTTCGGCCGCGAGGCTAAGGGACTGGTTGGAGGGGGAGCGGGAAAAGTTGGTGGCGAGCGGTATTGAGGTTCGCCGGCTGCCGGAAAAGAGCGGCGACCCTAAGGAAAAGTTGAAAGAGAAGCTGGATCGCGTGGCGGCGCTGACGGAACTGCTTTCCGCTGGAATTCCTGCCGACCCGGCTGCGCGGACAGAAGAGCAGGCCGCGCGATGGCTTTTGGCACAGCTTTTGAGCTGGCATCGGCGCGAAGACAAACGCGCGTGGCAGGACGGCTACCGATACGCGGAGATGAATGACGAGGATTTGCTGGATGAGCGAGTGGGTTTAACGCGCATGAGGTTCGTGGAGCGAGTACCATCCGGCCGTCAGGTGCCTACAGATCGTTATTCGTTCGAGCCGCAGAGGAGTAATGTACGAACCGGAAAAGAACTGTACTACGGCGACGAGAAGTTCGGCGAAGTGGTGACGATCGATCAGGCAAACGGCGTTGTGGACATCAAGAAAACCAAGAAGTCCGCGGAGGTGCATCCGCCGACGGTTTATATGTGGAGCGCGCCGTTGCCGACGGATTCGCAGGCGGGGGCACTCTACCGGATCGGCGCGTGGGCAGCGGAAAACGGGGTTGATGCGGCAGGCCGCTATCGCGCAGGGCGAGATTTGCTGCTGCGACGGCCTCCACGGCTCATCAACGGTGAGAAATTACAGCAGCTCGCTTCCGAGACGGCGGTGAACACAGCAAATCGAATCGTGTTAGCGCTGGAAGATTCCGTGTTCGCGATCCAAGGTCCTCCAGGATCGGGGAAAACGTATGCGGGCGCGCGAATGATCTGCGAACTTGTGAAGCGCGGGAAGAAGATCGGCGTGACGGCACTAAGCCACAAAGTCATCCGCAAGCTGCTCGACGATGTCGTGGAGGCCGCGAGTGAAAAGAACATAGGGGACGTGCGGTGTCTGCATCGGGACAATGAAGGAGAGGAAAGCGAAGGAGTGGCTGTTGCAAGAGAGGGCAACGAAGAGGCGTGGGAGGCACTGAGGACCGGCAAGTCGAATGTTGTGGGTGGAACGTCGTGGCTGTGGTCGCCGGAAGCGGCTTTCGAAGCAGTGGACGTGCTGTTCATCGACGAGGCGGGGCAGATGTCGCTGGCGGATGTGCTAGCGGTCTCGCAAGCAGGAAAGAAGCTAGTGTTGCTGGGCGATCCGCAACAACTGGAGCGGCCGACGAAGGGAAGCCATCCGGATGGAGCGGAGAAGTCGGCGCTGGAACACCTCCTGAATGGGGGGAAGACGATTCCGGCGGACTTGGGATTTCTGCTGCCGGAAACGTGGAGACTGCATCCGAAAGTCTGCCAATACACCTCGGAATTTTTCTACGACGCGAAGTTGCGTTCGCATCCGATTTCGCTGAGCAGGGTGCTCGAAGGTCACAAGTGGCTTGATGGGGCAGGATTGTGGATAGTCCCGGTGGAACATGAGGGGAATCGGAATTCGAGCGCGGAAGAAGTGGAAGTGGTGGCGAGGATCGTGGAGGGATTGCTGAAACCGGAAGTAAAGTGGTTTCGGAGCGCCGGCAATCCGAGGAGCTTGAAGGAAGAAGACATTTTGATTGTGGCGCCCTACAACGCGCAGGTTGCGGATTTGTCGGCACGCCTCCCGAAAATGCGCATCGGGACGGTGGACAAATTTCAAGGGCAGGAAGCCCCGGTGGTGATTTATTCGCTGACGACATCGTCGCCGGAAGATGCGCCGCGGGGGATGGAGTTCTTGTACAGCTTGAACCGGCTGAATGTAGCGACATCCCGGGCGATGACGACAGTGATTTTGGTCGGCAGCCCAAAGCTCTTCGAGCCGGAATGCAGAACGCCGCGCCAGATGCAACTGGCGAATGCGTTTTGCGGTTACCTGGAAATGGCTGTTACACGTGATCCCCTCTCGATTTAGGGAAGGCCCGATAGGGATCCGCCTGTCGTCTGGAGCCGCACAATTGCCTTTAGAGAGTCAGCACCACGCGCCCGTTTCATGGCGATTCCTAGTTTATTAATTTTTTCGAAGACGTGCGTGGCCTTTTAGGCGAAACTCTGCGCTTGACTGCATGTCGGATGACATCACGATTGGCGTTCGCGCCCAACTTCCCCACCATGCTGCGTATATCGGATTCGACGGTGGAGAGCTTGATCTTCAGCCGGGCACCAATATCGAAACTGCTTTCCCCCTCCAAGACTAACTGCAACACCTTTCGCTCACGGGTTGTCAGTGCGGGAGAGAGCTTCAGCAAAATGGTCCGAGACTTTTGTAAATATCTACGAGTAAGAGTCTCGGAAAGCAGTGGACTCAGGTAACGCCGATCGGCAGCCACATCACGTACGGCCTTGAAGAGGTCAGCTCCAGAGGACTCTTTGACGACATAACCGGCCGCACCGCTTGCGAGTGCATCGAATAAATACGCCTGGTCTCCGTACATAGTGAGGATAACCACGCGAGTATCTGATTTCAGGCGCGCGACCCTGCGCGCGGTTTCTAGACCGTCCATGCCAGGCATGACCAGATCGACGATTAACACCTGGGGCTTCCGGCGCTTAACCAGTTCGAGCGCCTCGTTCCCGTCAGCCGCTTCGCCCACAACGACAAATTCTGGATCGGATTCCAGCAAGAGGCGCAGCCCTTGCCTTACGACAGCATGGTCATCAGCTAGCGCGATGGTCACCATAACGCCCCCAAGAAGCTTGAGCTCTTTTCATTCAGAGACACGCAACAACGAACGGTGGCCTGTCGCAGCGGGGAGTGCGTTCGGAGGCGGCTCCGTTAGAAGATAGCCTCGAAACCTAAGAATATCATGGAGCCTGGCGAAAAAAACCGCTACTTTTCCGCAGAGATGGATTTGCCATGCCTTGTTACCGGGAGTCGGGACCAACTCCTTGACTACGCCCAACTTAGCTTGAGTAAGAAAGCCTGTCTCTCGTTTTTTACTCAAGGATTCTCTGTCGCATAGACATTGCGCCGAACACACTCGAGCATGATCACGCCCTAATACAAATTGTGCTTTTCTTTTTGCCTAGGATAGGATTGCGGACGAGAGCCATACCAGTGGCGTTCCGCTGATGCTTGCACTAACAGTCTCAGGAATAATCTGGAATAAAGGACGGACCGCAGTGGCCACAGCAAAACGAAGGGCACAAGGGAGAGACGCAGGAGGACCGCGGAAAAGAAGCAAAGGACTTCCGAAGGTGTCGACAGGAATTGCCGGGTTGGATTTGGTGTTAGGCGGCGGCCTGCCCGCAGGACGCGTGACCCTTCTCAGCGGGGGTCCCGGGAGCGGTAAAAGTATGATCGGTTTGCAATGCCTGTTACACGGCGCCGTTGCCGGACAGGCTGGCATTCTGGTCATGTTCGAGGAACGCGCCGCGGCCGTGCGCCAAAACGCTTCGAGCCGGGGATGGAACCTGGCCCGGCTAGAGAAGAAAAACAAACTCTACCTGATGGATGCGCGTTTGGATCCTGAAGCGGTAATCTCCGGCGAGTTCTCCATCAAAGGTCTGCTGGCTATCCTTGATCAGCGGATCAAGGCCATGCGCGCCAAGCTCATTTTAATTGATGCGGTGGACGCGCTCTTGCATTTGTACGATAACCCCATGCGCGAGCGTCACGAATTATATGCGCTGCACGAATGGCTGCTGGACCGGGGATTGACCGCGATCATGACGGTAAAGACTGTCCCGCAGGAGGAAGCTCCTTCCCGGTATACATTTATGGACTTCATGGCGGATTGTGTAATTCACGTGGACCAGCGCGTCACTGCTCAGATCACCACGCGCCGCTTGAGAGTGATCAAGTATCGTGGTTCGGGATATGGCCGCAATGAGTATCCATTCATCATCGATGAAAACGGCATCAACATCATTCCTATCACCAGCAACGTTTTACAGCACCGCCCCCCTGGTCCGAAAGTGTCTAGCGGCCAGGCTTGGTTGGATGACGTGCTCGCGGGCGGCTACAAGTGTGGGACCAGCATCCTGATCGCGGGGACTGCCGGCGCGGGAAAGACCACACTGGCCTGCGTCTTCACCCGAGCCGCATGCCTGCGCGGCGAGCGAGTGCTTTATCTCAATTTCGAAGAGTCGGCGGAATCGATGGTCAGCAATATGCTTAGCCCAGGTGTTGCCCTGCAGCCGCTGATCAAGGCGGGGACTTTGGCGGTCCGCTCCTACTTGCCGGAAGCGATGGGTGTGGAGGAGCACTTGTTTCATGCCCTGAAAAACCTGGATGAGTTTCAACCCCAGCACGTGGTCGTGGATGCGATCTCGGCGTGCAAGCGCATGGGCTCGGAGCAGGCTGCGTTTGAATACCTGATGAGAATACTGAACGCCTGCAAAGAGCGCGGTATCACCTGTATCTATATCAACCAAACTTCGGGTTTGGACATCATCGCCGAGATCAGCGGGATCGGCATTTCGTCCGTCATCGATACCATCATCGTTCTGCGCCATCTTCCGGTCGGCGGAGCCATAGTGCGCCAGCTGATCGTCATGAAGTCGAGAGGGTCGAAGCATTCTGAACAGTTCCATGAATTCCGCATCACGGATCGAGGTATGGATATGGTGAAGGCCTAGCATAGTTATGCGGTAAGCGTCTCGGCGTATCCGATAGGCGTACTGAAGAAATGGAGCCGGATGATGAAAGCTCGCAGGGGCGAGAGGCGAAGAAACGCAAAGCCTGGAAGTGACACGTATGTCTTCCGGCTGTTCGTGGCCGGTAACGAATCAAATTCCTCGCAAGCCAGGGGGAATTTGGCCCGGCTCTGCGAGGAGCACATCAAGGGACGGTACAAAATCGAAGCCGTGGACGTACTGAAAGACGCCGCTGCCGCTCACAAAAATGGCGTGCTGGTGACGCCCACGCTAATCCTGCTCAAGCCTCTTCCGAAGGTCACGCTGTTGGGCAACCTCAACGATACCAGGCAAGTCCTTGCTGCGCTCAGACTGACCGGTGACGAGCGATGAGTAACCAGAAACCGCCATACGGCGAACTGGAGACCAAGATGAAAGAGGCAGAGGAACTCATTCACGCCCTGAGGACCCAGCAGGTGGACGCGATTGTGGGTGAGCGTCACGTCATGCTTGTTCGTTTGAGGCAGGCGGAAGAGAACCTCAAGAGTTCGAGGAATCAATTGCGCGCCCTCACGTCACACTTGCTGTCGGCGCGCGAGAATGAAAGGGCGGTGATCGCTCGCGAGCTTCACGATGAGTTTGGCCAGGCGCTTACCAGCTTGCACTTAGGATTGTCCTGGATCTCCCGCAAGCTGGCTCCAGGGCAAGCGCCGTTGCAGGAGAAAATCAGATCGCTATCCGCCATCACGACGAGTTTGATCCGGTCGGTGAAAAACATCGCGAGTGAATTGCGGCCCGGCGTTTTGGATGAGCTAGGGCTGGTTAAGACCTTGAGGTCGGAAGCGAGGGAATTCGAGGGGCATACTGGAATATCGTGCAGGTTTAAGACGAATACCGCCGGAACCAAGTTTGACCGTTCAGCGGCGGTCGCTATTTTCAGGATCGTCCAGGCGGCTCTTACGAATGTTGCCCGGCATGCTCATGGTTCGCGGGCCCTCATTACTTTGATGAAGAAGAAAAACGGGCTGATCTTAACGGTCAGGGACAATGGGAAGGGCATCAGCAGCAAGCTGATCTATAAACATGATTCGCTTGGCATTACCGGCATGCGAGAGCGCGCCCTTGCGCTTGGGGGTACGTTTACACTCGATGGCTCAAAAAGCAAAGGGACAATACTGACAGTGCAGATTCCGTTGTCCCGGGTCATCGTTGGGACAACCCGCTAGATAAGCCCCTGTGACTCTTAAGATAGGCATGTGGAAAAGGAAAGGGCGTCCGTCTGGACGCCCTGGAGATAAATCGTTCACTACAGTTAATTTGCGATTTGCTGGGGCTGCTCGGCGCGCTTCTGCTTGATTTCCTTGACCTTGTCGACGAGATCGTCGGCTTGCTTGAGGAGGGCGGCGCGCTCATCGGCGGACTCCACCATATCGGCCTTGCGGCGATAGAGGAGGTTCAAGTAGGCCATGGCGTCGTCATAATCGGGCCGGATCTGAATGGCTTTCTGGAGGTCGCCGATGCCTTCTTCGACGAGCGGACCGAACTTTGCGGTGTATTCGTTGCGCAGAGCGGGGGGAAGGGGATCGGTATCCCTCACCTGCTTATTGACGTGCTCGCGGTTGTAAGCCGCGCGCAACTCACCATTGGCACGGAAGGCCAGGGTCCAATCGATCACGCCGATCCAGTAGTAGGGCTCGGGGTCATTGGGCTTCAGCTCGATGTGCTTCTGATGGTAGGACTTGGACTCCTCAAACTTCTTGGGATCGTAGGGAGTGCCGGCCATCTGGAAAAGGATGGAGCCGATGCCGTCGATAGCGCTCAGATTGTTGGGGTCGATTTGCAGAACTTCCTTGAATTCATTGACGGCCTGGTTGCCGAGGCGCACGTTCTGGTCGGAAGGCGCACCGGGAATATACTGGCTAGCGTAAGCGGTGGCCAGATAAAGGCGGGCGTTCATCAGACCAGGATCGAGCTCCTTGGCCTGCTTGAAATCCTCGATGGCCGTGTCGTACTGGCCGTTCTTGTAAGCGGCGACACCCTTATTGAGGAGATCGCGAGCCTTCAATTTGTTGCAGCCGGAGAGGCCTGCGGCGAGGAGCAAGAGCGCCGCGAAGGCCGAAGCCCGCCGAGCCATTCGAACCGAAGATGCATGAGTCATCGAAGCATCCATCCCTGCTGTGCGCGTGACCCCAAGATTGCCGGGGCCAGCGCCCGGATATTCACGTCCGCCCTGCGAGGGGCATTTTAGAACTGTTAGAGGCCCTTTTCCAGATCAGGCGTCAGCAGGCCAACTGACGCAATCCCCGAGGTGTGCAAAGCATCGATCACTTTGGCCACCACACCAAATTCGACCGGTGCATCGCCGCGAATAAATGCGACGCGAACCGCGCGCAGCTTGAAAACTTCCTCAATCCGCGCGCCGAGCCGGTCCCAACTCACCGGCTCCTGATTCATCCGCAGCGTCCCGTCCGCCAGCACCTGAACAACAACAACTGAGTCGGGCGGAGGCGCCCCGTGCGCAGGCGTGGAAGGCTGGGGAACCAGCGCATCCAGGCCCTTGTAGTGCGCCGGAATGATCATAAAGATCACCAGGAGCACCAGCAGGATATCGATCAACGGAACGACATTCATATCCGAGACGACACCGCGCTTACCGCCAACGAACATTCCCATGATCCACCTCGCCTTTGGTGACTCCGACCGGGTCGGAGTCAACGTTTCGGGCAAATGCCCCGCGAGGAGGACTCTCACAATCTGCGAAAACGGGCCGGGCAAGCCCCACCCTTACAGACCTGCGAAAAAACTATTGACCGGCTTCGAGCTTGGCGGTGATCAAACCAATCTTGTCAATCCCGGCGCCGCGCATGATATCGATGGCGCGGGCGACGTCCATGAACAGTACATCGTTGTCGCCTTTGACGAAAGCAATTTTCTCGGCGCGCTCCTTGAAGATGGCCTCCATGCGAGGACCGAGGCCGTCCCAAGTGGTGTCTTCGTTATTGATCTTGAGCTTGCCGTTCATGTTCACCTGGACGACAACGGTCTTGTTTTCAAGCTCGACGTTTTGCTGCTGGTTCGGCGAAGGCTGAGGGACGAGCGTGTCCAAACCCTTCGGCGTGAGCGGGGTGATGACCATGAAAATAATGATCAGCACCAACAAAATGTCGATGAGCGGGACGACGTTGGGCGTCGCCATCGCTCCGCCGGATTCCCCTCCTACATCCATCCCCATAGCGAGTCTCCTGTGGGCCTGAGGCAGAGCGTCTCCGCAGGCCATGAAACCGCGCCGGGTGGGATCCGGCACGGCGCTTCAAAAGATCAGCAAACGAACGGTGCAAACAGTACTACGGTCCTCAATCCGCGGGAGGCGGAGGAGGAGGACCATTCTTCTGGTTTTTCTCGGTGAGCAGACCGAGCTGATCGACGCCGGCGGAGCGAATCTCATCGACGACGGCGACGACTTCGCCGTACTTCGCGCGAGCATCGCTCTTGACGTAAACGGTCTTGTCAAGACGAGTGGAGATGCGATCCTTGATCTGACCGGTGAGATCTTCCTTGGGCATCTGAGTGTTGCCAAGGTAGATTTTGCCGTCGCGGGTGATGGCGACGATGATGGCGTCGTCCTTGTCCGCGTCTTGCATGTCCCGGGGATTGTCGGTCCGCACCATGTCCACCGATTGGCCCTTCTGCAACATGGGCGTGACCACCATGAAGATGATCAGCAGCACGAGCATGATGTCGGCCATGGGAATCACGTTGGGGGCCGCCATCTGGGGTCCGGCTTGTGGCTTGTACGCCATGGCGGGTTACTTCTTGGCGCCGCGGCGCAAGATGAAGTAGTTGATGAGCTCCATGGAGGAGTTGTCCATCTCCACGTCGAAGGCTTCCACTTTATTGGTGAAGTAGTTGTAAGCCCAGACGGCGGGGACGGCGACGAGCAAGCCGAAAGCGGTGGTGACGAGCGCTTCCGCGATACCGCCGGCGACGGCCGACAGACCAGTGGCCTTGTTCGACTCGATGCCTTTAAACGCGTTCAAGATGCCGACGACGGTGCCGAAGAGACCGACGAACGGCGCGGTCGAACCGATGGTGGCGAGGGCCGAGAGGCCGCGCTTCATTTCGGCGTGGACGATGGCGACCGAGCGTTCGAGACCGCGCTTGGCGGCGTCGATGACGTCGGAGTCCGAGACTTGCTGAGAGGCGGACTGAAATTCGGAGAGGCCGGTCGCTACAACTTTGGCGATGTGGCTCTTCTTATTGCGCTCAGCAATGGCGATGGCTTCGTCGAGCTTGCCTTCCTTGAGGGCACCGGCAACCTGCTGAACGAAGACGCGCGACTGCTTGCGCGCCGCGCTGTACATCAGCGCGCGGTCAATCATGACGCCGAAGGAATAGATGGAAAGAACGAAGAGGATGAAGACGACTGCTAACGCCAACTTACTCATCGAGCCCAACATGCTGCGAAGGTCCCAAGTGCTGGCCTGCGGCTGCTGCAGCAGGAAGGCGAAAAATACATACAAAGTGGCTACCATTCGTTTGCTCCTTAAGTTTCAAGTGACCCCCGGCCGGGCCGGGGATCAACGAGAGTGTTTGCTGATATTGCTACGCGGATTGGCGCGCCTGTCCCACGACCGGCACGCCAGTCCGTACTACTGGTTGAGAGAAAAAATCACGTCAATGGTCGTGTCAACTTCCACGGGATCGCCATTGAGCAAAGTCGGCTGATAGCGCCACTGACGCACGGCATCCAGCGCGGCCTGCTGCAGCAACGGATGGCCGTTCATGACTTCGAGCTGCTGAATCGTGCCGTCCTTGCCGATGATGGCGTGCAGACGCACGGTGCCGGAGATGCGGGTCTGGCGCGCGAGCGGCGGATAGACCGGCTGAACACGGTTTATGATGCGCGCTGCCTGAACGTTGCCGCCTACGCGGAGCGGACCGGTCAGCTTCGGCTTCGGTGGGGGCGGCGCTCCGCCCATGCCTCCGATGACGCCACCGAGGACACCGCCCATGGAGCCGCCGGCAACGCCGCCCGGGACTCCACCGGTCATGCCGGTAGCCATATCGGGCTCGGCGTCTTCCTTAATAATCTTGACGTCCTTGGGGATGACTTTCGGCGCCATCAGCTTGCCGGCATCCATCAAGTGGGCCTGCGGCTTGACGTGGACCACTTGGACAGCTGCGGGAGGCGGTGGCGGGGGCGGAGGCGGGGGAGGCGCGGTAAGCATTGTCGCCATCATGGTCTTCGGAAGCGCCTCGGTGTAGATCAGCGGAATGAGGATCAAGATCCCCAAAAAGGCGAGCTGAAATAGCATCGAAAGGAAGACCGTCCAAGGCTTGTTGGTCTTCTTCGGATTCGGACTGGAAACCACCATTTCTTCAAACATAGGTCCTACCTCCTCCCGGCAGGAGCAAGACGTCCTGGGACGTTTTCGCTACCGCGGGCTTTGTTGCCGGCTGCGGGTCCGGTGCCTGCCGCCACGCCCTGACCGCGCCAGCGATTCCAGGCGACGACGAGCGGAGCAGCGATACCAAAACTGGAGTACGTTCCTACCACAATCCCTACCACCAGGGCAAAGGAGAAAGCACGAAGCACCTGGCCGCCCATCAGGAACAGGACGAGCACGGTAAGGAAAGTCAGGCCGCTGGTCAAGATCGTTCGCGAAAGAGTCTGATTGATGGACTTGTTGACCACGTCAGCAAACGATTCGTTGCGCAGCAAGCGGTTGTTCTCGCGAATGCGATCGAAGATGACGATCGTGTCGTTCATGGAATAACCGACCAAAGTAAGCAGCGCCGCGATGACCGTCAGCGAAATCTCAAAATGCAGCAGCGAGAAAAACCCCAATGTGATCAGCACGTCGTGAAACACGGCCAATACCGCCGCCAGCCCAAAGATCCCTTTGTCGAGCAACCGAAGAAAGAACCCGGCAAAACCCCTCTGTGCGAAAAACTGCTGGCCAACCGAGGCACCGCCCTGAAATCGAAAGGCAATATATAACAGCATGCCGCCCAAAGCATAGAGGGTAACGTAAATTGCCTGCTGGCGAAGCTCGGCGCCGACCTTGGGGCCGACGATCTCGACGTTGCGAATGGCGAAGGGGCCGAGGACGTAGTTCTCTTTCAGGCCGGCGAGGACCGGCGGGGTCACGCCATCAACCTTCGAGAGTTCATCCAAATTGGTGAGCACGCCGTTGGCGTTTTTGTCGCGGTAGTCGAGAAGCTTCTTAGCGAGTTGCTGGTAACGATCGCCGGCGTTGGCGGAAAGAAGCAGGGGATCCTTTTCCGTGAGGAGTGCCGCGAGCGAAGTTGGGGTGGCGGAGTTGAAATCGGCCTTGTTCGAACCGGAAACTCGGTAGGTGGCGTTCAGCGCGCCCAGTACTTTCTCCCTGCTGGTCTGCAGAGCCTGCTCGTCCTGGCCTTTGCCTTCCACGAAGATGACGACTTCGTTTGCATTGGCATTGGCAATATCGCTGATGCTCTGGATTTCGGTGTTGCCGAGCCCCTGAGCGGCGAGGCCGCTGCGGAGCTTGTCGACGTTGGGAGGCTGAGCGAAGCGAACATCCACGTTGGTGCCACCTTTGAAATCGATCCCGTAGCGAATCCCGCTACCGAAGAGAATCGAGGCCCACCCAGCGAGGAGAAGAATGCCGCTTAAGGCATAGAAATACTTGGCTTTGCCCATCCAGTCGATGTTGGGCTGTTTGAAGAGCTCGATCATGCGGCCTTTACTTCCCTTCCTTAGACACCAGGGGAGGTGGAATGTTCCCGGCACATCGCCCTCTACTTAAGGTAGAGGAACTCGCGCCACGAACCCACTCCCCACTCGTTTGGAATCGAATGGGACACTCGCCCCAGCAGTCCTAGTACACGCTAAATGCTCAACTCGGCCTGACGGTCCATCTTCGTCAGGTGATACTGGAAAATTGTTTTGGACACGTACACAGCCGTGAAGATATTGGCAACCAGGCCTACAACAAGTGTAATCGCGAACCCGCGGATTGGCCCGGTTCCAAAGACACCCAAAAACGCCGCGGAAACTACAGTCGTTACGTGCGTATCGATAATCGTCAGGAAAGCTTTGTCAAAGCCGGCGTCCACGGCGGCGGCTGCGGATTTGCCGTTGCGCAGTTCTTCGCGGATGCGTTCGAACACGAGAACGTTGGAATCCACGCCCATGCCGATGGTCAGGATGACACCGGCGATGCCGGGCAGCGTCAAAACTGCTCCGGACATAGCGAGAAACGCCAAGAGAATGACTAAGTTGAGGAACAATGCAAGCACGGCGTTGGCGCCGGAGAGACGGTAATAGACAAGCATGAAAAGCATTACGACGACGAGGCTGAGCACGGAAGCCTGCACTCCGTGGCGGATGGAATCGGCTCCGAGCGATGGGCCGACGGTACGCTCCTCAAGATATTTGATCGATGCGGGCAACGCGCCAGCGCGGAGAGTCAACGCAAGGTCGTGAGCCGACTCCTGGCTGAAATTGCCGGTAATCTCGCCGCTGTCCTCAATCTTGCCTTGGATGGTGGGCGCGGAAATAACCCGGTGATCCAAAACGATAGCCATCTGGCGGCCGATATTTTGCTGGGTGAAGGGCCCGAAGCGCCGCGCGGCTTCCGGCGAGAGCGTGAAATTCACCTGCCACATGGTAGGATTCGTGTTGTTGCGATTCTCCACGGCGCTGCGCAGGTCGCGGCCGGTAACGGCAGCGGCGCGGCTCAAGACATACCAGGTTTCGCCGGTATCGATTCCACCCGTGGCGTTGCGCGTCTCCGAGCGGCCGGGGACGATTTCCGTGCCTGGCGGCAGAACCCCGCCGTGACGGCTGAGCGCTTCTGTCTGGGAAGTATACGTAGCCGGATCTTCCACCAATTTTAGTTCCAACTGGCCGCCAGCTTGGATGACAGCCTTGGCGCGAGTGGGATCGCCTTCGCCGGGGAGTTGCACCAGAATTTCGTTGGCGTTGCGACCGCCACGGGGCTGGATGGTAGGTTCCGTCAGGCCCAGGGCGTTGATGCGTCGCTCGATGGTTTCGAGCGTCTGCGTCATGGTCTGTTCCTGGAGGGCAGCGACAGCGCTGGGGCGAAGAGTGAGTGTGTAGCCGGTAGGATCACCGGCAGCGGGCGCCATGTCCCAAACGTTGTTGAATTGAGCGGAAAAGATATCGCGGAATTGCGACAACTGTGCGGGATCGACGTTGCGAACGAGAATGTGCGTGTCGTCGACACGGCGCACTTCATCGTAATGAATATTTTTCGAGCGCAGCAGGGTGGTGAGACGGTCCACAGTCGTGTCCGTCTCCTGTGCAATGGCTTCCTGGACCTGGACCTGAAGGATGAGGTGCGTGCCGCCCTGGAGGTCGAGGCCAAGTTTGATCTGCCTGGAGAAATTATCCCTCACCTGGGCGCGCGAGGTGGGGAACACCGGGTAGCCGAAAAGGAAATAGATGCAGAACAGAATGACGGCGAAGATAAACAGCGCTTTCCACTTCAGATTGGGGTTCATGGTCAGAAAGTAAGACGTGTAGTCCGGCGAAGGGTGGGCTTATTTTGCATCTTCCGATGCCTCCACCTGGGCAATCGCCGCACGCGCGATGCGAATTTTAACCTGTGGTTCGCTGGAGATTTTCAGAATGACCGAATCGCCATCGATACCATTGATGGTGCCGTAGATGCCGCCGCTGGTGATCACTTTATCGCCGGCCTTGAGCTCCGCGAGCATGGCCTGTACTTTTTTGCGCTGGCGCTGCTGCGGCATAATCACCATGAAATACATGATGGCGAACATGAGGCCGAGCGGGATCAGGAAGCCGCCGAAACCGCCGCCAGAAGCTTGCAATAGGATTGCTGCCATCATTTCCTTTTGGTCCAGTCCTTCTTCGTTCGAGCTGCGTTTTCAGTCGTCAGCCGAAAGAAGAACGACAGAAACGCCCCGCCGCGGGCACAGCACCCGCGCTCCTATATCGCCGACATCTCTTCGATTCGTTTTGGCGCCCCGCGGATGGCTCGCGCACTTCCGGTTAATCCAGCCTTCAGGCTGGACCCACAGCATAGCGCGCGTGCATCTCAGATGAGAAATTCGCTAGGTTCCCAAACTCGATAGCCTCGCGGATTTGACGCATTATGTCAAGGTAAAAGTGGACATTGTGGTGGGTGGCGAGAATCGCCGCGGTGATTTCTCCCGCGGCGAAGAGATGACGAAGGTAAGCGCGCGAGTAGCGGCGGCAGACCGAGCAAGTGCACTTGGGATCGATGGGCCGCTGATCCTGGGCGTAGCGCGCGTTCTTGATGAGCACGCGGCCTTCGCTGGTATACAGGCAGGCGTGACGCGCAGCGCGCGTGGGGAGCACGCAATCCATCATGTCGATGCCCAGTGCGACGTAGTCCGCGAGCTGTTCCGGGCGGCCCACGCCCATGAGATAGCGCGGGCGGTCCTTGGGCAGCAGCGTCGTCACTTCCGCGGTCATTTCGCAGGTCATTGCATGCGGTTCGCCGACAGCGAGACCGCCGACGGCGTATCCAGGAAAATCGAGATCGATAAGTTGCCGCGCACTTTCGCGGCGCAAATCGGCAAACGTCGCCCCCTGCACGATGCCGAATTGCCATTGATTGGGATTTCCGTTGCGCCGCGCGCATTCCTGAAAATAGATGCGCGCACGCTTTGCCCATTCTGTGGTGCGCTTGAGCGCAGCTTCCGCTTTGTCGCGGGGCGCCGGTGTTTCGATGCACTCATCGAGGACCATGGCGATGTCCGATCCCAGCGCGAGCTGAATCTCCGCGGCTTTTTCCGGCGTGAGGAGATGCTCCGAGCCGTCGAGATGAGAACGGAAGCGCACGCCCTCATCGGTCATTTTTCGCAATTCGGAAAGGCTGAAGACCTGATAGCCGCCGGAGTCCGTGAGGATCGCGCGCGGCCAGGACATAAATTGATGAAGCCCGCCAAGCTTGCGGACCAGTTCGTGACCGGGACGCAGGTAGAGATGATACGTATTTGCGAGAATGATTCGTGCGCCGAGCTCTTCGAGTGCTTCTTGGGTGAGACCCTTGACGGTTGCCTGTGTGCCCACGGGCATGAATGCCGGTGTGTCGATTGCGCCATGCGGAGTCGTGAAGCGGCCACAGCGCGCTCCTGCTGCATCGGTCTTGGCTAGGTCAAAAGAAAAAGTCACCCGCTCAGTGTATCAGGAGAAGATGAAGGCCCAGCCCACGCGGCACGCAACAAAAACCGCCCAAACCGTGAAAACGATGGTGAACGGCTTCGTCCCTTTCAACTTCTTCGGATTCACCGCGGAAAATCCGATCGCCAGGAGTATCAAGATCCAGAACGCAAAGATGTCGAAGGACTTGCCTAGCGCCACGAGCCATTTGGCGGACTCTTCTGGTAACAATGCCGCCAAATTTGAGGCTAGCGGATTTTCCAAATCGACCGTGCCATACGGTTTCAAGAACAGTATAAGAATAAAAAGCGGAGTGCTGACCAAGCTAGTCATAAAAGCATGGGTAGTGATGCCCATCGCTGTGCTGAAATTCGTGTTCACTCCTCCAAACAAGCTATAGGCGCCCCACATGATCAAGGCGATGGCGAAGACGATGATGATCTGGAGGCCTACCCCGAATACGTAAGTGAAAACCGGAGCGATCTTGGCGCCGCTTTCGATCCGTTGTTCTTTTTGCTCCGCGGAGAGCTGCGAAGCCTGAGGACTCTTTTCGATTTGTTGGCTGATGTAATCGCGCCAGTTCACCCTCATGTTGAGGCAAACGCAAACCGCGACGACCAGCGCCACGAAGATCGCGAACGGAAGCAGCCAGCTTGGTTTCTTCACAATGTCTTCAAACGTCTTTCCCGGGGAGAACAAAACGCCGAGAATCCGGCCAAACGGACTGATAGAAATTTGCGCCTCCGGCGCGGGAACAGGGATTGTAGCCATCGAGGACTCCTTCACCACAGGGTTGCGTAGCGCTGCCTTCTGAGAGGGACTACGCACGAGCACCGGGGAATATTTCAGTGGGGGGATTCTAGCGCGGAGGAAAAGAAGTTGACAGTTGAAAGTTAAAAGCAAGAAAAGAAAGGTGCGGAAAACAGCCGCTCAAGCGCGCGGCAGCTCCGGAACAGCGGCCAGTAATTCGCGGGTGTAGTCGTTTTTCGGCTGGTGGAGCACTTGTTCGGCGTCGCCCACTTCCAGGAATTGGCCCGCGCGCATGACGGCGATGCGCGTGGCGACCTGCGCGACCACGGGCAAGCTGTGGGAGATGAATACATAGGTCAGCGCGAATTCGCGCTGGAGCTCCTGCAACAGGAGAAGAACCTGCGCGCCGACGGAGACATCGAGGGCGGAGACGGGTTCGTCGGCCACGATGAGCTTGGGCTGGAGAATCAGGGCGCGCGCGATGCCGATGCGCTGGCGCTGGCCTCCGGAGAATTCGTGGGGATACCGCGGCATGGCATCTTCATTTAGGCCGACGCGGCCAAGAATCGCCGTCGTGCGCGCAAGGCGCTCCTTCGCGGAGAGCCTGGGCTCGTGAATGGCGAGAGGTTCGGCAACGATTTCGCCGACGCGCATCCGCGGATTGAGCGAGGCGAAGGGATCCTGGAACACCATCTGCATCTGGCGGCGCTGCGAGCGCAGTTCTTCTCCGCGCAGCGTGAGGAGATCGCGTCCCTCGAAACGGATTTCGCCTCCGTCGGGTTCGATCAGCCGCAGGAGCATGCGTGCCAGCGTGGTTTTACCGCAGCCGCTCTCGCCGACGACGGCGAACGTTTCTCCGCGCGCGACCGTGAAACTTACGCCATCCACGGCCGTGAAGCGCGCGCCTTCCGATTCCTGAGAAAAGACGCCGCCTCCTCGCCGGTACGTCTTGCGCAGTTCACGCACTGTGAGAAAAGTTTCCATCAGACCAGGATGCAGCGGACGGCATGATCGCTGCCGATGATTCGAAACGCGGGGACGGCGATTGTGCATTCGTCGCGACGAAGCACACAGCGGGGTTCGAAAGCGCATCCTGGCGGCAGGGCGGTGAGCTGCGGAACGGCGCCGAGGATTGGTGTGAGCGTGCCACGCTTGAGAGTTGGCGACGCTTTCAGCAATCCTTGCGTGTACGGATGCAGCGGCCGCGCAAGGACTTCGTGTGCGGGCCCTTCTTCGATGATGCGGCCCGCGTACATCACCGCGACGCGCTCGGCTACTTGCGCCACAACGCCTAGATCGTGCGTGATAAAAAGAAGGCCGAGTTGCAGCTCGCGGCGGAGGCGATCCAGCAGATCCAGGATTTGCTTTTGCACAGTGACGTCGAGGGCTGTCGTTGGCTCGTCCGCGATCAGCAATCGCGGCCCCGCGGCAAGCGCCATGGCAATCATCGCGCGCTGGCGCAGGCCGCCGGAAAGCTGGTGTGGGAATTGTTCCGAGCGGGCCTCGGGCTCGGGGACCGCAGCGAGGCGCAGGGAATCGAGCGTCTTGCGTTTCGCTTCGTTGGCTCCAAGCTTTGGTTGATGCGCGCGAATCGTTTCTTCGATCTGCGCGCCAATGCGCATCACGGGATTCAGCGAGGTCATCGGTTCCTGAAAGACCATGGCGATTTCGCCGCCGCGAACGTCGCGCCACTCCCGCTCACTCAACGCCGTCAACTTTTTTGTGGACGCTTCCGACGTTAGCGATGCTTCGCCGCTGACCCGCGCTCCGGAGGGCAATAATCCCATCAGCGCCAGTGACAACATCGTTTTCCCGCTGCCGGATTCGCCGACCAGACCCAGCGCTTCGCCCGCGCCGATGCGCAGCGACACTTCGTTTACGGGCCGCACCCACCCCTTCGCCGTCGGCAATTCGACCGTCAATCCCCGCACTTCCAAGAGAATGCCCACAAGCAAATCTTAAGCTTGTCGCGAGAATTCGAATAACTATTTCAATCGTGCGTTGTACACTCTCTACAATGATCAGTCTGATTGATTCTGTTCCTGGCCCATTCGGCGACTCCCGGCTAGAACAACAACTCGAGGGCTTGCCAAGACCACGAATTGTCACAATAGCTTGGCGAGACAGAATCATTTTGCTTTTTGTCTTTTCGTTCTTGTGCCTCTGGACGATTCTATGGACCCGATCGATTCTTGAAAGCTGGAGAAGCCAGACTGGCTGGGCCACGTTTGCCGTCTTTTTCTTGGTCATTTTCGCTTCGTTGTGGGTGTACGAGCTACGCCGCGAACTTCGGAATCGTCCGATCTTGGCAAACGGTGAATTCGCCCTGGGCAGAGTCACTTCTCAGCAAGATGTCGGCGGAAGAACTAGAAAAAGCAAGATTGCTTACGAATTTACTGATGCTCTCGGACGAACTTGGACTGGTAAGGGCTACGACTCAACAAAGGCGTACACAGCAAACACGTCGCTAATTGTCTTTTACGAGTCTAACGACCCGTCGCAAAATGTGGCTCTGTGCACGACCCTGTGGAGACTGCGTTCGAATCGCGGGGGACTTATTTCACCTTCGTGAATGTCCCCGCATTTCTTGGGGCACCACAAACTTCAGCGCGGTGTGCGTTGATGAAAAGCCGACGACTTTCACGTCTTTCAGGCCGGATTTGCGGCCGGCGGCGAGAACATCGTTTTCGGTGATTTGTTTTTGGCCCTTGGGATAGACGATCCAAAGCGCGGCTGCGCCTTTCATTGATTTGGAGATTTTTGGCAAGGCACCGAGGTCTTCCTTCGAATCCGCAGCGAAAAAGATCCATTCCGAATCGGGTGCAACTTTGCTCTTGCTCACGGACTCGGTGAGCTTGCCTATTTCCGAGAGAAATCCGTCATCGAAGTCGCCGAGCAAAGAAACTTTCGCATCGGCCTTCACGCCGAGCTTTTCGATGCGTGACTTCGGATGAAGGATCTTGTCGCACCATTTCTCGGCGGCTGCGCCGAGATGTAAGACCGCGAGCCCTTCCGCTGTCTGCAAGCGGAGTTCGCCATCCACGGCTTTCGCCGATTTGATCGTGGAAAAGGGAATCTTCAGGCGAAACTCGCCACGGAAGAGAATCTCGCTCGTTTCGAGTAAGGCCTTCCCTTCCGACTGCTGCTTGTCAAACCAGGCCCTGCATTTCACTTCGTTTCCCACGGTGGTTCGCGCCCTTCCCGCCAATTTGTTCCGAAAGCTCAACTCTTCGGCGGCGGATGTCATCCGTCGATGGCGCCCACGATAGTAAACTAATACGTTCCATGGCAACCGCAACGACAAATCCGGTGGACTGGAAGCTGATCTGGGCGCAGCGCGGCTTCCGCTATTTCTTTCTCGCCATGTTCGTGTCGCTCTTCGGCAGCGGGATGAATTTCGCGGGCGTGAGCTGGTACATCCTGGCCGCGACGCACTCAACGGTAAAAGTCAGCCTGCAAGTCATCGTCGTTACCCTGCCCGGACTGTTCGTGCCGTTTCTCGGCGGCGTGTTGATCGACCGCTTGGACCGCCGTTACCTGGGCGTCTTGTTGGATATCGTGCGCGGCTTCTTCGTCCTCGCCACAGCGTACATCGCGTGGCGCGGCCATTTGCAGCTCTGGCATCTCTACGCCATGACGCTGATTACCGGCATCGGTTCCGCCATGTATTGGGCCACGGTGAACGCCCTGGTGCAGGAAGTGATTCCGCCCAGCCAATTCACCGGCGCGAATGCCGCGGTGCTGGTCGGTGTACAGAGCGGAATGCTGATTGCTGGAGCCGTCGTCGGCTTTCTCTACAACACTGCTGGAATCGCGGGAATTCTCGCCATCGATGGCGCGACTTATTTCGTATCGGCTTACTGCTTGTATGAGGTGCGCCGCGGGTACGTCTCGCCTCGGGAGAGCCAGAAATATCCGCGGAAGTATAGCGAAGCGACCGAAGCGACCGCCGAGGCGCTCGAAACCGGAGGAAATCCGGAAGTCGCGGAAGCGGGCCTCTCGCTCGCCGTTTACGCCGACATGAAGGAGGGCTTCGCATATCTGAAACGGCAGCCGCTGGTGCTTGCCCTAGGCATCACGCATGCCATCATGATGGCGGGAGTGGTAAGCGCGAACGTCGTTCTCGTTGCGCTGGCAAACGACATTCTTCGGGCGGGGCCGCAGGGGCTGGGCTTTTTGGAAGCAGGCTGGGCTACCGGCGCGATCGTCGGAGGTCTAATTGCCAGCCAGTTGCCGCAGGCGATGCGCATGCCTCTTTATGTTGCAGCGTGCGCCGGACTGGCGGTGGGGCACATGGCGACTCCGTTCGTCGCGTTTCTTGTTGGCGCCGTGATGATGCAAATTCTGTTTGGATTCTTCCGCGCGCTGGGTGGAGTCGTGGCGCAATCTTCGTTGATGACCATCGTGCCGAGACATTTTATGGGGCGGACGCAATCCGCGATGGCGATTCTCACAACGGTGGTGCAGCTTTTCATGAGTTTTGCCCTGGGTTGGGTGGCGCAGGGAGCAGGTTTGATCGTGGCGTATGCGCTGCTGGCCGTGCTCTATACCGGAGCCACGGTTTCCGCCATCCGCGCACGCCAACTCTTGCGATAAGCTTCAGTGGCGGAGCATTCCTTAGCGCGAGGCCGCCAGGAAAATTCGCGCGAAGCAGCTCTGAGTGACGGCTCGTTGCCCGCAGGTTTGGTTTAGTTGGAAGGGGGCGTGGATGCAGGGGCCGCTGACGGAGGAACAGCCTTCGCGCCGAGAAGATCCACGGCCGCTTGATAGAGCTTGGCGCGCAACTGGTAGCGCTCGTTGGCGCTGGTGATGTAGCGCACGGCGATCTCGACACCTCCGATGACCGGTTTCACGTTGATGGCAGGCGCAGCCGATAGAGTGTTCACCTGCCGCGAACGCGCCACGTTTTTCCACTCCCGCTCGGCCTGTTTTGCGCTTTCGGTTGTGGCTTCGGCGACCTTTTTCTGAATCGCATCGATGATAGGATATGGGTCTTGCCCCGTCGGAAGCACCACCTGTAATTCGTCCCACATCCATTGCCCGGAGGTCGAGAAATTGAAGTAGTGACCTTCGATCGCATAGCTGTTCGTGAACGTCACGCGCCGCCCCGTCGGGTGGCTCGAGTCTGTCCAGTTGCCGGTTTCGAGCAAAACGGTGTGGAACATCCCGAGCTCGACCACTTCGCCGGTCACGCCATTGATCTCTACCCAATCGCCGAGGCGGATGCCGTTTTTCCCCATCAGCACGAACCAACCGAGGAAACCCACGATGAAATCTTTCAGCGCTACCGTCAGGCCAGCGCCGGCTAGGCCCAGAATCGTTCCCAGCTGACTCGGGGGTCCGAAAATCACCAGCAGAATGAAGAGCACCGCGCAGATCTGCACCGCTACGCGCGTTACCGTGCGCATCGTTTCGACCTGCCTGCGATCCAGGGATGTTTTGCCGAGCAGCCGTTCGAGCCAGCTATCGAAAAAAATTCCGACGAGCAAGATTCCCAAAATAATGACCAGGCCCGTCAACATTCGGTGAACGACCAACTGCTGCTTGGCCGCAACCAGGTCCGTCCATCTGGCGTACACCTCGGCCAGTTGTTTTTGGTCGTCGATCCGCTTGCCAAATCCTGCCAAGGTTTTTTGCTCTGAAGCGCGCAGCTTCGTGGCCTTCACCAGAGCCGTCGACTCTTCGCGGTTCAGATTTAAATGTTTCCGGGAACCACCAGCGTCCGCAATGGATGTCGCTTGCTCGTTCGTCTGCATTGCGCGCGCCTTTCCAGCGCTGATTTGCGATTCCAGCGCATTGTGCCGCGCAGTCAGCGATCCGGCCATGAACTCCGCGTCTTGCTTGGCGTGCCAGAGGAGTAGCCGCTTTTCGTGAAGCGCCAACCATCGCTGCACCCGGTGAATCAGTCCCCGCGCTTCGGCATCATTGGTGACCGACACATGCATGGTATCCGCCACATGCGAAGCGGCTTCGTGTTCCGCAACCATCGATTGGATTCGGCCCTTCGGATCTCCGCCCGAACGGATCAGGTCCTGCTTGGCATCATCGGCTTCGTCTTGGTCCAACTCCAGCTGAGCTTTTGCGACATCAAGCTGGTTGTCCAATGCATCCTTCTTGTCCGCGCTAGCCTTTTCGTACGCTGCTGTTAGCCGCGCGACCTCTGCCTTGTCTGCTTCGACGGCTTTCTCCGCCTGCTGCAGCCGCGTTTGTGTCTCCTTGGCCTCGGCGCTTAATGCCGGTGGATGCTCCTCGGCGTCAAGCACCGCCGCGGCAAAGGCGAGGTCCATCTCATGATCGCCAAGCCTCAGTGCTTCCTCGGCGAACGGCTGTTCCTCGGCGCTGGTCGGCATCTGCGCCAGCCGCTGCGCAGTCAACAGTGGCGTTTGATCCACAATGGGCGCCTGCGCTGCCCCTCCGTACGCAGCCTTGGCATTCATCGCGGGCGCGCTTGCCGGCTGTCCCGTACGGAACAATCCGTAGGCAACTGCACCAAGCAGCGCAACCAGCACAATCGCGGCGATTTTTTGGGTCGTCTTCATCGTTCGCAGTTACCCGCGCTCCATTCTAGTACGCAGGGAGACAATCCGGGCGTGGTCTGTTGCATCACTTTCGCAATCTGCACTGTGTTGCACCCCGGCGAGTCGGCGAAGGCTGTGTCTACCGGAGCACCAACGAGCGCAGAATCCTTGTACAGTTCTCCTCTCTGACTTACGCTCCCGTTAAGAGCAACTATGCGAGATGCCCGGCTCCCTAAAATGTTGTTCGTCGTCCTCGCCGTGGGCGCGGCGGTCTATTTTTCGTCTTACTATGCTGAGCTGCCGGAAGTAGTGGCCTCGCACTTCAACGAGCGCGGCGTGGCCAATGGCTGGCAATCGAAGCCCACCTTCTTTGGACTTTTTGTGGCCATGAGTGTTCTTGCGGCCGTGGTCGGATTTGGTATCCCGCGGATTATCGCCGCGGCGCCGCCCCAGTTGATTAACCTTCCGAACAAACGCTACTGGCTCGCGCCCGAACACGTGGCTGAAACGACGGAGTTTTTGGGCGCCTACTTTGCTTGGTTCGGCTGCGCCGTCTTCCTGATTATGATCCTCACCTTCGACTACGCGATCCAGTCCAATCTGCATCCGGACAACCGGCCGGACGTTTCCCGCATGTGGTACATCCTCGTTGGTTTTCTAGTGTTCGTGGCTGTCTGGACGGCTCGGATGTTCACGCGGTTTGGCCGAGTTTCAGGGAACAATACGCCTCCAAAATAGGAACGCCTCCGAAGTTTTCGGAGGCGCCTTGTCACGAGTCGTTCTGAATTTCTAGAGGTAATCGCGCGAAGGGCCTTCGAGAAACGCGCGCAGTTTGCGCGAACGCGAAGGGTGCCGCAGCTTGCGCAGCGCCTTCGCTTCAATCTGGCGGATGCGCTCGCGCGTAACGGCAAACGACTGGCCGACTTCCTCGAGTGTGTGCTCGCTGCCGTCATCCAGGCCGAAGCGCATCTTGATGACTTTTTCTTCGCGCGGCGTCAGCGTCTTCAGCACGGAAGAAGTCTGTTCCTTCAAATTCAAATTGATGACCGCATCGGACGGCGAAACTACGGCCTTGTCCTCGATGAAGTCGCCCAGGTGCGAGTCTTCTTCCTCGCCGATCGGCGTTTCCAGCGAAATCGGCTCCTGCGCGATCTTCAAAATCTTGCGCACCTTGGAGACCGGAATGTCCATGCGCTTGGCGATTTCTTCGCTGGTCGGCTCGCGGCCCAGCTCCTGCACGAGCTGGCGGCTGGTGCGCACCAGCTTGTTGATCGTCTCGATCATGTGCACCGGAATACGAATGGTGCGCGCCTGATCGGCGATGGCGCGAGTGATGGCCTGGCGGATCCACCACGTCGCATACGTCGAAAACTTGTACCCGCGGCGCCACTCGAACTTGTCCACTGCCTTCATCAGGCCAATGTTGCCTTCCTGAATCAGGTCGAGAAACTGCAATCCGCGGTTGGTATATTTCTTCGCGATCGAAACGACCAGTCGAAGGTTGGCCTCGATCAATTCCTTTTTGGCCTGCTCGGCTTCGGCTTCGCCGCGGTGAATGAAAGTCAGCGTGCGCTTCAGTTCGGTGAGCCCGACTTCGCTGGCCTCTTCGATGTCCTTCAGCTCGGTGCGGCGCGTGCGCAGTTCCTTGCGCGCTTCCGCCGCGACGTCGCCTTTGGCCACGTCCGCGCGGCGCTCCAGGCGCCCGGCTTCACGCTCCAGAGACTGCAGGCGCTCGACGGTGCCGCGCATTTTATCGATCAGCCGCTTCTTTTCAAATGGATTGAAATCGATGTCGCGAATGGCGACGGAAATCTCCACACGCGTCCGCGCCACGTCCCACTTCGCGCGAATGTACGGTCTTTTCTTCGACTTCGGTGTTTTATCGAGCTTCGCAGCCTGCTTCAGCGCGGTCTCGTACAATTTCGCAATCTTGTCGATGTACTTGAGCGTCTGCTTGGTTTTGTTGGCGATCTTTTCTTCGGTCAGCTCTTCATCGTCGAACTGCACGATCTCTTTGATGGACCGCACGCCCTTCCGCAAATCGTCGCCAACCGCGATCAATTCCTTGATGACGATCGGCGAGCGCGTGATCGACTTCATCACCACCAGTTGCCCGCGCTCGATGCGCTTGGCGATGGTGACTTCGCCCTCGCGCGTCAGCAGCGGGACGGTGCCCATCTCGCGCAGATACATCCGGACCGGATCGTTTGTTTTTTCCAGCGAACCCGGTGTCAGGTCCAGGTCGCTGCTGCCTTCGTCGGAGTGCGCATCGTCCTTGACGACGACGTCGCGCTCGCTGGCCTCCGTGGAAACTTCCACCGCGCGCGCGGCCTTCGCCGAAGCCTGGTCCTCATAAATCTCGATGCCGTTCCGCTCGAAGGTTGTGAGCAGATCGTCGATTTCTTCCGAGGAATGAACCTCTGCCGGAAGCGAATCGTTTACTTCGTCGTAGAGCAGGTAGCCGCGCTCTTTGCCCACGGCAATGAGCTGGCGTACCGCATCGTATTTCTCTTCAAGGCCTACTGCTGCCACAAATTCCTCCCGCTACTGACCGCAATCCCAAGAACTCCCGGCATACCGGGGACCATCTTTATTCGCAGAGGCGCGCGCAGACTGGCGCGCAGGCGCAAACCACGGGGAAATTTCCCCAGAAGATCGCTGGCTTTTTTGATTGAAAACCTCTGCACCACGCCGCTGCCCGCCGCTGGCCCCATGCGTTGCCCGGTTCCCGCACTTTTGGAGCCCGGCCCCTACCAATAAGCACACCTGTATAGATGCGATTAACGGCAAAACCGTTACTCGCGAAACCCTATTACGCTACACGTTTAAGTCCCACCCCGTCAATGTTTTAATTCGTGGATTTCTGTGGAAGAATCCCCCGCTGGGGTTTAAACCTCACTTCCGATTGGGCGGGGTAGAGTCAACGTGGCATCCATATTCTCGCATGCTGTGGCCGCAATAGGCATCGGGGCCTGCTTCTACCGCCCGGGCACTCCAAAACGAGTGTGGGTTATAGGCGCGCTTTGCTCGGTGATTCCCGACCTGGACGTGATCGGATTCCGACTCGGCGTCCATTACGGTGACTTCTGGGGCCATCGCGGGTTCACGCACTCCCTTTTTTTCGCCGCTCTAGTAGCAAGCGCTGTGGTGCTCGCAGGATTTCGCCGACCGGCGCCCGGCCTTGGCCGATTCCCTATGTCGGTGTATTTCTTTTTGGCTTCCGCCAGCCATGGTCTATTGGACGCCATGACAGACGGCGGTCTGGGAATCGCCTTCTTCGCCCCTTTCGACAATGACCGCTACTTTCTTCCTTGGAGGCCGATTCACGTGTCACCGATCGGCGCGGGGAGATTCTTCACCCATCGGGGTCTTGAAGTTCTTCAGAGCGAACTCCTCTGGATTTGGCTGCCTGCGACGCTGCTGGCACTTTCGGTCTGGCTGACGCGTCGGCGAGCTGTGCCTTCCACGTAGCCCGGAATTTCACCCCTGTTTCGAGGCGCGGAAGCACGGAACCTGTCACCGCGCTCCTACTTTTCCCTTGACTTCTGTTGCGATGAGCGTACACTAGTTGTTAGGTAAACCTGCGCGATTCCCTTATGCAATGGATTTGGTTTGAGACTGGGCGATCCCGGCGGTGCTGTAATCCGTCGAAATTCGCGGTCCGCGAGCTGTCCTTTTCGCCCCAGGCAACTTCTTTAGAATCAACACTTGCAGAAATACCCGTAAGTGTTGATTCTAAACCACTTACATAGACACTAAGTCCTTTAGATGCAACATTTACAAAAAACCCAGGGGGAGGGGTGTTCGGTTGGCCGCTCCAATTCGGATCGCAGAGCGTTTTGACGGTCACCTCGCTGCGGCCAGGCGGCGCATCAATTGCTGCTTCTTTTCCAGGAGTCCGCGGAGCTCCGGCGCCGCCGGGTTGGCCTCGATGCTGCGCTGCACATCGGCCAGCTCCCGCTCCGCTTGGCGGTGCTGCAGCGCTTCGATGCAGCTCATGGCTTCTTCCCAGGTCGGCTCGTTGGCCTCCTCGAACAGAATCTCGAAGAGCAGCCGCCTGTCGCGCTCCTCCAGCACCGCTCCCACCTCGGTGGCTTGCACGGACTGGCCGGAGAGGCTTGCGATCACCAGCGCCGCGAAAATTTTTTCTGTTTCGAGACCATGATAGAGGCGCGCATTCTGCAAGCGCTGCGCGAGCTCCAGGCGAAATCCTTCTGCTTCGGCGAGCATGCGAATGAGCCGGCGTTCCACCGGCTTGGCCGCTCGTCCCAGGAGTTCCGGCTGGGTCTTGACTTCGCTGCGGCGCTCGGTCGCCGCTTTGCTCAGGGCTGCTCGCAGCACGGGTTCGTCCAGGCGAAGCTGCTGGGCGATGCGTGTGGCCCACTCGGAGCGCAGGATACGATTGGGAATTTTCTGAACGTAAGGCAAGAGAAAATTTACTGCGCGCAGCTTTCCTTCTCCGGTCGTCAAATCCATCTGACGCGCGCGCGCAATCAAGTAGTCCACATAGGGCGGTGCTTCCTTAAGCAGTTTGAGGTAAGCCTCCGTCCCCATTTCGCGGATGAATAGATCGGGGTCAGCCTTTTTATTGCCGACCGGAGGCAGCGCCAGCACGCGCACCTCGAAATCCTGTTCGAGCAAAAGCGAGAGCGACCTCTCCGTGGCCGTCTGTCCTGCCGTGTCCGGGTCGTAATTCACAATGACACGCCGCGTGAAACGCCCGAGCAACTTGATCTGCGGCTCAGCGAGGCTCGTGCCGCAACTTGCCACCACGTTGCTGATGCCTGCGCGCGCCACCGCGATCGCATCCATGTATCCTTCGACGAGTATCGCGAAGTCTTGCCGGCGCAGCGCTTCCTTCGCGCGGTCCATATGATAAAGCACGTTGCTCTTGGAATAGATCGGCGTCTCGGGCGAATTGAGATATTTGGGCATGTCGTCGCCCAGCGCGCGCGCTCCGAATGCCACGATCTTTCCCGATTCACTCGAAATGGGAAACGTGATGCGCCGCCGGAACCGGTCGAACAAACGCCCCGCGCTCTGATCGCGCGAGACGAGTCCGGAATCCACCAGCAATTTGTCGTTGTATTTTGGCTTTAGATGACGCAGCAACGCATCGCCGCCGCTCGGCGCGTAACCAATACCGAAACGCTCGATCGTCGCCTTGTCCAAGCCGCGATCCTCGAGATACGCCCGCGCTGCTTTGCCTTCGAGCGTCCCTTCGAGCTGCTTCACGAAAAAAGTCTGCGCCTCGCGGTGCATTTCCACGAGAACCGAGCGCTGCTGATTCTGTTTCCGCTCCTCCGGCGAGCGCTCCTTCTGCCGCGGAACCGCGATCCCACATTTCTCGGCAACCACTTTCACGGCCTCGGGAAATTCGCACTTCTCCATGTCCATCACGAAGTTGTAAACGTCGCCGCCCTTGCCACACCCAAAGCAATAGAAAATCTGTTTGATCGGAGAAACGGTGAAGGACGGCGTCTTTTCCTGGTGAAACGGGCACAGCCCGCTGAAATCCTTGCCCGTTTTTTTTAGGCGGACGTATTCGCCAACAAGGCGGACGATGTCCGCTTGTTGTTTGACTTTCTCCGCAAATGATCCCGCTTCCGCCATTCCATTCTTAGTGGAGGTCACCGTTTCGCATAATCGTTCTTGTAAACGCTGCCGCCCTTCATCACAAATTTTACATGCTCCAGAATCGTGACGTCTTTCGTCGGATCGCCATCGACGGCAATCACGTCCGCCCAGCGGCCTGTCTCCAGCGAGCCGACGAGAAACTTCGGTCCAAGCAAATCGGAAGCGTTGATCGTTGCCGTCTGGATCGCTGCCAGCGGTGTCATTCCGAGACTCACGTATACGTGGAATTCGCCGGCATTCAGCCCGTGTGGATAGACAGCGGCGTCCGTGCCGAATGCCACTTTTACGCCGGCGGCAAACGCCTTCCCGGTGTTCTTGCGCATCGCGGCGATTACATCTCGCATCTTTTGCTTCGAAAACTCCGGGATATCGCTGCGATCCATGTTCTTTTCCATGTATTCGCCAAGGAAGAGCGTTGGCACGAGATACGTTCCGTTTTTCTTCAGCGTGGCGATCGCCGCGTCGTCCATCAGATGGCCGTGCTCGATCGAATCGACACCGGCCTCCGAAGCCCAGCGCACGCCTTCGGCTCCGTGAGCGTGCGCGGCCACGCGCCGGCCGAGCCGGTGCGCATCCGCAACAATGGCCTTCATTTCTTCGAGCGTGTATTGCGAAGCGTTCGGATCATCGCCCTTCGATAGCACGCCGCCGGTGGCGCAAATCTTGATCACGTCCGCGCCGTATTTGATCACTTCGCGAACTTTGTGCTGCACTCCCTCGACGCCGTCCGCCACTCCTTCTCCCTGAAAATGGAACGCGGGCGGCAGCAAGTTTTCGTCGCAGTGGCCTCCGGTGATTCCCAGTGCCGGCCCCGACGCGACCATGCGCGGCCCGATGACGTCGCCATCATTAATCGCATCGCGCAGCGCGATGTCCGCATAGTCTTTCGCGCCAAGGTTTCGCACCGTCGTAAAACCTGCTTCCAGTGTCCGCCGCGCGTTCCTCGCGCCGTGCAGCGCTTCGCGCGCTGTTGAAATCGAGAGCCCCTGGTACCCCAGCGAGTTCAAATCAAACGTCAAATGCGTATGCATGTCGATCAAGCCGGGCAGCAACGTGGCATCCGGCAGATCGATCGTCGTGTCTCCGGCAGCCGCCGTGACTTCTCCGGAAGGCGCAATCTGCGCGATCTTGTCGCCTTCAATCACGATTGCCTGGTTGGCGCGCAATTCCCCCGTGCGCACGTTGAGCACGCGCCCCGCTCGAATCACCGTCCTCTTCGGCGCGGGCGACTGCGCGCTGGCCGTGATCGCCGTGCCAGTCAGCGTGGCCAGAACCACAGCAAAAACCACTCCCCATCCCCTGACTTCTCGCCGCGCTCCTACAGGCAACGATGAATTCTTCAAACCAATCATCCAGGCACCTCGTTGTGAATTGGCTTACGGGACGCGGCGAGTATAGCAAAGCAGTGCGGTTTGCATCTCTACGGAAGCAAGATTCGACTCTCCGTGCTCTTTCTATTTTCTATTTTCTATTTTCTGATTTCCATTTTCTATGTCTGCAGCTCCACGATGGTGATCGCCTTGCCACCGTGCTCCTCGGTCTCAAACGAATGTTTCTCCACCAAAGGATGCGAAGACAGAAATTCGCCAATGCCTTTGCGGAGCGCGCCCGTCCCGTGCCCGTGGATGATCCTGATTCGCGCTTTGTTCGCCAGCGCGGCGTCATCCAGGAATTTGTCCAGCCGATCGGTGGCCTCTTCCACGGTCATGCCGATTACGTTGATTTCGTCGGACTCGCCGGCTTCCCCGCGTTGCGAAGTCACCGTCACGCTCTGCAATTTGGCCGCTGGCGAACCTGGTTTTGGCGCGGGCGCCGCTCCCTCCACGCCGGTGACTTCGTCCAGCGCCACTTTCATCCGCAGCGGCCCGGCTTCGATCTCCGCGGAAGAGCCGTCAATCCTGCGAAAAATCACCGGCTTGCTGAAACCGCGCACGCGAATCTTCGCGCCGGGCTGCAGCCGGTCCGCGCTGACCGCTTCCATCGAAGCAGCATGAACGCCGAGATCGGCTTGCGATTCCGAAATGGTCTGCACCACCGCGGCATTCAACTCCTCGCGGGCCGTGCCGCGGGTGTCCTGCATCTTTCGCCGGGACGTTTTCTCCAACTGCGCGCGCAGCTCCCGTTCTTTCACGGCTTCCAGAACGCGCGCGACGTTTTCATCAAAGCGTTTCTGCATCTCCGCGAATTGCGCTTCCAGTTGCTGGATGCGCTTCTGCTGCCGTTCAACCCATTCGGTTCGCAGCTTCTTGCGTTCTTCTTCCAGCGCATGCCGTTCGCTGGTCATCTGTTTCTGCATGCGGTCCAACTCGTCGCGGGTGCGATGCAAGTAAGCGATCAGATCCGCGGCTTCGCGCGATTCAGGCGTCAGCAGCGACCTTGCGCGTTCGATGATTCCAGCGGCGATCCCCAGCCGCTTCGCGATCGCGATCCCGCTCGACCCGCCCGGCACTCCCACCATCAAGCGATACGTAGGCCGCAGATTCACATCGTCGAATTCCACTGCGGCATTCACGACGCCAGGCGTAGTCGACGCGTAAGTTTTCAGCCGGTCGTGATGCGTGGTTGCCAGGACGATGCAGTTCCTCGCGCGAAATTCGTCCAGCAGAGCTACCGCCAGCGCGGCGCCTTCCTCCGGCGCCGTTCCCGTGCCCATTTCGTCCACCAGCACGAGAGAGTTCGGCGTCGCTGCCTCCAGCATGGTCTTCAAGTTCAACATATGCGCCGAGAACGTGGACAAATCCGCCGCGATTGATTGCTCATCGCCGATATCCACCAGCACACGGTCGAACAGCGGCAGGATGGCGCGCTGGGCGGCCACTGGAATTCCGGACTGCGCCGCCAGCGCGGCCATTCCCGTCGTTTTCAGCGCCACCGTTTTGCCGCCGGTGTTTGGTCCGCTGATCACCAGCACGCGTTCTTCTCCGCCAAGGGTCAAGGTCATCGGAACAATGGCGCGATTTTCCTTGCGGAGCTTGTCTTCCAGCACCGGATGACGCGCGCCTTCGAGACGCAATTCATTTGTTCCGGAGAATTCCGGCATCGCGGCGTCAAATTCCCGCGCGAATCGCGCGCGCGCAAACACACTGTCGAGTTCCGCGATCGTCCCGGTCGCCGCCAGGAGCGGCCCCCGGATCATTTGCAGCTTTTCCATGAGCTCGCGCAAAATCCGCACGATTTCCGCGGCTTCGTCCTCGGCAAGCTGCACGAGCTGGTTGTTTGCTTCGACGGTCTCGAGCGGCTCCATGAAAACCGTCTGCCCAGTCGCGCTCGCTCCGTGTATCACGCCCGGAAGGCTTCGCCGCTGCTCCGCCCGCACGGGAATCACGAAACGATCGTTCCGCAGCGTGACGTAGTCTTCTCCCGCTTCCGCATTCCGCGCGCGCAAAATCTGCTTCAGATTCCTCTGGATCGTATCGCGCGTCTCCGTGATGCTCGCCCGGATTCGCCGCAGCGTCGACGACGCATCGTCGCTAATTTCCCCGTTCGGCAGCACGCACCGCCGGATCGCTGCGTGCACGTCCCGAAAATCACCAAGCGAAGCGGCCCGTGCCGCCAACAAGGGAAACTTCACCTCTTCCTCGCGAAACTGCTGGCGCAGCCATCCTGCCGTTTCCAGCAACGACGCCGCATCCAGGAATTCGCGCGGCTCCAGCGCCGCGCCCAGCCCCTCGATGCGTTCGAGCCAGCCTTGCGGATCGGCCAGCGCGCCAAATCCCAGCTCGCGCCCCGCGCGCAGCCACTCCCCTGCTTCGCGAATCAGCGCAAACGCCGATTCCAGCGCTGCGCGCTCGACGCCCGGCTCGAGTCCATTCACCGCTCGCCGCCCCGGCGCACACGTCGTCCTTAGCCGCAGCAATTCCCGCAGCTTGTCGAACTCCAATACGTCTTGCGCCGTCCGTGACATTTTTAGGTTTTCTGCAATTTCGTGGTCAAATGACTTGCCACGTCGCCCGGCGTCGCCGCCACGTACACCAGCCGCCCGTTTGCCTCGCCCCAAGGCCCCGGGTGTCCCAATTCCACTTCCCGCACGCGATCCAGAATCGGCTGCCAGAAATCTCCTAGCACGGCAAACGGTTTCCCGGCCATCACCGACTTGTTCATCATCTCCCACACAACCGCAAGCTCCACGAGCGTTCCCGTCCCGCCTTTGCACGCTACAAAACCATCCGCGCGCCGGATCAGCTCAAACAGCCGCTCTTCCCAGGTTTTCATACGCACTTCCACGTCAATCCAGGGATTGAGCTTCGCAGCTTTAAAGAAATCCGCGGTTACTCCGACGGTTTTCCCGCTCGCTTCTTTCGCTCCGCGGGACACCGCTTCCATCACCCCGCCGTAACCGCCGCTGCAAACAGAGAATCCTTGCTTCGCCAAAGCTCGCCCCAGGATCCGCGCCTCTTCGTAGTCCGCATCTCCTTCGCGCGGCCGCGAACTGCCAAACACCGTGACGATGATTTCTTTCTCCATGTAGCATCCTTGATTTCACCGCAGGTGCTTGTTTTTCAAGCCGCGCTTCGGCGTCACGTTGAACTCCTCAAGCATCGCCACGCAAAGTCCCGTCAAAGCGTCCGCCGCTTCGTGACTCTTCCCGCCCTGATTGTTGCTCAAGAACGAAAAGATCACGCGCCGACCGCCCGGCGTCTCTGCAAATCCCGAGAGTGTCCTCACGTGCTCGACAGAGCCCGTCTTCGCGTGAATCCGTCCCGTCGCCGTCGTGTTTTTCATGCGGTCTTCCAGTGTGCCGTCGACTCCCGCCACCGGCAGCGATGCATAGTAGAACTCGAACCACGATTGCTTCTGCGCAAAGCTCAGCAAGGTCACAATGGCCCTCGGAGTCACCAAATCGTGCCGCGACAATCCGGAGGCGTCCGCTTGAATTACGTCTCCCGGCGCGACTCCCGCTGTCGAGTAGAAATCCGCTGGAACTTTCATCAGCTCGTCCGGCGTGGCCCACACTCCGCTTTGTCGCGCCACCGTCCGCAACAGCATTTCCGTGTGCAGGTTTTGGCTGATCTTGTTGATCAACTTCACTGCGTCTCCTAGCGGAACCGAAACGTGCTCCGCAACGACCGCCGGATCGCTGGACCCTCCGTCCTGAGCGTGGCGGGCCTTCGCGACGCCATCGATCTTGATTCCTCGCTCCTCCAGTAGCCGCTTCAATGTGGCCGCCGCGTGCTGCGCCGGCTCTTCAATCGCCAGAACCAGTTTCCGCGGCGCGCTCTTCGCCGGCAAACTGCCCTTCACCACCACGATATTCGCGCCCGGATCCCGCGTAAGCGTCAAATCCGGCTTCACATCAGCGGCTGAAGTGACCACATCATTCTCGACTGTGAAATCTGGCGTCGCGGGAGTCACCGTCCCCTGCACGGGATTGCCCGCCTGTTCGCCGGGCGTGAGCGTCAGCGCCACGGTGTTGTCGTCCACGACGATCGCGGAAATCGCCGCGCCGTATTCCCACACCATGTCGTCGATCTCCCAGCCATTCGGATAGCGCTCCCGCGGAAAATAGCTGTCGTCGCCAATCACATCACCTGAGATTTCCTTGACTCCCTTAGCTACCACCGCGTCCACAAGCTCCACGAGCGCTTTCTCCGGGGGTCCGTCAAATTCTTCCTTCAATTCATAGGGGAATTTTCGGTTCGATAGATTCGGATCGCCATGTCCCACAAGCGCGAGGTCTCCACCCAGCACTCCTTCACTCGAAATCGTGCCCCGCGTCTCCAGCGTCGTGTGGAAACGGTACTCCGGCCCCAGTTTCGCCAGAGCCAAAGCCGTCGTGAACAGCTTCATGTTCGAAGCCGGCACGAAATACTTGTCCGCGTTCTGCTCGTACAGCGTCTCGCCGCTCTCGGCATCCTGGATAAGCAGTCCCCACTCACCTTTGCTCGTGGGCGTTGTTCCCAGCAACGCTTCCGCCCTCGCGGCGAATCTCGCCGTGGCCTTCTTCGAAGCCGCACTCTGCTTCTTGGCGCCGCAGCACGCCGGCTTTGTTTTTCCTTTCGATTGTGCGCCGAGGTGCGGCGCGCCAATTCCGAAGGCCCACACGGCGCTCGCCACCGCCACTGCCGCACTTCGCTGCAGGATTTTCTCGATTCTCATTTTTCACTCGAGCTTAAGTCGTTCTGGAAAAGTATAGTCCAAAGGCAACGTATTCCGTCTCCCGCGCTTCTTATTAGTCGAACAACCCCTGCCTCAAGCCCGTTTGCAAGGCCCCGTTTTTAAGGCCTGAGGTTGCGCCCAGCCTGTGAGCACTCTATGATGGCTCTAGCCCAAAAAAACTACTACGAGGTGAACTGTGATTAAGCGAATGATCTCCTCCCTGATGGCGCTGGCGCTCGTTGCGCTCCCGCTCTTGGCCGCGGGAGATAAGAAGGAAACGGAACGCCTGGAGAACTGCGGGATGATCGTCAAGGAAGTGATGGATATTCCGGATAACATCCCCGAAGACCTTATTAATAAGGCGGAATGCATCATCGTCTATCCGTCCGTGCTCAAGGCTGCCTTTATTGTCGGCGGCAGCTACGGCCGCGGGGCGATGACGTGCCGCTCCGGCGAGCATTTCACCGGCCCTTGGAGCGCTCCCACGATGATGGCACTGGAAGGCGGAAGCGTTGGCTTGCAGCTCGGTGGACAGGCCACTGATTTCGTCTTGCTGGTCATGAATCCGCGCGGCGCTCGTTCCATCTTGAGCAGCAAGGTAAAGCTCGGCGCTGATGCCTCCGCAGCCGCGGGTCCAAAGGGACGCACCGCGAACGCATCGACCGACGTGACGATGCGCGCCGAAGTCTTGAGCTATTCCCGCAACCGCGGCCTCTTCGCCGGCCTCTCGCTGGAAGGCTCAACGGTTCGCCCTGACAATGACGGCAATGAGCGCGTCTATGGTAAGAAAGTCGAAGCAGAATCCATAGTATTCAAGGGTGCTGTCGCCGTTCCTCCGGCCGCACAAAAAATGATCGCGTATCTAAACCAGAAATCTCCAAAGAATACTTCGGACCCCGAATCCCTCAAGTAGTAACTCCAAACCTGCGGTCTCTCGGGACACCCCGGCTCAAACCGGGGTGTTTTAGTTTGTATCTCCCCGCGCGGCTCCGGCGATTTTTCCCTGCTAGTCTAGGAGAAAATATGCTTGACATTTGATCTGATATGACCTATAGTCATTTATGAGCGTTGGTCATTATGTCCCGTCAATCAAAATCTTTCTCCCGCGACAATCCTCTGGCGTCAACCTCCCCCTCCGACCGCCGGCAGCGCCGGAGCGCGGATATCCGCGAGCGTCTTTTCCGCGCCGCCCTCGATCTTTTCGCCCGGAAAGGATTCGCCGAAACGACTGTCGAAGACATCACCGAGGCGGCTGACGTCGGTAAAGGCACCTTTTTCAATTACTTCCCGAGCAAAGACCACATCCTGCTGGACTTCGGGGAAATGCAACTCAGCAAGTTGGAAGCAACCATTGAGATGGCTCGCCGCACTGGCGAACCCATGCCGGAATTCCTTGGTTCGCTCGGTCTCCGCATGACCCAGGAGCCCACTCGCAACCCCGCCATCATCCGTGCGCTTCTCCAAGGCTATCTTTCAACGACTCCGGTTCGTGAGGCCATGATGGACTTGCAAAAGCGCATGCATGCCCTGCTTAGCCAGATGATTCAGCTCGGTCAGGACCGCGGTGAAATCCGCAATGACCTCCCTGCCGCGGAGATCGCCCACGTTTTTCGCCAAACCATTTTCGGCACGCTTCTGATCTGGTCGCTTTACGCCGACGCGACTTTGCACTCCCGGATCGAAACTGCATTCAACCTGCTCTGGTCCGGCTTGGCGCCTCGCGGGACCTCAACGCCGCCGTTGCCAGTGCCATTCTTCACGTCAGGAGACTAGTTTTATGAACCGCAAGCGCATCCTGATTTTTCTCGTTGCCGCTGCCGTACTGACCGCGACTGTGCTCTATGCCGGTTGGTTGCGCCGCGACACCGCCCTGCAAGGCTCCGGCACCGTCGAAGCCCGCAACATACGTGTGGGTTCCAAGATTGGGGGCCGCATCGACAAGGTTTTAGTCCGCGAAGGCGATTCCGTTCAACCAGGCCAAGTTCTGATTACCTTCGATGACCATGAATTGCGGGCCGCGCTCCAGCAATCCCGCGCCGGGGCTGAAAAATCCCAGCGCGGCTATCGCCCCGAAGAAATCGCGGAAGCCCGCGCCGTCGCGGCCCAGTCCAAGGCCGAGTACGAGCTGAAGAAGAACGGCTATCGCTCGGAAGACATCGCCACCGCGCAAGCCGATCTTGACCGCGCGAAGGCCGACGAAATCCGCACGCATCTTGACTTTGACCGTTACGCCGCACTCGCAAAAAAGGATCTCGTCTCCAAGCAGCAACTTGATACCGCCGAGGCCAATTGGAAAGTTGCCGCCGCCCAGCAACAGAGTGCCAGGCACAAGCTCGATGAACTCCAGCGCGGCTACCGTCCCGAGGAAATTGCTTCCGCCGAAGCGCACTACCATCAAGCGCAGGCCAACCTGGAAAAACTCGAGAGCGGCAACCGTCGCGAAGACGTCGACCTCGCCAAAGCAGCCTACGCTTACGACGAAGCCCGTTTCCGGGAGCGCCAAGTCACCGCTCCCTCCGCCGCCATCGTCGAGGTTCTTGACGTTCGCCCGGGCGACCTCATCGCGCCCAATACGCCCGTCGCCACTCTTCTTGAAAAGGATCAGATCTACGTTCGCATCTACATTCCCGAAACCGAAATCGGCCGCGTCAAGCTTGGCCAAAAAGCCGAAGTTCGCGTCGATTCTTTTCCGAACACCGCTTTCGATGGGCTCGTCGAACAGATCAACCAGCAGGCCGAATTCCTGCCGCGCAATGTTCAAACCCGCGAAGAGCGCGTCCACCAGGTAATCGGCATAAAAATTCGCATCAGTGATCCCGCCGGTCGTGTCCTGGCCGGCATGGCTGCGGATGTGAAACTGAAAGCCCAAAGCTGAGGCCATGGCGACGCACCCGCAACCTCTCTCGCAAGCCGCCATCTCCGCCGAACATCTCGTGCGCCGCTTCGGCAACTTCACCGCCGTGAACGACGTGAGCTTCCGCGTCGAAAAAGGCGAAATCTTCGGTTTCCTCGGCCCCAACGGCAGCGGAAAAACTACCGTCATCAAAATGCTCACCGGACTTTTGCCGCTCAGCGGAGGATCAGCCTGGGTCGAAGGTCTTGACGTGCGGACCGAATCGGAAGCCGTGCGCGAGCACATCGGCTACATGTCGCAGAACTTCAGCCTCTACTACGATCTGACCGTCGCGGAAAACTTGCAGTTTTACGGCCGCATCTACAGCCTCGAGCCCGCGCGCCTGAAGCGGCGCATCGATGAAATTGTCCAGCTCAATGGCCTCGCACCCTATCTGAATCGCCTGGCTGCGCAACTTTCCGGTGGCTGGAAGCAGCGCCTAGCCCTCGGCTGCGCCATGCTCCATGAGCCGACACTCCTATTTCTCGACGAGCCCACCGCGGGCATCGATCCCGTCGCGCGCCGCCAGCTCTGGGATCTCCTCTTCGAGCTTTCCGGTCACGGCATCACGTTTTTTGTCACCACCCATTACATGGACGAAGCCGAGCGCTGCAGCCACGTCGCTTACATTTATTACGGCAAGCTCATCGCCGACGGCACACCCAAGTCACTTCGAGAGCTTCCCGACGTTCAGCCTCCGGGCACCCTGCGCGTCGAAATCACCACGCCGGAAGTTACACGCGCGCTCCGCTTCGCGCGTCACCTCCCGGGCATTCGCAGCGCCACTATTTTTGGTCAATCCATCCATGCGCTCATCGAAGACCATTTCAATCTCGACGACCTACGCAACCAGCTCCTGAAGAACGGCATTGCCGTCACAGAGATTCGTCCGCTCGCTCCGAGCCTCGAAGACGTCTTCGTCGAGCTCACCTACAAACACCAAGCTCTGCTGGAGGCCGCCCGTGCGTAACTTCTTTCGCGGTTTCGGCGCTGTCTTCTACAAAGAGGTCCTGCATGTCCGCCGCGACCCCGCCACTCTTTTTTTCTCCCTCGTCATTCCGCTGCTGCAAATGGTTGTGCTTGGTTTTGGCATTGACACCAACATTCGCCAGATCAATACCGTCGTGCTGAATGCCGACGGCCGCCGCGAAAGCCGCGAGTTGATCGACCGCCTGAAAAACTCCGACACCTTTCATTTCATCCGTTACGTCCAAAACGATCGCGATCTCAACGACGCCATCATTGCCGGAAAGGCCCGCGTCGGCATCAAGATTCCCGTGGATTATTCTGACCGCCTGCTGCACAACATGAGCGCTCAGGTTCTCGTTCTCATCGACGGCTCGGACTCCTCGGTCGCCGGCCAGGCCATCAACGTGACCACCGCCATCGGCCTCGACGAATCCCTCCGCCGCGTTCTTCAGGATCGTTCCACTTTTGCTGTCGATATCCGCCCCAAGCTGCTCTTCAACCCGGACTCCCGTTCCCCCAATTTCCTCTTGCCCGGCTTAACCGCTATTCTTCTGCTGAACGTCACTACTTTCCTCACCGCTTTCTCCATCGTCCGCGAAAAAGAACGCGGTACGCTCGAACAACTTTTCGTCACGCCGGTCCGCCCCATGGGCCTTCTTTTCGGCAAGCTCCTTCCCTATCTCGGGATCGGTTTTGCCGAACTCTGTCTGATTCTCACCTTCATGCGCTTCGTCTTTCAGGTTCCCATTCACGGTAACGTTTTCGTTCTCGCGTTCCTTTCTCTCCCCTATCTTTTCGTTTCGCTTTCCATTGGCATTCTCGTCTCCAGCAAAGCCAACTCGCAGTCCGAGGCCATCCAGCTTGCCTTTCTCACGTTTCTCCCCAGCATCTTCTTCTCCGGCTACATCTTTCCGCGCGAAACCATGCCCGTCGTCTTCTACGTCATCAGTTATTTCATTCCCGCCAGCTATTACATCAACATCACCCGCGGCATCATCTTGCGCGGCGCAGGCCTTTCTCATCTCTGGCTCGATGGCCTGGCCCTTTACGCCATGGGCTCTATTCTTCTTCTCATCGCCGCCCGCCGGTTCCAGAACAAAGTCATCATGGCGTGAGTTTTCGCCCGGTTACCGGGTCTGTTTGAGGTGGCACACACGTCGCTGATTCCCACTTCTCCGTTCGTAGTCAGTGGGGGCGAGGCGCCCGGTAACGCTTATTTACCGGACTTAGCTCCTAGATCTACGACGGAACTGCGCAACCGACGCGGCATAAATACCTGAGTTCAGCATCGCAAGCGCGCCTAGCCGTGCGTGTCCGGAACGTTCAACTGAAGGTCAATCATCTGTATGCGGCCTGAGGGGAGCCGCTCGCCTCGATCACTCCTCGTCTTCGTGATCATCGTGATCGTCGTCGTCCACCGAGCGCAGGAAATGGGAGAAGACCCACTGGGCCACGTGGCGGCCCTGCCTTCGTCCTTGCAGGTCCGCATAGCGGAAGTGGATACCTACGTAGATGCGGGCGTTGACTACGTCCGCGGCTGCATCCGAGAAGCGGTTATACGTGCGTGTCGTCGTCATGGCGGGTGGGTGGTTCGTAGTTTTTACGGTGAAGGTCATTTCGTCGGTCCCAAAGAAGAGAGCGAGCATACGGGTTACGGCGCCGGTGACGTTGTTGGCCCCGGACGAGTACTCGGGATAGTTCGGATTATTCTGCAGTGGCTCCCAGTTTGGGTCGGCCACCGTCTCTGGATTGCCGTCGAGGTCGCCATTGCGAATGGCCGTGATCGGCCGCCAGGAAGTGTTGTGTGTTGAAGCGTAGTGGTACTTGGTGTCCCAGGCGGTAAGCACGGCGTCGCCCATCGCCAGACTGGTCAGCGCGAAGAGGCGCGCGCTGTCGTCAATGTTGGACACATGCGCGGCAGCGATGTCCCGCAAAGCCTGATTCCAGAGCACAAGGTAATTCGAGTACCAGAACAAACCGATCTCGGTTTGCTCGGCAGTACGGCCGCTGTTGAAGCGCGCTCCCAGGGACTTGACCTCGTTGTAGGCCGCAGTGTAGCGCCTGCTGGTGAGAGACGGCGGCGGCACGGCGCGAAACTGTGAGTTGCTCGTTAAGGTGAAAGGAGTGACCACGGATAGCCACGGCGCCAGCATTGGCGAATTGGACGGTGGCGGTCCGGGGAGAAAGGAGGGCGTCGGGCGCCAGACGCCGATGTCGGTGCTGCCGACGAAATTGCATAGTGGAGGCGGTGGCATTGGGGTGCAGTCCGGAAAGCTTTTGTCAGTTGCGCGGAGAGCGATTAGACCGTCCGCAGCCGCCTCACCGACGGCGACGCCGGGGTCGGTCTCGGACAGGCCGTGGCTGGTCATATAGGTGTGGTAGGTCGCGTCGAGCGAAGTGGCGAGAGAAGGAAATCGCTTTACAAGCATATGATGCGCGGCCGCGGCGACGGCCGCTGCCGTTGAGCCGGAGGCTCCTGGGACGCGTACGGCGTAAGGTCGAAACCGGCCGGTGATCGACTCGACCGCGTCGTACACAGCGGCCTGGACCATGGCGCCGTCAAGGAAGCTGGTCGCGCCGGGATGGGACGGGACTCCGGCGATTGTTTGTATGGCGATCGCATTCCAATCCGTTACGGCGTCGGCTCGTACGACTGACGACATAGCGAGGGGCATCGCTAAGCCGAGTATGAGTACACAAAATCTTTTCGGTAGTCGCATTTCTTGTCTCCTCTCGAGGGCGATAGAGATTGACCAAATTAGAGCAAAGTGAAGGAGGGCGCTGTCAGAATGGAGGAAAGGACCTGATTAGGAAGACCAACAGCTCCGCACCTAGTCGCTATGCCAGTTTGTAAAACGGACCATACGCCGCATTCCGAGCGAAGTAAAGTTGTTATTTGTAAAATGCCTGTCGCCCGGCGCACCAGACTCGCATTGCAGATGCGCTCTAGTTCACCTAGTACCTCCGCCTGCCTGCTTTGTCTTTTATTGCCGCACCGCGTATTCTGCTGAGTTGTCCGGACGTTCTGAGGAGACTCCTTGTCCTGCCCAGTCTGCGAAAAGCGCAAAGCCGCCCGCTTCTGCCCCGCCAAGGGCGAAAAGATCTGCGCCGTTTGCTGCGGCACAGAGCGCGAAGTCACCATCGACTGCCCCTCTGATTGTTCCTATCTCGTCGCGGCGCACCGTTACGAAGACGAGCACCGGCGCTCCCTGCCAGCGGACGCTCCGTTGCTCGACGAAAAAATTCCGCAGGATATCGTCTACACCCACCAGCAACTCATGGCCGCGCTGGCCTTCTCGATCGCCAAGTTCTGCGCCGTCCAGCCCGCCACCGTGGACGCTGACGTGCTCGCCGCCATCCAGGCCCTCGCGCAGACCTACAAGACGCTGAGCTCCGGCATCATCTACGAAAAACCGCCGGACGCGCCGCTCCCGCGCGAACTCTACGCCGCATTGATCACACTTATCTCCGAAATCAAGAAGCAGCAAGCCGAACGCGCCAACTCAGCCGGCCTCAAGGACTCGGAACTTTTCTATCTGCTGGTTTTTCTCTACCGGATGGGATTGCTGCGCACCAACGGCCGCCCGCGCTCACGCCGCTTCATCGAATTCCTGCGCGGCCAATTCCCACAATCCCCAGAACTCAAGCGCGAAGAATCCCGCATCATCGTTCCCTAGCGGTTTTTTTGTGGTACGACCAACCTCTTCTCATCGCACGGTTTATGCGCGATAAATCCTGGCTGTGCGCCTACTTCCTAGCCATCTACCCTGTCGTGCGAGACCGCATAGGTTCCGTCTGTTGCGTCACCTACGCCGCATCCCAGCCCAAGGACAACTGAGCGCAAGGGGTCGTATGCTTCTTGTCCACCCACGGCCGCGACTGAAATCCATACTTCTCACGGATTCGCGCCACGCGTTCGCTGGCCGTCCGGCGGTATTCCTCCGGCGCATACCCGTTCTTCGAGTACCACTGCTCATATTGCTTCGCCAGGCGCGGAAACTTCTCCCGTACGAACGGCAGGAACTGTTTCGCCGACGACGGCATCAAAAACAACACTCCCGAGAAAAACCACTGCGCGCCCGCTTCTCTCGCTGCTGCCGCGACTGCTTCGAGCTCGCCTTCTCCATCCGTAATCCCTGGCACCAACGGCGACGCCGACACACCGACAGCCAACCCCGCTTCGTGCAATTCCTTCACCGCCGCGATTCGCAGGTCCGGCCGCGGTGCACGTGGCTCCAGCAATCGTGCCAGCCTCGGCCGCATCGTCGTCACCGTAATGTCGATTTGCAATGAAGACCGCGCCGCAATCTTCGTCAGCACATCGATGTCGCGCACGATTTGATTCGACTTCGTAATGATCGAAATACTCAGACCTTCGCGCTTCGCCAATTCCTCCAGGCACGCCCGCGTCACCCCGTGTTCCCGCTCAGCGGGTTGATACGGATCAGTCGCCGTCCCAATCGCTATATGATCCGGCTTTTCGCCGCCCGACCTCTCCGACGCGTACGAATACTTCCGCGAGATATCATGCGCCAGCAAAGGCGCGGCATCCTTCTTCACATAAATCTTTTTCTCGAACTCGGACCCGTCCAGCTCCATGTATTCATGCGTGTAGCGCGCATAGCAATACTTGCAAGCAAACTCGCATCCTCGATAGGGATTGATCGTCCATTCGAAGGGCACGCGGTTCGAATCGCACCGGTTCAGGATCGACTTCACCGGCAGCACAAAATACTCCGGCCGCTCCGCCGATTTTCTTTGCGTCTCCGCCGGCGGGGAGGATGCTGCGAGGCGGGCAATGCCAACCAGTCGCGCGTGAGCGCGTCCAGGGGGCGACGCGGCATCAATTCGAATCGGACCTGCTTCACGGTTTTGGGTTCCGTGCTGGGTCCTGGACGCCGGGGGGCAATCCGCCGTCGCTGGATTCGAACTGCTGCCGCGTTGGTCAGCAGCCGGGGCAGGGCTACTGACCATCTTCATTGGGCTTATGGCATCAGGGCACTCAGGAAAGAGTCCTGCTGTGGTTGGTGAAGAGTGGCGGCGTCGAATCCGAAAACTCGGCGCCGATAGGGAGTGAACTGGAGACATAGCCCACCTCGAAGCACGCCGCAGTATTTCGCTTTTTGTTCGCTTAGTCAAGAACTATTTTCGCTTTTTCTTCATGCGGCCATCCGTCCCCGCTTTCTCCCGTTTCACCGTGCCTCCATGGATACGGCATCTCTTCACGAAACCTCGCAGACAATTGCCTCCCTTGCCTTCACAAGGTATTCTCAATGTCCGGGGGAAGCGTCGTCGGCATGCTTGGCAGATCCAAACACTTTCTGCTCGCCGCATCTGTGCTGCTTGCCGGCCTGCCTGCGCTCTCGCTCGGCCAGAATTCTCCGCCGGCAAAGAAGCTGCCTGCGGGTCCCCCCTCCCCGCAATCGACCCACTATCCGATTCTCCTCCTTGCTTTTGGCAACGATCCCAACTGGAGCCTGCGCATCGGCCTGAAAGGTCCGGAACGCATGGATCGCCCAGGGTACCCGCCGATCGCTCTGGAGCCCGCAGAAGTTACCCATGAAGCCGGCGCCGACTCCTGGACCTATCACGCCAAGGATTCCGCCACCGGCGCGATCGTCGTCGTCCACCTCACGCGAGAAGCGTGCACCGACGCCACCAACGATACGCTGACTCCCACGCCGCCGCCCTCGGGAAAATACTCCTTCCGCGCCTCTGTAGATCACGCACAAATCGGCTCCTTAAAGGGCTGCGCCCGCATCGCGGCCGAGCTCTTCCCCAAGATTAACAACCAACCCGACGAGGAGGACGACGACGCCAAAAAAAAGCCACCCGCTCCAACCGTCACCAACTTCAATCCCCCCGTCGCCGTCGCTTACCTGAATTCAGCAGGCAGCGTTGTACTCAGCCGCGGGAAGATGAAGAAGATCGCAGCGCCAGCCGGCACCGAGCTGGCCCTCTCCCACGACGGCAAGAAGCTTCTTTACGCGCGCTCCGATTCAAAGGGCAGCCCCGACCGCACCATCGTTCTCTACGATTTTGACTCCGGCAAATCGCTGGATTTGGTCCACGGTCTCGTGCGGCAAGCCTTCTGGTCGTCCGATGACGGCCGCATCGCTTTTCTCAAAGCTCTGGATAACTCGTGGCAAGTCTGGTCTTTCCCCGCCACAATGCCTGAAGCCGCCACACTCTTTTCTCCGCAGTCCGTGAATTCTCTCCATGGCTGGGTTGACGGTCACACTGTTCTCGCCACGGACATGCAAGATGCCTACTGGCTCAGCGAAGACAACCAGCAGCAATCCGTAGCGCTCAAGGATATTTACGGTGCCGGATTTCAAATCATGAGTTCAGACACAATCCGCGTGAATCCCGCCAATTCAGACTTGCTGCTGATCTCAGCCGCTTATTTGTCGGCGCCCGCCGGTGCTCCAGCTGGTTCCATGGGCTCGGCCGCGGGTTTTTTCCTTTACGAAATGCGGTCGAAGCGCCGCGTAATTCTGTGCCCGCCTGAACAGTCGGGCCGCGCAGCGGAATGGTCGCGCGACGGCCTTCAAATCTTTTTTTCCGGGAGCGATTCCTCGCATCGTGCAGCCATCTATCGAATTTTTTGGGACGCCACAGGGTTGCAGCGTTCTCTCACCGGCAGCAACTATGTAGTAGGGCAGTAGCCTACTCCCCCGAGGGTGCCGATAGGTTTTAGATCGCCCTTGCCTGATACGCCGCAGCCGTTTTATTCGCCGCCTCTCGCTGCCATCTTGGGGTATACTGAGTTTTATGAGTACTAGTCCCACGCCCGCTCTAACGCAGGTAGGTATTCTTGTCCTTGACGAAAATGCCCCAGGCGGCAGTGCGGTCAAGCAGATTCTGGACTCCGAAGGGTGGCGCGTCCGCATCGTGCCCGACACCCAGATGCTCCTGGCCGAGCTGAAAACCGGGGAATGGTCTCTTGTGATCGCTGATGTGGCACTGACTGGTCTTGACGGTCCTGCCTTTATCACTTTGCGCGAGCTTGCCAGTGTCTCAGCGGCTGACGGTGGCCGCGTCCGCGTCCTGTATCTGATCCCGGAACTAGCCAGCGGCCAATACATTGTCCATCTGGAAGCCGCACGCCTTCCTTATGTGCTTCGTCCCTACCATCTTCACGACTTTCTCGAAAAAGTCAGCGATTTGCTCGTCGAAGTGAAGGCCATTGAGGGTCCTATCCGTCAGGTTCGCCATGAATTCGGCGCCCTGCGCAAGAAGAAGAAATTAGCCGCTCGTTCCAACTCCATGTTCGCCTCGCGCGACTCTTTTTCCTACACCGATGAGGAACTCGCCGAATACGAGAAACAGGAGGGCGAAGCCTCCAAGTCCAAGCGCAACAAGCCCCGCCTCAACCTTGGCGACCCCAACCGCTGAATGGGCAAAGCAAGTTCCAAGTTCTTCGTTTTTAGTTCTTCGTTTTTAGTTTTCGGTTTTTGTTCCTTGTTTTTAGTTCTTCATTCTTAGTCCTTCGTGATTAGTCCTCAGTTGTCACTGGGCAGTCTCGCATCCTAGTTTGTCCCTTTTGCCCTTATCTGGGTCACAAGGCCGGCTCCTTCTTCCTACTAAGAACTAAAAACTAACAACAAATAGCTTCCACCCGTGCAAGGAATTGCTCCCTCCCCGTTCTAATCCTGAGTCGTATCCCCGCTGGTTCGCTCTGACCGGGTCGGGGTTCATACACAGGAGGCTTCATGGAACGCTCGATTTTCGCCGCCCTGATCGGCGGTCTACTCGGTATCACCACTCTTGGCGGCCTGGCTTTCGTTGGCTCGGCACCGGGCTCCCCTGCCGCTCCTTCGTCTCGGCCTGAGGGCGATTGGCGGCTGCTCGATCCCGTCACCTACGAGAACATCTCCGTCTTCCCTGTCGTCAGCTCCTACAGCCAGGACACCAGTCCCTTCCTCACGCTCGAGGAAGGTCTTGCCACCGGCGACGTGGCCGTCCATGAGCAAGGTTCGGAGAGCATGGTTCGCGGCCGCGACGGCCATCCCATATATATTCCGCAGCCCGGTACCGGCGCTTCCGTCAACCAGCTCGTGCTGATCAATCGCAGCAAGCGCCCGCTGTTGCTCCTCGCCGGAGAACTCGTCAGCGGCGGCAAGCAGGACCGCGTCATCGGCAGGGACCGCATCGTTCCCCCAGGCGCTCCGCCGCTCCCTCTCGACGTGTTCTGCGTCGAGCACGGCCGTTGGACCGGCAGCTCGGAATTTGCGGCTGCAAAAACCATCGTCCATCCCAGCGTCCGCGAAAGAGCAGCTGTCGATCAGAAACAAGCCGAGGTCTGGGACGCGGTCCGCAGCGGCAGCACCATGAGGGCATCACCCGCTGCTCCTTCTCCTCGCGTGACCACGAGTGACATTCAAGGCGCCATCGCTTCCAACGGGCGCACGGAAGCCTACGAGCAGATTTACCAATCGCGTGCCGTCGGCGTATCGATCGATGAATTTGTCATCGAAGTGCGGCGCCGTTTCGCGCAAGCCACTTCAAGTTTGAGGAACGAGCGCGTCGTCGGCGTGGTCGTGGCCTACGGCGGCGAAGTCGCCTGGAGCGACATCTTCGCCTCCGGCGATCTCTTCGATCACTACTGGCGCAAACTTTTGCGCAGCTACGCCGTCGAAGCCCTCACCCGTCCCACATACCGCCAAGCCGCCTCGCGCGACAACGCCAACGAGTTCTTGCGCCGATTGAACGGCCGCGAAACTCAGGAAACCGAGCCCGGCGTCTACCGCTGGCGCGAAATCAAGGAAG
>Ga0207120_1017_pt1 | contig 47213 bp, 34 predicted proteins | sample Alteio_BWMinHeat_40_FD_153509 | JGI IMG/M metagenome (GOLD analysis project Ga0207120, IMG submission 153509) | Enriched cells from forest soil in Barre Woods Harvard Forest LTER site, Petersham, Massachusetts, United States -... | ecosystem: Environmental > Terrestrial > Soil > Temperate forest >...
CGCCAATCGCAGCGAAAAGAATTTTTCGCATCATTTGCACCTCAGCAGGGAGCAGGCGGGATTGTACTCTGGGAAGAAAAGCGGCGGCAAGCCGCTGCTTTTCTCCTGCAGCTCTTGCGTGCGACAACTCAACGTCTGCGACGACGGAAAAGCGGGAGCAAGCTCCCGCACTCCCAAAAGAAGCGGGCGCCACGGCTCTTCTCTTTGACTGAAAACGGACAACTGAAAACAGAGAACTATTTTCAGTGGGCTGCGCCTTCGCGGATACGCATGCCGTAGAAGGAACGGTAAACGAAGAAGAAGGAGACGACGAAGAAGGCGGCCGCGAGAATGTGCGTCAGGCCGCTGCCCTGGGTGGCGGTCAATTGCACGGCAAGTTCGACGGCCAGCAGGCCGAAGAGAGTCGTGAATTTAATCACGGGATTGAGGGCAACCGACGACGTATCTTTAAATGGATCGCCCACTGTGTCGCCGATGACCGTGGCGTCATGGAGCGGCGTGCCCTTCTGCTTGAGTTCGACTTCAACGATTTTCTTGGCGTTGTCCCATGCGCCGCCAGCGTTCGCCATGAAGATGGCTTGGTACAAGCCGAAGATCGCGATGGAGAAGAGATACCCGATGAAGAAAAACGGTTCGACGAAGGCGAAAGCCAGTGTGGCGAAGAACACCGCGATGAAAATGTTGAGCATGCCCTTCTGCGCGTACTTGGTGCAAATCTCGACGACCTTTTTGCTGTCGGCGATACTGGCGGACGCAGCTCCGTCGAGCTTGATGTTGGCCTTGATGAATTCGACGGCGCGATAAGCGCCGGTAGTCACGGCTTGCGTGCTCGCGCCGGTGAACCAGTAAATCATGGCGCCACCAGTGACGAGGCCGAGAACAAAAGGCGCATGGAGGAGCGAAAGATTATTGACGTTTTCGGTTAAGCCTTTGGTGAGCGCCATGATGATCGAGAAGATCATGGTGGTCGCGCCGACGACGGCCGTACCGATGAGGACCGGTTTTGCGGTGGCCTTGAAAGTGTTGCCTGCGCCGTCGTTGGCTTCCAACATTTCCTTTGCGCGCTCAAAATTGACGTCGATGTTGTAGTCCTTCTTGAGTTCCTGCTTGATGTTGGGGACTTGCTCGATGAGCGAAAGCTCATACACGGATTGCGCGTTGTCGGTGACGGGGCCGTAGGAATCGACGGCGATGGTCACCGGGCCCATGCCGAGAAAGCCGAATGCTACGAGGCCGAAAGCAAACACGGCCGGTGCGAGCATTTGGGTGCCGAGTCCCATGGTGCTGATCAAGTAGCCGAGGGACATCAAGAGGACCATCGCCAGGCCGATGTAGTAAGCGGAAAAATTACCCGCGACGAAGCCGGAGAGAATGCCGAGCGATGCGCCGCCCTCTTCCGCCGACGTCACGACTTCTTTTACATGGCGTGATTCGGTAGAGGTAAAGACCTTCACCAACTCAGGGATGATGGCGCCCGCAAGCGTGCCGCAGGAAATGATGGTGGCCAGCTTCCACCACTGCGAGGTGCTGCCGCCGAGGTCCGGGATGATCAGCGACGAGACGACGTAAGTCAAGCCAATCGAAACGATAGAGGTGATCCATACGAGCGATGTGAGCGGCGCCTCGTAGTTCATTTCGTCAGCATTGCCGTACTTGGCTTTGGCGATGAAGCTGTTGATGAAGTAGGCGGCGGCGCTGGCAATGAGCATCACGATGCGCATCACGAAAATCCACACCAGCAACTGCACTTGCACGGTGGGATTCTTTACCGCCAGCAAAATAAACGTGATCAATGCAACGCCGGTTACACCGTAGGTCTCAAACCCATCGGCGCTGGGGCCCACCGAGTCGCCGGCGTTGTCACCGGTGCAGTCTGCAATGACGCCGGGGTTGCGCGCGTCGTCTTCCTTGATTTTGAAAACGATTTTCATGAGGTCGGAGCCGATGTCCGCAATTTTCGTAAAGATGCCGCCCGCGATACGCAGTGCCGCCGCTCCAAGCGATTCGCCGATGGCAAAGCCAATGAAGCACGGGCCGGCGTAGTCGCCCGGAACGAACAGAAGTATAAAAAGCATCATGAGCAGCTCGACGCTTATGAGCATCATGCCAATACTCATGCCGGCTTGGAGCGGCGTGCTGTAAATCGGATAGGGCTTGCCGCGCAGGCTGGCGAAAGCGGTGCGGGAATTTGCGAAGGTATTCACGCGAATGCCGAACCAGGCGACGCCGTAACTACCCGCAATGCCCACGAGGCTGAAGATCAGAATGATCGGCAAAGTGACCGCGACAGGTTGCACGGGAGCGAGCCAGCCGAAGTACATGACGATCACCACGGCGATAAACACCCACAAGATCATCAGGAACTTTCCCTGCGTGATGAGATAGGTTTTGCAGGTCTCGTAAATCAGCTCGGAGATTTCGCGCATCGATTTGTGAACGGGCAGGTTTTTCAGCCGCGAGTAGATCGCCAAACCGAAGCCCAAGCCGAAGATGCAGATGACGATGCCGAAGAGCAGAAGCTTGTGGCCGTCGATGCCAAGAAAGGTGACCTGGGATAGGTCGGGAAGCTTCAAACCAGCCTCGCCACCGGCCTCGTCAGCGAGAGCCGATGCGACCCCAAGCAATGTGAGCGCGAGAGCAGCCGCTCCAAACTTGATGAATTTAAAGCTCAAGGACCAGGCATTTGCGAGCCAGGTAAGCATTCACAATCCTCCATGGATCATTCGTTCACAGGGCAATTGCTTCCCGGGACAGTCGTTTCCGGCACACTTTTTCGACACAGCGCTGTTTGGCGCAACCGCAGAGCGAATTGTTCTCATTCCACCAGGAAGACGCCGCTGCTCGCCGGTCCGAGACTACCCCAAATACCAACGGCGAAGCACCCTGATGACGGGGCGGACAGCGGGACACAAAACGAAGATTTATAACATTTTACCAATGGCCGGTCAAACAGCCCCCTTGTAGGTAAGGGAAGTGCAACCCCGTATCGCATCGAATAACGCCGCGACACGTTTTAGCCAACCGATGGTAACATGCCAGAATCATTTGAGGACGATTAGCCCTTTCCAGTTGGGGGTCCATGGCTACCAGGCAAGTGTTAGAAGCGGCGCTAAGTGCCGCCGCAAAGAGCGACTTGCGTCACGAAGGGAATCGAACCAAAGCCGAGGCTTCTGACCGCGCGGCTGCGCCAGCGACGGTTATCCGCGCATGAGACACCATTTTTTCATTACGGGTACGGACAGCGGAGTCGGCAAGACAGTACTCTCAGCGCTGCTTTGCGCAGCACTCGATGCCGTTTACTGGAAGCCGATCCAGACAGGCACCCTCGAGGGCTCGGACCGCGTGTCCGTCATGCGGCTAGCCGGGATTGGGACGGATCGAACGCTCGATGAGGTATACAAATTCGTGCCGCCGGTTTCGCCGGACCTTGCGGCTCGTTGGGCGGGAGTGGAAATCGACCTTGGGCGAATCAGCATGCCCAGCAGTTTGATCAACGACTGGTTGATTGTGGAAGGGGCGGGCGGCGTGCTGGTGCCCATCAACCAGAAACAGTTCATGCTGGACCTCATGGTGAAATTCAAATTGCCGGTGGTCGTGGCGGCGCGCAGCGCGCTGGGTACAGTGAATCACACGCTGCTGACGCTTGCCGCGCTACATGCCGCGGAATTGCCGGTGCATGGCGTGGTGCTGATCGGCGACCAGAACCGCGAGAACCGCGAAACCATCGAGCGGTTCGGCCACGTCCGCGTGATCGGGGAAATTCCAAAGCTGCCGAATCTGCACCGCACCGCACTCATGCAGGTCTTCATGAATCATTTCGATCGCGCCGCCTTTGCGCAATAATTGCCGCTCGGCCAATTCCCGGTGTTCAGCATGGTTGCGGCATTTTCCGGCTTCGCGCGAAGCGGCGAGCAAGGCAAGGGCCGTGCGCGGAACTAGAAACATACGTTAGCGGGAGGAGTAGCGGGTGCCATCAAGCCTGAGTGGATGGAAGCAAAAAGTGGTGGCGTTTGCGAGCGGGCTTGGCGCGCCGGGACTTTTTCTCATTTCCTTTCTGGATTCTTCGGTGCTGACGTTTCCAGTCATCAACGATCTGCTGCTGATCGAGCTATCGATCGAGCATCCGGCGCGGATGCCGCTGTATGCGTTGATGGCCTCGCTCGGATCGGTGCTGGGTTGCGTGGTGCTGTATTTTATTGCGCGAAAGGGCGGGGAAGCGCTCTTCCACAAAAGGGCTGGCAAGCACGCGCACGCGATCCGGCATTGGGTGGAACGCAATGGATTCCTGGGAATGTTGGTTGCGGCACTTCTGCCGCCGCCGACGCCGTTCAAATTTTTTGTGTTTGCGGCAGGGGTTTTTGAAGTGCCGCTGTTCAGTTACACTTCGGCGATCATCATTGCGCGTTTGTTTCGGTACTTCGGGATCGGGTACCTGGCGATACGGTATGGGGCAGACGCGATGCCGTACCTGATCCATCACAAGTTACAAGTTACGGTAGTTGTTATTTCAGTTATTATTGTCAGCTATGTACTTTCCCGACTGCTACTTAGGCATCGGCCGCAGCGGGGCGGGACGAACCAACCTCCGCCGGTACCCCCTACCCCCCATCAATGATGGATGATTAACAAAAGAAAGGAGTTGCGCGAAGAGCATTTTCTAAGTGCTTGATTCTGAAAAGGATGGGCTCCGGTATGACAAGTAAACCGCGTGTGCAGCCCCAGAGAGTTGCCAACCGTAACGACAGGGCGAAGATATCTACAATGATAAGTATAGTACAAATTAGAGAATTGTCAAGAGCGATTTTCTCATTTCTGCGTTCCGTAGAATCAGAGACTTAGCTGAATTGAGGTCCCCGCGAAGTCCAGAGGACCGTCGCGACAGGTCAGGATCAGAGGAGGAGTGTTTGTCGGGGTAATGGCTCGGTATCGGCTGGAAGAAAAGCGGGAGCTAGGCTCCCGCACTCCCAAAAGGCTATTGCCACCAGAATTCTCGGGAGATGGGGTCCCAGGCTAGCTCTTGGGAGAGGATTTTGCCGGAAGGATCGGTATCGATTAGGGCATGGACGCGTAGGCCGGAGGTGACGCCGCGGGAGTGGGGAAGGGCGCGCAGAACGATATGGAAACCTTCGGGGGTCTTCTCGACGGTTGCTTTGGGGAAGCGGGCGGCCTGGAGGAAGCGACGCGCAACAGCGCTGTCGCGAGCGGCGTCGAGGGCGGGGGAGGGTTCGGGTTTGTAGGAAGTGACGGCGGAGTCGGGATCGAAAGATGCGGTGGGGCCGACTTCGATTTCAACGTCGTGGAGGGCTCTTTCCGTTTCGACGATACCATGCCAGCGGAAGGGCGAGCCCGATTCGGGGAACGCGGCAGCCTTGCGGGGCGATTCGCCGCGGTAGGTGCGCGATACCAAGGCAGCCAGAGCGTCGCCGTGGAGAACGAAGCGCAATACGACATACAGAATCATGGTGGCGAGCGCGAGGGATGCACCCACTTTGCCTCGCGGGCCTTTTGATTTGGCTCCGATTTCCTCGGTGACCAGCCCGCTTAGCGCGGGGAGAAGGATTCCGGCAAGAACAATGCCCAAAATCCAGAGATCGAGCGGGGCGACCCAGTCCAGAGCGAAGCGGCGCGTGGAGAAGGGCCAGAAGAGTTCGACACAGGTGCTTTGGCAAACATCCATGAGCGAGTGGAGAATGGCGGCGGCGAGAGCGGCGAGGAAGATGGGAAGCGGCGAAGTTTGTTTCTCGGTTGGCCCGCGTCTGCGCAGGAGAAAGGGGAGAGTGACGAGCGCGCTGAACAGCAAAGCCGCGAGCAGCGAATGAAAATAGGTGCGATCGAAGGTGAGATACGCGGAGGGGCCGGCTAGTTTGCTGAGTATGTCGATGTCGGCGATGGTTCCCGCGATTAGCATGGCGATGGTGGTGGAGCGGGGGGCGCGGGGGAAGGCGGCGCGCTTTAGGGAGTAGGAGGCTAGGGCGTGGGTGAGGGGGTCCATAAGGGAGAAGTTATCTCACAAAAGCAAGTGGTAAGTCATAAGTTGTAAGTTCTAAGTCAAAGAAAACCGCCATTCCGTTTGGAATGTTCGGTCATGACTTTAAGACAAGGGCCTGGCCCCATGAGCAGTTAACGATCGCGCTTCGTATCACTCCACTTCACGGTAAACGGTACTCAACCGCTCCTAGAATGGGCACTGGGAAGAAGATTTTCCCTGGGAGGCCAGGTAAACCTATGTTCTGGACCAATCGTTTGGCAAACTCGAACTTTATTCTCATCGCCGTTATTATGTCAGTATTTGCGGTCGCGGCTCGCAGGAGCGCGCAGGATGAAAAGGATCCTCATCGCCCGCCTTGTACGAGCGCCTACTGCAAGAAGGTCGAATCCTTCTTGAAGAAACATTACTGCGGCGAGTCGCCGGCAGGAAATGGTCCCGATGATGGTTGTGATTTGAGAAACCAAAAGAGGCCGGGGGCGGGCGTCAGCATCAAGGCCGAACCCAAGTGCGAATGGAATACAAGCAAAGGTGTGGCCGAGTGTGAACAGCACGGTAAGCCATCAGAAGATGTTCGCGGCATTTTGATCAACCAGCTAAGAAAGCTTGGGTTGCCTGCCAAAGTGGACGGCAAAACTTATTTTACGGTTTGGGAATCAACGCAAGAAGGATGGTCAGTGGCTGAAGCGGATTACTCCTCTCCGGGAGGGGCTGATGAGGAACTCTGTCAGGTGATTGTCGTTATCGACAAGAATTCTCAAGTGGCGGTGGTTCGAAAGGTGCCATTCCAAAAGACTGATTCGGACGTGCCCACAGTAACACAATGGTCTTTACTCGATCTTGCAGACGCGGATGGTGACGGGCAGGTGGAGATCATCCTACAAGGAGATGCTTACGAGAATCATTGGCTCGAGGTTGTAGGAATGCGGAATGGGTCTCCCAAGACGATCTTTTCTGGTCTCGGGTACTACTTGTAGGGAGCGGCGCAGCATGCTGCCTGCCGCAGGCGGGCCGCCTCAGTCCATATCCGCACCCGTGGCATTTCCTAAGCCCGGTAAAGAAGAAAAGCGGCGGCAAGCCGCCGCAGTCCAAAAAAAAAAAGCAAGAGAAAAGCGCCGGCCTGAAGGCCGGCGCTACGAATGGGCGCCGGGGATGAGGAGTTTCAGGGCGCGGGGGACGATCTTGAATTGGACGGGGAGGCGGGCGAGGGGCTCGCCGTCGACTTGGGCGTAGATGGGATTTTTGTCCAGCGGCTCGCAGATGACGGTGTCGGACTTGTGGAAGTGCACGCCTTCGGTGCCGCGGAGGTTGCCCATCCACAGCGTGGGCAAGTAGCTCAAATAGCGCAGGCCGCTTTGCGTCGTGAGGGCCATGATTTCGAATTGATCCTCGAAGAGGTCGGCGCCCGTGGTGATTTTAAAGGGGCCACCGTAATTCTTGGTGCGGCCGACAATGGCGAGAGAAGCGTCGAGTTTTTGATCGCCGATGATAATGCGGAAATGGGGGAAATTGTAACGGAAGACTTCGCGAGCGCCCTGCCACCAGTAGGCGAGAATACCGAGGCGGGCTTTCAGATCGACGTCGAGGGAATAGACAATCATGCCGTCGGGTCCTGCGCCGCTAACACTGAGGAAGTATTTTTTCTTTTCGGGATTTTCGAGTGGAGTTGCCATGCCGAGCGCGATTTCCTTCACCGTTCCTCGAACGAGCTTCTCGGCGGCGCTGGGAATATCCCAAGGCAAGTCCAGTTCCTTGGCGAGGATGTTCGCGGTTCCGCCAGGAAGAAGAGCGAGAGGCACGCGGTGGCCGTTCTGGTTGGCTGCCAGACCGTTGATGACTTCATTGAGCGTGCCGTCACCGCCGCAGGCGATCACGAGGCCGCGGCCTTCGGAGGCGGCGCGCAGCGCGATTTCGGTGGCGTGACCCGGGCCAGTGGTTTCCGCAAGATCGGAATGGATGCCGCCAGCGGCAAAAATATGGCGGGCCGCATCGAGCGTGCGACGGCGGCCATTGCCGCCGCCGCCGGCGTTGGGATTGTGAATCAGCAATGCGTTTCGCAAATCAGTGGTCATCATTGGTCCAAGTATAGGCCGTTCGTGCGGCAACACCTTCATTCTATATAATACCATCCGATTTCCAGCACACTGTTCTGCCGAGGGTTTCATGGCCAAGGCTGCACCCGCTGCCGTCAAAAAAGAGATGGAAGAGCTTCGCGAGAAGCTGCGGTACCACGAATACCGGTATTACGTGCTCGATGATCCGGAGATTTCGGATGCCGCCTACGACCGTCTGATGAACCGGTTGAAAGAATTGGAGGCGGCGAATCCGGAGTTGGTGGCGCCGGATTCGCCCACGGTGCGGGTGGGCGGAGCGCCGCGCGAGGGATTTTCGACGGTGCGCCACGCGCGGCCGATGCTGAGCCTGGACAACGCGTTTTCTTATGATGCGCTGCGCGATTGGGACCGGCGGGTGCGGGAAGGAAGCGGGCAGGAAAAGATCGAGTACATTGCAGAGCACAAATTCGATGGGCTGAGCATTTCGCTGCAATACGAGGGTGGCGTGCTGGTGCGGGGAGCGACCCGCGGCGATGGCACGACGGGAGAAGATGTCACGCCGAATGCGAAGACGATTCGAACGATTCCGCTGCGCGTGGACGCCGGGGTGTTGAAGAAAATCAAGCTCCCAGCGAACTTCGAAGTGCGCGGGGAAGTGATGATGACCAGAAAGTCGTTTGAAATGTTGAACCAGCAGCAGGAGAGGTCGGGTGGAAAGATTTTCATGAATCCGCGAAGCGCGGCGGCGGGGGCAGTGCGCGTGCTCGATCCGGCGATTACGGCGTCGCGGCGGCTGGACTTTTTCGCTTACTACCTGCTCGTGGATGGGAAAGTACCGTTCGCGAAGCATTCGGAGTCCCTGCAGGCTTTGAAGCAATTGCGCTTCCGCGCTTCAGATGATTGGAAGCTGTGCGCGGGGATTGAGGCGGTGACGGCGTACTGTGACGATTGGGACGCGAAGCGCGAGAAGCTTCCGTACGAGATTGATGGCGTGGTGATCAAGGTGAACTCGATCGCCATACAAAATGAACTGGGTTACACATCGAAAGCGCCGCGGTGGGCGATCGCATACAAATATCCGGCGCGGCAGGAGACGACGGTCGTGAACAACATCATCGTGCAAGTGGGACGCACGGGGACGCTGACGCCGGTGGCGATGCTGGAGCCGGTGCAGGTGGGAGGCGTCACTGTCAGCCGTTCCACGCTCCACAACATGGATGAAATCGAGCGGCTGGGATTGCAAATTGGCGACACAGTGCTGATCGAGCGGGCTGGTGAAGTGATTCCGCATGTCTTGAAGGTGGTGAAGCCCGGGAAGAATCGAAAACCGTTTCGCATGCCGAAGCATTGCCCGGAATGCGGAAGCACGATTCATCACGTGGATGGAGAAGTGGCGTACAGGTGCGTGAATGCGGCTTGTCCGGCGAAGAGAAGAGAGTCGATTCTCCATTTTGCGGGGCGGCACGCGATGAACATCGATGGACTGGGCGACAAGATTGTGGATCAGCTGGTGGACAAGGGTTTGGTGAAGGATGTGGCCGATCTTTATGCGTTGAAGGAAGACGAGGTGGCGGGGCTGGAGCGCATGGCGGAAAAATCGGCGCAGAACCTGTTGGAGGAAATCGAGGCGAGCAAGAAGAATTCGCTGGCGCGGCTGATTTACGCGCTGGGCATACAGTTTGTGGGCGAGCGGACGGGGCAATTGCTGGCGGAGCATTTTTCTTCGCTGGAGGAATTGGCGGCTGCGAAGGAAGAGGAGCTTGAGGAAGTGCCGGAGGTTGGGCCTAAGGTCGCGGCGAGTATCGTGGAATTTTTCTCGGAGGCGGCGAATCGACAGCTGATTAAGAAGCTGAGTAAGGCGGGAGTGCATCCCACGGCGGAAAAACGCAAGGTCAAGAGCGACAAATTTGCGGGAAAGAGCTTTGTTTTCACCGGCGGCCTTGCGAATCGGTCGCGAGAGGAAGCGGGCGAGATCGTGCAACAACACGGCGGGAAAGTTTCGGGCTCGGTCAGCAAGAAGACGGATTATGTGGTGGTAGGCACCGACCCTGGCTCGAAATACGAGAAAGCCAAAGAACTCGGCGTGACCATCCTCAGCGAGGCTGAATTCGAAAAGCTGTTCGGGCTAAAGTAGATTGAACAAAGTGCGGCTGGAATCTTCGCGGATCATACAAACATTCTTGCGGTATAATTGGAAATGGCGGGCGGGCCGGGTGATCGCTGGCTTGGTCATCGCGAGATGGCTGGGCGGGAGGAAAGTCCGGACACCGTCCTGAGGCACGTTCTTCACTTTGTGGGGAGCGGAACTCTTGACAGGGCAACGCGCCTGGTAACGCCAGGGGGCGCAATGGGGAGCACAGGCTAAAGCCTGTGCCACCTGGAGCGCTACGGAAAGTGCCACAGAGAATAGACCGCCGGCGGAGCGCAGCACGGTGGCATCACGCAGGGAAACCTGCGGGACGTCTTCGAAATGCACGCATCGTTTGGCAAGGGTGAAAAGGTGGGGTAAGAGCCCACCGCTCCGGTGGTGACACCGGGGGCACGGAAAACCCCGCGTGGTGCAAGGCCAAATAGGAGGGGAGAGCCGGCCCGGCTCGATGAGCGAGCGTTCATGAAAATGAACGCGCTCCTTCTGGGGTGGCGCAAGCCATCGTAGAGGAAAACCCTCGGGTAGGCTGCTGGAGTCACGGTGCGAATCGTGACCTAGAGGAATGATCGCCGCAGCATGGTATGCGCGTCCCGGTGAACCATCGGGACGCAAGGACCATGCGGCACAGAATCCGGCTTACAGGCCCGTCCGCCAATGCTTAATTTTTTTGATGGTTTTTGAGCCTCGGTGAGTTTGTCTAACTTGGTCGTCTAACGGTTCATGCGCCGAGGCGACTGCCCGCCTGAAGCGTTTTCCAGTAGATCGTGCAGGGAACTTGGAATCTCCCAACAGGCGAGAGGCACGATCTCTTCTGCGGAATATCATTTTGTGGTTTTGCAGGGCCACGCCGAACGGAACCGCTCGAAGTGTCCGTTGTTGGTGCGGTAAAGCTAAAACCACTCTATGCGAAGCGGCACATCGATACTGCCGAATCTCTGCCCAGTGCGGGCGTCAACCAGAACCGTGCTGAACGTAATTCCGGGCTGCCTTTCCGCCGGCATCTGAAAGTAGAGGAATCCACTGGTCTCTGCGCTATCAGCGACGACACCTTGAGAAATCGATTGCTGAAGCATAGCCTCCGTGGGCAGGTGGACATCGATATAGTAGGCATCCGAATAAGCCCAGTAAGGACTAAGGCGCTCATAAGTGTTGCCCTTTATCTGATACGGAGGGATGTCGCTGTAGCGGCGATTATCCGTGGCGATGAGCACAAAGTTGTCGTACCGGACCGCCAGGGGATGCCCGCTTTGATTTCGGATGGTAACTCTGAGCGGAATTAGATCTCGGTCAAGCGTCTGCGGATAATCGTCCCAGGCATTCGCTTGCAGTACGACAGTTACTCCCCCATCGGACCCCTGAGCCGAGTTGGGCACAGAAGCTAATGTAGCGTTCGGCGCGGGTACTACCATGGCACGCCTGGCGGTACACCCGGCCATGGTAAGAATGGATGCAAGCACCATTGCACCTACGAGTCGGCTTGCCGCAGCCCTAGCCCACGAAACCAAAAGATTCGACGCCATTCTCGATACCTCACTTCTGTGAGACCCATAAATTTCATGTACGAAGACCAAAAGAGCCCTGGGCGGGCGAACGCTTTGCGCCCGACGAGACGGAGCTTTTGAATCTCCGAGACAGAAGAGGCACTTGACCTGCCAAAGTTAGGAGTACAGATAAAGCGATTAAATAAAGGAGATTTGCTAAAGGAGGAGCGTAACCTGCGATGGGTTTGCGTCAGTGATTCGGCACTTGGACAGGCGGTTGACATAGGTGACCGACCCGTCGATAGCTTGTAGGCCTGGACTTCTGTCTTTGCGGCATCCGCGATAGCGTTGCGAGCTATTTTTCTATCTGCTCAACCGGATTAATCTCCCACCAGTGAGTCCCCACTTTGGCTTCATATCGGGTGATCCCCTTAACGGTGATCGGCTTTCCGACTTGAGGTACCTCGCATGGAATCTTCGGTATGCACTTAGACATGATGCAGCGCGCCCGGTCCATGCCGTCTACTCTTGGGTTTTCACAGATGCGAATGTCTGTGTCGCCGTCCTCTCGCTTTGTCACCTGAGTGACGAAGCCGCTCACGGCCGCATGGGTTGCCATTCTGTCAGTCCAGCGGTTCGCATCTTCGCTAATCAACTCGCCGATCGATAATTCGACATAAGCGCGCTTCGACGGTTGCTCCGCCGGCTTGGCAGAAGGCGTTGCTGATTTTGCGGCAGGAATCGAACTTTTCCTTGAAGCAGGTTTCTGCTGCGGGGTTTGCCCGGCCCGCAGCGATAGAAAGCCCAGCAGGACAACAAAAAGAACAGCAACGGATTTTCGCATTTTGCACCTCGCGGAAAGCTTCCCAAAGGTGATGCCAAAACCATGATAAGCGGTGCGAAACGACACTACATCGAGTTGTGACGTGGAATGACCCAAATGGTAACTGGACTTCCGCATGGGACTGAAGGCAGGATTCCAACGGGCGACGATTTTGCCTTGGACAATGCCTGTTGAAAAGGAGCGCAGATTGCGCAGACGACATGACCAATGCTGGCTGCTTCGCACACGGGTCCTGCTTCTAATTTTCGTGGCTGCAGCGACCGCTGCCGGACAGACTTCTGCTGCTGCCAACATCTCCACGCAGTCAAAAAGGGGGCAGTCCGCTAAGCCGCGAGACGGGGCGGGACAATACCGCTACACGAATCGTCTCATTCGAGCCAAGAGTCCGTATCTGTTACTGCATGCCCATAATCCAGTTGACTGGTACATGTGGGGCGACGAGGCCTTCGAAAAGGCCCGCAAGGAGAACAAACCGATTTTTCTCTCCATTGGCTATTTCACCTGCCATTGGTGCCATGTGATGGAGAGGGAATCGTATTCCGATCCTGGCGTTGCTGCCATCCTGAATCAGTACTTCGTTTCCATCAAAGTCGACCGGGAAGAACGACCGGACATTGACCGCTTGTATATCGCGTACGTCGAAGCCACGACGGGAAGCGCAGGCTGGCCACTCAATGTGCTGCTCACCCCCGATCGCAAACCCTTTTTCGGCGGCACCTACTTCCCGCCGGACCAACTCAAGTCGCACTTACAAGAGGCCGCTGATGCATGGAGCAAACAACGCGATTCCATCACTCAGACCGCTGGGCGCGCCGCTGAGCAACTCATTCAGATTGTCAGCAAACAGCCCCCGGCCACCGGCGATTTGCAACCCGCAATTCTTGACCAGGCATACAAACAGATTGCCTCAATTTACGACGCGACGAACGGTGGCTTCGGCGGAGCACCGAAATTCCCGAGGCCGGTCGCGCTGTGTTTTTTGCTTCGCTATTACGCTCGCACCGGTCAGCGCGACGCCCTTGACATGACACTCAACACGCTTCGCGCGATGGAGCGCGGCGGCATCCACGACCAGCTCGGCGGGGGTTTTCACCGCTACTCCACGGGTACGACCTGGCTGGTACCGCATTTTGAGAAGATGCTCTACGACCAGGCGCAACTTGCCATCGTTTACACAGAGGCCTATCAGATCACTCACGACCGCTTCTATGCCGACACCACGCGGAACATTCTCGATTTTGCGCTCCGTGAGATGCAGCAGCCTCGCCGCGGCTTCGCCTCCGCAGAGGATGCCGATAGCCGAATCGCTGCTGGAAAGTCCGAAACAAGTGAGGGCGTCTTTTACATCTGGACCGCGAAAGAAATCGAGAGCGTCCTAAGCAAGCAGGATGCCGCGGTCTTCGAATATGCCTATGGAGTCGAATCAGGCGGAAACGTTCCCGCGCAACAAGACATTCGCGGCGAACTGAACGGTAGAAACGTTCTGTATGAAGCTCACTCGACGGACGATACGGCAAAGAAATTCAGTCTAACCGTTCAACAAACGGCCGAGAAGCTCACCGCCGGACGGAAGGCCCTGCTCGAAGCTCGCTCTCACCGCCCGCAGCCGCCTCTCGACGATAAGATTGTTACAGCCTGGAACGGTTTGATGATCTCCGCTCTGGCGCGGGCTAGCCAGGCTCTCGATGAACCTCGCTATCTGGAAAGCGCGCAAGCCACGGCAAAGTTTCTCGATACGCATCTCTATGATTCGAGGACCGGCAAGCTTTGGCGGAGCTATCGCGCAGGCGGTCCCAGTGTGGACGGCTTTCTCGACGACTACACCGATCTCATCAGTGGACTCCTGGACCTGTACCAGGCAGGCTTCGACGTTCAATGGGTGAAATGGGCCATCTCTCTGCAAGAGAAACAAGACCTGCTTTTCGGAGATACAAACGACGGCGGCTACTTCGACGCGGGAAACTCTGACCCTTCGGTGCTTAGCCGCACGCGCGAATCGTACGACGGCGCCGAGCCTTCACCGAATTCGACTGCCGCGATGAATCTCCTTCGCCTGGCACAATTCACGGACCGTGCTGAGTGGCGCGACAAAGGCTATAAAACGCTATCCGCGTTCACCGCGCGGCTTCAGTCAGAACCAGACGCAGTACCAGCCCTTGTTTCCGCTCTCGATTTTCGATTGGCACAGACGAAACAAATCCTCATTGCCGGTGATCCCACGTCCCAGGACACTCGTGAATTGTTGCGTCAAGTCAACACGCGGTTCCTTCCCAACAAAATTCTTCTACTCGCCGATGGCGGAACCGGACAACAGCAACTGGCAATTTGGTTGCCGTTTATCGCGGGAGCCCATCGCATCAAGGAGCGAGCGACGGCGTATGTTTGCGAAAACTATGTTTGCAAGCTGCCGACCACCGATCCACAAATGATGGCACGTTTCCTTGAGAACAAAAATTAGTGCCTCCTGTTTGCTTGTCCGATCCAAGTAGAATCATCAAAGTCGCTAGATGGTTTTCTGCTGCAATTTGCACAAGAAGTAAGAAAGAGTGCATCTATTTCATTTCTACGAAGAATAAGTAAATATAATTTAGACCACCGTGCCGTCGACTTTGCCGCCGGAAATACAATTTACAAGCTCCTTACAATTCCCTTGTCGCCCATCAATGAATGACTTGTCAGTTCCCGTTTATTGTCCTTCGTAGGAAGCTGCCGTTCATTATCCGGGCCAGCCAAATCTTCAATGCTGGCGTGGTTATTGATGATGGCGGTTTTCATGTCTCTGCGGGGCGAATAGAAGCAAGGTCTTCGTCGACGGGAGGATTCGGCCGTGAAACCACGATTTCTGAGTGTGCTTATTTTGCTGCTATTCCTAGGCAGGATTTCGACGGCGCAGTCCGCCGCGGATGCGCCGGCTGCACAAAATCAAGGTACTTCTGACTCCACCCGACACTTCGAAGGCGTCCCAATGATCACCGGGGGCATCGCGCTCAATGCCAGCTTTGAGCCGCACGAAAACAATATGAATCCGGTGGTAGCGCCCATCTTTCTTATCCCGCTGGGACGCCGCGCGTTAATCGAGAGTGAGGTTGAGGTCGAATCCGACATCACTTATTCGCATCGTGAGTACCTGCCCGTGACTCTAACTAAGTCTGTTGAGTATGCTCAGTTGGACTTCTTCGCGAGCAAGTACCTCACGATCGTAGCAGGACGCTACGCCACGCCCTTCAACATCTACAAGGAGCGCTTCGATGCGCGTTGGATCCGCAATCTATCGGCAGCGCCTCTGATTTTCCCACTTGGTGACAGCTCCGGCAACGGGGGCCAGCTGCGAGGCGCCATACCTCTCAGTTCCTCCGCACAGTTCAGTTACGCCGCCTATTTTTCGGCGCAGACGACAAACGTGTCTGCATCTTCCGCTCGCCAGAGCGGCCTCCGTACCGCGCTTTTTTTCCCAGGAGCAAGGATAGAAGCGGGCTTCTCCTTCAACCGCTTGCTTGGCGAGAATCGCTTCAACAGGTTCGGGACTGACTTTACGTGGAACGTGCGGGGATTGCCGCTAGATATCCGGTCGGAAGCGCTGTTTTCAAAAGTCGTGGGCAACGGCTACTGGATTGAAGGCGCTTACCGGTTTTCCAGCAGCCGGTTCCCGCGCTGGCTGCGTCGATCGCAGGCCGTAATCCGGGGCGAACAGTACTTTCATCCGAGTGAGGGGGTGCCCGCAGATTTTGAAGCCCCGGAGGTCGATACCACACGTTTGCTCGGCGGCTGGAATTATTGGATTACTGACTCTGTCCGCGCACAGGTTGCCTACGGGCGCCAGTTCGCTATCGACAACAATCACAATATTTGGACGGTGGGAATCAGCTACCGCTTCGTTAAATAGAGGAGGGACTCATGAGATGGTTGTCAGTAGCAGTCACTTTGAGCTTTTGCCTTGCATTGGCTGCCTGGGCGAACGACAAGAGCAGCAAACAGGGTGCCGCCAGTGCGGCGCGCCCCGTCGATGGCGAGCAGGTTTACAAATCGAACTGTACACGCTGCCACAACACTCCGCCCACGCTAACGGAGCGCCAGACCAAAGTGGTGGTGCGGCACATGCGTGTGCGGGCCAACATACCAGCTGACCAGGCCGATGCAGCATTGCAGTATCTGTCAGAAACCGCCCGAAGAGATTAAATGAAAAGCTACACGCCCTTGCTGCTGCTTCTCCTGGTCCCAGTGCGCACGGCTGCGCCCGCCGCAGGTGCAGAAGGCCAGATGGTGGAAATAACGGCCGCCAGCGACAACACCTTTCATGTGGCACATGAAAAGTCTCCGCTGATCCGCACCCATCCTGGAGAACTGCTCCGGCTGCGGGTTACTTCGCAGCGGGGCACGGAGGCGGCGCGTGATGGCGCGGTCCATAGCCTGGTCATCCGGAGTCTCCGCCTCGAAGGCTGGGATATTCGGCTCTTTGAAGGGACGCACGACTATGAGGTCAAGGCGCCGGCGATGCCAGGCGAATATTTGATCGAATGTACCGTAAAGTGCGGGCGCGGACACGACGACATGCGCTTGAAGATGCTCGTCGAGAAGTAAGCGATGGTAAAAATGAACATGCGGAGGACGCTCCGGACTCTTTTGGCGGTCAGCTTGCTGGCGGCTGTCTTGTGGAGTGGCTCGAGACCTTCAGCCAAACAGCCGAGGTCAGGACTGCTTGAGTCTTGCCCGCATGTGCCCACTTCCGTTCTACCGGTGCTAGATCGGGCCTGCCTCGACTGCCACAGTAATGAAACCCGATGGCCATGGTACAACCGCCTCCCGGCGGTTTCGTGGCTTATTCAACGTGATGTGAATAAAGGCCGGGAACACCTGAATTTTTCCAATTGGGCGGGAAGCCCGCCGCACAAGGCAACCGCCAATGAGATCCAGGAAATCTGTGACGCCGTCTCCGACGCTGTGATGCCGCCTCGGCGCTACCGACTCCTGCATCCGGGTGCGGAGCTTTCTGAAGAGGACAAGAACAACTTCTGCGCTTGGGCCGACCAAATGCGAGGCGCCAGTTCTGGGCTCACGCTGGTTGGCCGCTAGCATCCTTGCTGTTGTTGCTCCTGATCGAGGGAAATGCAGCCCGGCGGGCGGAAGAAACTCCGGGCGCAACGATCCGCCTCACGCGATCCTTATCTCGCTGCTCGCTGCGAGCGTCTTTAAGAAAAATTCCTGCACCGTCTTGCACGTTTGCAGCATCAAATAAAACCTAACAACGGATTGGCAAGACTGCTTGATCCTTCGCGCTCCAGCGGCGAATCGGAAGCGGGGAGCCCATACCGTCGCCGTCAAGCCAATTCCCGTGTTCCTCAATTCAAGGGAGGAAATCGGATGGAAAGCTCAGCCGCAAAACAGCAACCTATGGCAGGAGGTAGCATGGCCCCTGCCGAACAAACGTATTTGCGTACCGAACTCGAACAACGCCGCGAGCGGCTTCACGATGCTTTGCATTCGCCCGCGGCCGATGCCTCTCTTTCTGAATTGTTGACGGCTGTGGACACCGCGCTGAGCCGTATCGATCAAGGAACATTCGGGCTCTGCGAGACGTGCCACGACAGCATTGAATCGGAGCGCCTGCTGGCCGATCCGTTAGTGCGGTTCTGTCTGGACCATCTTACGAGCGCCGAACAGCGTGCCTTGGAGAGTGATCTTTCCCTGGCCGCACGCATCCAGCGCGCTCTTTTGCCGAAACCCGGCCTGGCACCAAATGGCTGGGACGTGCGCTACCACTATCAACCCGCCGGCATGGTCAGCGGCGATTACTGCGATCTTTTCGAAACAGAGGGCGGCTTGCTCTTTATGCTGGGGGATGTTTCCGGCAAGGGTGTTGCTGCGTCCATGCTCATGAGCCATCTTCATGCGACGTTTCGCAGCCTCGCCGAAGCCGGTCTCCCGCTCGATCGAATGGTGGAAGACGCCAACCGGATTTTCTGCGAGAGCACTCTCGCAGGACAGTTCGCGACTCTCGTCGTGGGACGAGCTGCGCACGATGGTTCAGTGGAGTTTGTCAGCGCGGGCCACCTTCCCGTGCTTCATATCCACGGCGACGGAGCAACGGCAAAAGATTCCACGGGAGTGCCTCTGGGGATGTTCTGTAACGCCCGCTTCCCAGTCCATCGGCTCACACTGACTCACGGTGACACGCTGTTCCTATATACCGACGGCTTGACGGAGGCACGGAATCGCGCAGGTGCAGAATATGGTCTGCACCGAATCCGGACCCTGGCGGCGCGGCACGCAGGGATAGAGCCTGCTGGGCTGCTCTCTGAATGTCTCAAAGACCTGCTGAACTTTGGGGAGGGTTTGAAGCAAACGGACGATCTGACGCTTCTTGCCGTTCGACGTGGAGATTGAGAACGGCTGGCTCTCCGGGAAGTTGTGAACCTAGCCGGAATTTCCTTTTTGACCTCGAAAACTGAGCGATTGCGCCAGATTGCGGCTTCAAGACTCGGGTTGAAGCGTCTTGGCCATTTCGAGGGTGACGCGCTGTTTGCGGCGATAAGAGATATTCGCCATATGGGCCGCAATCGCCGAGCGATAGCCAATTTCAACTGACGCATTCGGAGTCTTGCGGCTCCGCACGCAATCGATCCAGTTAGCCATGTGATTCTGATTTGGAGTTTCTCCGGTGAGTGCCGAACCATCGTGCCGATTGACACTCTCGGGATAGTAACGAATGCCCTCAGCGGACCTTCCGGTCACCATGTCGGTTGCTCCGGAAATATGTTCGATGGTGCCGTCACTTCCGAGCAGCCGCTCGCCCAAGCCGTAATGGCTGTTGCTGAAAGTGGATTGCCACGTGACAACCGTGTCTGCGGGATATTCAAGCGTAACCACGATCGTGTCCGGCACTTGGCGTCCGTCTTTCTCTGAGAAAACACCCCCGGACATAAACGCTGCGCTGGGCTCCGGCAGGTCGAGCGCGGTCATGATCCACGCGATTTGGTGCACCATGTTCTCCGTCACGTTTCCACCGGAAAACTCCCAGTACAACCTCCAGTTGATAAACTTGAAAGGATCGAATTCGCGATCGGGGCGCCCGTTCAGGAAGGCTTTCCAATTGACATTTTGCGCGGTGCAGTCCGGGGGCACCTGACGCACCCACTGGCCTTTGCCGTGCGGCGAGTTGCGACTCATCCAAGACTCCACTTGGGTGACTTTTCCTACGATTCCGTCCTTGATCCACTTGCGCGCATCGGCAAGCGAGCCGGAACTCTCGTGCTGCAATCCAATTTGAACCACCCGGTTGGAATTCTTCGTCGCTGCGAGGCACTGATCCGCTTCCGCAATGGACCAAGTCATTGTTTTTTCGGAGTAAAGGTCTTTGCCAGCCGCGAGTGTATCCAGAAAATGCCGCGCATGGATGTGCAGAGGGCTCGCCACGATGACTGCGTCGATGTCTTTCATGTCGAGCAAGCGCCGGTGATCGTCAAGCGTCTGAATGCCGGGCGCCATGCGTTTGGCTTCATCCCGGCTTCGCGTGTAAATGTCGGCGATGGCGACGAGCTGGGCGTTCGGAGTTCCCAGCACCTGTTTGAGCAATTCTTGTCCGCGTCCACCCACACCGATCATCCCGACGCGAACGCGATCATTGGCGCCGAGCACTCGGGAACTTGGATAGAGGAGCATTGCTGCCGTCCCCAAAGCACTCCGCTTTATGAAATCACGTCTCGTGTTCTCCGCCATTTTCGGCCTCCTCGACTAAATCGCTCCGGCTTCTTGCAGCTGTTTTTTCATGCCTGCCCAACTCTGTCGCGTCGATTCCTCGGGTGTGCCCGCGCCGCGCCAGTGGGTCTCCAGACTTACGGCGAAATGATAGCCGTTGCGTTTCAGCGCCTTAAACTGCCCGACCCAATCAATGATGCCGCGGCCCATCGCCGCCCATTCATAGCTCTTGCCGTCGGGCTTCTTTGCCGCATCCTTGCAATGACAGTGGCCAATTCGATCCTTTGGCAGGAGATTGTATCCATCCGGATAAGGCTTCTCATCACGCTCCGCTGCATTTCCCGGATCCCAGTTGAGCATTAGATTGGGAGATGAGACCGCACTAAGAACTTTGGCTGCTTCAGCCGCAGTCGCGGTATTGCAAGCAGCTTCATTCTCGAGAATCAGAATCACATCCTTCTTGGCCGCTTTTTCGGCGGCATTCCGCAATTTTTCATTCATGGCCGGACGATACGGCGCCTGATCATCGAGCCTCCAGAAATCGAAGAATCGGACGCGATCGGTATGGAAGGCCTTGGCCAGCTCAATGCTGCGATCGAGCACTTCGTCCTGCTGCTCGAAAGTGAAGTCGGCATTGAACTGATCGTGCTTCGGGCTGAACTTCGATCGGGGTGCGCCTGGCCAGTCCACCTTGAAAAGCGGGCTGGCGATGTCGGTCACGCGCAACTTGTTCTTTTCCAATATGCGCCGCGCTTCTTCAATTTCCTTTGCATCCAGCTTGAGCAGGTTCTTGTTCCACATGCCGCGCAGCTCGATCCATGCCATGCCAAATTCCTGCGAGGCTACTTCGCACGCGCGGCCAAAGTCCTGACTGATCTCGTCATTGATAACGGCGACCCGGAAGGGTGAATTCATACAGTCACTCCGAGCTTTTCTTCGAGATATTTCTTACTAATCGCTCCCGACTCTTTGGGCGTACGCGTCTTGTCCGGCACGTCGTCTAGCTCGACGATGGCCCAGCCCCTGAAATTCACTTTGTGCAAGGCATCGAACACCGCCGGGAGATCCACCTTCCCCCTGCCGAGTTCGACAAAACGATACGGATGCTTCGTATCCGCATTTTCGGTTAGCCGTTCGACATCCTTTATATGCAGGAAAAGCAGCCGGTCACTATATTTCTCAATCGCCTTCGCCGGATCACCACCGCCCTGGAAGTAGTGCGCCACATCCAACTCCAATTTGGCATAGCGCGGGTCCGTGGCTTGCAGGATTTGATCCACTTCTTCGGGACGCTCTCCGAGTGAACCCATGTGGTTGTGATATCCGAGCGAGACTCCAAGATCGGCTGTGCGTTTCCCGATTTCCGAAATCACCCGTCCCAGACGCTTATAGTCCGCTGCCGTGACTGCGCGGTCCTTAGGACGTTCGTCGGTAACTTGGAGATAGAGGCCTCCAACATCGTGCGCAAATTTTGCATTAGCGGTGTGCTTGGCGATTTCCTCGGCTTCGAGTGCAGGGTCAATGCGTACGCCGCCGCTCGAGAGTGCAACCATCTTCAGTTGGTGCTTTTCGAGCAGGTCCCGCAATTCCGTGGGGCTGCCAAATTCCTTGATGACATTAGCGCGCAATTGAATTCCCTGGAAGCCCAGGGACGCGATGTCTTCGATCGCCTGCCGGTCGTTTCCGCCCCATGTGATAGACGCGTACCCGATGCGAATCTCAGCCGGTGCGGGCGAAATCGGGGTATCAAAATACGATAAGTCCATCCGCGGATAGAGCGGCTCAGCCGCCACTAGCGCTTTGATCGGAATTGACGAAGCCGCCGCTGCGGCTATCACCGTTCCCAGCCCTGCAATGAAATCACGTCGCGGCAATCGACACTGCATACATGTCTCTCCTTGGTTGCTTCGCAACTTGCACGAGTTCCTTGGCGCGCGGCGTGAAGCCCGGCTCCAGGGAGCTCTCCCTATCGTCCACTCTGCAGGAAATCAAGCTGAACCTTCTGCTCGGAGCGATACTTGTGAGCCACCGCGAATTTGGCTCGTCGGGCCTCCCACAAAGCCCATATATCTTGAGATTTCGCGGCAGAAGCCACTCAGAGTGGTCCCGATTTCTTTTTCTTGCTTCAGCACGCGTCCGACAGGCCCCGAGAGGCTCATCGCCGCGATTGCCGACCCAGTGAGATCTAAAATGGGAGCGCCGACGCAGGCTACCCCTGGTTCATTCTCTTCGCGATCCAAAGCGTAACTACGCTGCCGCACTGCTTCAAGCTCCTTTTTCATCTTTCGCGAATGGGGGGGAGTGAGTTGCTGAAGGAAAGCCGTGATCTCATGCTCAGGCGAATGGGCCAGCATTGCCATTCCTAATGCCGTCGAATGAATCGGCATGCGGCTTCCTATCATCGCCGCCATGCGGAACGGACGGGAGCTTTCCAGAAGTTCAACGTACAGGACTTCGCCATTGTGAAGAACCGCCAAGTTGATGGTTTCGTTGTAGCGCGCATGCATTTGTCGCATGAAAGGCTGGGCAATCCGTTTTAAATCACGCCGGAACTTGGTTGCATGCTCAAACAATTTAAGGCCCAGCTTGTAACGCTGGCCGTCCACCGTCCGCTCTACGTAACCGCGCTCTGACAGTGTGTAGAGCAGGCGGAAAGTTCTGCTCTTGTTTAGGCCGGTCCGTTTGCTCATGTCCCTTAGGCTGACTTCCTCGGAGTCCTTGAACCCTTCAAGCACATCGAGCGCCCTATCGAGTGCGTCCACAACATATTTGTTGGCGGTTGTTCGCTTGACTTTCATCGCCCGCAGCTTTTCCCCGAGATTAAGAACCGGCACTGCACCTGCGCGCCTTCTCAGCCACCGCGGTGGCCCGGGCAGAGGACGGAATCGCTTACAATACCCGATTCCGGCGCAGACCCCCGCGCCGAAGCCCTGGGAATCTTTCCGCCTAAAAAGTTAGCTTCGCGCCGAGTTCTACGGTTCGGTTCCCGTCCGCCCCGCCTATGGTGCCGGTGATGTGGCCGAAACTTGCGTTGTTGCCGGCATCCGCGTTTGGCTGATCGAAGTGCGGCGTGTTGGTTACGCTGAATGCCTCGGCGCGAATCTCGAGTCCGATTCGCTCCCGTACCGGGAACCTCTTGAACATTGCGGCATCCAGGTTGAAAAAGCGCGGTCCGGTGAACTTAAATCGGCTCATGTTTCCCGCCGTCGCCGGCGTGGTCACCGGCGCAAATGCCGAGGTATCAAACCAGAGAGCGTTCGCCCCAATTCCACCGAGGACGGCGAACGGCCCCACTTGGTTGGGTGTCTGTTTCGAGCCCGGTGCGTTAAGCGCAGCGTTAAGCCCGCTACCGTCGGGGCTGAAATCCAGCGGTCTGCCGCTCATGATGGTCATAACGGTACTCAGCTGCCAGCCCCCGGCAACCCAGTTCGCCCAGCCAGAATGGAGCAGGGGCTTGCCCTTGCCAAGCGGCAGTTCGTATACCACACTTTGCACAAACGTGTGCGTTCGGTTGTTGCTGAGCACCATGTAGTTGCGGCGGAAGTCGATATAGAAGGACGGACTGCCCCCGTCGTTTCCTCCTCCATCTCCCACATTTGATCGGTACGCCAAGGCCTTTGCAAACGTGTAGGAGGTGGTCAGCAGCAGCCCGCCACCCGTCCTGTGATTAAACCTTGTCTGCAAGGCGTGGTAATTCGAGCTGGTTGGCTTGAAGAGAAAATCTGTATTGGCGGTACGCCCGAAACCTGGTCCACCTGGCAGTTTACACAGAGGTCTTACTGGGCAATTGTTCAGGGCTTTCGGCGGGTTTTGGGTGAAGTCAAACGGTCCGAAAGCCACCGCGGCATTCAGATCATAGTCCATGGGGATGTCCACGCCGTGATTGCCCACATAGGCTACGTCCAGCACGAAATTTTTGGGCAGCGCGCGTTCCAGGGCGAGATTCCAGGATTCGACGTATGGCTGCTGAAATCTCTTATCAACCACGTTGTATTGGGAATTTAGCCCAATGCACGCGACGCCAGGAACAGGGGGATTTTGGCATACACCCGATATGACCCCGTTGCTCGGCAGTCCCGCCGGGGCTGGTGCTGGAAATCCAAAACGCATTGAAGCAATTTGGCCGCCAGGCCACTGCGGAAGCGATAAGCTCGTAGGCTGGTTCGTGCCATTGGCTTGGCGCACCGGGTAATTCCAAGCATACTGGTTGTTGGGGAAAGGCTCGTAACTGATGCCGAAACCCCCGCGCAAGACAAATTTGTCTGTGAAGCGATAGGCCAAGCCGAAGCGGGGAGCAAAGTAATGGTAGAAAGTGTCACGGCCAAGGTTCAGCGGGTTGCCCCCAATTCCCGCAAGCACCAAGGTGTTGCTGGTGGGATCGTAATTGGAATAACCGCCGGAGTGTTGGGGCGTCGGCGGGAAGTAGAGCTCCCACCTCAAGCCCACATCCAGTGTTAGCTTGGTGGTGGGTTGCCATTTATCTTGCGCGTAGCTGAAGAATTCCGTCTCTCGCCACGATCCGGATATGACTGAGACATCCCGGCCCACTTCCGTAGGAGCGTCTAACAGAAAAGCCGCAAAATTGTTCCCGCGACTCGTTTTTGCCGAAGTGGAATTGGTCGTTGTGCTTGTGCCAAACCGGAAAACGCCGCGCGGCCCGAACGTCTGCGCCTGCACCAAATCGTCACGCAGCCGCCGGACGTCAGCACCCCACTTGAAGGTATGATTTCCGTGAATTTTCGTCCAGTTGGTCACTGCGTTGATGTTGGTCTCACCGCGATCCCACGGCAGGGACGCCGAGTAACCAATTATCGGACTCGAGAATCCGTTCTGGATGTCAATGGCGGTCAGGCCGCTGGTAAAGGGGTCAAGATTGACGCCAGTGATGCCCAAGGCGTCTGACGCTTTGGAGCCATAGTCCGAGTTACGGGCAGTATTTCGGTAGTGGCTCACACCGACACGCGTCTCAGCAATCAGGCTTGGGGAGAACGCATGCGTATGATTGAGAGCTCCGCTCTGGACGTGTTGCACGCCCGTGCCCTGGAAACCTCCACCCTTGGGACCTCCAGCAAGGCCAAAGATCGGCTGATCGTTGAGGTTCTGCACGGCCCGGCTGAACCTGAAAGCGAAACGGTCGTTATCCTTGCGGTTGAAGTCAAATTTGCTGTCGAAGGCCGTGGTGTTTTTCAGGAAGCGCGAGTTTTGTTGATAGTTGTTGTTGAGGCCCACCGGGTTGACCCCATTGGTGTGCGGGACGAGCGCCAGAAGTTTCAGCGCCAGCGGGCTAAAGCGACTCGCGGGGATCATATTATTCGGGAACGGTGTTCGACTTGCGGGCGCCACGGGAATTGGGTTTCCACTGGCATCGAGAACCAGAGTGGCGTGCGTGGCGTCCGTAGTCTGATAGGGATCATAGATCGTAGTCCCGCCTGCGCTGAGATTTCCGCCGCGGAAATCATCCGTAGGCACGGTCAGAATGTCAAACTTGCCGCGTGAATCGTCAATCCGCAGGATATCGCCGAAGAAGAAAAGCTTATTTCGGAGGATTGGCCCGCCCACATTACCACCGTAATAGTTGTAAGTGCTCGGCGCTTTGGCTAGGGTCTGGAAGAAAGGCTTGGCTGCCAGGGCGCTGATCCGGTTGAACTCGTAGGCCCCGCCATGGAAGTCGTTTGTGCCAGATTTCAAGATGACGTTGGTGACGGCGCCACCGGCGCGTCCGAACTCGGCGGCGTAGTTGCTAGTGCCTACGTCAACCGTCTGGATGGCCTCTGCGGGTGGGATATAGATTTGCAGCAGGCCCGTACGCTCATTGTCATCCACGCCTTCGATCTGCAGGTTGTTGAATAGGCGCGCTTGGCCATTCACTTCCGTCGACAAACTGTCTTGCGCATTGAAAAATTCAGAATGCACTCTATGCGCGCGAGTAGTTCCCGGCACCAGATTCAACAGATTCTGGAAATTGCGGTTATTTCCGATGGGGAGATCGACCACCTGCCTGCTGTCTATCTTGGCGCCCACGTCGGCTCGGTCCGTTTGAAGTATCGGAGTTTCGGCGCTTACTACTACGGTTTCGCTTATGGCACCCGGTTCAAGCGCTAGGTTCACTCGAGTGTCGGTGTTCACGACGACATCCACTCCGGATCGCACCGCTCTCTTGAACCCCTGTTTCTCGGTGGCGACTTCATACAGACCCGGGGGGAGATTAGCGAGTTCATAATTCCCGCTATCATTCGTCGTGGTACCGTAGCTGACGCCCGTCTTCATTTCTGTGGCATTTACCTTTGCCCCCGCCACGACTGCTCCGGTGGCATCTGTCACCGTTCCGAGAAGTGTTGCGTTCACTGCTTGTCCTAACGCGCATGGAGAACTGAAAAGCAGCACGCACAGTGCTGCCAGAAAACCCCATAAGCTGCCCCACCTTGATTTCATAAGACCTCCCCGCGGCGTTTCGAACAATAAAACGCCGTTGCATTTCTTGCGTTGCGTCGAGGGTCCTTCTGGTTGGTATTCGTTGTCAAGACATTTTTTCGATTCGCTCCATTCATAAAAGCGATACCTTCGCTTACCAGCTTCCGAGGCGAGTTTTTACTTCCGTCAAGAACTAGCGCCGGGGCCCACAGCCACCACAAAGTATGTCGCCGGCGTTGTGCCCACATTCTTGATTCCATGTTCGTCATTGGAGTGCACGAAGCCCACAGAGCCAGGCCCGAGAAGAGAGTTCGTACCGTTGACCGTCAGTTCGACCGTTCCTTCTCGAATCAGCCACATTTCGGAGTGCACATGGTGGTGCGGCGGGTGGGGCGCTACGCCGGGAAGCAGCGTCGTCTCATGCACTTCCAACGACTCGCCGGTGGCGAGCTTGCCTTTCAGAACGTCGCGAATCTGCGCGTTGTTTGGCGTTCGAATCGGCAGCTTTTCGAACGGATACATTGCCGACGGCATGGATCCCTCCTGTGCGGCTGCGTCCTCGGACCGCATAACGGCGGGAAAGAGAACTGCCGGAAGCAAGAGGCACATATCGCGTCGCGTGATGCACATTTAAACCTCCAGTTGCCATAGGCCAAAAATTTGTTAAGTGAATCGATCAAAATCTTGTCGAGAAGCTCCTCGATATCGAGACAAAGAATCTTTAGCACGCCGTCATTTGTCAAGTGGCGCGTTTTGCTCCCAACCTTCTCAGCGATTTGTCGTGCGTTTCTTCAGAAAGTCAGAGCGCACCCTGTGATTCGTACGAAGACGAACCAAGGAGGCTCCGTCAAAATAGAAGTGCGACTGGATTCGACCAAATAGCAAATCGAGGAAGGACCGCGTTGAAAGACGTCCCAGCAATCGGAGTATGGTCGGTGTAGCAGATGACGTCTACATATGTCAATTGACTTCCAGGAGGATTCTCAGACAGGTCCAACGCTGAGTCTTATCTTGGCCCTTAGTACAGTAGTTTTCCAGCTCTTGCAGTACTAGGTTATCTCAACCAAGCCCAGCGGATTTGGGACACCGTTTTGACAGCCACTCCGCGAACCGGGAATCTCAAGAAGAATTTCACAATTAAGGAGAGGTAGAAATGACGAGGTTCTCCCGGCATACCAGCTTCAGGAAGTCCGCATTCACAGTACTGTAATATTATTTATTGAAATCGCTAATCTATAAGAGCAAAAGTTTGCGTTTGCTTTGGAAGTGCGTCGTCCCGTAAAGTGCGGCCACGACTGAGATGCTGCCCATATTGTGGGCCCCCGCCTCTTCTCAGCTTGTAGACGCTCATGCGCGTTGCTTCCCATCAACTCAGACGTGTTGAAGGGACGCAGGGACGCGAATCGCTGACGTTGAAATTACAGGAGTTAAGAGCTTCGCTGGACTGGTGATAAATCTGCCTATCACTAAGCGGGGTAGTTTAGCAACTGCTAGTGTCGCTCTCTTGGCTTCTCTGGTCGTAAGGCGAATAAGGGGGATTGTGACAAATCGAGTCATGTTTTATTGCCAGCACGTCCTTGGGATCGGGCACCTCGTACGCAGTGCAGAGATCGTGAGGGAGCTGGCCCGCGATTCTCATGTCCTCTTGGTCACGGGCGGAGAAATTCCGGACGGGTTTCAATTTCCCGAAAACATTGACACCCTGCAGCTTACACCTTTGAAGACGAGCCCGGACTTTTCAAGTCTCCAGCTGTGTGATTTCTCTCGGAGCTTGGAGGAAACCAGGGCGATTCGCCGGACATTGTTGCTCCAGGCCTTTAATGAATTCAAACCTGATGTGCTCGTGACCGAACTGTTTCCTTTCGGAAGGAAGCACTTCCGCTTTGAGCTGCTCCCCTTGCTGGAGCGCGCCCGCAGCCAGCAATCCCGCAGGACGCTAGTCGTTTCCAGTGTTCGAGACATCCTGGTGGCAAGAAAGGACCAGGAAGAGTACGAGCAGAGAGTCTGCACTCTCGTGAATAGTTTTTACGATCTCGTTCTGGTCCACGGAGATGAGAAGTTCCTGAAGCTCGATGAATCGTTCTCGCGAGTGGCCGATCTGCGTTGCCCCGTGGCCTATACCGGCTACGTTGCACAGCAGAACAAGCCCGACGCTGGCAAATCCTACAGTTTCCCGATGGTTGACCAAAGGCAGCCAACGATTGTCGTAAGCAACGGCAGTGGACAGTATCTGACCGGCCAGATGCTCCTGGAGAGCATGTTGCGCGCTGCGCACCTTTTGCAAGGCCAAATTCCTCATGAATTTCACGTTTTTGCCGGACCCTTGATGCCTGAAGAAACTTACAACAGTCTGCAAACGTTAGCGGCCGCATCCGGCAACGTAAGACTTTCTCGCTACACGCCAGACCTTGCCGCAGTCCTTAAGCGCGCCGAGCTATCGGTCAGCATGGGCGGTTACAACACCGTTATGGACATTCTGTCATCTGGCGTACGCGCGTTGGTCTATCCGGTTACCTCCAATGGGGATCAAGAGCAATCCGTGCGTGCAAAGAAGCTGGCGAGAATGGGAGTCCTGGACCTCATCAGGCCTGAGGAGCTTGCGCCAGAAATACTGGCTCAAAAGCTTGGGGCAGCTCTTCGCAACGAGCCAACGCGGCTGGCTTTGAATCGAGGCGGAGCCGCCAACAGCGCTCTCCTATTGAAGAAATATCTGGCCATGCATCGCGAGCACATTTCAGAGGTCCCTGAAACGTGGCTTAGCTCGCGCGAAGAGAGTGTCGCACAGAGGCAGGTCCCTGAGCGGCGGAAGGCAGGCGCCCAGCAGTAAGGGAATCTTATGAGGCTCATGGTCTATTCACATGACACATTTGGGCTCGGCAACATCCGCCGGATGCTAGCGATATGCAGCCATCTACATGCTTCAATCCCGGATCTGTCGATCCTGATTGTGAGTGGATCGCCCATGCTGCAAAGTTTCCGCGTGGCTCAGGGCATCGATTACATCAAGTTGCCGTGCCTGAAGCGCACCGAAGGCGGGGAGCTCGGAGTCCGGTTCTTGGACCTGGACGTGGCCGAAATCGTGCGCCTCCGCCGCGAGCTGATTCTCTCCACTGCGGTTAGCTTTCGCCCGGACATCGTGCTTGTGGACAAGAAGCCTGACGGCCTCGCGGGCGAACTGGAACCGAGCCTGCGCTACATCAGGTGCAACCTACCCCAAACACGGATCCTCCTGGTGCTTCGCGACATTCTCGACTCCTCAAGAGCCACTATGGACGCGTGGGAGCAGCACGGTTATTACAGCACTTTGCAGTGGTACTACGACGACGTTTTGGTTCTCGGGGACCGGCAGATCTATGACGTCTGCAAGGAATACCAATTTCCGGAAAACTTGCGTCAAAAGGTCCATTTCTGCGGTTATGTTTCGCGCCAGCTTCCCAACCGTTCGCGCTCTGAGATTCGCAAAGAACTCAGCGTGGCCGATGATGAGAGCTTAGTCTTGGTAACCGCGGGCGGTGGCCAGGACGGCTACGACCTGTTGTCCACCTCCGTGGCAGCCACCAGCAGCCTTGCCAAAAGGCTCCGCGTTAGGACCCTGCTAGTTACCGGTCCTGAACTCGGTAAGGAACAGACCAAGGCCATCCACAAGGCAGCGCGGTCGCACGCCGGTCTACAAGTTATTGAGTTCACCGACGACCTGATGAGTTACATGAATGCGGCTGACACCGTGATCTCCATGGCAGGTTACAACACTGTCTGCGAACTCCTAACGCTCGGGAAAAGATCCATCTTGGTTCCGCGTGTGAAACCCGTCGAAGAACAGAAGATTCGTGCCGAGCGGATGGCGAATTTCGGCGTGTTCAGAACCATTCTTCCCGATGCGCTCACGCCGGATGTCCTGGAAAACGCAATCGCCAAGCAGTTACAGGCTGCGAGAAACAACGCCCCGTTATCCACTTACATTGATCTGGGTGCACTTCCCTACATCACAACGATGTTAAAAGCAGGCGCGCCGAGTTCCGCTGGCAGGTTTGGAGCGTTAGCCACTCCCTTGGTGCAAATGCAGATGAGGAGTGAATAGTGAACGAACGCAAGCGAGTTGCCTACCTTCTGAAGACGTATCCACGCTTCTCAGAGACGTTCGTCTTGAATGAGATTCTGGGTACGGAAAGGCTGGGTCTGGAGATCGAGATCTTCTCGCTGCGCAGACCGTCAAACGAACCGGTACATCCGGAAGTGGCCGATGTCAAAGCCCCGGTCACATACATTCCGTCGCTGAGTTGGCCTCTTTGGCCGCCCGGCCTGGCGCTGCTGCTCTTCAGCCATTTGGTACTTCTGCTTGCTGCGCCGCGCCGATATTTCGCCGCCGCGCGATTTCATTTTGGTGCCGGCAGCGGGCCGCGGCTCAAGGATTTCTTACAGGCTGGGTATCTCGCAACAGCCCTGAACCGTGGCAAATTTACGCACCTTCACGCTCATTTCGCCAACGTGCCGACTACGGTGGCAGAAATTGTGAACCGCCTCATCGGTATTCCGTATAGTTTCACCGCCCATGCCAAGGACATTTACCTGACACCAGCTGCAGAGTTGGCCAGAAAAATCAAAGGTGCGGAATGCGTATTGACTTGCACAGCGTATAACCGGCGGTACTTAGCTGGACTGGCGGATCAACATACGGCGGTACACCTTGCTTACCATGGCGTTGATGTCAGCCGATTTCGCGCCCCGCGCGAAGAAGATTCGCCTCGTAATGGCGAAACACCTCTCATTCTCAGCGTTGCGCGCTTCTGCGAGAAAAAGGGCCTGGAATTTCTAATAGAAGCATGCCGGATCCTGGCGGATCGCGGTTTTCACTTTCAGTGCCAGATCGTCGGCTACGGCGCGCTGCACAACAAATTGGAAAAAATGATCGTCAATCTGGACTTGCAAAGCAAGGTAATCCTGCCGGGAAGGATGACTCAGGATCAGTTAGCGGCACTGTATCCACGGGCAAGCCTGTTTGTGCTCCCTTGTCTGGTTACCGAAGACGGGGACCGGGACGGGATTCCTAACGTCCTGATCGAGGCTATGGTGTGCGAGGTCCCGGTGATTTCCACCGAGGTGGCAGGCGTGCCGGAACTCGTTGAGCACCAAAAAAGCGGTCTCCTCGTGGAACAGCGCGACGCTCATGCCCTGGCTGACGCGATGGAACTCCTGCTCAGTTCACCTGCTTTGGGGAAGTGCCTGGCGCGCAATGGCCGTGAAACCGCACTGCACCGCTTCACACAGGAGGCCAGTGCGCGTCGCGTGTACAGCATTCTCTCGTCCGTACTGGAGTCTCCCAGGTCCGTCGAAGTTACGCGGAAGCAAGTCGCTGTGTCTCATTCGTGATACGGGTACGCATGATTCGCCGAAATACAACGCGACAGACGATGGTTGGCTGGCTGAGGGTGGCCCGCGCTTTCCGCGCGGAGATGGCACGCGAGCAGCGGCTGATGTGGATCTCCGCCGTCACGGTGCTTGGAGGCGTGCTCTTCCGCATTCTCGAACCATGGCCACTGAAGTTCATTTATAACGCGGTTTTTCTCAAGCACCAGTACGGGCTATGGCTAACCCCCCTGCGCGGCTTAGGTACTGAAGCCCAGGTGGCCATTTTTGCGGTGAGCATGATTGCACTCACCGGGCTCGCCGCAACCTTCGAGTATCTGAGCACGGTTGCTATGGGCGTCGCTGCCTCGCGCATTCTGGCGGACATTCGAGGAAAGCTCTTCCGGCACCTCGCAAATCTGTCCATCTCTTTTCACGGACGGAACAGGACAGGCGACCTCGTCACCCACGTGACTTACGATGTGGACCGAATGCGCGAAGTAATCGTCTCTTCGCTCCTGCCTTTCCTCACCAATGTTTTGACACTCATCGCGATGGTGGGAGTGATGTTCTGGATGAACTGGGCCTTGGGTTGCATCGTCGCGGTGGCATTTCCTGTTTTCTTCTTCGTTGTTAACCGGCTCACCGCGCGAATCAAGGAAATTGCCCGAGTACAGCGCGTCAGGGAAGGAGCCGTGGCATCTACGACCGCCGAGACCATCGGGTCCATCCGCATCGTGCAGGCGCTGTCCTTGCAGACCAAGTTCATGGACATTTTTTCCATTGCGAACCGCAAAAGCCTGCAAGCAGGAAACCAGGTGCAGCAGCTCTCCGCGGGGATGGAGCGGAGCGTAGATCTGCTGGCGACGTCCACTGCCGCTCTGGTCCTCTGGTTTGGCGTTCACAATGTGCTCGAGGGCCGACTCACACCCGGCGACTTGATCGTTTTTGCCAACTACCTGCGAATCGGCTTCAAACCCATCCGCCAACTGGCAAAATACTTGGGCCAAATTGCGCGGGCCCTCGCATCCGGAGACCGTATTCTCGAACTTCTCGCTACCCCTCTCGAGATCCAAGATGGGGTGGATTCGCTACCTGCGCCTGCGTTTGCAGGGCACATCCGTTTTGAGAACGTGTCTTTTGAATACGAAAAACAGCGAGTGGCACTCCGGAATGTCAGTTTCGAGGTGAAGCCAGGCCAAAAAGCAGTGCTGGTCGGCCCCTCGGGGAGCGGCAAGTCCACAATCGCAAGTCTGCTGCTGCGCCTTCACGATCCCCAGGAAGGAAGAATTCTGATTGATGGCCGGGATATCCGCGCGTACACGATAGAGTCCCTGCGTTCCCAGATCAGCATTGTGATGCAGGATAGCCCACTGTTTGCCCTCAGCGTGCAGGACAACATCGCCTTCGGCGCGACAGGCAGGAGTTCCCAAGAAATCACCGAGGCCGCGCGAATCGCCAATGCTCATGACTTCATTATGCATTTGCCGCAGCAGTACGACACCGTCCTCGGCGAACGCGGTGCTACCTTGTCCGGCGGTCAGCGCCAGCGCGTCGCGATTGCGCGCGCCGCCATCCGCCAGGCACCCATCATCATTCTTGATGAGCCTACCACTGGCTTGGACCGGAAGAACGAAAGGGAAGTCTCCGCCGCCCTCGATCACCTTAGCGACAAGTCCACCACCTTGCTCATCACTCACGATCTTCACACGGCGCAAGACGCTGATCTTCTCTTGTATCTTTCCGAAGGCCGCATTGTGGAACGCGGCACACACCGGAGCTTGATGGCTTTGGACCGTGAGTATGCCGCGACAGTTCACCGCCAGAAGGTTTGCGATCTGCACGGGGAGGTGGCCTGTGCTTGCAATGCCTGAGACCCGGATTTGGCTCCTGCGCCATGGCACCAGCAGTTTCAATGTGCAGCGTCGCTGCCAGGGATGTTGCGACAATTCCGAACTTACTCCGCAAGGGCGAGAGACAGCCCGCATCAGTGGGGAACGTTTAGGCAAAGTGGGGATTCAGGCAGTCATTTCAAGTCCTTTGCGGCGCGCCGCGGATACCGCCGAGGTAGTTCTGAAAGGGATTCGTGCGCAGGATGGAAAAATCACTTTTGAGACCGATGCCCGGCTGCGGGAGATCGAACTTCATCAATGGGAAGGATTGCCGCTTGAAGAAATACCGCGTCGCTTTCCCGAACAATTTTTGACTTGGCGCTCCCGGCCGGACGAGCTTCACATGCAATCGACCCATAGCGAAGCTCAATACCCTGTTCGCAGCCTTTATTCTCGTGTCGGTTTGTTTTGGAACCATCTCCTCGCCACTTGCGCTGGCAAGTCCGTTTTGCTGGTTACGCACAGTGGAACTATCCGCGCTCTCATCGCCTCTGCTCTCGGCCTTGGCACGGAGCACTTCCACAGTTTCCAGCAGTCCAATTGCGGCGTCAGCCGGCTTCGCTTTTCATCTGATTCAAAACAAGCAAGGCTGGAACTCCTCAATGACACCGCCCACCTCGGCGAGCTACTGCCAAAGCTCAAAGAAGGGCGGCGCGGGGTGCGCTTGCTTCTCATCCCGGTGACCGATGCAGACCCTGCGGAGATCCGGCAAATCGCCGCTGTCCTTGAGGGCGTAGCCATGGACAAACTGCTCGCTGCCGGCCCTATCGCACGCCTCGCGGCGGTTGGTATCTTTCAGCACTCTGCGGATTCCTGCCGCACGATTTCCGAGCATGCCGTGGAGAGAAACGTGAGCGAGGCGCTTCATTGCAATTCTGGTGACCAGCTTCGACAGGTTGCCATCGTTGGGCCGCCGCTCACCTTGCGCCGCGTGCTTCAGCATCAATTTGGCTTTTCTGACTCGGCGGCTGAATCGCTGGAACTGAATCGGCTCGGAATCACTTCCGTGCATCATCCCGGGAACGGAGTCCTTCCCGTTTTGCAGGCGATGAACCTGTTCGAATCAATTCCAATTGCGGTGGGAGTATAGCTATGAGGGTTCTGGTTACAGGGGCGGCCGGATTCATTGGCTTTCACCTCTCGAAGCGCCTGCTGGAGGAAGGCTGCACGGTATTCGGGATCGATAATCTTAATGACTACTATGACGTGAATCTGAAGAAAGACCGTCTGGTGCAACTTCGGCAAGCGCCAGAGTTCACTTTTCAACAGCTCGACCTTGCCGATGGGAGAAATCTCAGCCGTTTCGTTGCGGACTCTGAGCCGGAAGTCGTCGTAAACCTAGCAGCCCAGGCCGGTGTGCGTTATTCCTTGGAGAATCCGCTGGCCTACGTCAACAGTAACCTGGTGGGATTTGTGAATCTGATGGAGGCCTGCGCACGCGCAGCAAACTTGCGCCATTTTGTGTTTGCCTCATCCAGCTCCGTTTATGGAGCCAACGTCAGGGTGCCGTTCTCCGAGCATGACAACGTCGATCATCCCATTTCGCTGTACGCCGCGACCAAGAAATCCAACGAACTAATTGCCCACTCGTACAGCCACCTCTATGGCATGCCTGTCACCGGCCTGCGATTCTTCACCGTATACGGGGCCTGGGGCCGCCCGGACATGGCTTATTTCAAGTTTACTGATGCGATCGTTCGCGGTAAGCCGATAGAGATTTACAACCACGGCCGCATGCAGCGGGACTTCACCTATATCGATGATGTCGTGGAAGGGATTGTGCGTGTGCTCGAAAATTCTCCAAAACACAGCGTCCTTCAAGAGAGTCGCGGAGCTTTTATGAGCAATGCGCGCTACAAAATCTACAACTTGGGGAACCACCAGCCGGTCGAGGTGCTCAAGTTTATCGAGATCATCGAGCAGGCCGTGGGCATCAAGGCTCGCAAGACTTTTCGCCCGATGCAGCCGGGGGATGTCGTCTCCACATACGCGCAGATGGACGACTTGTATCAGGCTACGGGATTCCGGCCCACCACTCCAATCGAGCAAGGATTGCCAAAATTCGTGGACTGGTACCGCGAGTATTATGCGGCAAGGGAACGGGTGGCATGCTGAGCACATCTTTGAGATCGGCATGTCTTTTGGGGGACTTGCGCTCCGCTTGTTGCTGGTGGCCGCGGCATGGGCGCAGCAACCCGGCCAAATTCAGATCATCAGCGATATCGTTAGCAATGATGGCGTTTTCCTGTTTTCTACTTGCCGGCACAGCGCTCGGACAAGGCATCAGGGCAATCAAAGGTACGGTCGAAGACACTACCCGTGGAATCGTGGCCGGCGCACAGGTTAAACTCCGAAACCAGACTACTGGACAGGAAGTTCTCGAGGAATCCGACGAACAAGGCGAGTTTCAATTCGAAAAGCTCCCCCTCGGAGACTACCATCTCATCGTCACAGCGGTAGGCTTTGAGCCGTCGGAGTTGCCAATTAAGCTCGAAGAACAAAGAGATAGCCTGGTTCACGTTCGACTACGAATTGCAGCCGCCACGGAGAGCGTGGTCGTATCTGCAAACTCATCACCGCCGATTGCTGGACAAAACATTGACGCGGTGGAACTCGATCGTCACTTGCTAGAGCATCTTCCCGCAAAGGAGGGTGATCCGCTTGCCGTGCCTTCCCTCTTTCTGGATCCCGCAGCGGGCGGCGCGATGGGCCCCAAGATCATCGTTGATGGAGTGGAAAGTAGCGCGCTCGAAGTCCCGCTGACGAGCATCCGGAAGGTTTACGTGAACAAGAGTCCCTACTCTGCGGAGTACGGAAGACCTGGACGGGGGCGCGTGGAAGTGCTTACGAGGAAGGGCTCCGCGGGCGATTATCATGGCACTCTCACACTCCTGTCCCGCAATTCCAACCTTGATGCACGCAATGCCTTCGCCAGAGAGAATCCCCCTCTGCAACGGGAGATCGCGGAGTCGGAACTCGATGGGCCTCTCGGAAGAAAGGCGCGCTTTCTTGCAGCAGGCCGGTATTACGTCAGCGATGAAAGTGCCATAGTCCATGCTGATACGCGTACAGGTCTCCTGATCGAGAATGTTGGCGTTTCAGAGCGCAATCTCCGCGTTTTCGGAAGGCTCGATTTTGATTTGTCGCCGAAACACACTTTAACAGTCAGCTATAAGTATAAGAAGAAATCGCAGCAGAATCAGGGAGTGGGAGGATTTAACCTGCCTGAGCGCGCGACGGATTTCACGATTCACGAAAATGAAGTGAAGGTATTCGAGCGCGCTTTCGTCACGCCCAGCTTTATAAACTACCTGCGCTTCGCATACAAGGAGGAGCCACAACAAACAACCAGCCGCTCAGACCAGCCGGGGATTATTGTTTTAGGCGCCTTTAGCTCGGGCGGAGCGCAGATCGCGCAGTATCGGCAGGAGAGAGCGGAAACAATTCAAGATGTTGCCTCTGTCGTATGGGGAAGACAGACAATCATGTTCGGAGGGGGCGCGCGGCCTCGATCGTTTCACACGATAGATAGCTCGAACTTTGGGGGCACGTTCACATTTGCCAATCTAGCCGCTTATGCGGCAGGGCAGCCAGAACTCTTCACGATGAACAGGGGGAACACCCAGGTTTCCTTCGCGCAAAACGAGTACTTCTCTTTCTTTCAAGACGAGATCCAGGTGCGACCTTCCTTATCCGTTTCCCTGGGACTGCGCTATGAGTGGCAGTCAAACCTCCCTGACCACAACAATTTTGCGCCGCGTCTAGCTTTTGCATACGCACCTCACCGAGGTCAAACGGTCTTGCGCGGAGGGTTCGGCATCTTCTACGACCGCCAACCAGAAATCACGAAACAGCAAGCCTTGCTTTATGATGGGTCCCAAGGCTCCCAGATAGTCGTAAGAAATCCAGGATACCCAGTGCCTTATGATCCGGCTGTACCACCACCTCCAAGCCTGCTGCGAATTTCTCCGGGTATCCGCACCCCCTACTTGACACAGGCGAGCCTTGCCGTCGAAAGAAAGCTGGGTAAAGGCGCAAACTATCTCTCGGTCGACTACACCATGGTGCGGGGAATAAAGCTTTACCGCATGCGAAACATCAATGCGCCGCTGCCGGGGACCGGTGTCCGGCCGGATCCAAATTTCATCAACATCGACCAGTTTGAATCGTCGGGGAGGTCGCGGAGTCACAGTATGACTGTCTCCTTTCAAACTGCAGTAGGAAAGAGAATGGACCTCCTGGGACAGTACACGTTCTCAAAAGCCTTGGACGATACCAGTGGAATGTTTTCCCTGCCTGCCAACAATTATGATCTGCGTCCGGAATTCGGGAGGGCTGACTATGACCGTCGCCACCGACTCAACATCATTGGCACTTATCGATTGCCTGGAGGCTTCCGGCTCGGAAGCATTGTCAGCCTGAATTCCGGCATGCCGTACAACATCACCACCGGATTTGACAACAATGGGGACACTGTTCCAAACGATCGGCCACTGGGAGTCAACCGGAATACGGGAAACGGACCCGGCTACGCCAGCGTGGATCTCCATTTCGCAAAGCAAATAACACTTCGAAGAGGGGAAGCCAGCGCAGCGCGACCTGCGGCACGAGAACATCCCTCTCCTTTATCAGCCTTGGGCGCAGAAAGTCCCAAGACCGGCGGACTACGATTGGAAATCGGAATCGATGCGTTCAATGTTCTGAACCAAGTGAATTACAAGAACTACGTCGGCATCCAGAGTTCGCCGTTCTTCGGTCGCCCAAACGCGGCAAACCCGGCCCGCCAACTGCAACTCTCTTTAAGATTCCATTTCTGATTTCTGTTGTTAAGCACTTGATGTTCCATCGTGCATCAATAATAAAGAGACGAGTTATAATTAAAGATTGAAACTAGGTCTACCCAGCCTAGGGAGGCGCCATGGATCCCCGGCAGGCTTGCACTTTTAGGAAAGAAGGCGCCCTCGCCTGCCTCTTTCTCACTCAAACAATCGCAGGAGAATCGCATGCGAATTTGCCAGTGTATTTTGGTTTTGGTTGCGGCCCTCTTCCCCTTTGGCCGCGGGGCATTGGTCAAACAGGCGCCGCAGGAGCGCCAGGGCCAGATCATTCCGTGTTCTTCGGATGACGGGGAGAAGCACTACTGCACGGCGGACACGAGGCATGGCGCGCGACTGGTGCGGCAGCGCAGCCAGGCGCCGTGCAAACAGGACGAGTCGTGGGGCTACGACGAAGAAGGCATCTGGGTGGACAAGGGATGCGGCGGTGAATTTACTTTGGGACGCGGCGAAGCCGGCGGCGATGCCCGCGTCGAGGGTGGCGGAGCGACGATAACGTGTGCGTCGGAAGATAGCCGACGAAAAGTTTGCCCGGCGGATACCAGCAATGGGGTACAGCTCGTTAGACAACGTAGCGACGCGAAGTGCAAGGAAGGCTCCTCCTGGGGGCACGATACTCGCGGGATATGGGTAGATAAAGGATGCGAGGCGGATTTTGTGGTGGGCGTCCCAGGGCATCCGGCCGGCTCCGGGAAAGCCGGGAGCAAGAGCCAGAAGGTAAGCTGCGCTTCGTTCGACGGGAGAAAGAATTATTGTGACGCAGATACGCAGGGCGCCAAGGTGCAATTGACGAGACAGATAGGCATGGTGCAGTGCGTGGAAGGTTCGACGTGGGGGTACGATCGCAAAGGCGTCTGGGTGGATCGAGGTTGCAATGGGGAGTTCCTGGTGCAGCCGGGAAGCGAACTAGGCGCGGGGGATTCCTCGGGGAAGAGTTGCGCGAACACGGTGGGCAAGCAGGTCGCGGATGAGTTGGTGAGGCGGTGCCTGCAAGTATCGCCGGGAACGCATCCGCCGTGCAAAGCGCAAAACTCGTGCAAGGTGATGGAGGACGAAATTCAGCGAGGATGCGGATTGTTGGGCGCGAATGCGCCTGCATTTTGTGGTGAGAATAAATGAGAAGTCGGCGAGTCGGCAGTTCAGGCGGGTATGTCTCGCCAAAACGTCGTACACCTGGCAGTCGTGTGTCAAGTCGAAATGCACATAGGGCTTCCTAGCACGGCCCTAGCTTGGTGGATTTTGGGATTTAGGGATGCTGTCTTGCAATTTCTTGTACTCCTGCATTTCCTGTTGCGCCTTCGCTGCATTTCCCTGCCTGCGGTAGAGATTTGCCAGCCCGAAATGCGCCTGCGCGGCGAGCGAGGATTCCTTCTCGAGTTCGATCACTCTGGTCCAGGCCTTTTCGGCCGCAGTAGGGTTGCCGTCGAGTGAGGCGGCTTTGCCGAGCGAATATAATGTCTCCGGCATGTCAGGTTTCAGCTGGTTGGCACGCTCCAGTTGCTGCCTCGCCTCATGCGCTTTGCCTTGTTGGAGCAATGCAGCACCGAGGCGATACGCGGCCTCAGCGTTGCCTGGCTGCATCTTGGCCTCCACGCGAAACTCCTCTTCAGCTTTGTCCCAACGCGCGGCGCCAGCGTAGACCAGCCCCAACTCCAGGTGCAACCCAGGTATTTCCGGACGCTGACGCAAGGCTTCGCCGATCTCCTTTTCGGCTTGCGGCATCTGCCGCAACACAAAGTAGTTTTCGCCCATTGCCTGGTGAGCCCGCGCGGAGTCGGGGTATGCGCCAAGGAGAGTATCGATGGCGCGCTTGGAAAGCAGGCCGCTGGCACGGCCGAGGTAATACAGCAGATCCGGATCACCGGGACGTTTCACCAGTGCCGCACTCAGGTTTGTGACCGCATCCTGGTATTGCCCGGTATCGATCTGAGCGATTCCCAAAGCTTCCTGGGCGTTCACGCGCTCCAGGTGAGGAATGGCCTCCTCCGCGTAACCCTGCGCCAGCAAAGCATAGCCCAACTGCAGGTGCGCGGCGTCGAGCTCCGGGCTTAGCTCCAACGCGCGTTTGAGCGCGGCGACCGCGGCTGGATAGTCGCGGGTTTCCAGGCAAACTTCCCCAAGATCGAGAAACGCTTCCGCTAAATTTGGATCGCTCTCCGTAGCCTTCCGGAATTCCTTGATAGCCACATCAAACTGCCCTTGCTTATGCGCATCAACGCCTGCCTGCATGTGCTGAGCGCCTTCGGGCGAAACACTTTGCAGAGCCAGCCAGAAAAATAAGACTGCGCGTATCACGAGTGCTCCGGTTCGCGAATTTCGAGAAACTGATCGGCGCGTACGTCCTTCAACATCTGATGGACGCCCGAAGGCCACGTTACATCGACCGCGGCAATTTCGGAATCGCCCAGGCCGAAGTGGAGACGCTTGTCATTCGCGGAGAGATAGCTCCCCGCGGTAGTGGCGAATCGGGTTTGCCCATTCACGCGCACGCGTGCCCCGAGTCCATCCTGGTTGCTGCGTGTGCCGCGCAGCGTAATCGTGAGCCAATGCTGATTGCCACCGCGATTCATTAGCACAAGGGGATGCCCGCCTAAAACTGTCACCACGGCATCCATCCAGCCATCATTGTTCAAATCTCCAAAGGCCAAACCGCGTCCCGCGACTGGCATGGTAATTCCAGAGTCGGCACGTTCGAAACGACCATTATGATTTAGTGCCAGCAGGGGTGGTTCCAGATAATGCAGGGAATGGTCGATGGCCTCGACGTTGTCCAACACATGGCTCTGTGCGACGAGCAAATCCTTCCAGCCGTCGTTGTCGAGATCTTCCAGGCCGACACCCCAGCCGGAACTGCCGGCGGTAAGTGCGCCGAGGCCGGATTCGAGACTTCGATTGGAGAACGAACCTTCGCCATCGTTGTGGTAGAGGCCGTAAATCTCGCGGGGAAGCTCGGTTACGATTATGTCGGGCTTGCCGTCGTTGTCGTAGTCCTGAAAGACAGTGCCCATGCCAGAAAGCGGCTTCCCGTCGGCGGAAAGCGCGGCCCCGGATTCGAGAGCGCACTCGGTGAATGTTCCGTCGCCGTTGTTGTGGAAGAGGAATTGCTGCATGCCGTCGTTTGCGACGAAAATATCCGTGAAGCCGTCGTCGTCATAGTCTGCGAAAGCCACGCCTAGAGCGCGGCCCTTCTTGGCAGAAATTCCGGATTTCACGCTGACATCTTCAAACGTGCCGTCGCCGCGATTGCGATAAAGAAGGTTGGTTGTAGCCGGAAATTCGGCCGGCGGGCAATAGGTTTGCCAGGCTCCACCGCAGGTCTTGCTGTGCCTGGTGTCCCATTCCATGTAACGGGTCACAAAAAGATCGAGATGGCCGTCATTATCGTAATCGAAAAAACCGGCAGAGACGGACCAGCCTCCGCCTGCGACTCCTGCTTTGGCGGTGACATCCGTGAAGGTTCCGTTGCCGTTGTTGTGATAGAGGATGTTCTTTCCGTAGCTCGTGACGAAAAGGTCGGGAAAGCCGTCGTTGTCGTAATCGCCGACGGCGACGCCCATGCCGTAGTTACCAGCGCCAGCGTTGGACAAGCCTGCCGCTTCAGTCACATCCGTAAAGCTGCCATCTTTATTTTGGCGATAAAGGCGGTTCCAGTAGCGCGGGCTGGCGCGATCAAATTTCTCTGGAAGCTGCATCGGGCTTGTCACGCGGCCCCCATTGACCAGAAAGATGTCGAGCAGACCGTCGTTGTTGTAGTCGAATAAAGCTACGCCTCCAGGCATGGTCTCGATGAGGTATTTTTGCGGTGTGGGCGAATTCAGAAGAGTGAAATCTAATCCGCGTGGAAGTTTCACATCAAAAATTGGCGCAGCAGCAGCGAGCGTTCCGAGACGCAGAAAATCGCGGCGGTTGAAACTGCGAAGCATCTTAGGACGAAGCACTTGGAATTTTGACACGACTTGCCCCAGGCTGCACCCTATCAGCACTTGCCGTTGATGAGAACTGGGAAATCGAGAAGCAGGAAGGAAACTCTAACTTGTCGAACCATAACCTGAAGACTGAACGGGACTGACAGGGGATGCCTCGAAGGCATCCCCCACAGCCAAGGTGGCTAGAACGCGAATTTCAATCCGAACTGGATGAGTCGCGGGCTATTGATTGTGCTGGTTACTTGGCCGAAGCCCCCGTTGCCCAAGCCTGTGTTCGGTGGCCCAAACTGCGGGTGGTTGAAGATGTTAAAGAATTCCGACCGGAATTCGAGGTTGAGCCTATTTTCCGGTCCGAAGTATGTCCTCTTAAATAGCGCGAAGTCCCAGGCGTTGACTCCAGCTTGCCGGAGAGTGGGATCTACGCGGGGCTCATTGCCAAAGGTGTAAGGTGCGGGATCCGCGAAGCATGCCGTATTAAACCATTGAGCAGTAGTCCGGGGGCCGCCCTTGGCGCATCCGGGCACTACGTTGGGCCTGATCGTTCCAGTGCCCAGGCTTAAAGCGGCAAGTGCACTCGGGTTGGCGTCGCTGAATTTCAGTGGGAAACCCTTCTGGAACGTGCTAACACCGTCGACTCCCCACCCCGCAACGACTTTGTCCTTCACCCCGGTTGCGTCCGACATGAACCGCTTGCCATGGCCGAAGGGCAGGTCGAGAACGTAGCTAATCACGAGGCGTTGAGAGACGTCTTGCGCTGAAAGCGAATACTCTTTGTTGAGGTTGGCGTTATCCTGGGCATTGGGTACGCCGCCGGTGGTGGAACCTTCTAGCCACGACGTCAGCGTGTCCGTATTGGAGAGTAGCTTGGCGTTGGTATAGGCGGCGAGAATTGTTCCGCCTCCATGGAACCGCTTCGTTACCGCTACTTGCAGCGAATTGTACCTGCTGCTGCAGCAGGGGTACCCCTGAATCTTAAGATCGGTGTACTGCGAGTAAGGACGGTCCAACTGCCCCTGAATCAAATTTCCCGGTCCCAAATTACCAGGCAAATTCACGCTGAAGGGATAAGCAGCGACGGGCTGGGCGATCATGACTGGGCCTGTGCATTTCCCGTTCACCGGAGCACACTGGGCAGCCGCCTGGGTGATGAAACTGTCGGGGATTTGGTCGATGGGGGTGTTAAATTGCTGCAGGTGAACGCCGTGCGCTCCCGCATAGGCCACATCCGCGAAGATGCCCCAAGGCAATTCTCTTTGGATGTCGAGATTCCACTGCTCCACATACCCAGGCTTATAAAAAGTGTAGCCGTTGGGTTGGAGTGGGGTCTGCGCTATGCCGAACGCCGATACATTCGGTTGCGGATTTCGCCCCGCGGCAGCTTGGAGATTCGGACCAAATGGGCCCGCTGCCGGGCAGTTAAAGTTGGCAGCCCCCCCGGTGCCGCTCAAGGTGCACTGGCTTGTGTTGAGGGTGCTCGCGGGAAAGAGCCCTCCGTTATTGCTCGCAAAGAAGGTCGAAGTTGCGCTGACGGTTGGATCGATATAGGGGTTGGTCCCGAAGGAAACAAAGTTGGGAATGTAGAACTCGCCGAACCCGGCCCGAAGGACAGTCTTCGGGTTGAGCGCGTAGGCGACTCCTAACCTCGGTGACCACTCCCGTTTGGGGAGCGGCAGGTTATTTCTGCTCGAGTTTCGCCCGGTTTTGACAAGGAAAAGATCGCCTGGGCAGGAGCTGCCAGCCGTCCCGAGACAACCGGTCACCGCCGCGGTCGTGGCGGCCGGATCGAAATAGGTCAGGCGGTCAAACCGTTCCGACCAGGGACCTGAGAGTTCGTAGCGCAGTCCAAGGTTCAAGGTCAGCTTGTTTGTGAGGTGCCAGGTGTCTCCGGCGTAAAGAGCCCGGTAGGTCTGTTTGCCCGCGACCGGTGCAGAAATAACCAAAGATCCCGTGGACTGGTTGCCGAACGCCGCCCCCGCTCCCAAGCCGAACCCCAGGAGGAAGTCAGCGTAGTCATTCCCAAGAACGGTACCAGCATTATGCGCCAAAGGCGCGGTCCACGTTCCGCCGAAGGAGATCAAGCCTCCGCCGGTGTTCGTTTGCAGATAGTTGTCATAGCTCTCCTCCAGCTGGCCACCAAAGGAGAAGGTGTGCCGTCTCCAGATTTTGGTGAACTGTGGAGAGAGGTTCCACTGTGTATCGAAGTCGTTGATGGCGCTCTGCCCCTGGCTGCACGAGATATTCCCCGAATTCGACCCATCGCTGACTGCGAAGCAAGGCGTCAGCGGCGTGCGTTCGGTATCGGGAACAATTGAGTTGTAGGAGGCCGGCCAACCCTCTTTGGTCATGTCGAAACTCGAAAGGATTGGTCCGCGGAGGTAGTGAAAACGGCTGATGCTGACGTTCACGCTAGCCGTCATTGTCTGGCTGAGTGCATCGGTCCAGCCCACCGCAAGACTCTTGCTCCGTGTGTTCTCCGCGCAACGGTCTTTGCAAAGGCCGGTGCCATAAGGATCCTGAGCCAAGCTCAGCTCTTTAAAGTACGTAAATCTGCCGAAAAGGTGCTGGCTGGCCGTAAGGCTTTGGTCCACACGAGCGACGTACTCGTTGATGTCCCCACCCGTGCTTGCCCCTTTGGTGAAGTTGTTCAGGGTCCCGGAGTTTGTGGGATTCGCAATCAGCTTACCCAGCAGGAAGGTGGAGGTCGGATTGATATATGGTGTAGTCGTGCCGGGATAATTGCCTTTGAGGTTGTTGTTGACTATCGGCTTGCGCTGGTTGTTCCCGGGAGTGGTCGGATTGACCGACAGAGGATCGTATAGCTGGTTGATGAATGCTCCGCTTGCGTTCTTGTCGGCACAGATCGGGATCCCAGACCCTCCTGGGTCCGCAGCGGTGAAACCCGTTTTGCAGAGGTCAGAAAAATCACCGGTGCGCTCCAGCGTTGTCGGAACTGTCGTTTGGAAAACCGTTGCGGCGCGTTGCCGGTATCCTTCATAACTGCCAAAAACGAAGGTCTTGTCTTTTTTAATTGCGCCTCCGCCCGTACCGCCAAACTGGTTCTGCACATAGGGCGGGGCTTGATTCTTTATGCCTTTCGCTATTTGAGAGGCTTTCAGAAAAGTCTCGTTTGCGTCCAAGACCTTGTTGCGGAGGTATTCGTAAGCCGAACCATGCCATTGGTTGGTTCCCGATTTTGTGCTGAAGTTGATGACACCGCCGGAGAATTTGCCCCATTCAGGACCCACATTGTTGTATTGCACTTTGAATTCCGAGATGGAATCCTGGGTGGGCACCACCAACGGCAAATTGATGTAGCCGATGTTGAGTGGCTGGCCATCCAGATACTCTGCGCCCTGATTCGCGAAAGATCCGCCAATCTGATAATTCCCCAAGTCAAAGGGGTTCTGGCCGACGATATTATTCATCGCATGGCCTTGTGGAACCACCGAGGGAGACAGCGTGGCCAGGTTGTAAACATTTCGGCCATTCAGCGGCAGTTCATTCGCCTCGCGCGTTTCGATAACCTGGCCCAACGAAGACGTTTCCGACTGGATCAAAGGTGTCTCGCCGGTGACTTCCACCACCTGGTTCACTTCTCCCACCTGCAGAGTCAAGTCGATGCGAGAGGTCTGCTGCACCTCGACCGCGATATCCGTACGCGAGGTGCGCTTGAAGCCTGACTTCTCGGCGTCAACCCGGTAGCGGCCTGGAAAAAGGTTTGAAAATAAATAGAGGCCCTCGGTGCCGGTTTTCTGAGTCAGCTTGGCGCCAGTATCTAGATTCGTTAGCGTTACTTGCACATCGGCGATTGCGCCCCCAGAGGAATCGGTCACGGCTCCTGAGACACTGCCATACGTCGACTGAGCCCGAGACGGCGGGCTAACCAGGACGAGGCAGGCGACACAGAATGAGAGCCCCAAGGCAAACACCACAAGAGACCTGGTATGTGTTTTTTTCATGATCTGCGCTCCTTACCTCCAACGTTGGTCCCGCCGGGTACTAGAACTCCAGCGGTGGGACATACTCCCCCGCGAGCTCCATACTGGGAGCTCTTTTTGCCACACAACTCCTCGACATTTTTCCGGGATCTACCTACTGTTACGAACCCGTGAATAGATATGTACCAGCCTGAGTGGACGGCGGGAAACGAAAAGCGGAAAACGGAGAATAGGAATGTCCGCCCAGACGAAAGTCCTACGTCTGGCGTCCAACGTTAGAATTCCAATAGGGACTTTCAGACTCTAAGGATGATTCACTTCGTTACGGAGGAGCGCGTAGAGGAACGGTTTGCTCGTTGGTTTCCGGCTGCCGCCGCGCGGCTCGACCGTAACAAACACCGCGTCGATCTCCGCCAGCTGTTTGGGATCGTCGAATCGCATCACCCATCGGCGATTGGTTTCGTTGTCCATGTATAGAATGCCCAAATTCAAGGGCAGCGCCTGCTCTCCCTGCGCCGTCTCCTTCTGGCCCCACACCCAGTCCGCCGGAGAGTTACATGAGATCTCGCAACAACGCGACACTCTGAACACCCAGCTTCAAGACGCGAACCAGGCTTATCAGAATGTTCGAACCGAACTCGCAACCCTGCGGGCCGACCGCG